>ENA-OUQH01000025-OUQH01000025.1-human-gut-metagenome-genome-assembly--contig:-NODE-25-length-139706-cov-7.663060_pt1 | contig 139706 bp, 116 predicted proteins | sample MGYA00237948_ERZ548828 | MGnify/ENA primary metagenome ERZ548828 (study PRJEB26490, sample SAMN05194711) | human gut metagenome | biome: terrestrial biome; feature: human-associated habitat...
GAACCATCGGCTCGCCGCCGAGCTTCGTCACTTCCCCATCAATGCGAACGCGCGAAAATCCCTCCTTCTGCAAGTCCTGAAAGAGCTTGGTGAATTCGCCTTTTCGACCCGCAACAACCGGCGCCATGATAAGGGCACGCTCGCCTTCACCTAGGGCCAACACGTCGTCGGTAACCTGGTCGGTAGTTTGCGACTTGATCTCGCGCCCGCACTCGGGACAATGGGGAATGCCCACGCGTGCGAAAAGAAGGCGCAGATAATCATAGATTTCCGTAACGGTGCCGACCGTGGATCGGGGGTTTTTGCTCGTGGTTTTCTGATCGATGGAAACCGCCGGGGAAAGACCGTCGATGGAATCAAGATCGGGCTTGCTCATCTGACCCAAAAACTGGCGCGCATAGCTGGAAAGACTCTCCACATAGCGACGCTGGCCTTCCGCGTAAATAGTATCGAAGGCTAAGGAGCTTTTGCCGGAACCGGAGAGCCCCGTGATAACAACAAGCTTGTCGCGCGGGATCTCCACATCGACGTTTTTGAGATTATGCTCGCGTGCACCCTTGATGACGATTGAGCTCTGCCCCATGTTTGGCCTCTTCCTCTTTTTCGTAACAAGAAATTGTACCGCAGAACAAGACGAAGCTCGCATGCTCCACAATTGCCACCTGCACATCACCCTCTAGGGGTAATCCGGAAATGCCTCGAGCACGCCAAACCGACCTCTAAATCACCCTCGAGGGTGAGCCTTGCGGTGAGCTTCCTGCAATCGCTCGGGGGTCATATGGGTATAGATCTGCGTGGTGGAAAGGCTTGCATGGCCCAGCATCTCCTGAACGCTACGAAGATCAGCTCCCCCAGCCAGCAGATCGGTGGCAAATGAGTGGCGCATGGCGTGAGGCGTCAGCGAAAGATCCAAACCGGCTTTGCCCAGAGCGCGCTTGAACACCGCGCGGATGGCATTAGCGCTCATTGGGTTCCCCCTAGAGGAAAGGAATACATATGGGTTGGGCCCCTTCAGCAAAGCGGGGCGCCCCTCGTTGAAATAACGGGCAAGCGCCAAACAAGCCCTTTTGTGCAATGGAACGATTCGCTCCTTCGAGCCTTTGCCTATAACGCGGAGCAACGCTTCATCCATGAACACCTGTGAGCATAAAAGCCCCGATGCTTCGGAAACGCGAAGCCCAGCAGCATACAACAGCTCAAGAAGGGCTTGGTCGCGAAGGTCGGTGGCGGAGATGTCCTCTGGATTCTTCCCCGCAAGAGTGACCGAGAGCAACCGTTCCATATCACCTTGCTTGATAACGCGCGGCAAAGGCTTTCCCTGCTTGGGGCCTTGGATCACCTCGGCAGGGCTCGAGGACACATACCCTGTTACAACAAGCCATCGATAGAACGATTTAATAGAGCTCAGGTGACGGTTCGCCGTGCGGCGCGCGTAGTGCGCTTGATCGAGATAGGCAAGGTAGCGTCGCACATGACGATGAGTTGCCCCTAGCGGGGAAATATCGCACCGGGCACACCAACGAAGATAATCGCTCACGTCAGCCCGATAAGCGCGAACGGTTTCCGTCGAAGCATTGAGTTCGGAGGAAAGCGAAGAGCAAAACGCATCGAGCAGCCCGGCGCAGGGCAGCTCCCCGCATATGCGGGTTTCCCCCTCCAAGGGCACAGCATCCCTGCCGCTTGGCGCTTCCTTCGCCATGTCGGGCTGCTCGATGCAATCCATATTAGCCGATCAGACCCTTCTTGTGCAGCGCATCCACGTACCCCCGCAACGCCTCATCACCGCGGCTGGCATAGGCGGCATAGCGTTCACGCTTGTTGCGAATCTTCTTTTCGAAGGGTTTCATTATGCCGAAGTTCACATGCGTCGGCTGATAATCCTGCGTTTCGGGATTGGTGGCATAAGCAATGAGCGCGCCGAAAGCCGTTTCCTCGGGAAGCAATGGGGCGTCTTCGCCGCCCAATTGAGCACTCACGCTCAGCGCAGCATACAGCCCCGAAGCAATCGCCTCGCAATAGCCTTCCGTGCCACCGAATTGGCCAGCGACGAAAATCGGCACGGGCAAGGCATTCGCAGCTTCGGTACTCAGCTGGAGCGTTCGACTGAGCATCTGTGGCGCATCGATAAACGAATTGCGATGCATCACGCCATATCGAGCAAACTCGGCATTCTCAAGACCGGGGATCATGCGGAATACGCGCTTTTGTTCAGGAAACGTGAGGTTGGTCTGAAAACCAACCAAGTTGAAGCTCTGCCCGTGAGCATCTTCGGCACGCAGCTGAACTACCGCCCAGGGGCGACGGCCTGTTGCCGGATCGGTGAGACCAACAGGCTTCAGTGGCCCAAAACGAGGGGCATCGAAGCCGCGACGCGCAATTTCCTCAATGGGCTGACAAGCTTGGAACAAGTCGGTTGTCTCGAATTCTCGCTTGATAACGCGATCGGCCGCCACGAGCTCCTCCATGAAGCGCTCGTATTCCTCTTTGCTGAAGGGAGCATTCAGGTAATCGCCGCCCCCATCTTCGTAGCGGCTCTGGCTGAACACCTTGGACCTATCGAGCGAATCGGCCATAACCACCGGTGCTGCCGCATCATAGAATGCAAGGTGACCCTGCCCAGTCAGCTTCTGCATAAAAGCAGCCAGCCTGTCGGAGGTAAGAGGCCCTGAAGCAACAATGACGGCATCGGCGGGCGCATACGGTGCGGCCTCGGACCCATCGCCATTGGCCACGAGAACCTCGCCTTTGCCGCCCAAGCCAACCACTTCCGCATTCACGCGCGTGATGAGAGGATGCGCTTCAAGAGCATCAGTTGCCCGCTGCGAGAACAGGTCGCGATCGACCGCAAGCGCCCCGCCCGCCGCAACGCGTGTCTCGTTCGCAAACGAGATAAGGTTCGACCCTAGGCAGGAAAGCTCATGCTTAAGCATTCCCGCCGCACTGTCGGGCTTAGTTGATTTCAGCGAGTTCGAGCACACCAATTCGGCAGCATTCCCGCTGCGGTGAACATCAGTCTGAACCAGCGGGCGCATTTCGAACAGACGAACCGCAATGCCACGCTGGGCAAGCTGAAGGGCAGCCTCGGTTCCCGCAAGGCCCGCCCCAATGATATCTACTGTGTTGTTTTCCATAGCAGAAACTATACCTGAGCAGATCTTTGGCACATGCTGAACTTTTCATTATTCAGGCTTTTCCCTAAAATCAAACACGAGGGATTTCTCGTCTCTTCACCAACTGCTAAGGAGACACCATGGCTATCAATTTCTGCCCCCGATGCGGCTCAAAAATCAGCGCAGGAGCAAAATTCTGCGGAACATGCGGCTCCCCCTTGCAACGAGCAAGCGACCAACCAAGCCAAGCTTATTCTCCTCAAGCAACGCCTACACCAACCGGCGCCCAAGTTGCCTCAGCAACGTCAGCCGCCACCACAACCACAAAAAGCCCTTTAACCTGGGTCATCGTAGCGATAGTAGCAGTCGTAGCCATAGGAGCAAGCTGGTTCTTCTTCAATAACGACATCACAGGGACATGGGTCGCCGAAGAAAGCGGAACAACGGTCGAAATCGTCTTTGACCAGGGTGGCACGGGAACCATGACCATATACGACGCCGGCAAGTCAACAGACGACGTCGATTTCACCTATGAAATGAATGACGGTTATCTCCTTATCCAAACTAAAACGACCCTTTACAAATTCGGTCGCACAGTCAGGGTTCCTTGCGAGATACACGGGAATACGATGACATGGGACCCCGATGGAGACAACGTCACCTTCACCAGGCAGTAGCCCCTCTGTATGCCAGCCGGCTACGTGGGAATATAGGGACAGGTCCCATTTTCCCACCTTACACGGTAGCCGGTCCGTAACGACCATCAGGGAACCGCGCAATCAGCCCATCGCGCTCAAAAGCCGCCAATTTCAACATGATCCAAGTGAGCCTGTCGCCAACCTGACCTTGCTCTCCCTCATCCCAGGGCAGCGCGAGCATCTGCTCTACGCGCATAGGATTTGCACAAAGTGCGGCGAGCAATGGGTCGGCATCACCTGAGGCCCCTTTTCCAGCCAAAGGACCTCCCTCAACGCTTCTTCCTGCAGTCTTACGCATATCCTCCCTGCGCAAACAGCCGAATAGCCCAAACAACGTATCCTCGAACGTCTCGGAATCAATAATGGGCGTAGCGCCCTGATAGATAAGACGGTTCGCACCTAACGAAGTAGGCGAAGTGATGGGCCCTGGCACCACCAGCACTTCACGATTAGCGGCCAATGCCTCATCTGCGGTCGAAAACGTTCCAGAGGGAAGCCCTGCCTCTACAATGAGCGTGGCTCGCGCCAAGCCCGCAATGATTCGATTGCGGGCCCTAAACGTATAAGGCAACGGAGGAAACTCCCAATCGTGCTCGGAGACCACCGCCCCACCGCGATCGATTATTTCCTGGAACAGGGAAATATTACGAGCCGGATACGGCATATCGCAACCTCCGCCTAGCACCGCCACGGTCTGCCCTCCAACAGAAAGTGCTCCCCGATGTGCGTGGGAATCGCAGCCGAGGGCGCCGCCAGAGATAATTGGAACCCCCTTTGCCGCAGCCAATCCGGCAAACTTCTCAGCGGCAGACATCCCGTACGGCGTTGCCTTGCGGGCCCCTACCACCGCCAAACCGTCACACAGGGCATTCAAGTTGCCAACCACGTACAACGTTTCTGGAGGATCGGGAACATTCATCAGAGAATCAGGGTACCCAGGCGCTCCCCTTTTCAAGGCATGACGAGCACCACGCATCTTGACCGCAGGAACACTCGAATAGCGAGTTTTGTGGATACGCTTCGCTTGTTCCGTCGTAGGCTCTCCTACCATTTCAATCCCCCTCCAAAACGTAGCCCAAAGGCTTCTGCTACATGAGCGTTCGATACCTGCTTCTGCTCCTCTATATCAGCGATGGTTCGCGCCAAAAGCAGCGTCTTAGCCAGTGCGCGAGCGCTGAGTTCCTTGCTTTCGGCAAGAGCAAGGAAGAACTCTTCCGTTTCAGCAGAAAAGCAACAGGCGTCCCTTAAATACCTCACGCTTTTCCCTGGCTTGCTGCCATTTCCTCCGAAGCATGCTCGTTTCCCTCTGAAAGCCCGCGCTCGCTCAACACCCTCCCGCAACTCAGAAGAGCTTTTTCCCGCTTCCTGCCCCAACAGCTCACGGCTATCGCTGCGCCACACATCGATTCGAATATCGATACGGTCGAGCAAAGGGCCGCCGATACGATTCTGATACATCTGAACCGCAGCAGGAGAGCACTTGCACCGACCTGTAGGATCCCCGAAATAGCCGCATGGACAGGGATTGGTTGCCGCCAGAAGCTGAAAACGTGCAGGAAATGAATACGTGCCATCCGCACGTGTAAGCGTAATACCCCCGTTTTCCAAAGGCTGACGAAGCGTCTGCAACACGGAGGCTTTGAATTCGCTCATTTCGTCAAGGAATAGTACCCCGTTATGGGCAAGGGATGCTTCTCCGGGGTGCGGCGGCGAGCCTCCCCCAACAAGGCCCGCTGCCGTAGCGCTATGATGGGGGCTGCGGAAAGGCCGCCGACCCTCAAGGATCGCCGCAACGTCTTCGCCCACCACTGAATGGATGAGTGCCGTTTCCAGACGCTCTTCCTCACTGAGGCTGGGCAAAATACCGCCAAACCGCTGCGCAAGCATCGTTTTACCCGAACCAGGCGGCCCCACCATAATTACCCCGTGCCCGCCCGCTGCCGCTACTTGCAATGCGCGCTTTGCCATTTCATGCCCCAGAACCTCCGAGTAATCGCCTGAAGGATGAATCCCTTCAAAGCTAAGCACAGGAGCATCGATAAAGCGCGGTTCGCGCACATGGGAAAGCCGTTCAAGAAATTTGCAGGTTAAGCCCTCGATTTTTACGAACCCCTCATCGGGAGCCCCAGCTATCAGTTCTAGCCCAAGCCCTGCCGCACAGCGCTGATACGCCAACATGCCCGCCGAGCAACGCACGCCGCCTCCCAGAGAAAGCTCGCCAACTACCAAGGCATGACGCACCACCTCAGCATCCATTTGCCCCGTTGCAGCCAAAATGCCGAGAGCGATGGGCAGGTCAAACCCCGATCCAGTTTTACGCAAAGCGCCTGGAGCAAGATTAACCACGATCTTTTCATTCGGCATAACAAAGCCGCTTGAGCGCAATGCAGCCTTAACCCGCTCCCTTGACTCTTGGATGGCGGCATCGGCCATACCGACAATGGCAAACCCAGGAAGGCCGTTCGAAATCACAACCTCGACGGAAACGGGAATGGCCTCAACCCCTCGAATGGTGGCACCCTGAACCGAAAACGAACGGAACGCCATACCTATTCCACCCCGAATGCATTTTTATGGAAACGTAAGAACGCACGGTTCTCGGAGAGCACCAGAATGGAAATGACATCGAACCGAACGCGTATGTCGCAATTCTCGTACGTGGCCAGATAGCATGCCGCGATACGCTCGTATCGGTCACGCTTTTTAGCGTCAACCGCTTCGGCGGGAAACCCCTTTTCAACGTTAGATCTCGTTTTCACTTCGACAAAGCACAGGGTATCCTCTTCCAAGGCGATAATATCGGCTTCGCCAGCAACGCATGTCCAGTTCGTCTCTAGGATCTCATACCCTTTACGACTCAAAAAGCGTGCAGCCGCCAATTCCCCCCGTTTGCCCAAGGGCAAATCGCGCTCTTCGGGCGTAGGCTCAGGGAACGGGCCCTCTTCGTTTTTCAGGCATTCATTTTCAGCAACCATAGCAGCCTCCTTTCGGTGACCACAATAGAAGCCGCACCTTAAATCGATGGGAATACCGTGCGAAAGCAATCGCAAACTTCTGAGAAAACGATGCGAATAACGAGCAAGCCCGGAAACAAAAGAAGCCCCGTCCGCAATGAGCCCCAAACCGTCTATCTTTCCTCAGACACAGGTAATGAAAGGCGGTATAAGCCCATGCAAACGGGGATCGAAAACAAGAGAACCGTTTAGTCGAACAACGATTCCTGCAAAAAGTTCTGGCAGAACGATACGCGATGAATAGGAGTCAAACCCTTTTCCGCAATAGCTTGGCGATGACGAGCACTCCCGTATCCCTTGGAAGAGGCAAAATCATAACCGGGGTACTCTTTTTCATAGGAGACCATCAAAGCATCACGCGACACTTTGGCAATAAGCGAAGCTGCCGAGATGGAGGCACAACGGGCATCACCATGCACCACGTTCATTTCACGAGGGTCAAGATGCAGAGGATTGCCATCAAGGAGAATCACTTCAGGCTCTATACCCTGGGCCTCAATTTCAGCAACAGCCTGTCTAAACGCCTTCCGTAAACATGCCGTCATGCCGCATTCGTCGATCTCGGAAGGTTCGATATTGACAATAGCCCACGCTAGAGCGCGTTCCTTAACCGTTTCAGCCAAAGCGGGCCTATGGGTTTCAGACACCTGTTTCGAATCGTTGAGCCCTTCGATCGGAGGAGCATCCTTGCGAAGCACTACTGCGCCTACCGTTAGGGGGCCAGCCAACGGACCACGGCCCACCTCATCGAGGCCAACAGTCACGGCGCCATTCGTAATCTGTTCCTGGTAGGAATACAACTGGGATACCCGCTCGCGCTCCGCTTGCTCGGCCGCCAAACGACGCTTTGCAACAGCAAGTGCGTTCTGCACCCCCTTGCGCGTATCGGCACACAGCGAGCGCTCCAAAACCGCATACTCTTCCGCCGAAGCCTCAGAAAGCCGTTTCCTGATATCACTCACTGTTTGCATATGCCGCTCCTATCTCAAACAGCTCCCCATTCTACCCCATCGCCATAAGCGCACGAGAACACGGGAGAGCAATAAAAATACGGGCGGATTGCGTTTCTCTTCCCTTGGCTTCTCTTCAGCTGGCCATTGGGATAAAAAAAGACCCGCCAGAGGCGGGTCTTGAAAGAGCTAGTTAAAAGCCTTTTCCTTGATCTTGGCAGCCTTACCAACCTTGTCACGAAGGTAGTAGAGCTTAGCGCGGTTAACGTCGCCGCGACGAGTTACCTCAATCTTCTCGATCTTGGGAGAATGAACCGGGAAGGTACGCTCTACACCAACGGAGAAGCTGATCTTGCGAACCGTGAAGGTCTCACGGGAAGAAGCGCCATGACGGCGGATAACATCGCCCTGGAAGACCTGGATGCGCTCGCGGTTGCCTTCCTTAATGCGGTAGTGAACCTTTACGTTGTCGCCAACGTTGAAATCTGCGACCTCAGGGTTGATCTGCTGCTGCTCGATTGCGCGGATAATATCCATGGTTTCCGTTCCTTCTATATGCTCAACACTTAGTTTCACTAATAGGGTGTCTTCTGACACAGCCGAAAATTATACTGTTAGCCAGATGTTCATGCAAGAGGTTTATTGCTTTTTATTGGCAAACCTTCATCGACACCATATTCCCTCTTCTTTGGGCTGGACGTAAGAAGAAGCTGCCCAACGATGATACCAGTTCACTCGCATTCGTGGGGCAGATACTCTGCCAAATACCCTTTATCCGACAAAGCCTTCTCAATATCGTCAAGAGCCTCTTCGCTTTCGGCAGACACCAAATGAAAGTGATACCCCGAAGTAACTGTCATGAGCAACGAAGAGCGCCCTGTTCGCATGTCTTCGGAAAAGCGCGCAATATCACGACGGCTTTTCAGACCCAAAGACGCAGTCACTTTTCCATACACGCGATGATTCACCATAACGTCTTCTACGGTGCCACCCAGATCGATGATGGTTTCAAGCTCATCTATCGTCTGCTCTTCTCCATGATGCACCTTGAAGCGCCTCGTGAACACCTGCGGCTCCCTCGAAGGCGACAGAACATAGCCACGATTGGTTGCCACGATATCGTGCCCGTTTGCGCGCAGAAGGGCAATGTCCTGCACGATAATCTGCCGACTTACTCCCAGCTCTTTAGCAAGCGCCGCACCTGAAAGTGGTTTATTTGAACCCGCAAGGTCGGAGACGATACGTCCCCGTCGCGTCTGCGCGCTTACCATAGCTTCAGCTTTGCCCATAAGCCGCTCCTTGCTAATCGAGAACCTTCAGATGCTTCATGCTCAAATCAAGAATACCCGCCGAGTGAGTTAGCGCGCCAGAAGACACGTAGTCAACACCCAATGCCGCGATACCCTGCAGGGCATCGATATCGACATTACCCGAGCATTCCGTTTCAGCACGACCGTCGATAAGCGAAAGAGCTTCTTTCATTTGCTGAGTGCTCATATTGTCGAGCATGATGATGTCAGCCCCCGCTTCCACCGCCTCGGAAACCTGCTCCAATGTTTCGCATTCCACTTCGATCTTACGGACAAACGGCGCACGCGAACGGGCAGCCCTCACAGCATTCGTTATGCCACCAGCGGCATCCAGGTGATTGTCCTTCAGCATCACGCCATCGGAAAGGTTGAAACGGTGGTTTCCGCCGCCGCCCAAACGCACTGCTTCCTTTTCGAAAATACGCATGCCCGGCGTAGTTTTACGGGTGTCAACGATAACGGTCTTCGAACCAGCATCCGCCAAAGCATCTACCGCTTGACGCGTTTTGGTGGCTATACCACTCATGCGCTGCAAATAATTCAAAGCCACGCGCTCACCTGAAAGCAGGGCGCGAACGTCGGCGTGAACAACACCTAGCAACTGCCCCGATGAGATGCGCTGCCCGTCAGAAACTGCGGCATCGAACCGTGCCGTCGGATCAAGGATCTTAAAAGTGCGCTCGAACACCTGCAGTCCCGCAATAACACCATCCTGCTTGGCAATAAGCTCAACGGTGCCACGATGCGCCTCGGGCATCACTGCAGCAGTCGACACATCTTCGCTGGTGATGTCCTCGCGAAGCGCCCTTTTAATATGCTCGTCCACAATCAAAACAAACGAGGAAAGGTCCATCTACCTCGCCACCTTAACGACAACATCGGCTGCAGCCTGCTGGGGCATCTTGGCATGAGCCGCACGCTGTGCAGCACCCACCGTCGAAACCGCACCCGCATACATGGAAGCAGCCTTCGCCATGCGAGACGACACGACTCGCGCAGCACGCTGGGCGAACACCAGCGATTCAAGCAGCGAATTGGAGGCGAGGCGATTCTTGCCATGAACGCCATTGCAAGCCGTTTCACCCAATGCAAAGAAGTTCATCATGGTTGTTTCCGAGTCGCCATTCACATGCACGCCGCCCATGAAATAGTGCTGGGCAGGAACCACGGGGATAGGCTCTTTCAATAGATCGTAGCCCTCTTCGAGGCAGTGCTCGTAGATGTGAGAGAAGTGACCGGTGATCTCATCGGGCGACATGCGCTCGAAGGAAAGCAACACGTGATCGGTGCCATCTTTTTCCATTTGCTCATAGATGGCCGCAGAAACCACGTCGCGCGGTTGCAGCTCATCGGTGAAACGATTGCCCTTAGCATCGAGCAAGATAGCGCCTTCGCCACGACAGGATTCCGAGATTAGAAACGCACGTCCCGGGTGCTTGACGTACAGACTTGTAGGATGGATCTGAACGTAATCCATATGCTCAAGCGCAACGCCATGCTCCTGGGCAATGCGGCATGCGTCTCCCGTAAGGCTGGGGAAGTTGGTGGATCGCTCATAACGCCCCCCGATGCCCCCCGTGGCAAGCATGGTGTAGGGGGCGCGAATAAGGAGACGACGTTCGGCTTCTTCACCGCCACGGCGATCGGCGCACACGACACCTACGCAACGATTCCCCTGCGGTGCTTCGATGATATCGGTAACCTCGATGTGCTCCAGAATACGCACATTGGGAAGGCGGCGAACGTTTTCCAGCAACGTGGTGGTAATCTCTTCGCCCGTAATGTCGCCGTGATAGCAAATGCGGGGACGTGAATGGGCCCCCTCGCGCGTATACGCCAACGAGCCATCGGCCTCGCGCTCGAAGTCGACTCCGCGACGGATCAAGTCGTCGATAACCGAGCGGCTCGATCGGATCATGATGTCAACGCTTTCGGCACGGTTCTCGTAATGGCCCGCCCTCATGGTGTCTTCATAGAAGGCATCGTAATCGCCCTCATCATGAAGCACGCATATACCGCCTTGGGCGAGCATGGAATCGCATTCTTCCACAACTGTCTTCGTAACCATGATGATGTTTGCCGTAGAGGGGAGATTGAGGGCAGCATACAGCCCCGAAACGCCACACCCCGCAATGAGCACATCGCATTTGATTTCTTCTGTTTGCATGGCAATCCCCTATCGTGCCGCATACTCGAGCATGAGCTCGAGGGTTTTCTTGGCTGGGTCCTGAAGCTCAAACGGAACCTCTACACCCACCTGTTCGTTAGCAAGGCAATCAGCAACCTTTTCCAGCGTTACCGCAGTCATGTTCTCGCATACAGGGACGCGATGGGCGAAATGGAAGCGCTTGCCACTTCCAGCATTGCGCAGCTCCATCTCACGCAGCACACCAACCATCGTTACGATGATGAAATCTTTCGCATCGCTTTTCTGGGTGAACTCGATAATGCCCTTGGTCGAGCCGATATAGTCGGCTTCCGCCAACACCTCTTCGGTGCATTCAGGATGAGCAAGAACAAGCGCTTCGGGATACTCTTCCTCCAACGCAATGATCTCGTTGGGAGTGATGCGCTGATGACGGGGGCAGAACCCGTTGTTTAAAATCACATGCTTTTCGGGAACCTGCTTCGCAACAAAACGCCCCAAGTTGACATCAGGAATAAACAGCAAGTGGTTCTGCGGCAGCTCACGGCAGATCTTCACCGCGTTCGAAGAAGTTACGCACACGTCGCTCCATGTCTTCATTTCGGCAGTGGAATTCACATAGCACACTACCGCCAGGTCATCACCGTACCGCGCGCGGGCATCATCGATGGTTTTCTTGTCGACCATATGGGCCATAGGACAATCGGCTGCAGGCTCGGGCAAGAGAACGGTCTTGTCGGGGTTCAGCAGCTTCGCGCTTTCGCCCATGAATTCAACGCCTGCAAGGACAATGGTCTTCTGGGGCAACTCCACCGCCAGTTTGGCAAGGTAGAACGAATCACCGACGTAATCGGCAACCGCCTGAACCTCAGGCTGCACGTAATAATGGGCGAGGATAACCGCGTCGCGCTCAGCCTTCAACCGATCGATCGTTGCCACCAACGCCAGATCAGGAACCTGAGCGGCAAACGAGTTCAAAGGTGCTTCGCATGCGGGGCAATCGGCCCTACCGCGAGGATTTTGAGCACCTCCCACTTGCTGCGACGACGAGACCTGCCTTCCAGCTTGCTTCCCTCCGATGGCTTCAACATTGCCCATGCGAACACTTCCCCTTCTTCCAAGCCACATTCTTTTGTCACAGGTTTATCATGGGCGGTAGTTTATCACCGCTGTTTACACCTGACAATTCAGGTGACAAGACACTAAGGAAACGAAACCTACTTGAAACAATAAAGGCGCCTGGGAAACCCAAGCGCCTTCAATAGTCCAAAAGAGCTAAATAAGAAGCAAAAGACCGAAAACCCCTACGCCTACGACGATGCACCATACCAATGATTTCGTTTTGATGGCAACGGCGGTAACAGCAGCAGCTGCAATAAGGGGGATCGCTGCTGGCCAAAAGCCCGCATCGAACATCCCCGGAGCAAGCAGGTCGTTAGAAATAAGGGCAGCGAATGCCGCTGGCGGGATGAAGGCAAGCGCCTGGGAAAGCCACCCTGGAAGATCCCTTCCGCGCAAGGCGAATACTGGAACAACGCGGCAAACGAGAATGGTAACCGCGCAGGCAATGCCGATAAACGCAAACTCACTCCACGACATGAGCGCCCTCCTTCCTGGAAACGATCATGCCCGCAGCAACGCCGGCCAAAGCACCGACAAGGATAGCCGGACCCGACAAACCTACGCACTTGCACACAAACACGCCCAACACCGCGACCAAAGCGGCAGCAATATTGGACTTCGTGGCTTTCTGGGAAAACAAAAGGCACAGGAAGATGCTGGTCATGGCAAACGACGCCAAAGCCGTGGGCACCGTAAGAAGAGACCCGAGGACAACGCCAAGAGTGTTGGCAAGAGCCCATGTTGTTTCGCACAGGAGATTAACTGCCGTCGCTTGCGACACCCTCCACTCCCCCGAGCTGAAGCGTCCCAAGTTCACCGCGAACGATTCGTCGGTTACCGTAGCGCCAAACAGGAAAGAAAGGGGCTTAGGGGTTTCGTGGCAGAAACGCGAAAGCGAAGCGCCGTACAACAGCTGACGCGTATTAACCAACGTAACCGAGGCGATGATGGCCAGCGCGGGCGACCCAGCAAGCCACATATTGGGGATCATGTACTGACCCGCCCCCGAATAAAAGAGCATAGAGAGCAGGAACACCTGCAAAGGATCAAGCCCTATCTGCTGGGCAAGGATACCGCAAGGTATGCCCAGGAACACATACCCGATCATGACGGGAAATGCTGCGTTAAACGGCGCCTTGATACGCGCAAACACGCCTTTGGGCTGTGAGGGATTATTGCTCTCGGGGGCAGTTCCGGGAGCTTGGTCTTCTTTATGTTTCGATTTCGTTTCGTCCATAGCCAAGACAATATACCACTCACGGGCAACGCCCGCAGAAATAACCCGCTCATCGCGAATACTAAACGCTTGCAGAATGAAGCTCATCCGCGCTTTTCGAACAAGGTCCAGCAGCAAAGAGGAAGACCGACCGTAATCATACGTACGCCAGCCGCGCCCAAACCGAGTCTTCCACATCGAGCAAGGCCGGAACCGAACCCTCCAACAAGGCCTGCACATAGCTCTCAAAAGAAAAAAACGCTGCTCGTCTTGAGCAGCGTTTTATCAGCGGAATGACTGAGGAACAAACATGTTCTTGAAGAAGTTGGTGGCATAGCGGTCTGTCATGCCAGCCACATGATCGGTTACGGCGCGCAGCGGATCGCCGTCGGAAATCGAACGCAGCTCAGCAGGAACCTGATCGTAATGGCGAACAAAATAATCGAACAGGTCTTCCACCAAGTGCTTTGCTTTGCGTACCTCCTGCATCACCGGCTCAGCGGTATACACATTCTGAAAAAGGAACTCGCGCAGCTCCATCATGGCGTCCCATACAGGCTGGCTCATTTGGATATCATCCGCACAAGCGGAAGTCTCAATCATGTCGTGCACCAGAGTCTCGATACGCGCAGAATGATTTTCGCCAAGCACTCGATGGGCAGAAGCGGGCAGATCGGACTCCCGCAAAGAACCAGCGCGGATGGCGTCATCGATATCGTGGTTCACATATGCAATGCGGTCGGCCGTAGCAACGATACGGCCCTCCAGCGTCTCTGCGTGCTGAGATCCGGTATGGCAAACAATGCCGTCGCGCACCTCGGCAGTAAGATTGAGCCCCTTGCCATCGTTTTCAATGACATCAACCACGCGCAGGCTCTGAACATTGTGACGATACAGCGCCTGCCCTTCGGGCGAATCGGGGTCGATGCCCTTATGGCGCGCAAGACATGCCGCCAGCGCCTGTTCTCCCACATGGCCAAAGGGCGTATGGCCCAAATCATGACCAAGCGCTATTGCCTCAGCAAGGTCTTCGTTCAGCCCCAGCGCACGAGCAATGGTGCGCGCAATCTGCGCAACTTCGAGCGTATGAGTGAGGCGGGTACGATAATGGTCGCCCACAGGCGCCAGAAACACTTGCGTTTTATGGGAAAGACGACGAAACGCCTTCGTATGCAAGATTTTGTCCCTATCTCGCTGGTATTCGGTGCGATAGAGATCAGGCTCACACGAGCGTGCCCTTCCTTCCGTTTCATCGGAAAACGCGGCATCCGAAGAGAAGCGCACGTGTTCCTGGTCGGCCTGTTCTTCTCTGGATACCAGCTTCATGACTATTCCCCTTCAACAATAAGAAGACGACGGCACACCGGGCACGTTGCCAAGGGAGCCTGGGAGCGGATTTTGCTCATGCGGCTTGAATCGAACGTGTTACGACATGCGCTGCAGGCGCCTTCGTGCACTTCCGCCAACGCAACGCCACCACATGCGCTACGAGTCTTCTCATATACCTTTAGCAATTCCCCATCAACCTGTTCAGCCAAAGAGACGCGTGCTTTTTCGCCCTCCTCGATGGCAGCACGGAGGGATCCGCCCACCTTCTGGAAAGAAGCGATAAGATCCTGTTCCTTGGCGTCAAGGTCGGCAAGAGCCTGCATGATCTGCTTCATGACCGGATTGATCTTGTCCACTTCCTCTTCCACGCGGGAGAGCTCAAGTGACACCTTTTCGCGGCGCTTGCGCACGCCGTCAAGATCGCGCGTGTGGGCCGTCACAGCACGATAATCGCCCTGAACCTGCGAAAGCGTTTCGGTGATCTCATCCTGCTTTGCAGAAAGAAGCTCGTCTTCCTGCACGAATGCAGCAAGTTTTCCCTCGGCTTCGTCGAGCATGTCCTGAACCTGGACCTTGCGCTTGAGCACCTCGTCTTTCTTGGCGCGTACCTCAAGGATGGCTTTCCTGTGTGGAAGCTCTTTGAACTCCTTTTTGGCCGAAACAACCTTTCGATCCACCTCCTGCAACTTACGGAGGGTTGCGATGTCGTGTTCGGTAGCGTACATGGGCGCACAGCCTTTCTTCTGGACTTGCTTGACTGATTATCAATTACCGCCTGGACGATTCAGGCGTATACCAATTGTTGCTCTGGTCGATCATGGTAATGCAAGATTCGGCCACACCTGCTTCGGCAGCATAGGCTGCAAGCAATGCGCACAACGGAAACTCAGACACATCGTGGCCAAGCTCGATTATTGCCAAGCCCGACAGCGCTGCGTCCAATGCTTCATGATACTTTATCTCACCGCAAATTAGGCAACCAATGCCCTGGTCGAGACACATACGAGCAAAGGAACCCGCCGAACCGCCGCTGGTAACGATCCGCGAAAGCTGCTTGTCGGGAGACCCCCACACACGCGGATAGGTGCCGAACACACTTACACAACGGGCGCTCAGGTGACGCAACGTCAAAGGTTCCTCCCCTGAAGAGGGAGCGCAAATACGCCCAAATCCTTTGTTGGCGGCGCCAGGCAGAGGGTCGAGCACGCCAAGTGGCGTCAAACGCAAAAGCACCGGCAACGCATCAAGACCAGCTGTCGATACGTCAAGGGCGGTATGGAACGAGAGAACGCTGACACCCAGCTCGCAGGCGCGGCGCACCACGGCACCAGGAGCATGGCCCATTGTCGCTTGCGGCATAAATGCATCAGGCGCGTCAATGAATACAGGATGATGGGTCAGCAGCACGTTTGCACCGTGCGCATGGGCCTCTTCCACAGCATGAATGGTGGGGTCGAGGGCAACTGCCACACCCCGCACGGTATCCATGGGGTTGCCCACCAACATACCTGTCCTGTCCCAAGAACAAGCATCGGAAGCGGGCATCTTACGCAAAAGCTCGCGCTCTAGCTCGCCTACCACCATCATCCGTTCGCTTGAGGCCAAATTGCCCGCATCGGTTTTTTTCAGTGATACTACTTCCTCGGCCACAGAAAACATCTCCTTGCTGCGTTGGCTATCCCAGGGCAATGGTTCGGCGATCGCCGCCGGGAACCACTACGGTTACCTCACGGTACCCCGCTTCATACATCCAACGATACCCCGCTTCGATGTCTCTATCCACATCGGTTACCGTATGGGCATCTGTTCCCACTGTGCAGGGTACGCCAGCACGGCAAAATTCGCGCAAAAGCTCTTGGCTGGGAAACATCTCCTCGCAAGCATAGGTGAGCCCAGAAGTGTTCACTTCGATCATTCTGCCGGCTTCGCTCGCTGCCTCCGCTGCTTGCTTGTACATGTCGATTGGGTCAAACGAGGCTTTGCGACCAAATTTTTTTACGAGATCCGGATGAGCCATGACGGTAAAGGGCGCATTGGAAACAACCGCTTCGCACCATACCTCGAAGTATCGACGCCAGATATAGTCGGCGCCCACCTCATCCCAATAGCCACGCTGAGCGGGATCGTCAAAAGGCCACAGATCGAGAAAATGAACCGAGCCCAACACGATATCGAACCGGTCGAACTCATCGGGAGCAAACACACGATCTTCTCCTTGCCCGAGCCAATCGAGTTCGCATCCTGCCAGCACTTCCATGTCAGGGTACTTCGCACGCTGTACCAAAATGCGCTCAAAGTACTCCGGAAGCCGATCTGCGTGCATGGAGACATAGTCACGCGGATCAACCTGCGGCGTAAGCGGATAGTGCTCGGTAACAGCGATATTCGTAATCCCCACCTGATGGGCACGGGCGACAAGCTCCTCGATGGGCGCATAACCGTGATTCGTCATATCGGTGTGGGTGTGCTGAGTTACTAATTCCATACGCATTCTCCTGCGACAATGAAGAGGGCACCCACAGGCGCCCTCGTTTCTTTTCGTCCTTATTGTATCGACCTAACCAACCACATCGTTGAATGCTTCGATGAATGCATCAATCTCTTCTGCCGTGGTTGCATTTCCCAGGGAAACGCGAAGCGATCCCAGCGCATCATCGCGGCTAATGCCAATTGCCTTGAGGACATGCGATGGATCGAGAGAATGCGACGAGCAAGCCGAACCGCCCGATACGCAGAACCCACGCCTATCAAGCTGCAGGATAAGCGTCTCGCTTTCCATACCCCTAACAAGCACGTTTACCACATGAGGGGCAAACGCCGTAGTGCCTGGTTCCACCGAAACAGCAGCTTTCACCTTGGGGTTATCGAGAAGACGCGCATAGCATTCGTCACGCAAGGCGCACAAACGCTGTGCATTTTCGTCAAGATTCGCAAGCGAGGCACGCACAGCAGCAGAGAACCCAACGGCCCCCATAACATCCTGAGTGCCACTTCGGCGCCCCGACTCCTGACCGCCACCCACAATCTGAGCCGTAAATGGAGTACGCGTCTTAACATACAAGGCGCCCATGCCCTTCGGTCCTCCGATTTTATGCGACGAGATGGAAAGGGCATCAACGCCCCACTCCTTCACCGAAACAGGAATCTTACCGAATGCCTGGGTTGCATCCACATGGAAAAGCGCTCCCGCCTTGTGCGCAACAGCGGCAAGGGCAGGGATATCCATGACACTGCCCACTTCGTTGTTAACCGCCATGATGGACACGAGCAAAACCCTATCGGTAAGAACTTCTTCCAAGGCATCAGGCGTGATGTGACCAGAGGAATCGGGTTCAACATACGTTACCTGAGCGCCCCAATGCCCCAGCGTTTCTGCTGCTTTAAGGACGGCATCATGCTCAATGGAGGAAACTACGATTTGAGGAACGCATTCATGATCGCCCTCCTGCTCGGCGCGGGCCATCGCAGCATCAACGATGCCGAACAATGCAGCATTATCGGCCTCGGTGGCGCCAGAGGTGAACGTCACCTCGTCGGGACGTGCCTTGATGGATCGCGCAATATCTTCGCGCGCCTGTTCAAGTGCGCGGAACGCCGTGCGGCCAACCTCGTAAAGGGAATTGGCGTTGCCGTTGCCCGCAACAAGTCCGTCGACTCCCGCTTGAAGATACGGAGCCATAGCGTCGGCGGCCTCTTTGCAAAGCGGAGCTGTTGCCGCCCAGTCCAAATAAACAGGTTTGTCCATTAGCGAGCCTCCGCCCCAGCATTGCGCAAAATGCCGATGGCCGCTTCAGGGTCTTCCGCTTTGAATACACCAGAACCAGCAACCAGCACATCCGCGCCTTGAGCACATACCAAACCCGCCGTACGCCCAGCACTAATTCCGCCATCAACCTCGATAAGAAGATCGGGGTTCAAACGCTTCGCCATTTCGGCAACCTTGCCCACACGATCTTCGCTGCCTTCAATATATGACTGGCCGGAAAAGCCCGGGAACACGCTCATAACCAGAACCATATCCACTTCAGCAATATAAGGCTCCAGCTCCTCGACAGGGTAATCGGGTTTCAGGGTTAACGCCGGATGCACGCCAGCCTCGCGAGTCCGCTGAATGAACTCACGCACCTCGCCTTCCCCATGAAGCGCTTCCATGTGGACCGAAACCCAATCGGCGCCAGCCTTCAAATACCAATCGAGCTGCTCGAGCGGATTGGAAATCATAAGATGCACATCGAGCGGGATATCGGTGATCTTCTTCAACTGCGAAACGAAGGGGACACCCAATGTGAGATTTGGGACAAAATGCCCATCCATCACATCAACGTGGATGAAATCCGTGCCCCCACGTTCAAGCATGCGAATATCACGCTCGAAGTTCATGAAGTCCGCAGACAAAATAGAGGGGGAGATTTTGATGTCACCGAACACGGCAACCCCTTTCCTTCAAAGTAACCTGCTGCCTATTCTACACGCAGCACTGCGGCAAAACGGACAAAGCCGCATGCACTCCGCGGCAACGCATCACATAACTTACTTATTCTTCGCCTCAAGATCGAGCAGGAACTTCTTCACTGTTGGCCCAAAGGCATAGCCCCCCAATTTTCCGTTTGACCCAACCACTCTATGGCAGGGGACAAACAGCGGGAGGGGGTTACGGCCACAAGCTTGCCCCACCGCCTGCAGAGCACCCGGCTTACCAAGGCTTTCTGCGATTTCGGCATAGGTACGCGTCTCGCCATAGGGAATTTCAGAAATCTTCGCCCAGACCTCACGCTGGAACGCCGATCCTTCAGCACGCACCGGAACCTCAAACGCGATACGCTTTCCAGCAAGATATTCCAAGACTTCGCTGGAAGCCCGATTGGTAAGGGCCGTCGCGTGCTGACGTCCTGCCAGTTGAACAGGGCCAAAGGCAAAATGGGTTATAGCGGCACCATCCGACTCAATGGCAACCCTCCCCATAGGGGTGCGATAGATAAAATACGTTCGCTCCATCAGTACTTTTCGCCCGCCTCGGCAAGCCCCCAGAACTCAGTGGTCAAGGGACGCTTAAACAAATCAGCAGCCAGGGGTTCGATGGGGGCACCCTCCCACACCAACGATCGAACCGCTGTGGTAATGGGAAGCTCAACATTGTGCTTTTCAGCCAAGGGGCAGATGGTTTGGCAGGCAACAGCCCCTTCTACCACCATATGGGTTCGCTTCTCGAAGCCGCCCAACGTTGCGCCCTGGGCAAGCGCCTTACCAAACGAACGGTTGCGGGAATGCTCAGAGGTACAGGTTGCGATCAAATCGCCCGCACCCGCAAGGCCCATTACCGTCAAGGCATCGCCGCCGCAAGCCTTCACTAGTCGGCTCATTTCCGCCATGCCGCGCGTCATGATCATAGCGGCGGTATTGTCGCCGAAGCCAAAACCATACGCCGCGCCCACCGCGATAGCGATAACGTTCTTAAACGCCGCACACAGCTCAACACCTACATAATCAGGAGAGGTGTAGCAACGAAAATACGATGTGGTAAACAAATCGCGGAAATAGTGCGCGGTGGTTCTGGAACACGAAGCGATTACCGTGCCAGCAGGAACCCCCAGGATAACTTCTTCTGCATGGTTGGGGCCAGAAAGCGCCGCAAGCCTGTCGATATTCCCCAGAACCTCTTCGAATACCTGGACAGGCAGAAGCCCCGTACCTTCCTCGACGCCTTTCGAGCAAATAACGATGGGGGTATTCCCTTCAACAACTGGAGCAAGATCCTGAGCAAACTGGCGCGTCAACCGCGAAGGGGTGACGATAACGAGAGCTTCGGCATGCTCGGCGCATTCATGCAGATCGCTTGTTGCCGAAATGGAGTCGGAAAGCATCACGCCGCTCAGATAGCGAGGATTATGGTGCTCATTCGTAATGGCATCTGCCACCTCTGGCTTACGAGCCCACATGACCACCTCGTTGCCGGCCGCTGCAAGCGTTTGGGCCAAAGCGGTGCCCCACGAGCCTGCACCGATTACCGCAATCTTACCCATATGTCCTCCTCGAAGAATGCTCATAGCATTCCAAAACTCAACGGGCAGGCAAAACTGCCTGCCCGTAAGATGAACTGTCTTTATGCCCTTTTCTTCGAACCGATCCGATTTTCCGTTCCAGCACGCAAACGGGCAATGTTTTCCCTATGAGCCCATATAACGGTCAGGCCAACCAGCAAGCACAGCACAAAAGCAACGGGGTTGCCCCAGAAGAAATACAGTGCGAAGAGGGGGCATGCCGCAGCTGCTGCGATGGATCCCACGGAAACATACTTTGTTGCCACAACCAGAACAGCGAAAATCGCAATTTCAAGCAAGGCTCCAACAGGGCCAAACGCGGAAAACAGGCAGCCAACGGCAACAGCGATGCCCTTGCCTCCCCTGAAACCCAGCCATGGACAGAAAATATGACCCATGGTGCAACCAAGGAACGCTACCGCAAGACATACCTGTTCGATGTAAAGGAACGGGTTCGGCGAACCGCCGAACGTTTGAACGAACTCCACAACAGCAAGCACATTGCCGGGAAGCACTTGGGTACCGAATGCTGCGGCAATAAGCCCTGCGACGATGCCCTTGCCAAAATCGAGGACGAATACGGCATATCCACCCACTTTTCCCATGGTGCGAATGGCGTTGGTGGTACCAATATTGCCCGAGCCATGCTCACGCAAATCCGTGTGATAAAACACCCGCGAGATTATGACTCCCCATGGAATGGAACCCAGCAAAAACGAAATAACAAGCAGTAAGGCCAACTGGCCCAAAACCGTCAACATCGACTGTTAATCCTTCTTCTTAAACTTGAGGTTGATTGGAGTACCGGTGAAATCAAACGTGGAACGCAACCTATTTTCCAGATAGCGCTCAAACGAGGGCTCGACCAGATCAGGATGGTTGCAGAAGAACGTAAAGAACGGAGGCTGAACGCCCGTCTGGGTAACATACTTCAGCTTCAAAATACGCTTGCCCTTGGAAATGGTATGACCGAACTCGCGAATATCCTGAAGCCAGTTGTTAAGACGGCTCGTAGAAATGCTCTTGGAGTAGTTGGCATACGCTTCGTTGATGGCGCCCCAGATGCGCTGAACGTTCTTGCCGGAAAGCGCAGAAATGGCGATGACCGGTGCATATCCCACAAATTTAAGACGGTCTTCAATGCGTTCGCGCACTTCAGCCTTTGCGTCCGGACCTTCCACCAAGTCCCACTTGTTCAGTACCACGACCATAGCGCAGCCGCGCTCAGCCGCCATACCGGCAACACGCTGATCCTGGTCGGTAAGACCGATAGTGGAGTCAATCACCAAAAGAACAACTTCAGCGCGATCGATAGCGCGCATAGCACGCACGAAGCCGTAGTATTCAACATCTTCGTCGATAACGCTCTTCTTACGCAGGCCCGCCGTATCGACGATAGTGTAGAACTGACCCTCATGCTCCACCATGGTATCGATGGCGTCGCGCGTGGTGCCTGCAACATTGGAAACGATGGAACGATCGTTGTTGGTGAGCTTGTTCGTCAAAGACGACTTACCCGCATTAGGACGACCGATAATAGCAACGTTGATGGAGTCAATCTCCTCTTCCTCGTCGCTTTCCTCGGGGAACAGCGAAACGATTTCATCGAGCAGGTCTCCCGTACCGGTACCGTGAAGGGCAGAAACGGGACGCGGCTCTCCTAAGCCCAGCTGCATGAATTCCCACATAGCGCTTTCGTCGGCTGCGTTATCGAGTTTGTTTACCGAAAGAAGCACCGGCTTCTTGCTACGGCGCAGGATATTGGCAACGGCTTCATCGTCTGCATTGATGCCGGTTTGACCGTCAACCAAGAAGATGATGACATCCGCCTCGTCGGCTGCAGTTAGCGCCTGGGCGGTAATGGAACCCTGGAAGACATCGTCACTGCCCATTTCGATACCGCCGGTATCGATGATCTTGAAGTCGCGGCCATTCCAGTCCGCCTCATGATAAGAACGATCACGCGTCACGCCGCGCATTTCGTGAACAATAGCTTCGTTGTTTTCCGCAAGGCGGTTCACCAAGGTGGATTTGCCCACATTGGGGCGACCAACAATGGCCACGATTGGCAAGCTCATTCTTGCTCCTAACATTGCTGAAGGTAACTTTATCAAGGGTTCAGGATACCACTCACACGAACCCGCAATTTGACCGCCTCATCAGCAGCACGGGATAAACACGCCTTCCCTATGAGCTACACGATGGGCTTCTTCCATTCGGGCAGGCCACGAGCACGGCGATTGCGATTGCGACCGCGCATATTCCGAACGCACCCTTGCATGCCATGGGGAACATATTCCATATCCTCAAGATCATCGGGCAAATAGCTCACCAAAGACAGAGGGGCCGTCTGTTGCACCGCTTCAGGCTCAGGGCCGGCAACGGCAGCAAATCCATGAACCGATGCACCTTGAGCCACGAGCTTCTGCTCGTAACCGCTCCAAGGCTCTTCAGGGAACAGAGAGCGAACATCGTCGGTATTCCACAGCAATTCGTAGCCAGCCAATTCGAGCTGAGTGAGAGAAAACTCATGCATTGGCATGCTATCGGTGCGCAAACGCAAAGGTGCGCCCTTTGCCAAAAGCGGACGATACGCCATAAGACGATCCAGGTAGGTAAGGCGCAAAGGCGCTTTCTTTTTCTTGGGAAACGGCGTGGGGAAGTTCAGGAGGATGGCGGTAAGTTCTCCTTCCGCAAAAAAGTCCGAAAGATCACGGTCTTCCTCATTGAATACGAAAACTGCATTGGTAACCCCTTGGGCAATAGCGCGCTCGGCACAACGAACCACGCATACGCCGTCCACGTCGATACCAACAAACAGCGTATCGGGCCGCGCGGCGGCGCACTCTACGGTGTACTCCCCCTTTCCGCAGCCCAAATCGAGCACAACATGCTGATAGGCATCGTCACGGGAGCCTTCATGGGGAGCCCATTGGCTCCACCGACCACGCCAACCCGATGGATTCGGCTCATAGGATTGAGTGGCCCCAGCAAGGCGGCCTTCAAGGGAAAAGCCTTTATTCAGGCGGGATCGGGTGGTTCGCATCGCAGCAATAACTCCAAACAGAAACAGAACAGGCAGCAGCAAGCAACCCTTGAAAAAGAGAAGGACCTACAGCTCGCCCAAATAACGGACAACGCTTTCAATTTGATTGTCGGGCGTGGAAGCGCCTGCGCTCACACCCACAACACGGCATCCGTCAAACCATGACGGGTCGATCTCCTCGGCGCGCTCGATATGATGGGCGCGAGAGCAATGTTGCGCGCAAATCTCAAAGAGACGCGTGGTGTTCGACGAATTGCGTCCTCCGATTACCACCATGGCATCCACCTGCTCTGCAAGCTCGACGGCAGAAAGCTGACGTTGCGTCGTCGCAAAGCAGATGGTGTCTTTCACTTCAAGGTCGAGGTGGAGCCCCTCGAGCGCGTCTAGAACCTCCTCAAAGCGTTCTCGAGATTGAGTGGTCTGAACGACCACGCCAACCCTACCCGACAAATCGGAGGGAATATCTTCAGGAGAGCCAACAATGGTGCACTGACCGCCGGCGACACGGGCATGAGCCGAGATTCCCTCCACTTCAGGATGGCCGGCTTCGCCCACTACTAAAACGTGACGGCCCTCCTTGGCAAGCTTCGCCGCAGCACGTTGAGCGCGCATAACATGCGGGCATGTTGCGTCGATCACCGTAAAGCCCCGCTGCTCAATGTCGTCGATAACCTGAGGCACCACTCCATGCGAGCGGATAACCACCCCATCCGCATCGATGCTGTCGACCGAGTCGGCGACGCAGATTCCACGCTCCTCGAGCTCGGCAACAACGCCGGGGTTATGGATGAGCGGCCCAAGCGTACATACCGAACCGCCTGCTTCCGCTGCTTTGAGGGTCATGTCGAGCGCACGCTGCACACCATAGCAAGCGCCCGCATAGGCAGCCTTCACAACTTTGAGTTTTCCCATGGACGTTACTCCTTGTCGGAATAGTCAGGCAATGTTGCAGGATCAAATGCCGGAATGGGATGCTCAGCAAACACCTGCGAGTAATCCTTCGAATCGGGGAACAGCTCAGCCATATTTATTTCCTCTGGCTTGCAACCCCTCGTAAGCGCATACGCTTCGCGCATCACATACCACGAGCAACCGTCCATGCGCTCATCTTTAGGAAGGAAGTCAAATGAAGAAAGCTCAACAGGCGTACCGAAACGCGCCGTGATACGCGGGAAGCGCACACGTTGCCCCTTCTGCTTCACCTTGCTCACATTCTCCAAGCCCAAAGGGATAAGGGGGGCCTTGCCCATTCGGGCAATAAGAGCTGCGCCGCCGTGCAATTCTGGGGCAGCGCTTCCTTTACCGCGCCTTGTTCCTTCAGGAAAAATGCCAACCCATTCACCGTTCTTCAGCATACGGGAAGCGCGCTTCAAAGCCGTTCGGTCAGCGCTGCCTCGCTTAATAGGGAAAGCACCGACACTTGAAATAACCGTGCCCAAGAAGCCCTTACCCGCACGAAACAGGGAATCGCGGGCAATCAAGCGCACCCATCCCTTAGGACGAACCGAAAGGAACATGATGATAACGTCGAGGTACGAATAGTGAGGCGAAACCAAAATGGCACCAGTCGTCTTACCGGCAAAAGCATCCACGATTTCCTTGCCTTCTACGCGAAAGCGGAACAACACCTTGCACAGAAAGCTGAACAGCCCTGAAAGGAACACGGCAATGCCATGGGGAATGCGATTGTCCTGATTGTTTCCAGAGAGAGGGCGATCCCAATACTCTTCATGTATGTTGAAGGCCATTAAAGTGCCATCCTTGCTCGAGCCAAACCACAAATAGAGCCAATTACTTCTTCCACATGCATACTGGAAGAATCAAGCAAAACCGCATCTTTCGCAGGACGCAAGGGCGCCGTATCGCGACTCGAGTCAAGTTCGTCCCTGCGAATGATATCAGCAAGCACTTCCTGATAGTCGATCGAGCCAATTCCCCTATCGGCGTTTTGACGGACACGACGATGGGCGCGCTCCTCGGCGGAAGCAGTAAGGAACACTTTCACTTCAGCATTGGGGAAAACCTCGGTTCCGATATCACGACCTTCTACGACGTAATTGCCCTCCGAGCCAATGCGGCGCTGCTGTTCAACCAACGCCTGACGCACGGCAGGAACGGCAGAAACCGCCGAAACGGATCGATCTATCTCGGCAGTGCGGATAGCGCCAGTTACCTCAACGTCATCGACGAAAACGCGACGAGGAACAGGATCGCCCTGCTCATGGCGAAAGCTGATCGTGCAGGTATGCGCAAGAGCGCCCACTGCTTCGGCATCTTCCAAGGAAACGCCATCATGCAGTGCACGCCATGCAACCGCGCGATACATAGCGCCCGTATCCAAACAAGAAAAACCCAGCTCTTTCGCTACAGCTTTTGCAACGGTTGACTTACCTGCACCCGAGGGGCCGTCAATCGCTATGATCATCTACGCCAATCCTTTCAAGCATTCAAGAAACGTGGGAAAGCTAACGGAAACACTGTCGAAATCGATAATGTCTACCGGAGTATCGGAGCACAATCCAACCAGAGACCAAGTCATGGCAAGACGATGGTCCTTGCGCGAATCGAACACAAGCCCCTTGGGAACCTGCAAGTCGGGCTGACCCTCGATATATAGATCGTCATTTTCAGCCCAAGCGTTCACGCCCAGCTTTTCCAGGCCTTCGATAATAGCGGTAAGGCGATTCGATTCCTTCTTGGTGAGTTCGCTAACCCCACGGAAAACCGTAATTCCAGCAGCATGAGCCGCAACCAAAGCCAGAACAGGAATCTCATCGATCTCCGAGGCAATGTGCTGCGAAGGAATCTCGCAACCCACCAGCCTGTCGGTGTACGTCGCCTCGATAATGCCTATCGGTTCTTTGCCTTCTGCGGTAAGGTAACGCACTTCGATGGAGGCACCCATGCGCTCAAGGGTACGTATGAAGCCAACGCGACCAGGGTTGAGGCTGACATTCTCGATCTGAATGGAGCTACCCTTCTTCAGGAGGGCAGCGCAAATCAGAAACGCCGCTGATGAAGGGTCTCCCGGAACGTCAACTTCGGAAGCGGAAAGCACAACGGGACCTTCGACCGAAGCACGACGAAATGCATGCTCCACCTTTACGCCAAATTCGGGCAGCATCAATTCTGTGTGGTTGCGGGAAACAGCGGGCTCGTTGATGGTCGTGGTGCCCTTGGCGCCCAAACCCGCCAGGAGAACCGACGTTTTCAGTTGCGCCGAAGCCATCGGCGAATCGTAGGTGATGGCTTTGAGGTTCGGTGTACCGATTTCCGTTACCGGCAGAGTTTCGCACGCCTCAGGCTCAAAGCTAACCCCCATCTTCATCAGGGGTGCAATGATACGACGCATCGGGCGCTTCTGAAGCGACTCATCGCCCGTGATCTGAACACGAATGTTCCACGGTGCCAAAATGCCCATAAGAAGTCGTGAGGTGGTGCCTGAGTTCCCGCAGTCAATGGGGCCCTCGGGCTGCTTGGGGCCCTCGGCGCCCCACCCCGTAACGCCACCAGCCAACGTGCCGTCGACTTGGCGTTCAAGGGAAACCTTCGCGCCCAAAGCGGAAACCGCGCCAATGGTTGAACGCACATCGGCGGAATCGAGAACCCCTGTCAAACGCGAGGTCCCTTCTGCCATAGCGGCAAAAAGCACTGCGCGATGGGATATGGATTTGTCGCCCGGAACGCGGGCGGCTCCATCAAGAGGAGCGCCCAAAGGCTCGATGCGCGTAATATTGGAATCGCTCATGATGTCCACTACTCCTTAGATAGAGGGTTGAAAGAAATGCTGAAACCAGCCTTGATAAGCTGAGTGGATAGCTTTCCGATATCGCCTTCGTCGGTAAGCACCATATCGAGAACAGCGCTCGAAGACGTGATGTGATCGATATTGATGGACTGCACGTTGCAACCAACCTGGCTTGCAATAGTGGTGACCTCGGCGATAATGCCAGGACGATTGGTAAGCGGGATGCGTACTTCCAGCAAGTCTTCGGTTGCGGGAACCCATTTGGCAGGAATAGACCTACGGGCTTGAGCCGCTCGATCAAGCAGCTTGGTGAACTCGGCCTTATCGCCTTCGCGCAGCGTATCTGCATAGCCACACAAAATAGATTGCACCTCATCAAGCCCCTCCACGATGGCTTCGCGGTTATCGAAGGCGATTCCCGTCCACAGAGCCGGAGAGCCTGCGGCAATGCGAGTAGAATCCTTAAACCCACCGGCAGCCAAACGGAACAGAGCTTCCTGATCGTCAGCATGACGCACAGCGAGCTCAACCAGCGAAGAAGCCACAAAGTGCGGCACATGGCTCACGATGGCAACCGCTTCGTCGTGCTTATCGCGAGGCAAAGAAACCACGCGCGCGCCGAGGCCCGCGAGTGCCTCATGGAGATTGGCATAATCATCTGGGGACGTTTCCTCGTCGGGGCACAACACCCAATGAGCGCCCTTGAACATATCCTCTCGCGCGCCCTCAATGCCGCTTTTCTCGGAGCCCGCCATCGGATGACCGGGAATATACTTCTCGGGATAGCGCAAAAGCTCCTGTGCTTGTCGGCTCACGATCTTCTTCGTCGAACAGGCATCGGTTACCACGCCTTTGAAATCACAGGCAGCAATAATACGGAAGTATTCGTTTGCCACAGGAACGGGAGTTGCAATCATTACCAGTTCGCAACCACAGAGCACCGGGCCCAGATCTTCACTGGAGACATGGCCTTCGTCGATCCAGCCACGCTCTTGAGCTGCCTTAACCGCATCCTCGGAAACGTCAATGCCCACGAGACGCGCATCGGGATACGCATTGCGATACATGGCCGCAAAGGATGATCCGATAAGTCCGAGACCGATAACGGCCACTGAGGAAAAGTGCGTCTTCATAGCTAATTTGCCCATTTCTGATAGCGGTTTGTTTGTGTGGTTGATTCTACCACGCCTATCTGGCAGCCCGTTCAAGCGCTGTAACCTCTTGCGAACTGAGCACACGATATTTCCCCTCAGGGAGACTGCCCAGCTCAAGGGGGCCAAACGACTCACGGTGCAAACGAAGCACAGGATGCCCAACCGCTTCGAGCATACGCTTCACTTGACGCTTTCTGCCTTCATGGATGGTGATTTCCACAAGTGCGTTGCCTCCCTTGCGGCGAATCAGGGAAACCGCAGCGGGTTGAGTCATACCATCTTCCAGCTCAACGCCGTGGCGCAAACGGCCAAGGGCCTTTTCGTTTGGTACGCCCTTCACTAGGGCGTGGTAGGTTTTATCGACATGGCGAGAGGGATGCAGAACGGCATTGCCCAGCTCTCCATCGGTGGAAAACAGCAACAACCCTGTAGTGTCGTAGTCCAAGCGTCCCAACGGGTACAGGCCGGGGATCTCGTCGCAAGGAACCAATTCCGCGACGCAAGGGCGCCCTTGGGGGTCTTTCATGGAAGTCAGAAAACCTGCTGGTTTATTGAGCATCAGCGTAACCGCCTGGTTTGGCTGGCAAACAAGAGCCCCGTCTAGACTCACTTCGTCGACAGAAGGATCGACCTTGGTGCCAAGCTCAGTTACCACGCACCCATTTACGGAAACGCGCCCCGCCTCAATGATCTTCTCACATGCGCGACGGCTCGCAACGCCGGCTCGTGCCAAGAACTTTTGCAGGCGTACTTGACCAACCTGTTCGTTTTCTTGCACGTTAGCCCCTATTCATCCTCATCGAATACCAACTCATCGAAGTTGATCTTCTCAACTGCTCCCACGCCTGCGGCAAGCGCATCGGAGAGCATCGTTTGCATCGCTTCTTGCATGGTCTCAGGCTGCAGAAGGTTGTCCTCGACTTCTTCTTCGCCACCAAGAGAATACGATTCGTCTTCCGGACGCACCACATTCAAACGCTCGGAGATAAACGCGCGCGTTTCCTCGTCGGGAGCAAACGATTCCAACGGAGGAAGATCTCGCACCGAACGAAGGCCAAATTTTTCCAAAAAAGTTCGGGTGGTTGCGTACAGCACCGGATTGCCGGGCGCATCTTGCGTACCCGCTTCACGGAGAAGGCCCTTTTCCACCAGGGAGTTAATGGAGCTATCCGAGCTCACGCCACGAACCGAAGCAACGCCGTTGCGGGTAATGGGCTGACAATACGCCACAACAGCCAACGTTTCCAATGCCGCTTGGGAAAGTTTGCGGGTATCCCACGAAAGAACGTAGCGCTCGATGAGCTCGTGGTAACGGGGATGCGTATACAAGCGCCAACCACCGGCAACTTCGCGAAGCTGAATTCCCCGCTCGGCTTGCTCGAGCTCCCCTTGCAGACGCACAAGCGATTCCTGCACGCATGCAGGATCGACTTGCAGCATATCCGCAAACGTCAAGACACCGACAGGCTCGTCGGTGACAAACAGCATCGACTCAATAGCGCCCATAAGCCATGCCTGGTCGACTTCAGCATACGCCGTAACGTCGCCGGATTCCTGCTCGTTATTCTGATCTTCCTGCATCATGCCTCCCCTGCCGAATCGAATTCGCCGTCATCCAAGATTTGGGCACTTGCCCCTTCAACGTAGGTAATGGAAATATCCCCAAACAAATCGTCTTGCTTCAAGCTCACCATATTGCGTTTGAACAGTTCCAGCATGGCCAAAAACGTCACAACGATTAGATGTGGGCTATCATCTGCTGAAACGAAATCCGAGAACTTTGCACTCCCATCGGCGCACACCTTATCGAACACCGTGCGAACCTGCGTTTCCACGGGAATTACCTTTGCGGCAATATGCTCAGATTCAAGCAGGAACACATCGCGACGGGCAATGCAACTCGCGCACAGCTCGCCCAAACGGTCGATTTTAACGCCATCCAAATAATCTGGCACCAAGGTGAGAAAGGAACGATCGGGACCAAAAGGACGCGTATGAACACGCGACTCTGCCTCAAAGCGACTCTGCAAAGCGGCTGCCGCATTCTTAAATTTCTTGTATTCCAGCAAATGCTCAACCAGCGCATCACGCATTTCGCTTGCCGACATTTCCTCGTACTCTTCGGGCACATCTTCGGCTTCTTCATGCGGCAGCAAACTTGCCGCTTTGATTTCCAGCAACGTCGAAGCAACGAGGAGGAAGTCGCTCGCCACGTCCAGATCGACATTGCGCATACGCTGAACTTCCGCCAAATACTGGTCGGTGATTTCCGAAAGGGAGATAGAGCCGATGCTCACTTTTTGGCGGCTGACCAAATACAGAAGCAGATCGAAAGGACCCTCGAAGCTTTCTATGCGAACACGATACGACATGCTTACAGAAGCGCCTCAAACGCATTTTGGCGCAATGTTTCATATACACCGATAGCAACAGCGTTGGAAAGGTTCAAAGAGCGCAAGCTCTCACGCATGGGAAGACGGACGCATTCTTCCGCATGGGCATCGAGCACCTCTGGGTCAATGCCTCGACTCTCGCGACCAAACACCAAATAGAGTTCGCCAGCATCGGTCAAATCCTCATGATAGAAGGATCGGCTGGTGTTTCCCGTAAAGAACAACATGCGCTTGCCCTTATGCTCTTCAAGGAACTGATCCACGCAAGGATGACGAACGATGGTCACTTTGTCCCAGTAATCGAGGCCAGCACGGGCAAGGTTGCGCTGGGTATAGCGAAATCCCATTGGTTCCACCAGGTGCAACGTTGCGCCCGTGCATGCACAGGTACGGGCAATGTTGCCCGCATTCTGGGGGATCTCCGGCTCAAATAGAACCACGTGCAGATCAAGCGCCATTATGCATCGAGTCCTTTGTTCATCTCTTCCTCGATTTCTTCCGAAAGCATGATCCACTCTTCCTCGTGAGCGGAAAGTGATTGCGTCAACTTCGCATGCTCAGCTATGACATCGCTCGAAGAGTCTTCGTTCGTGTAAAAATCAGGGTCGGCCAACAGAGCCATGATCTCTTCCATGCGAGCGGTTTCACGCTCAATGATCTTGTCGAGCTCCTTCACTCGCTTACGCTGATTCTTCAGTGCGGCATAAGCGCGATTACGGGCCTCTGCCTCTGCGCGTTTTTGCTCCTTGGTTTTAGGAGCAGAACCACGAGGTGCCGTCATGGGCTTCTTTGATGCCCCTTCTTTCGAAAAGGCTTTCGCAAACGCCGCAGAGGAAGCTGCGGCAGGCGCCGCCTTGGCGGGACGCTCTTGCATGCCATCGACCGCGCCACGGGTATCCTCCTGCCCAGTTTTGTACAGGTAGTAATCGTAGTCACCCGCAAACGAGGTTACCTGACCGGGCTTCACCTCGATAATGCGATTAGCTACGGATCGAATCAGATGCCTATCGTGTGTAATAAGAAGGATGGTTCCCTCGAACTGCTTCAGAGCCTGCTCCAGAATGTCAGCGCTCGCGATATCAAGGTGGTTCGTAGGTTCGTCAAGGCAAAGCAGGGGACGTGGGGCAACAAGCATCTTGGCCAAAGCCAAGCGGCACTTTTCGCCACCAGAAAGAACGGACACTTTTTTGTCTACCGCATCTGCCTGGAACAAAAAAGCACCTAACAGCGTTCGGACCTGGGAAATACTCCAACCAGGCGCTGCGCCATCCAGCTCCTCGAAAACGGTATTGCCGGGATGCAGCTCCTCGAGCTGATGCTGAGCAAAGTACGTTTTGCTCACGTGGGCACCATATTTAATCGTGCCGGCATCAGGTTCCAGAGCACCTGCGATCATCTTAAGCAGGGTAGACTTTCCCGCACCGTTTGGGCCAACCAATGCCACCTTTTCCCCGCGATACAACGACAGATCCAGTCCATCGTAGACAGTCTTTGAACCAAACGATTTGCATAGACCTGAGGTTTCCACCACCAGATCACCCGTACGTGGCGGTTGCTGGAAATTGAAGTGTACGCTCTTGCGCTCAGGGGGAACTTGGATGATCTCCATTTTCTCAAGCTTACGCACACGATCTTGCACCTGTTTGGCTTTCGTCGCCTTGTAGCGAAAACGCTCGATGAATGCCTCCATATGGGCAATTTCCTCTTGCTGCTTCTGAGCTTGCTCGCGCAGCAATTCAAGACGCTCTTCGCGCTGCGTCAGATAAGCAGAATAATTGCCTTTGTAGAGCTGAACGTGTCCCAAATCGATCTCAGCAACGCGATCAACCATGTTGTCCAGGAATTCACGGTCGTGGCTTACCACAATCACGCTTCCGGAGTAACTGCGCAAGAAGCTCTCAAGCCACTTCACGCTTTCGAGATCGAGGTGGTTGGTAGGCTCGTCGAGAAGGAGCACTTCGGGGTTGCGCGTTAAAAGCTTCGCCAAAGCGATGCGCATCTGCCAACCACCGGAAAAATCTGAGGTCATGCGCTCCATGTCGTCTTCGCCGAAGCCCAAGCCAAACAATACCGAGCGCACGCGCGATTCAAGCTGATAGCCGCCCATGGCCTCATATTGGTCGCGAGCGCGCCCATACGCAGCAAGCTGTTGCTCGGTGGGGTTTTCACCCAACGAGGTTTCAAGCTCGCGCATGTGGCGCTCTTGGTTCAGGATCTCATGCTGGGCGGAAAGAACCTCTTCGAAAATGGAACGCTCCCCCATCTCGATGGCTTCCTGCTCCAAGTATCCAAGCTTTGCGCCCTTTGCCAGTATGATGCGGCCATTATCGGCATCCTCTTTGCCGGTAATGATATTGAGCATAGTGGTTTTGCCAGCGCCATTCGGCCCAACAAGGGCAAGGCGATCATACTCTTCCAAACGGAAGGTGACGTCTGAAAACAGGACGCGGGAACCAAAGGATTTTGTGATGTGTTCAAGCTGTAAAATCATAACGATTTATTGTACCGTATGCGAACAACGCAACCGAGCGGTCCCAAGCCATACTTACAAACCGTGCATGAATGCGCAAACCGCCAGCGCGTAATCCAAATTCGCAACTATCCGTTTCGCAAGCTTCCCGCAATCCGATTCGATATAACATCGCACGAAAGCAAACCTGACGTGGTCTAGTCGATGTAAATACTCGGAGAGGCAGATCGATCAAGCTGATGCCCACGCACGTATTCGATAAAGTGCTCCACGCAGTACGGACGATAATTTTTATCGCTATAAACAAGGTATATCGTGTGGCAATATCGACGTTTTTCTAGCTCATTGTTATACAGAGGCTTAACAACAATGTCTTCCATCGTATGAGGGAAAAATGTGTCGAGCATCAATGCCAAATCCGAGCCATTCGCCGCAAAGCCTGCAAGAATGGACTCATCCTCATACACATAGCGAACGTCTTCGATATCAAAACTATCGAGTAGATTTTTCACCGATTTTCCGAGAGGCACTTCCTCTCGATACGTAATAAGGGATTCGCCTTTCAAGTCGCCAAGCGTCAAATACGGCTTCGATGCCAAAGGAGAAGAGGGGCTCATAGCAATAACAAGCTGCTGCTCGGCAACGGGAATCTGGTACAGTTTATCGGTATAGAGAGCATCAAAAGCACAAAAAGCCACATCGTGCTTTCCCTCAACAACGCCACAAAGCAATTCCTGGGAAGGCTTCTGGTTGATGTTGAATTCTGTTTTTCGCTCATTAACCGAAGAATAGCCGTTCAGCAGGCGAGGCAGAAATTCCGTTTGAAGCGTGATGATGCAACCCAAATCGATCACACCGCCATCGCCTTCACCGGAATAGCCTTTCATGATGGCAATGCCCTTATCCAGCTGCTCCAACGAAGCATTCACATATTTAAGGAATTCTGCACCATACTTCGTGAGCTCCACATTACGACCCGCTTTTTGGAAAAGGGAAACGCCCAACTCTTGCTCAAGAGACGAAATGGAACCAGAGAGGGTGGGTTGCGTAATGAAAAGCTCTTTGGCAGCCTTCGTGTAATGCTGCAATTCGGCCAATTTACGAAAATAATAAAGCTGAGACAGATTCATGCTTCTACGCGCCTCCACCTAAGACAAAACGTTGTTAATTATAGCGTAAATCCGATAAATCAAGCTTAACCTATAAGCCAATCTTTGGTTTAACCGCAACAGTAGCAACCAGAATTGCTAAAACACGAGGATGCTTCTTTTCACACCCCTCGCTAAACTCTGTCGGGCACCTTACCTACACCGCAGCAGCCACCTCCCCTCCCAAACAGGACGATAATCGTTGCCCTCCCTCATGTTGCTAGGTAAATACCGGTCCGTACACGCTGCGAGCTTGCCCCAACAATCAAAACGAAAAGGGCCCTGGTTTCCCAGGGCCCTTCGAGTAGTGCATGAATTATTTCATGAATGCTTCGTGTTTAGTCGTGCATCTTTTCCATAGCGCTGTAACCGAACTGCTTCTTGAAGCGAGAGATTACATACAGGGACATGCAGATGCTTACGATTGCAGCAACGAGGAGCAGGACCATCATGATCCAAACTGCGCTACCCTCACCAACGGACTTGGTCATGCTGCCAACGATGAAGGGCAGGAATACCGATGCGAAGCCCATGAAGGTGTAGTACATACCAACGTTACGACCACGAGGACCGGGGCACATCATCTGACGAAGTGTAACGCCCGTCTGAAGCATGCCGCCAGCAGCGGAGAAGCCGAGCACTGCAATTGCCACGTACACAACGCCCGCACCAAGGTTGAGAGGCAGAGCGATGATAACCAAAGCCAACGCACAAGCAGCCAAGATGGAGTCGATCAGGATAACCTTGATTGGAGTCCAACGAAGCTTGCCCATCATCCATGCCCAGAAGAGAACTGCAACTACGGAGCCAACCGTGTAGATGGAGGTCAAGCCTGCTGCGGTGGTGGCATCAAGACCAAGGTTAGTGATACCGAACTGCTTGGTGTACTGCTGAGCGCCGTACATGATGAACATGATCAAGAAGCCGAAGAACAAGGTGCATGCATTAACCATTGCGTTAGGCTGCTCGAGCATAGCGTCCTTGGCTGTCTGAATTTCTTCCTGGGCCTTGTTCTTGGCGCCTTCATCATTACTGGATGCCGCGATCTTGCGCTCGTCGTCGTAAATGAACGGGGTGCAGATTGCCATAACAGTGGCGATAACGGACATCACGATAGGAATCATGACGTTGATGTGCCAGTTAGCACCGCTGTTCATAGCTACAAACAGAGGATAAACGATACCGGAAATGGAGATAACCAGCTTGATGCCGATCGTGGTAGATGCAGAATACTTGGGATTTGCTTCAGCAATTGCAGGGTAAAGCGAACCATCCCAGAAACCAGAAGTGGCAACACCGGAAAGGAAACCTGCCACACATGCGACCGTAGCGTTATCGGTAACGAGCATGATCACGAACGAAATGATGTAAAGAACACCACCGCCAACTGCCATGATCTTACGGCCAATGCGATCAGAGATTTCGCCTCCGATCCAAACACTAATGAACTTACCAATACCAACCCACATGATTGCCGTTGATACCGCAGCGGCACCTGCCGTTGCGTCGGTGAAACCCCATTGCGTGTAGAAGTTCACCTGGTTTTGACTGAAGATAATCGCCTGAACGCCGTGTGTTAAATAACACATGTACACTGTCGCGATTGCGAACAAGTACTTAGTTGCTTGTTTTGCTGCGCTCATAACTTCCCCTTCCTCTCTCTTTCCCTCAATGGAATGCTTGAAACACTCGAGATCCCCTGATGACAACGATTGCTCAAGACATATTTATGTTAGACCCGCCGTTTAAAGAGTTCTAATTCATTCAAATAATGCGAATAGAAGCCTAGTATAACTGTTGCTTATAGGTTTGATAATTTGATGCAATGTTTGATAATGCATGTCATTTGTCAGAAGAAACAAACAACTCCTAGCACAGACTCAATGAGCCCCCTAATCTAGCAAGCGCGCAATAAACCCGCGCAAGCTGAAGAAGGAAAAACGACTACCAATACAAAAAAAGCGGCCTACCAAAAGGTAGGCCGCTAATGCAATCAATAAATGATTGTGCGTCTATGCGCAAATATCCTAGCCGAAGCGATACTGAACGCCCATGGTAGGCTGAGGGTACTCCCACTTTTCAAGGATGGTTTCACCACAGATCATGCGGCACGTGCCGCACTCGAGGCAACCAGCGTAGTCAAAAATGGGCTCGTCGCCTTCAGCGGGCATCTTGTAAAGAGCTGCAGGGCAGCACATAACGAGCTTCTGGAACTCAGGATCGGAAGCCTTAACGCCTTCCTTGATCTTGATATGAGCGTTTTCTTCGTCGACCTCAAACTTGTTGAGGGAAAGCTTCTCGTCGACGTTAACAGTGATGTCGATCACAGTGCCTTCACTCCCTTCATGGCAACCTTAGCGAGCTTGAACAGACCCTGACGCTTAACCGGAGGAAGCGCAAGCTTCATAACGTGCTGGCGAGGTTCGCCGTCAACCTTGAAGAGCGGGGTCATGATGTCGCGGATCATCTCAGGATAACCGCGGAACATGCCGGGACAGTTCTCGAGGAACTCAGGTGCATCCTCGTACATCTTCATATCGCGCATGATGAAGGAGCTGTCGAGCATGGTCTTGTACTCAGCCAGACCAGCCTTGGAGGTATCACCAGCATCGAGAGCCTTGATAACAGCCTTAGCAGCAATAGCGCCAGACTCAACAGCAAGGTCCATACCGCGAACAGTGTAACCGAGGTTCATGCACAGCATAGCTGCGTCACCAGCAACAACGACGCCGTCGCCAATAATCTCGGGCATCATCTTGATGCCGCCCTCGGGAACAACGTGGCCGGAGTACTCTACGGTCTTGCCGCCAGCAATAAGAGGCTTGATCTCAGGACGGTTCTTGAAGTTCTCGAGCATCTGGTATACAGGGATGTCCTGCTTAAGAACTTCGCTCATGGTAGCTACAATACCAACAGAAACAGATTCCTGGTTAGCGTAAACGAATGCGCCACCAATGATGCCGTTGGAGCAGTCGCCAGCGAAGAGCCAGGAAGCACCCTCGCCAGGATTGCAGAGGAAGCGGCTTTCAACAACGTCGGCAGGAAGTTCAATGGTTTCCTTAGCGCCAACAGCTACCTGATGGATAGCAGGAGCCTTCTTGGAAAGACCAGCTTTGGAGGTGAGGAGCGAGTTAACGCCGTCAGCAAGGATTACAACATCAGAAGTAATCTCGTCGCCAAATGCGAGAATGCCCTTTACCTTGCCGTCTTCAATGATGAGGTCTTCAACTGCGATGCCATAAATAAATTCGGCACCAGCGTTTTCAGCCTGCTCTGCCAGCCACTGATCAAAGGGGCCACGCAATACGGTGTAAGACTCTTTACCAGCCTCTTCGAGCTCACGGGCTGCATAGTCAATGGTGAAATTGGAGTCAGGCGACATGAGAGAAATGCGCTCATGGGTCACCTTGCGCTGCAAAGGAGCTTCCTGATAGTTCGGGAAGACCTTGGCAAGCGAATGCGTGTAGATACGGCCACCGGTCATGTTCTTGGCGCCAGCGTACTGACCACGCTCAACGACAAGAACCGACTTGCCTGCGGATGCGAGGGTGTAAGCAGCAACAGAACCTGCGCAGCCAGCACCGACGACAATCGCGTCAAAATCGGACATGCTGTTCCTTTCAGAGTGTGAACAAAAAAACAGGGCGCAGAAAACTGCGCCCTGCAATAATACGCTTTTACAGCGCTTCGATCAAGGCAGGAAGAACCTTGTAGATATCGCCAACGATACCGTAGTCGCACTGCTTGAAGATAGGTGCGTTCTGGTCCTTGTTAACTGCGATGATGGTGTCAGCGCCCTGAACGCCTACCATGTGCTGCATCTGGCCGGAAATGCCGAGAGCAATGTAAGCCTTGGGAGCAAGCTGAAGACCGGAAACGCCGATGTAGAGGTTGCGGGGCAGCCAATCAACGTTCTCAGCCAGAGGACGAGAGCAACCAAGCTCAGCGCCAACCTTTGCGCAGAGGTCGCGAGCCATCTGGAGGTCAGCTTCCTCAGCGAAGCCACGACCAGCGCCAACAACAACGTCGCACTTGGTGAGGTCTGCGCCCTCGCGGGGAACAGCCTTGGTGCCGCGAAGAACGAGAGCCTTCTCAGGAGCAACATAAGCGATGGTCTCGACGTCGTCGGAACCAGTTGCCTCAGCCTCAGCGAAAGCGGTGGCTGCTACGGTATAAACCTTAGCGCCAGATGCCTTCTGCTTGTTAGCAGCGAGACCACCGAAGTACATGTTGGTTACAGCGTCGCCGTCGAATGCGGTAACGTCAGATACAACAGCGGTACCGAGCTTAGCAGCAAGAAGACCAGCAAGGATCTTGTTGCGGGGAGTAGGCTCAACGAGCACTACGTCGGGCTGAGCGGCTTCATATGCAGCCTGAACGCCAGCAGCAGCGTTCTCAACGGGCTGGCCTTCGGGAAGCTCTACGTCGTATGCCTTGTCAGCAACGCCCGTGAGAGGAGCACCCTTAACAACTGCGAGTACTACTTCGTCAGCAATGGTACGAGCACCAGCGCAGAGAGAGCGCTGAGCATCGGTAGATTCTGCAAGAACAAATGCTTTCATGTTTTAGAACCGCCTTATCTCTACTTGAGTGCCTCAGCAACAGCCGCCGCAAATGCGTCGATGTCGCCTTCTTCGAAGATCTGCTGCTTACGGGGAGCGAGCTCGGGAGCCTTGATCTCCTCGATCTCGATCTTAGCGTCTACGCCACCAGCAAGCTCGTCAACGGTGGAAGGCTTCTTGCCAGCTGCGAGGATCTCACGCATGCCAGGGATGCGAGGCTCGCCGATGGAGGGAGATACAGCGATAACTGCGGGGAGGGGAACCTCGATCTCCTCTACTTCCTCTTCGAGCGTGCGCTCAACAACAACCTTGTCGCCTTCAGCAGCGATGGAGGTAACCTCATTGATGGTGGGTACGCCGAGAGCAGCTGCGAGCTGAACGTTTACCTGACCAGCATAGAAGTCAGCGGAACCGTCGCCAGTGAGGATCAGGTCGTAATCGGAAACCTTGTCCTCAACGATGCCCTTCAGAACCTGAGCGGTTGCGAAGGAGTCAGCGGTTGCCAAAGCGTCATCGGTAACCATGATGAGCTCGTCAACGCCGCGAGAAAGGATATCCTTCTTCAGCTTAGCGTCGGTAGCCTTGGAGGTTGCAGCGCTGATAACAGTAACGGTACCGTCGTTAGCAGCAGCGAGCTGAGCTGCAGCTTCGATAGCGTTCTTGTCGTAAGAGCTGATGACCTGATGAGCCTTAGAGTAGTCAAGCGTACGATCGCCAGCGACGAAGATGTCCTGGTCGTCAGCTACTACTTTAACTGCGACAACAATTTTCATAACTTTCTTGCTCCTATTCTCCTTGTATTACCTATACAAATGGGAGTTACGTGCAGCAGTGCGCGTAGGGTTACTTATACAGTTTAGGAATTGCACGACCGGCGATGTAGTCCATAACCTCGCACGTACCGCCAGCAAGCATATTACCACGAAGGTCACGCCAAATGCGACCAACACGAACTTCCTCAGTATAACCGAGGCCGCCGTATACCTCAATTGCGTTATCGGCAATCTGAAGATGAGCGCGGGTGCCCCAAGACTTCAGCATAGCGATGTCAGCGTTGATGGACTGACCCTGATCGAGCTTCCAGAGGCAGTAGTACAGCCAATGACGGGTCTGCTGAAGCATGATTTCATTCTGCTCGATGAGGCCCTGAACGCGGGGGTTGGTGATGATCGGCTTACCGAAAGCGATGCGCTCCTTAGCGTAAGCAATAGCATCGTTCTGAGCAGCCTGAGCAAGGCCAAGACCCTGAGCAACAACGAGGCAGCGCTCGAACTCGAAGTTCTTCATAAGCAGCAGCCAACCAGCACCAGCTTCGCCAATGCGCTGGGACTCTTCAACAACAACGTTGTCGAAGAATACGTCAACGAAGGGAACGGTGTGCTGACCAAGCTTGGTCAGATGAGCGGTGGAAACACCCTCGGTCTCGCGCTTAACAAGCCAGAGAGACATCTTGTTGTTCTCGCGAGCGGGCTCCTCGTCCTTGCAGATAACGATGTAGTAAGGAACGTCAGCACCATTGGTAACCCAAGTCTTCTGACCGTTCAGAACATAGGTACCATCGGCCTGCTTCTTGGAGGTCATGGTCATGCCCATGTTGTCGGAACCAGCAGCGGGCTCGGAGAGGCAGAGAGCAGCAACGGACTGGCCGGACTTCTCGTACTCTTCCATGATAACTGCGGACTGCTCAGGGGTGCCGAACTCAGCGAGGTCAGCGCAAGCGAGCATACCAGTCATGAACGGGGTCATGGCACCGGTGAACTCATAGAGCTTCTCAGTCATGAGGCCCAGGGTTACGTGGTCCGTAGGAATGCCACCAACCTCTTCGGGAAGGCCCATGAAGGGGAAGCCTGCGTCGCGATATGCGTCCTGGGCCTCGGCGCTAACCTGATGGTTTTCATACATCTGACGTACGGACTCATCGTCGAAGTAGCGGTCTGCATACTCCTTGAGGGACTCAACAAGAAGTTCCTGCTCGTCGGTGAGAGCAAAATCCATAATCTTCTCCTTCTCCTCGCCCACCCTATCCAAGGGCGAACGAACTAGTTCTGACATGACTACATGCCAGAAAACGGACTTTCTGCTGTAGTTGAGTTTAATCGCAAGAACTGAGCTGTCCAATAGAAAAAAGACGGATGGGAGAAAAAATTACCGATTCATCCAGTGTATTTCCATAGGTCAGATCTATTGATTTTTAACCCAGATGACATTTCCTTAAATGTACAGGAACGCAACCAGGGAAACTCAGCCAAAACTAGTGATTCGTACCGTCATAAATGACTACTAATTTATGTATAAATACATCTTGCGAGATGAATCCTTATCGAGCGGAAATACTTAAAATTGAACGATAGAGCAAGCCTATAGAAAGAAGTTTTTAGATTGTGCATATCCTATTGGACACCTCTTAACGCGAGAATGCTAAACTGCTTGTAGCGGAATATCCGGAATCTGCCGCATAAGGGTTAATCAGGAACCGTAAGGTTCCATTCACAAACCGATTAGGAGGGTTTATGAATCCGAATGCAACCATCACCGACGAGCAGTTTAAGGCGTACCTCAAGAAGGTTCGCGACATGGTCGAAGGTCCTTACACCGAATGGCAGAAGGAGATCGAGGTAACCAACACGTTCCCCGAGAAGTTCTACCAGTCCAACATCGACAACGACATCTATCGTTACTCTCTCCCTGTAGAGTACGGTGGATGGGGCCTCTCCGAGAAGGAAATCCTGCAGGTTCAGGAAGAGTTCTCCCGTGGTCCTTCGGGCATGCGTATGCACATGCACTATGCATCTGACCTGAACTGGCGCATCCTCAACGATTTCGGCCAGCCCGAGATCAAAGAGAAGTATATGCCTCTCTTCCAGGACAAGACCATCTTCACCAACTTCGCTCTGACCGAGAAGTCTGGCGGCACCGGTGCTGACCTGCACTCCACCGCTGTATGGGACGAAGAAAAGGGTAAGTGGATCCTCAACGGCGAGAAGTGGCTCATTTCTCACACCGACTGCTCTCAGTTCTCTTACGTAATCTGCGTAACCGATCCTGACAAGAAGGGTGACGATCGTCTGTCCGCCTTCTTCGTTCCTATGGATCGTCCTGGCTTCGAAATCGTTCCTATGCCTCACATGATGGGCTGCCGTGGCTCCGGTCACACCGGCCTGAAGTTCACCAACGTTGAGCTCGAGCCCGAATTGATGCTCGGCAAGCGTGGCGAGGGCATGAAGGTTGCTATGCACTCTCTCGCGGTTTCCCGCGTACACATCGCAACTTCTAACCTCGGTATTTCTCAGCGCATGTTCGAGATGTCCATCGCTCGTGCACGCGACCGCGTTACCTTCGGTAAGCCGATCATCAAGCGTCAGGCTATCCGCGTAAAGCTCGCTAACATGCAGATGATGATCCATGCTCTTCGCTGCACCATCATCGACTTCTGCGATGACTTCGATCTGGACAACAACGGCGAGTACGTATCCGAGAAGGCTGCAATCTGCAAGCTGTTCTCCATCGACACCGTTCGTCTCGTTTCCGACGAGATGCTCGAGATCTTCGGTGGCGACGGTTACTTCGAGGATTCTCCTTATGGTCCTACCGAACTCCTTTATCGCGACTGCCGCGCTATGTGGCTTGAGGAAGGCGCTCCTACCGTACAGCGCATCACCATCGCTAAGGGCATCGAGGATCATGACGGTACTCTCGAGTACCAGACCTGGATCGCTGGCTCTAAGCTCGACTAGTTCTGACTCTTTCAACCAAGAGTTATCTTGGCTAGATTCCGGGAAAAGGGGAAGCTTTTGCTTCCCCTTTTTTTGTAAGTGCATGCCCCGCTACCCCTCCTCTATCGATGCATCAAACATCCCTGTTTTCCATAAATCACTGGATTGCGATAATGCAAAATCGCGGTGGCTAGTTATCTAGTGGCGCGCTTCTCCATATACAACAGCAACGGGCTGCGTCTCTTTGCGGCTATAACCTGCCGCTTTTGCATAGATACGAATCCTTTACTGTAAGTTCTGTCTTTCTTCGGATAAGAGCACTCGCTCGACTGTACTTATCCGAGGTTCATATAGAATTGGAACTCGGCATTATAGCGTCACCCTTTTAGAAAGGCTGTACATGGCACTTTTCAATAAGAAGGACAATCAAAAGAAGGAAAAAGAGAAGCCTCAAAAAAAGCCTCTGGAGATTTGGTACACCGAAGATGGCACCAAGATTGGTGATGATGGTTACCCTATGACCCCTCTTCGCACCAAGATGCATCATATCTGGAATGCTTACTTCATCTATGCAATGGTGCTTTTGGTTTGGGGCCTTGCCTGTACCCTACTTGGTTGGTTCTCCGGCGAAACATTTACCGACTGGGAGCTCCGTGCCACTGGTGGCTGGGAATACAACGGTTACCGCCTTGCTACCCTTGTCCGTATCGAAGCACTTGTCTGCCTGTGGACCGCTGTAGCTGGCGTAATCCTCAATTTAAAGGGCTTTGCTTGGATGTACGATCGCGCTAGCAATGGGTTCGTAAACGGGCTCATGTACGCTCTGTTGGGCATCTCTATCGCTATTGAACTTGTTGCTCTTTTCATGATTCACATCATTAGCCCTGCATGCCTCATCAATATCGTCCTCATTGTTATGACCATCATCACAATGAAGCAGATCGACGAAGAGCGCCCATCGCTTAAAAAGGCTAAGCGTTTCCGTAAGGAAGTTAAATAGCGCTCTGCTTCACGCGTCAAAATAAGGCCACCTGCAATTGAGCGGGTGGCTTTTCTTTTTGCGTAATTATCTTCTTTTCCGATTCGGCAGAAAAACCTCCGTACTTAAACAAAGCTACGCTGCGCAGAATCAAACGCACTGCTCCTGCGCTTACCACGCCAGATGACACAGCTATAATGAAGTGCCTCTTGGCAGTCGCTCTTCCAGGCACACCTTACTCCTCCACAAGCGGGAAGAATGATCCAATGAGGGAGTGAGGGAAACGAGCGATGACTACGGCAGCGGGATCGACTGGAACGAGTTTCCACATGCCAACCGAGTTCGGGCGGTAGCGGAAAGGCCGCTTATACACTTTTTGAGCCATAACCCTATAAAGAGGGTTTCTGCAAATAAAAAAAGCCGCCACTCGAAGCGACGGCTAATTTCTCATGATGGTGGGCCCACCCGGATTCGAACCGAGAACCAAAGGATTATGAGTCCCCTGCTCCACCATTGAGCTATGGGCCCGATACAGCATCTTCGTCAGAAGCTGCGATTGATTATTCTAGCGTACTTTATGGCTTTTGCCACTTCCATTCCCAAGGATCGACATATTAACGCGCAAATCACCCTTCGCAGCCGCTCTGGCGAAATACCGTCATAAGACATATGCACTTGTGGCGATATTGACATTTCGTTATCTGTCGCGCCCATGCCTTTTAGGCTATAGGACACGCTTTTGCCGCACTGCACTTGCTTTGCGCGATACCAGCCAACAAAAAAAACGGCTAGGCGTGTATGCCTAGCCGTTTTGAAGCGCTAAAAGGGGCAATCCTAGTAAACCATGTGCATGGCTTCACGAACCTCATCCAGGGTTTTATTGGCGATTTCATTCGCTTTGCGATTGCCTTCATGCAGAACCTCTTCTACATAGCCAGGCTTTGCAGCGATAGCCTCACGACGCTCGCGGATGGGAGCGAGGTATTCGTTAACCGCTTCGGTGACATACTTCTTGAGCGTGCCGGAACCACCGTTGCCGATCTCTTCCGCGATCTCCACTTCAGTGCGGCCCGTGCACAAAGCAGCCGTAGTAAGAAGCGCAGATACACCAGGACGATTTTCCTTATCGAATGTGATGAAACGCTCGGAATCGGTTTTAGACTTCTTGATGATTTTGGCGGTTTCTTCTGCCGTAAACGAAAGGCTGATCGCATTGCCGTAGCTCTTAGACATCTTGCGACCATCCAGACCAGGAATCTCAGGTGCATCATCATTCAGAAGGCATTCAGGCTCAGGGAACACAAAGCCGTAACGCTCATTGAAACGACGAGCAATTTGGCGAGTCTGTTCGATATGGGGCAACTGATCCTTACCGCAGGGCACGATATTGCCCTTGCAGAACAAAATGTCGCATGCCTGATGCACAGGATACGTCAGAAGAAGGCCGGTAAGGGCATGGCCCGATGCTTCCTGCTCAGCCTTAACCGTTGGGTTGCGAAGGAGCTCTGCCTCGGATACCAGAGAAAGGAACGGAAGCATAAGCTGATTCAAGGCAGGAATCGCAGAATGGGTGAAGATAATGGTTTTCTCCGGATCGATGCCGCAAGCAAGGTAATCAATTACCATGTTGCGAACATTGTCCTGAATGTTCTCCGTAGTATCACGGTCGGTAATTACCTGATAGTCAGCAATGATAACTCGCGTGGTTACGCCTTTATTCTGCAGCGCAACGCGTTCCTTAATGGTGCCGAAATAGTGGCCCAGGTGCAAACGACCCGTAGGACGATCGCCCGTAAGCATCGTGTACTTGCCGGGATTTACCTCAAGGTCGGCGCGAATTGCCTCGCTGCGCTTCTGGCTTGCTTCAAAACTATTGGAGCTCATAACGAACAGTGCCTCTTTCGTTTGATTCGTAAGGGTGATTGAGCCGCGCATAAACGGCATCAGATGCATTGGGAAAGTATACCATTGCTTATCTTCCGCATAGACTATTGCCCTTTCGTCCCCTACACTGAAAGGCATGACTACCTCAACTTTTAATACGCTTGGTTTGTCCAAGCCCTCATTGGAAGCCATCGACAATCTTGGCTTCACCGAACCCACCCCTGTGCAGGCACTTTCCATTCCGCCGGGAATCGAAGGGAAAGATATCCTAGCTGCCGCACAAACCGGAACAGGGAAGACACTTGCCTATCTGCTTCCGATCTTCGACCAAATGGTGCGCCATTTTGGCTCAAAGCGCCCCAAAAAGGGGCCCTATGCGTTGGTTTTAGCACCGACGCGTGAGTTGGCTCAGCAAATTTCCGAATGCGCGAGCACTATTGCGCAAACCACCAAGTTCCGCACGCTTACCGTAATCGGCGGCAAGAAATACTCCACTCAGGTCGAAAAGCTCAAAAAAGGCTGCGATGTGCTTATTGCCACTCCTGGACGCCTGCTTGACTTGGCACAACAGGGGCTTCTTTCCCTGGAAAACATCCACTACCTGGTGCTTGATGAAGTCGACCGTATGATGGATATGGGCTTTTGGCCCCCTGTGAATTCCATCGTCCGCATGACCCCGAAAGAACGCCAAACCTTCTTATTCAGTGCCACTCTGACACCTGACGTTCAGGCGAAAGCGAAGCTCGTTCAGACGGATCCAGAGGTCGTTGAGATCGCCCACAAGGGCGAAACCGCCGATACGGTTAACGAATACTTGCTGCCCGTTTCCGAGCGCCAGAAGCAGGATCTCCTTGTTGCCCTGCTTAAGGAGCAGGGGCCAGAACGTGTCATCGTGTTTACCCGCACCAAGCAATCCGCGGATTCGTGTGCCACGCGCCTGAAAGACGCAGGAGTGAAAGCGGACAGCATCCATGCAGACAAACATCAAGGAAAACGCGACCGTGCGCTAAAGAACTTCCGCGAAGGCAAGATCGACGTTCTGGTTGCTACTGATGTCCTAGCACGCGGCATCGATATCACTGATGTTAGCTACGTCGTCAACCTCACCGTGCCCGACTCGCCCGAAGACTACATCCACCGCATTGGACGTACAGGCCGCGCAGGCGAATCGGGAGCTGCCTACACGTTCCTTTCCCCGGATCAGCTTCTTGATTTACGCGAAATTGAATACCACACGCAGCATTTGCTCGAAACCCACGACGTCGAAGGCTTCGAATACGCCGACGATCGCCTGATCCCCAACCCCAAGCGTCCCACCAAGCGCCCATCGCGCACCGGTAGGGGCCGCAGGAGGCCATCGCTCCGTAGACGTTAATTCACTGTTTGTGCTGATAGGAATCGAGTTGAAACTTTTTTCAAAAAAGTTGTTGCACCGAATTCCAAGATGCGTATAATAAATTCCTGCGTCACGAAGAACGCACCGAATTCCTCGGTAGCTCAACGGCAGAGCATCCGGCTGTTAACCGGAGGGTTGTAGGTTCGAATCCTACCCGGGGAGCCAGAATTTCAAAGATCCGTTTCATGCGGATCTTTTTTTATGCTCTCCCCTCTCAGCTGCTCAAGCTTGCTAACACCACGAACCGCGCTATAGTTACTTCACCGCCGCAACTCACCGAAAGGCAACCCATGATCAACATCCTCTTCGTTTGCCATGGCAATATCTGTCGCTCGCCTATGGCCGAATTCGTCATGAAAGAGCGTGTGCGCCAATCAGGACTCGACACTACCGTTTACGTGGAATCAGCAGCGATGCATCGCGATGAGATCGGCAGCGACGTTCACTGCGGAACGAAAGGAATCCTCGATCGATACGGCATTCCCTATGAGCATCGTGCGGCACGCCTGGCAACCACCACTGATTACGATAAGTTCGACTATATTGTGGGGATGGATCGTTACAACATGCGCGATATGATGCGCCTCTACCATAACGACCCCGAAGGAAAGCTAAGCCTCCTGATGGATTGGGTAGGTGCATCGCGAGACGTCGCAGATCCGTGGTATACCGGCGATTTCGACACCACCTATGAAGATGTCGACGCTGGCTGCTTGGCCCTCGTCGAACACCTCAAGCGAATCCTGGATCGCTAATTATGGACAACGAATTCCAAAAACGTTGGGAGCGTATCCAGCAGGCCCTTGCTGTCGACCTTTCCGGCGAAGTTAAGCCGCGCGTTTCAAGCGGGCGAACCCTATTCGGAATCAAAAGCGAAGGCGAAACGAAGATGGATGAATTCGCCAAGCAGATCGAGGAAGAATACGCCGCAAAAAGGCGAGAAGAAAAGAAACCCCATCCCAAAACAAGAACACCCCTCTGAGGGAATAAGAAAAGGCACCGACACGCTATTATGATCTCATGGGGAATGAGGGGGGGTTATCATGTACAGTCCGTTTCGCAATGAACAGGGCCGACCTAAGAGTCTTGACGAAGTGACCTATGCCGACCTCGCGCAATTGAGGGATCTCGAAGAAGGTTTTGCGCTTGAATTCAAACGCACTTGGAACGAAAACGTGCGCGCGAAAATCCCCAAGATCATCGCCTCGTTTGCCAATTCCCATGGCGGCTGGCTTGTCATCGGCATCGCCGACGACGACAAAACGGTATGCCCCGTGCCGAAACAGTCGGCTGATTTCTCTCAGATATTCGGCGAGCTGTGCCGCCACCACGTATCCCCTACTCCGCGCTTCGACACACGCTTTATCGCCGATCCCGCAAACCCCAAACAAGGCGCTGTAGTGGTTCAGGTCCACGAAGGCGATTTCCCGCCCTATGTTGCCGACGGCATCGTCGAGATACGCGAGGGGTCAACCTCGGGCCCCGCACTCGGCTCGGCATTGGTGGAGCTCTACAGCAAGGCAACTAAGCGCAAGCAGGAAATCCGCGAGTTTTGCCAGCGCACCGTATGGTATCCGGCAGATACCCCGTGCACCTCGCAGAGCAGCGCCACCGCTGAGGCTCCCCTACCCTTGTTTAGCCTGTACTTGTATCGGATGGGCCGTCGCGCCGCCGACACACCCTCTAGAGCGGCTCAGGAAAGCCATGTGGTGGCAATGCGCTCCGCCTTTGAGCAGCAAGGAATGGGTTGCCACGTTCAACACGCACACGATTCGCTGATATTCCGAACGTCCAAAGGCATCCCGGGAAGTTCAGTCCATTCCGCCATCGAGCTGTTCCCCGATGAATCGATGAAGCTCACGGTACCTGGCGTGATGCTCGATCCCCGCATGCAAGAAGAGGCTCTTCGTCAGATTTCGGCGCTTGGCATCGAAGTGCCCGGCAACGCACTGTTCATCGGCGCCACCGAAACGCTGCGCCGCGTTACCCGCATGGCATCGCTGCTTGACCGCTACGTACGACTACGGGCCATAAGCTGGACCAATTACGCCGTGGCCTACGAACTGGAGAATATGGCTGGCGTGATGCTCTGGTCGGAAACGGAAACCTATGCGCACTACATCAGCAAGCACGGCATGCTGTTCTGCGGGACAACCGATTGCCGAAGCCGCATTCGCTATCTTGACGACGGTATCCACGGCTCGTTCCGCGCCCGTCAATTCGCTGGCAGTCATTTCTTCGAAGCGTGCGGGCTGCCACTAGGCTCACCAAGCGAAGAGGACAACGAATTGGTAGACGCCCTGCTTCGCGGAGAAAAGGCGAGCATGGGGCAATAACGCCTTCGAAAACGCCAGATCTGCAAAAACAGCCGCTTTCAGGCTCAAGCCCACCCGAATACCGCATTTGCCGCACATAGGACAGCGAGGAATACCACATTCCAGGCCGTGAACACCGCCAAGTAATGGCGTTTGCCCACCAAACCCGAGGCGGTGGCAATCTTGAGCGAGATAAGGCTGGCCATAGAAGCAATGGGCGTTCCCAGCCCGCCAAGGTTTGTTCCCACTATAAGGGCAGTCCAATCGTTGGTGAAACCAGACAGCAGAACAGCAGCCGGAACGTTGCTTATCACCTGGCTCGATCCCACTGCCGCATAAAACGGCGCAATGCCCACCAGGGCTGAAAGCGCCTCATGCACCGCAGGAACGCGAGCCATATTACCCACGAATACAAACAGAGCTACAAACGTGAGCAAAAGACCATAGTCAACCTTAGTCAACGTGCGTCTATCAAGAAATAACAGCACAAGAACAACGAGAACGGCCACAGGATAAGCGTCAATAAGCCCCACTACCGCCATAATGCTCAAGGCGAACAAAAGCAGGTACGAGACGAACATGAGCCTTTGGCGCCCTGTAGGCTTGGGGAGGCTTTTGCGAGATGCGCAATCGGAGTGCCCCTCCGCATTACCCCGGAACACAATCAGCAACGCCACAACCAACATTGCCGCAGACAGGGCAACGATAGGTGCCATGATCAGCACGAACTGAGGAAAGTCCATGCCCGATGCACGGTAAAGAAAGAGGTTCTGCGGATTCCCAACGGGCAACAGCATACTGCCCAAATTTGCCGATACCGTCATAAGCACCACCACGGAAGCCGCATACCGACCCTCCCCTGCCTCGGAGAGTACGACAAGGGCAAGAGGAACAAAGGTGATGAGCGCTACGTCGTTGGTTATCGCCATGGAACTGACGAAGGTTAGCGCAACCAGCGCGAACGCCAGGGCGCGCATGGAAGAGGCGCGCGACACGGCCCAGCTGCCCAGCAGACGCATCACGCCCATGAAACGTAACCCCGTCACAACCGCCATCAGGCAAAACAGCAAAGCCAAAGTTCGCCAATCGACATACGAAGCATAGCTTTCGTCAAAGGGTACCAGCGCGCACGACACCGCAGCCGCCAAAACCGCGAAAACCAGCACCGCTTCCTTCGAAACGAAAGCCCTGATCTTTTCCAGCATGCGTGGAAGTTCCTAACCGCGCAAATCGGAGAGCAAGTAGCAGAAATGGATGCGTGGATTACGGGAGAAATCTTCAGGAATAGTCTTTGCGGTAACGTCCTCGATGCCCAGCCCACAAGCGCGCACTTTCACTTCGTCGAGTTTAAACGAGCGCAGGTTTCCAGAGAACACAATGGTGCCGCCAGGAGCAAGCAGACGACGCACCAGGCGCAAAAGCTCAGCGTGATCGCGCTGAATATCCCACGTGCGCTCACCCATGGTTTTCGAATTGGAAAACGTGGGCGGGTCAAGGAACACCAAATCGTAACAACCAGATTCCTCTTCGGCAGCCTGCTCTATCCAGGAAAGGACGTCTGCGCGAACAAACCGATGCTGGCGGCCCGTAAAGCCCGCATTCTTCATGTTACGCTTCGCCCAATCAAGGTAGGTCTGGCTCATGTCGACCGTAGTGGTCGAAGCAGCACCACCCACCGCAGCATAGACCGTTGCCGTGCCGGTATAGGCGAATAGGTTGAGGAAGCGCTTATCAGCTGCCATTTCACCCACCATACCGCGCGTAACGCGATGGTCGAGGAACAGACCCGTGTCCAAATAGCCCGAAAGATCGAGTTCGAAGGGATGTCCTGCTTCCTCGACGATGATGCGATGGGAGATATGCTCTTCGCGGCGATATTGCGATCCGCCTTTTGCCTGACGACGGACACGCGTGAACAGGCGCTCCTCAGGCACGCCCAAAAGCACAGGGGCAACGGTACAAGCGTCCTTGAAGCGGCGCGTTGCCTTCGCAGGGTCGATCTCTTTCGGCGCCTGATATTCGGTTATGAGCAAATTCATATCGCCCGAGCCTTGTTCTTCGAATACGTCGACGGCAACGGCATAATCGGGCAAGTCGGCATCGTAGACGCGGTATGCATGTACCTTGTTCTTTCGTGCCCACTTGCGACGCGCTTTGGCCATTTTGCGCAAACGCGCAGCAAACTGCAGTGCATGATCGGAAGTGACAGCAACCTTAACCTCAGCCCCCTCAAGCGTTACGAGAGGAACCTCGATGATGTTGGAATGACCCAAGCGATAGCTGCGAAGCGTGGCCTCGATTGCACCGTTATATACCGACAAGGTTCGTTGGGCCTCAAAGCCCACAGAGCCATCGAAATCAGCGTCGGGTGTGATCACCGTCATGCTCCACGAGTCTGGCAACTCGCGGAGACCCTGGGAAAGATGCTCATAGAACCCGTCGAGCCCATGAGCTAAAAGGCGCATGCCGTACGGCGGATTGATGGCGATAAAGCCACGTTGGTCGAGTTCGATGCCGTTTTGATGCAAGCTAACAGACAGGTCGGCGCAATCCGCGCAACCGAATGTCACCAGTTTCGAAAGGCCCAGGCGCCGCACGTTGCCGCGCGCAATGCCCACTGCCTGGGAGTCAATGTCGAAGCCGAACAACCGCGGTGCATCTTCCAGACCTCGCTCAAAACGCTCATCGGCATCTGCCAATAGGTCATCGAACTCATCTGCGTCGAAATCAGCGCAGCCCTCAAAACCCCAGTAATCACGGGAAAGACCCGGGGCGCGATCGGTTGCCATCATGGCTGCTTCCAGAACCAGCGTTCCGCTGCCGCAGGCAGGATCGACAAATACCGGTGCCTCCACCGAACCATCGGCTCCAGCACGTTCCGCTTTAGCGCGACGCAAAGCGGGAGCTGCTACGCGATCCCATCCGCCCCACACCAACATGCCGGCGGCAAGCGCTTCCTTCAGAGGGGCTTCTACATTTTCACCAGGCACGCGATAGCCTCTGCGATGCAGCGATTCGCCAGCATAATCGATGGAAACAGTTGCCTTCTTGCCGTGAATCGATACCCAAATGGGTACGTCGGAACGCTGAGGCTGAACATCAGGGCGTTTGCCTCGCGCCTCGCGCAAACGGTCGCATACGGCATCCTTCACCTTCAGCCCCGCAAACTGGGTGTTGCGCAAAGCATCATTGGTGCCACGTGCCGTAACGGCAATAGTGGCACCGTCACCAACCACCGTTGCCCAAGGCAATGCCTTTACGCCCTCATAGAGCGCCTCGGCACTATAAGCCTCAACGCGACCCATGACGCGCAGAACACGCGAAGCAATACGCGACCACAGACACGCACGATAACCATCCACCTTCGTTCCGAAGAACGCGACACCACCCTTCAGGGGGCGCACGCTTTGGGCACGCAGACGCTTCAGCTCATCGGCCAAGATATGCTCAAACCCCTGCGGGCATGTAGCGAAGAATTCAAGTTGATCGTTTGCCATAGGGGCTCCTTCGTTATCGGTGATGGTTGCTGAAGAATAGCCAAGAGGCAGCCAAAACGGGACAGTTTCTTTTGGCTGCTGATCTGGAACACATTCTAAGGTGTCTAAAAGGAACTGTCCCTCTTAGACACCCAACAACGCAAAAAACGCCCGAAGGGGCGTTAATGAGAATCAGGGCATACACCAATGAGTCAGCGAGCGGAACTCTGACGAGTGCAGGAAAATTGAAAGGCCCATGGGGGCAGGCCTTCGCGCCGCCCCATGGGTCTTGAGATTTTCCCGTGCCGTCAGAATTCCACGCAACATCATTGCGTTTCATAAGTTCTGCGCTGTTCGGCAGAACGACGCAGAACGCTTAGTCTTCCAGATAGTCTTTCAGCTTCTGCGACCTGGAGGGATGACGCAGCTTGGCAAGCGTCTTCGACTCGATTTGGCGAATGCGCTCACGCGTTACGCCAAATTCACGGCCAACTTCCTCAAGCGTACGAGGATGCCCGTCTTCCAGGCCGAAACGCAGGGAAATAACCTTGCGCTCACGTTCTGCCAAGCCTTCCAGCGTTTTGGAAAGCTGCTCCTGCAGCATACTGAAGGATGCCGCATCGGGAGGAACGATTGCTGCATCGTCTTCGATGAAGTCGCCCAGCTGGGAATCTTCCTCTTCGCCGATGGGGGTTTCGAGGGAAACCGGTTCCTGGCTGATTTTCTGGATTTCACGAACACGCTCGGGCGTGAGACCCATTTCCTCAGCAATTTCCTCAGGGGTAGGTTCGCGGCCCAGCGACTGCAGCAGCTGACGCTGGATACGAACGAGCTTGTTGATGGTTTCGACCATATGAACCGGAATGCGGATGGTGCGAGCCTGGTCGGCGATAGCACGCGTGATTGCCTGGCGAATCCACCACGTAGCATACGTGGAGAACTTAAAGCCCTTGGTGTAGTCGAACTTCTCAACTGCACGGATAAGGCCCAGGTTGCCTTCCTGAATAAGGTCGAGGAACAACATGCCGCGGCCAACGTAACGCTTCGCAATGGAAACAACCAGACGGAGGTTTGCCTCTATGAGCTGCTGCTTGGCGTCGATTCCCACCTGCTCTACGCGGGTAAGGCGACGACGCTCGCGGCGCTCAAGCTCGACGCCCTCTTCTTCGGCCTTTTCCAATTCAGCGGTAGCAGCAACACCCGCTTCGATCTTCATAGCAAGGTCGATTTCCTCTGCCGCAGTGAGCAAGGAGACCTTACCGATTTCCTTCAGGTACATACGCACCGGGTCGCCCGTAAGCAGGGCAACGGAAGAATCGGCAGAAGACTTGCGCGTGCTGCGCTTACGCGTGCTCTTGCTCTTATGGGAGACCTTGGGGACCGTGATTTCGGCAGCCGCCTTCAGCTCTTCCTCAGGCACACCTTCAAGCAAGCTTTCGTCCGTAAGATCGGAAGCCTTTACATCATGATGGTCGTCGTGCAGATCAGTGGGCTCAACGTCGGACTCCAAAATGTTTTCGGTGTCGTCTTCCTCGAGATCATGGGCCTCTGCCGCTTCGGCTTCGACCGCCTTCTTCTTGGAAGCTGCGGCGCTTTTAGCCTTTGCCGTTTCCTTCTTGGGAGCCGCCTTCTTGGCTGGCGCTTTCTTGGCCGTACTCTTCGTCGTCTTTTCCTTGGATTCAGACTGTTGTGAGGAAGCCTTTGCCACGTCGTTTCCTTCCCACGCTTCTACAAAATCAGGCTAGAGCCTGTTGAAAACATCATGCCATTATAACGCCAATGGCGCTTTATAGATACCCTCAAGTTTCCACATCGGTTTATAGGGCACATAGCCCTTGAGATGGGCTGCAGGGAATGCCGATCACAGAAGGTTAATGGGATCGATGTCGATCGAAACGCGTACATCCTGGTGCGGTTTCCGCTCGCGGAAATAAGAGGCGAAGCATTCCGCAATGTTTTCCTTCAGCGGAGCCTTCACCACAACATGGTAGCGCCAAGACCCCTTCAATCGCTCAAGGACGCATGGCGTGGGCGGCAAAACCAGCCAACCGGCGCCCTTGCCGGCCACTAGCTGCGAAAGATCACAATACAGACCTTTCGCCACGGCTTGCACAGCGTCTTCGTCGCGACCCCACACCAAGACATTGGCAAGACGAACGTAGGGCGGATAGCCCAATCCCTCGCGCAGCTCTAATTCCTCTGCCAAAAATCGCTCGCGGTCGTAAGAGGCGGCAGCACGGATTGCAACATCGCTTGCGCTATAGGTTTGCACTACCACTCGCCCTGGCTTGTCTGCTCGGCCAGCACGTCCCGCCACCTGCTCAATAAGATCAAAAGTGCGCTCCGAACTGCGAAAATCAGGCAGTTTCAACATGGTATCGGCGTTGATGACGCCTACCAGGGTTACATCGTCGAAGTCGAGCCCCTTGGCTATCATCTGCGTACCCAGAAGCACTGCGGCACCCGGAGCCGCAAAACGCTCCAGCAGGCGCTGGTGGTCGCCCTTCCTTGCAGTCGTATCGGCATCCATGCGAATGACGCGACATTCACGATCGGCAACAAGCGACAAAAGCTCACTTTCAACGCGCTGGGTTCCGGCTCCGAAACGCTTTAAGTACGGGCTTCCACATTCGGGGCACACCGAAGGCACCGGACGCGTAGCGCCGCAATGGTGGCACACCAGCTTCGCGGCGCGCTCGTGGTACGTCAGCGATGTTGAACATGAATCGCATTCGGGCACGAACCCGCAATCGCGACACAGCAAAAACTGGGCAAATCCGCGCTGGTTCAGCAGCAGGACCGCTTTCTCGCCTTTGTCCAACACCTCAAAAAGAGCGGTCTGCAGATCACGAGAGAACATGGAACGATTGCCGCCGCCAAATTCGCGCGCCATGTCTACCACTTTGATGTCCGGCAGCGGCTTTCCGTTAGCACGGCCGGGCATTTCAACGCGACTCCATGAAGGCTCCACCGCGCAGCGATGCAATGCCTCGAGCGAAGGCGTTGCAGAACCGAGCACCAATACGGCGCCATGAGAGCGCACCATCCACTCAGCCACATCGCGGGTCACATAGCGCGGAGCCTGATCCTGCTTATAGCTGGATTCGTGCTCTTCGTCGATGATGACAATGCCCACGTTTTCCATAGGGGCGAACAACGCACTGCGGGCACCAACCACCACACGAGTACGTCCCTCGCGGATAAGATCCCACTGGTCGAAGCGCTCACCCTGCGACATGCGGGAATGCAGCACCGCCACCGTGTCGCCGAAACGACCACGAAAGCGGGCAACCGTTTGCGGCGTCAGCGAAATCTCGGGAACCAGCACAATAGCGCCTCTGCCCTGCTCGAGCTCATTTTCGATGGCGCGCAAGTACACCTCGGTCTTGCCCGATCCGGTAACGCCATCAACCAGAACCACGTGCCCATCTCGTTCCGCAGAGGCACAGGTTATAGCGGCAAGCGCTTCTTCCTGATGCGGAGTAAGCACGGGTCGCTCTCCCGCCCGCTCAGAAAATGCGGCGCTCGGCTGGTCGCATTCGCGCATGCGTCGGCGATGCTCAATGCGGATCACGCCCTTCTTCTCAAGCGATTTCAGCGTGGCAGAAACCGATCCGTATTCAGCCGTAAGCTCTGCAACGCGCAAATCGCCCTGCCCGAGCGCCTGCAGCACGAGCTCCTGCTTAACGGCGCCCTTGCGCGGCTTGAATTCATCTGCCTCAGGAGTGCGCGTCACCCAACGCTCGTCGACCTCGGAAACCATGGGTCGCGTTACCTGCCAGGTGCCATTGATGCGCTCCATGCGCGGCACACCGCCGGGCGGCATGAACAGGCGTATGCAAGAAGAAAACGGCGCAAGGTAACGATCTGCCAAGAATTGCGCACACTGGGCGCCAATCTCAGTAAAGCAAGGCTTGCCCAACACTTCTTCTACAGCCTTGAGCTTCGAGAAATCAAGGCCGTCGGGAGCATCCGCGCTCAAACCAACCACGAAACCCACGGCTTTGCGCCCCCCGAAAGGGACCAGAACCGCGCAACCAACCTGAACAGATGAGCCCAATGAAGGAGCGCAGGAATTGGCTGCTTTTTCCTCGGAAAAAGCCTGCAGGGCTTTGTCGGCAGAACGCATCTCGGCGCCAAGGCCCTTTGCCGCCGCCTCATGGCCCATCTGCGCCAACCCTACGGCAAGCAGGTCATTAGGCGATACCTGCACCGAATCCGCAGCCAACAAATCGTCAAGTGATACCTGCATCGCTTTTTTTGCAGGCATCTTGGCGGAGGGCTTCTTGGCCATTACCTGCGCCTGCTCTTCGGTGGTTTCGGGCACCGCATAGGTATAGGGGGTTTCAAGCGCAGCAGTTGGTATGTCGAGAATTACGGAGGCGAATTTCATGCTGAAGAGTATAAGGGTCGGCGATCGACTTCCCAAGCAAACCAGCCAAGCGCGACCAAACCTCCAGCAATATACCGAGTGCAAAAGAAGAGCACCCAAAAAATCGCCCAGAGGCGGGATCCCACACTCCATGATAGGCAAATACACGATGAGCCCGGATGAGGGCAAGGGCAACAATGCGCAATGGGCGCCCTGAGCGAAAGAGGGGTGGCGACGATATGCGGATGTCCCACGAGGGGGGCGAGAGGATAGTAAGGTCGATTTGCTCCTCGAACATCTGCGCAAAGGCCGAAATAGCTGAAAAATGGCAATTCCAGGCTATGGGACAAAAAACATGCCTGGCTAGTCCATCGCTCACCCGAAAGCGCCACTCCTGACGCTTTGCTCCACGAAGCGACCACACAAAAAGGCCCCGTCGAAACGGGGCTTGAAAACGATTGATTCAGTTTGCAAAAAACGCTTTACGCAATACCGCAAGCCGCTTTCAGCTCTTCGGCCTTGTCGGTCTTTTCCCAAGTGAATTCGGGGAGCTCGCGGCCAAAGTGACCGTACGCCGCAGTGTTGCGGTAGATGGGACGGCGCAAATCAAGCTCATCGATGATGGCGCCAGGACGCAGGTCGAACACTTTGCTTACCGCAGCCTCAATGTCAGATGCAGGAACAACGCCTGTGCCAAATGTGTCGACCATTACAGAAACAGGACGTGCAACGCCAATGGCGTACGCAATCTGAACCTCGCAGCGCGTTGCCAAGCCGGCAGCAACCACATTCTTGGCAACCCAACGTGCAGCATAAGCACCCGAGCGGTCTACCTTGGTGCAGTCCTTACCCGAAAAGGCACCGCCGCCGTGACGTCCCATACCACCATAAGTATCGACGATGATCTTGCGACCGGTAAGACCAGCATCGCCCATAGGACCGCCCACTACAAAACGACCAGTGGGATTTACATACAACTCCAGATCGTCGGCAACCGTTACCCCCTCGGCCTCAAACACAGGGTCGATAACGTTGCGCTTGAGCGCTTCGCGCAATTCAGCAGGATCGGTTTCCTCGGAGTGCTGGGTAGACACAACCACTTTTTCGACCTGAGTCGGAACACCGTCAACGTAACGAACGCTGACCTGAGTCTTGCCGTCGGGACGCAGGTTCGGCATGGTGCCATCTTTGCGCACCTTCGAAAGACGCTCAGCCAAGCGGCTGGCCAGATAATGCGGCAAAGGCATAAGGGTCTTCGTCTCGTTGCAGGCGTAACCGAACATCATGCCCTGATCGCCCGCACCGATTTGGTCGTACGGATCAACGGCTTCACCGTTCTGCGTTTCCCATGATTCGTCAACGCCTTGCGCGATATCAGGAGACTGTTCGTGGATGGTATTCAGCACACCGCAGGTATCGCAATCGAAGCCGTATTTGGCGCGATCGTATCCGATTTCGCGAAGCACCTCACGAGCGATCCCCGGCACATCGACGTAAGCCTGGGTGCGTACTTCACCGGTAACCATGATAAGACCAGTGGTAGCCATGGTTTCCACCGCGCAGCGAACCTCTTTCGGGTTGGCAGGAATTCCGCCTGGAGCAACATAGCCCTCTGCCGCCAGCTCAGTTTCCTTGGCAAGGATGGCATCGAGGATGGCATCGGAGATCTGGTCGCAGATCTTATCGGGGTGACCTTCAGTTACCGATTCACTCGTAAACAGGTACGAATGCTGTTCTTCTTGCATCTATTGTTTCCTTTCGGGAAAACAGGAGGCAGCCAAAGCTGCCTCCCCACAACTTTTCGATAGTACTATACCGTCCTTCTGCCCCCTGCTGCGCTGTCAACAGAAAACGCCAACAGGATATAGGGCAAGCGGACTATTTTTCTTGCGCCATTGGGTGACGGGCGCGACCCAAACGCTCGAATTTCGTCATATCAGTTGCCGCCATTCCCTGGGTAACATCGTGGCGCTTCTCAAACAAAGGATCATCCGGGTCGTTCCAAATGCGCTCGGAAACCGGCTTCCATGCTGCAGCGGCGTCCTTGGTTTTCGCACACAGCTCTTCGGCGGTTTCCTGCTCTTGCAGATCGGAAGAATGGGCGCCTGCGCGCTCGACCATTTCGGTCAGCTTGCCGCTGTTTTCCAGGATGGGACATGGACGGAGCAGATTGTCGCTGAAAGGCTGCTCGCGGTAGTACTCCATGAAAATGGGCGACTGTAGCGCTTCAAGCAGGGAAACCTCACGAATATTGGCATTGGAGTAATGGGCGAAAACGCACGGGTCGACGTCGCCCGCCGCATTGATGTGAAGGTAACGGCGTCCGCCGGCAATGCAGCCTCCCACAAATTCGCCGTCATTCTGGAAATCAAGCGTAAACAAAGGTTTCTTCTGGCGCATTTCACGGACGAAGCGATACAGGTGCTCGCGCTGCTCGGGGCTGGCCATAAGATCGGGCGTGGACCCAGCACCTACCGGCATGAACGAGAAGATCCAGGCAAACAGTGCGCCCTGGTCGATGAGATAATCGAAATATTCCTCCGAGGCAATCGATTCCGCATTCTGCGAGGTGTAGCAGCATGAAACGCCGAAGGGCAAACCGTTTCGCTTCAGCAGCTGCATGGCCTTTTGCACCTTGACATACGTTCCCACACCACGGCGACTATCGGTTGCTTCCTCGAAGCCTTCAGCGCTGATGGCAGGAACGAAGTTTTTCACACGAATCATTTCCTGGCAGAACGCCTCGTCGATCAGTGTGCCATTGGTAAACGAAAGGAACACGCAATCGGGGTGCATCTCGCACAACTTGATGAGGTCCTTTTTGCGCACCAGGGGTTCACCACCCGTGTAGATATATACATGCGTGCCCAGCTCTTTACCCTGCTTGATGATGGAATCAATCTCTTCCAAGCTTAAATTCAGTTTGTTACCGTATTCCGCTGCCCAGCAGCCTGTGCAATGAAGATTGCAAGCGCTGGTAGGGTCAAGAAGGATGGCCCAGGGGATATTGCATTCATATTTATCGCGGTTAGCTTCCTGCACCGGCCATGCCATCAGGTTGCCATCGATGATGAGCGTTTTCACAAGATCGTCGCGCACTTCAGGGTTGGTATCGTTCATGATGTGCATGATCAGGCGATACCAGTTGCTTTGATCGTCGATGGCGCCACGAAACGCTGCTCGCTGGGATGCGAACAGTTCCTTTGGCGCTACTTTATCAATCAAATCCATGATTTTTACGATGTTATGTTCAGGATCTGCCAGAAAGTAGTCCACGGCTTTCTCGAAAGCCGCCCTCTTGATGTGATCACTCGCCTTCATCGTTACCCCTCTTCTTTACTAAATCCCATACGTTGCTTTTTCTACATTTGTAGATTATATTAGCTTCAAAGAGGGGCTCAATGCCCAAGAGGTAAAGACCTGTATCATAAGATACGCATCGGCAATGATTGGGGATTTTTTATGGCTACGATCGAAGCTAAAAAGACTGATAGACGCGTAATTCGCACCCGAAACGCCATACGTAAGGCCTTTACCGATCTACTCGCCGAAACGGCCTATAACAAGATCACCATCACCGCACTTGCCAAGCGCGCCGATGTCGACCGAAAGACGTTCTACACCCACTATTCATCGGTGGACAATCTGCTCGAAGACGTAATTCGCATCCAGACCGAAAAAAGCTTGGAGGGAATCGATTTTCGTGACTTCTTTGCCGATCCCCCTGCCTGCACCAAACGCTTCCTGACCGCCATCGAAGCCTCACTGCCCTTCACCCGCGAACAGCTGCGCGCAGTTGCCGAGCATGTGCCCCTCGACGAGTACCTCACCTATTGGACGGCAGCCGCAAAAGAGCACATCCACAACGAGGCAGGATTGCTTCCCGCCGTGGCTGAACGCAACCTCGACATCATGCTTGAATTCTATCTAGGCGGCATTCTCAACGCCTACCTATATTGGCTCCGCAACTGCTGCGACATGCCTCTCGATGAATTACTGGTGCTGATATCGGACAACGTGGCATATGGCCTTCCCGGAGCCCTTGCCCGCCGAGCCAAAGTTCGGCACTAAAACCATATTTCGAAATCAGTCTCCAGGATCTCCCCTACATCTCCTGGAGACGATTGCCTTTCGGGCATCGTATTCCCGCATTTTTCCTGCAGCAAGGAACAGATGCCCCGCCCAACGGGTACACTTTCGCTGAAACCAACGCGAAAGGAAGCTCCATGAAAAGCAACGCTGAGCTCACCGAAGAATATTTTGCCTGTGCTGAAGAGCTCGACGGCGATATCGCCGGCCGCCGAAGCGCGTACGAATACATGAAAAACTCCACCGCCATCGTACATGAAAAGGTGGTTGCCTCTTCATTCATTCCCCGACTCTACAACGACGAGAGCTGGGAAACGTTACGCTCCATAGCCGAGACAACGCATCGAATCTTGTGCAAGGTCATCGAGCATTACCGTGAAACACCCGAATATCGCGACGTGTTCACCTTCGATGAGCGCCTGCGCGAACTGGTGCTTCTGCCTCGCGGTTACGCCGACCCGCTGCCCTTTGCCCGCATCGACGTTTTCCTGAACGAAGACGATCTCAGCTGCGGCTTCTGCGAGTTCAACGGCGACGGTTCTGCAGGCATGAATGAGAACCGAGAGATCACCAACAGCATCGACCAAACAGAAACATTCAAGCTTTTCTCCCAGAAACACCCCCTTGAAGCCTGCGAACTCTTCGATTCGTGGGTGCGAGAGTTCATTCGCATCTTCGAGCATTCAAAGCACTTTGTTCCTGGTGCCCGATTTGCTATCTGCGATTACCTTGAGTGCGGCGTAGTTGACGAGTTCAAGGTGTTCTCCTCTTTCTTTGCACGCTACGGCTACGAATGCGTTGTATGCGACGTGCGCGATCTGAAGTTCGACGGCGGTGCCCTATACGATGCCGACGGGCTGCCCGTTCATGCCATTTGGCGCCGCAGCGTAACAAACGACGTGCTTGATCACTGGGACGAGTCGCAAGACCTTATCGAAGCGGTACGCCACGAAGCCGTCGCCCTGATTGGCAGCTTTGCCGGCCATCTGGTTCACGACAAGCAGATTTTCGAAGTACTGTGCCACCCCAAAACCAAGGCAATCCTTGCTCCCGAGGAAAACGAATTCGTAGAGCGTCATGTTCCACGCACCCTTTTCCTCGACGAAAAGGAAATCGATCTCGACGAAGTACGCACCAACAAGAACGCCTGGATCATCAAGCCCACGGACAATTACGGCGCCAAAGATGTATATGCCGGCGTTTCCTCCACCCAGGAAGAATGGGAGGATCTTATTGCCCGATTCGCAAACGGGGCATCAGGCGCGCCTTTTATTGTGCAGACGTACCTCACCCCGTACAAAACCCACACCTTGCCTCCTGATGAAGATATCGAGAACCTGACCGATGATGAAGTTGATCGAACAGGGGCCTTATACAACAACCTCAGCGGCCTCTACCTGTACAACGGGCATTTTCAGGGCATTTTCTCCCGCCTAGGACCCTTCCCCACCATCAGCAAGGACCTGAAGGGCATCACCGCCGCCACCATCCGCGTTCGAGGGTAGCGCCGTGAGTATCATGCGTCGCGCGCTTGCCCCTCTTCTTACGCTCGCAACCAGCATAGCCCTGGCCTACACCCTGTTCGGATTGGGATTCGTTGCCTGCACCACCCCGCAGGCAACCGCCGCCATTGGCGGCACCTTCTCTGGCTGGGAGAATTCGGTGTTCCCCGAAGAAGACATGGCGGCCATCGCTGAGGCAACGCGCGCTTTCTCTATCGAAGGAGCGCCAATCGACGAACTCTCCGATGCAATCCGTTCAGCGCTCGAAGACTCAAACCCTCAACTTGCCGAGGCGTTTGCCGCAAGCGGACTCGACATCGCCGCAAACCAGGACAAAGCCACTTCGGTGGCGGGCGCGCTTTCCGATCGCTACACCCTGCCGCAAAACGCGCTTTCCCACCTGCAGGACTGCACGCCCATTTTCACCACGGGCCGCATTTCGGTGGGAGTTGTGGGGGGATTCGCCCTCGTAGGACTTATAGCGCTGGGTTTCCTGGCAGGACGCAAGGCGGCAGGTCGTGCAATGCAGCTCGGCGCAGTCCTAGTCGCCGTAACGCTGTTGGCTCTAGCCGCATGGGCGATCACCGATTTCGATGGCCTCTTCACTTGGATGCATCAGATGCTGTTTTCGCAGGGAAACTGGACATTCAGCGCGAACTCGCTTTTGATCCAGCTGTTCCCCGAGGCCTTCTGGGCAGCCATGGCGGCACTTTGGGTTATCTGCAGCCTTATCTGCGCCGTTCTATGCGGGCTTCTGGGAAAGGTTATCGCGCACTAGCTGGGAATATAGGGGAAGATCCTGTTTTCCCAGTTAGGCACAATCGACAAAAAAAGAGCCTTGCTTGCACAATCTCTCGCAAGCAAGGCTCTTCCTCTTAACCGGGAAAATGGGACCTGTCCCTATGTTCCCACCGCATGGCTATGCCAAACGGCCCTGAAGCTCTTTCGCAGCTGCAGCCTTGTCGAAGTTGCCTCCCGTTTTCTGGGTGAGGGCACCCATGACACGACCCATTTCTTTCTTGGTAGTTGCGCCGGTTTCAGCGAGCACCTCATCAATCAAGGCCAAAAGCTCTTCGCCGCTGACTTGCTTCGGAAGATACTCCTCTAAGATCTTCACCTGCTCGGTGAGCGTATCGGTGCGCTCCTGGTCGTTGCCCGCCTTGATGGAGCCATCAAGGGTTTCCTTCGTCTGCTTGATGGTGCGCTTCAACATGGCGTCAACATCGGCATCGGTGATCTCGCGACGCTCATTTACCTCAATATTCTTAATCTCGCCCAGAACCTGGCGAAGGATGGCCAAGCGGGCCTTTTCCTTTGCCTTCATGGCCGCTTTGATCTCATCACGCAATTCCTGGTAGTTCATATGTTCCTCCTTTGTTGACCGTTCCCCATTATACGCGCGGGACAAAATAGACAGCAGGAATCACTGAACCCCTACCTTTGAGGAGTACAATCACCTAGCTGTAAGCAAACGTACGAGCACATCAGAGAAAGGGACCCTATGAGCCTGGCAGATCGCTGGATCACGTTTTTCAACAAACCCATCCCCAACGTTATCCTTCGTCTGGTGGTGTTGTTCGGAGGGTTTCTTTCCATGGCCATGTCTATTGCGCTGATGCGAACGACCGGCCTGGGAAACTCCCCTATCTCATGTATTCCCGCAACGCTTTCCTACCTCATACCGCTTACGCTTGGCACTATTACCTTCATCATGAACACCTGCTTTTTGGTAGTTCAGGCAATTTTGTTACGCCGTGATTTCAACCCCGTGCAGCTCCTGCAAATCCCCTTCACGTTCGTGTTCGCCCTGATGATCGACCAGCTTTTACCTTTCTGCGAATCACTGCCCATGCAATACTACCCCGAGCAACTGGGATGGAACATCCTGGGTTGCTTCCTGCTTGCCATGGGAGTGTTCTTGCAGGTCAAGGCAAGCTTCATCACCCTTCCCGGAGAAGGCATCGTTCTTGCCATCGCCAAAGCGGCGAATAAGCCCTTCCCTAAATGCAAGATCGCATTCGACAGCTCCATGGTTGTGGTTTCCGTTGCCATATCCTTCATAGGGCTGGGGTATCTCCAGGGCGTTCGCGAAGGAACCATCATCACCGCCCTTGCCGCGGGATCCATTGTTGCCCTTATCGGCAAACTATTCCCCCACTTCGACCGCTTCTGCCCCGTCGAAGGCCACATCAGCTTCATTATCAATGTGCCCATGAGCAACGACGAGCAGCCAAACGCCCCAGAAAACGAGGGGCAACCTCCTCTGGTTGTCGCCATCGAGCGCCAATACGGCTCAGGCGGACGCGAAATCGGCACCTTGGTAGGCAAGGAGCTCGGCATACCCTCATTCGACCACACGCTTATCGACCTCACCGCGCAGGAATCCGGCTTTCCTCCCGCATACGTCAAACAGCACGAGCAAGAGGTACGCCGCGGCCTGTTGTACAACCTTTATATGCAGAACTACCGCAGCGTCGGCGCTGAGCCAGAGCAGATGGACGACATGTGGCTTGCACAAGCACGTGCCATCACCAATCTGGCAGACGAAGGATCCTGCGTTATCGTAGGGCGGTGTGCTGGCGCCATCCTACGAGGCCGAAAGAACGTGCTTACCGTGTTTGTTCATGCTCCGTTGGAAGTGCGCGTCAAGCACGTCATGGAGCGCGATGGCCTTAACGCAAAAGAGGCAGAAGAGCGCATCAAGACCATTGACCACGAGCGCGCCGAACATAGCCTCCGCTTCGCAAATACAGCATGGGGCGCCGCAGAGACCCATCATCTTGTATTGGATTCGTCGATCCAGAGTCCGAAGGATACGGCAAAGCTCATTGCCAACCTTGCAGAGAAAGCTTTCCCTGAAGCGCCCCTTTCGCCCTGCCCCGAAAAACCCGGGAAGAAAAGTTAGCGAAACGGGCCTTCCCGCGCGAGCGGAGAGGTGCGCACTGCTGCTCGTATGACGCGACGAATGCGCACCTCTCCGCACACTGACGGCGAAGCGGGAAAATGGGACCTGTCCCTATTTTCCCAACACATTTCCTCTCTGTTCGGGAGCTAACATAAGGTTGTAACCCATTTATCGCATATGTTGCAGCGCCCACTTCTGTGGGCTTTTCTGCATGAAAGGAGACCTGTGAGATTCACCCAAACCTGGCACTCGTTTTTCGATAGACCCACTCCCAATGTCGCGCTCCGACTTATCGTTATGCTTGCAGGCGTCGCCATCACTTCGGCGTCAGTGGCGCTCACACGCGCAACGGGGCTCGGCACGTCTCCCGTATCGTGCTTCCCCGCCACGCTTTCGTATCTCACGCCTCTCACCATCGGCACGTGGACCTTCATCATGAACGTCGTCTTTGTGCTGATCCAGGTCGTCCTGCTGCGCCGCGATTTCAACCCCGTGCAGCTGTTGCAGATTCCCTACGTTTTCGTGTTCTCGGCGCTCATCGATGCGTTCGTGCCTCTTTGCGAGCTTATTCCCATGGGAAACTACGCGCTGCAGATCACCTGGAGCGTCATTGGCTGCTTCATGACGGCATTCGGTGTATTCCTGCAGGTAAAAGCAAGCTTCCTTACCCTTCCTGGAGAAGGCATCAACCTGGCAATATCACGCGTTACCAAAATCGCATTCCCTAAGGTCAAGGTTGCCTTCGACTGCACCAATGTAGTGGTGGCTGCCGCAGTTTCACTAGCATGCTCTGGCGCTTTGTACGGCGTGCGCGAAGGCACCATCCTGGCGGCGTTGGCGGTGGGCAGCATCGTGGCGCTGTTCAACAAGCTGCTGCCCCGGTTTGAGCGTTTTTGCCCCACCCGCGGGCACATCACCCTCACCGCAGCCACCATGGCTGCCCCCGATGAAAAAGCAGCCCCCGTTTCCGAAGAAGGCAGCAACACGCCACTCGTCATTACTATTTCGCGTCAGTTTGGCTCAGGTGGACGCGAAGTCGGACAAGCGCTCGGAAAAAAGCTCAACATTCCCGTGTTCGACGAAACGCTTATCGAGCTCACCGCACAGGAGGCTGGCCTCACTTCTGCCTACGTCCGCAAGCATGAACAGGAGGTACGCAAAGGGGTACTGTACAACCTCTATATGCAGAACTATCAAAGCATTGGCGTAGAACCAAACCAGCTCGACGACCTATGGTTGGCTCAAGCCCGCACGATCACGAAGCTCGCAAATCAAGGAAGCTGCGTTATCGTTGGCCGCTGCGCAAACGCGATTTTGAAAGAGCGCCCCTGCACCTTCAACGTATTCATTCACGCACCTCTTGTGCCCCGCATCGGCCGCGTCATGAAACGCGAAAACATCGACCATATGGATGCCGCCGCCGCAATCGAACGCATCGATGCCGAACGAGCAGAGCACTGCGAGCACTTCACTGGCACCATTTGGGGCAAGGCGGATGCCTACCACCTCTCGCTCGATTCCTCGCTCGAACCAAGCGAAGAGAATGCCAAAATCATCGCCAGCCTTGCTCGCGCCGCTTTCCCTAAAGCACCGCTTTCTCCCTGCCCAGAAAAACCAAAGGGGAAGAACTAGCGAAACGCACCTCCTCCGCGAGCGGTAACGCGGTGCGCGCTGCCGCTCGCGTGGCGGGACGAATGCGCACCTCCACTGCGCACTGACGGCGAAGCGGAAATGGGACCCATCCCCATATTCCCACTTCACTTCTTCCGCACGCACGGACGACGCCCACACCGAATCCAAAGAAACCGCAGCACAAATAGGAGCGCCGCTTTGACTCGTTTATCGGTGTCTCTTCGTTTATCATTTAGGCCATACGACTTGAAAGGAAATGAGCTTGATGACAGACCAGTCTAAGCCTGTTCGTGTCCGTTTCGCCCCCTCGCCCACCGGCGAGCTGCACATCGGCGGAGCACGTACCGCTATCTATAACTGGGCGTTCGCCCGCGCCATGGGCGGCACCTTCATTCTTCGCATCGAAGACACCGACCCCGAGCGCTCCACCGAGGAAAACAAGCAGGTTATCCTGCGTTCGATGAAGTGGCTCGGCCTGGATTGGGACGAAGGCCCCGAAGTTGGCGGCGAGTTCGGCCCCTACTTGCAAACCGAGCGTTTCGGCACCTACAAGGCCGCTCTTGAAAAACTGAAGGAAAAGGGCGCCGTATATCCCTGCTTCTGCACCCAGGAAGAAATCGCCGCAAAACGCGCTGAAGCCGAAAAGACCGAAGGCGGCTACTCCGGCTACGACCGCACCTGTCGCGGCATCAGCCCCGAAGAAGCACAACGTCGCATCGATGCAGGCGAACCCCACGTATGGCGCCTCAAGGTTCCCGAGAACCACGGCCCCATCGAATTCGACGATGCCGTATACGGCCATATGTCTTTCCCTGCCGACGTCATGGACGACATGATCCTGGTTCGCACCGATGGCACACCCACCTACAACTTCGCAGTAGTGTGCGACGACGCGAACATGCAGATCAGCCACGTTGTCCGCGGCGACGACCATCTTTCCAACACCCCACGTCAGATTCTTATCTACGAAGCTTTGGGCTACGACATTCCCGTATTCGCCCATCTTTCCATGATCTTGGGCGCCGATGGACGCAAGCTCTCCAAGCGCCGTAACGCCACTTCAGTTGAGCAGTACAAGGAAATGGGCTACCTGCCCGACACCCTGGTGAATTTCCTCGCGCTTCTGGGTTGGTCGCTCGATGGAGAAACCACCATCATCCCGCGTGACGTACTGTGCCGCGAGTTCAGCCTCGATCGCATCACGCGCAAGGATGCCATCCTCGACGAAACCAAGCTCGACTGGATGAACGGTGAATACATCAAGGGCATGGGCGCCGCTGCATGGGTTGACGCCACCGCTCCCTTCCTGGTTGCCGCTGGCCTCACCACCGAAGAAGAGGTTGCCGCCAAGCATGATTGGTTCGAGAAGCTCTATCCTCTTGTTGCCGAGCGCATGAAGCGCTTCACCGAGGCCCCGGAAAAGCTGGCATTCATCTTCGACGGCCCCAAGGTTACGCTCGACGAAAAGTCGGTTAAGAAGAATCTGCTGAAAGAAGGCTGCCGCGCCGACGAGGTTCTTGCGGAAGTGCGCGCCATCCTGGCTGACGAATCCATCGAGTGGGCATGCGACCCGCTGCAGGATGCCTGCCGTGAGCTCACCGAAAAGCTCGACCTGAAGGCAAAGCTGGTATTCCAGCCCATTCGCGTTGCAGTCACCGGCTCCCAGGTTTCCCCGCCGCTCTTCGAGTCCATCGAGCTGATGGATCGCGCCGATGTGGTTGCCCGCCTCGACTACACCATCAACGAGGTATTTGGTGCCTAAGGCCCCAGAACAAATCTTTATTTCCAGCGATGGCAGCAGCAAAACGGCTATCGCTGGATTTGCGATGCCCGAAAGCGAACATCCTTCGCTTTCGGGCATCGATCTTTCGCAGCTCTCGGAAGAGGAGCTGATTGACGCCATAGCGTCGGCTCACGAAGAGAAGCTCGCGCTGGAATCCGATGACGGAAGCGGTGCGGAAAGCCCCTCCGAAAACGAGGCTGAGGCGGAAGAAGATATCGACCCCTTCCCCCGTGAGGAAGTTGTGGCTTTGGAGTCGTGGTGCACCGCCCCGCATGGTTCAGGCTGCACGCGATGCCAGGCGGTATGCCCCACCGGTGCGCTTTCCCTCGAAAACGGCACGCCCCACATCAACACAGACCTTTGCACCCGTTGCGGTATGTGCGCAGGCATCTGCGACGCCTTCGCCTTCACCCGCATCACGCTCGAAGATCTCTTTGCCCGCGCGGAACGCGAAGCAAAAGAAGAAGGCGCAGTGTGCTTCACCTGCAACGACCACTTGTTTGAAGGGGTTGCACCACGCAGCAACGTTATTGCGCTTCCCTGCCTAGCCGCTGTTCCCCCCGAGTTTTGGGCAGCGCTTTTGGCGGACAATATTCCCGTACAGCTGTACCTGGACGAATCGTATTGCGAAAGCTGCGCTGCGGCAGGTCCCATGGGTCCTGCGCTTTACGCCCATGCGCTCGACCAGGCGCAAGACTGGACTGGCAAAGCCATCGAACGCGTAACCGAACTTCCCGAACGCGAATATCTTCTTGCTGCCTGGGCAAACGTCGATGCCACCGACCGACGGGGCATGCTGGCAAAAATCGCAAAAGAAAGCTTTGATGTTGCCGACGGATCGCATCGAAAACGCATCGATGGCACCGTCGCCGATTTCTATGAGCAACAGGAACGCCTGCGCGCACAAGGCCGCATCAGCGCTGAAACGCTCATAGGCACCCCCCTTGCCCCCGCCAAACGCCCCTCGCCCCGCTTGGCACTAATGGTGAAAGCCGCGCAAGCCATGCCCGAACGATCTGCAAGTATAGAACGCTATACTTCCGTCACTGACGCACAACAGTGCAATGGATGCCAAGCCTGCATCGAAGCATGCCCCACAGGTGCTCGCTCCTTCAACGAAGAAACAGGTTTGCCCCATGTCAACGCATCGCTTTGCACCGCATGCGGTTGCTGCATAGGCACCTGCCCGGTCGAAGCATGCGATTTTCTTTCAATCACGGCAAAGGCATACTGCGAATAAGGCAACGCCTCCGTAACTGTTTGCGCTCTCTTGCCTAGAGCGGCATACCATTCAGCATGTGTAAACAGCACCACCAGAAAGGTTGGCCATGCCCAGCGCACCCGATCCAAACTACTGGGGCAACCCACCTCAAACGCCCCGTTCCAGCAATATTCCCCAGCAGCCAGCGCACCATGAATCGCCCGAACCACCCATGGGGACGCAGTCTGCTATGCCGATGCAAAACGGCGCAGCGCCCCAACAAGCACCGTTCGTCCCCACCAATGGCAACGGAGCCACACAGACAGGCGCCAACTTCCAGCAGGCTCCCCAAGGGGGCTTCATCCCTCCTGCTCCCGCTGCCCCACCGGCACCGATTCGCCCCGAAAAGAAGAAAACGGGCATTATCGTTGCGATTGCAATTATCGCCGCTTTGCTCGTCGGGATGGGCGGCTGCGCAGCATGCGCTGCTGTGCTGTCGACAACGCTTGACGACGCAGACGATGCCTGGCACGCACATAACGACTTCGGTCAGGAATACCAGAACTACAGCACGCCCATAAGCGAGCAGGAATTCCTGAATAGGGAGACCCGAACAGACTTCGGTCTTGTAGGCAGCACTGCCCTCGACAGCGCTGAGCTCGATGCTGTCCAATCGAGCTACTTCGGCAATGCCAGCAAAGCCCCCGACGCAAATGGCAATTATGCCGCAGGGGTATATCGCGTAGGCACTGATATACCCGCCGGAAACTATTGGTTTACCGGCAACAAATCCAGCCTTTCCACCTTCTATATCCTTCAGCCAACTTCTGCGGGAGCTACCACCTACGACACCGTGCACATCAATAGCTATTACGGCCACAATCTCATGGACTTGCGCGAAGGCGAAGTGTTCATCCTCGACAACGAGGGCACCATGCTCCCTCTCGATCAAGTGACTGAATCGTTCACACCGCCTTACGGCAGCGGCGTATACCGCGTTGGCATCGATATCCCCGAGGGTACCTACCAACTTGTGGTGGGAGATGGCGCTGACGATTACAGCTCATGCACCGTAATGGCTGATCTGGATTTCGACGAGGATTCAAGCTACCTGTACCGGAATTATTTCATAAAGGGAGATAAACCTGATACCATCACGCTAGAAGCCGGCACCTTCGTCGAGCTTTACAACATGCAGATGAAGCCCACAGGATTGGCGTAGTCCACACAAGGCTTTACCGCACTCTCTAAAAGCAAAATAGGATGAGGCACCGTAAACCTCATCCCATTTTTTGTTGGCTCCTATCGCCTTGATCCTCGACGCCCCACATAGTTGGTAACACCCAGACTCTGCGCGCGCGTACTACGAGAAGTCGATCGACGCGAAGTAGAACCTGCCGTCGAAGAACCCTTGCGCGAAGAGCGTGCAGAATGGCTCGAGGCCGTCGAAGCAGAACTGCTGCGCGGAGTTTCACCGCGTCCCGATGCTGGACGTTCCCCGCTTTCCTTCCCCTCTTCCACCAATTTCTGCAGATAGGCAAGCACGTTTGTCAGCATGCCCGCATCGCCCGCCTCCTCTTCTTTGCCATAGCCGGGGACCACGACACGCAGAGGAACTGCCATCTTTTTCTTATCAGCCAAGTAGCGACCTGCCTTGCGGCGCAAGCTCGAAGCCTGCGATTTCGTCAGCGTGAACGGCTCCACGGTAAGCTTACCCGCCGAAACGGAAATAAGCTTGATGCCGTGCTCGTTGGCAAACGCCTTAAGGCGCGCTTTCTCGAACTGATTGATGGAAGCCTGGGGCATCTCAGGATGCTTTGCCAGCAATTCTTCGTAGATATCATTTACCGCATCGATGGTATCGGCGCTGGCAATCTTTCGGTAGTACAGCACGCGCTCATCAGCATCGGGCAGGTATTCCTCGGGGAAATACGTGTGGTCGGGCACGTTCACCACAATATCCGACAGGGCAGGCGGCAAGAACTCCTTAGCCGACGAATTGCCCTCGCGCGCATTGTTCACCGCCGTGGACAGCATCTGGGCAAACAGATCGAAGCCTACCGCCGACATATTGCCGCTCTGCTCGGCGCCCAACAGGCTACCAGCCCCGCGGATTTCCAGGTCGCGCATAGCCACGCGCATACCGCTTCCCAGATCGGTATGTTCACCGAGCGCAGTAAGACGTGCCACCGCTTCTTCAGTGAGAGGGATATTGTCAGGGAACAAGAAATACGCATACGCTTGGGTGGAAGAACGCCCAACACGGCCTTTCAACTGGTACATCTGGGCTAGCCCCAAACGTTGAGAATCTTCGATAATGAGCGTGTTGGTATGAGGATTGTCGATGCCCGATTCGATGATGGTGGTTGCCACCAATACATCAAGCTCGCCAGCCGCGAAGTTCTCCATAACGTCTTCCAGCTGTTCTTTGGTCATCTTGCCATGAGCAACGCCAACACGCGCCTCACCCGCAGCAGCTTGCACGCGCTTCACCGCTTCGTCGATGGAGCGAACGCGATTGCTTACGTAGTAGATTTGCCCGCCGCGGGCCATCTCTCGGCGTATAGCATCGCTCACCACGTCGGGATCCCACTCGCCAACATGCACTTCCACGGGACGCCTGTCATCGGGCGGGGTCAGGATCAAGCTCATATCGCGCACGCCCGAAAGACCCATCTGCATAGTGCGCGGAATAGGAGTCGCGGAAAGCGTGAGAACGTCGATCGATTCGCGCATGTTCTTCAGCTGCTCTTTATGGGCAACACCAAAACGCTGTTCCTCGTCAATAATGACGAGACCCAGATCGTGCGGATTGACATCACGCGAAAGGAGGCGATGCGTCCCGACCAGAACCGAAACCGTTCCCTCTGAAAAATCAGCCAGAGCCTGCTTCTGCTGAGCTGGGGTACGGAAACGCGAAAGCACTTCGACTTTTATGCCAAAGGGCTCGAACCGATCCTTGAACGTAGAGTAGTGCTGCTGGGCCAAAATGGTGGTCGGGCACAGCACCATAACCTGCTTGTTGTCCTGCGTTGCTTTAAAAGCAGCGCGCAACGCCACCTCGGTTTTGCCGAAACCAACATCGCCACAGACCAGACGGTCCATGGGGCGTGGAGATTGCATATCAGCCTTGATATCGGCAATAGCGGCCAGCTGATCAGGCGTTTCTTGATAGGGGAAGCTTTCCTCCATCTCATGCTGCCAAGGAGTATCTTCCTTATAACGATACCCTTGGGTCGATGCGCGGCGCGTGTACACATCAACCAAGTCGAACGCCAGCTGCTTGGTAGCCTTGCGCGCCTTGGCCATGGCGCGACTCCAGTCAGACGTGTTCAGGCGCGTCAAACGAGGCGACGATCCTTCCGGCCCTACATAGCGGGTAACACGATCCAGCTGTTCTACCGGAACATACAGTTTATCGCCCTCGGCGTATTCCAAAAGCAGATAGTCTCGCTCAGACCCACCCACATCTTGGCGCACGATATCACGAAAGAAAGCAACACCATGAGCCGCATGCACTACGTAGTCGCCCGGCTTGAAAGGGAACGTGATCTCCGTCACATCGATACGGCTCCGTTTGCGCGTTGCCATGGCACCTTGCGTGTCCGAAAGGGAGACAAGCGCCATCTTTGCCGCAGGAAAGATCATGCCAAGAGGAATATCCACATCGACGATGTTGACCTGACCACGCTTGAGCTTAGGCGATGCATCCCCTACCACATCAAGAACCTCATTGATAGGAATTCCCAGATCAACCAAGGAAAGCTTCATTTCTTGACGAGCGCGGAAATGAGGTACGGAAAAGACCACCGTAAAGCCCATTTCAGCCAAAGAGCGCAATCGACCAAAGAGTTTCTCCGGATCACCAGCCACATCGACGCGCTTCACTACCAGCTCGCTATCGAGTTGCACGCCCACGCGCATGATAGAAACATAGGTTGCACGCGGGTTTGCGCCGAAATCAAGTTCGTTGGGACCCATGTACAGATCCGATACGGGGATCGAAGTGCCTACGCAGCGTTTTGAAAGCTCGTCATAAGCATGCAAAGCATCATCGACCAGCGAACGCGGCTCAATAAGCACCGTAAGGGCATCTGCAGGCAGATAATCACCCACAGCCGCTGTTTTTTCCAGCAGGTATGCCGTCATCAGGTCGGGCAGCTCACGAGAGTCGTCTTCAAGACGCTCCAACAATTCACGCTGTGCGGCGTTTGTTTCCGCACTTTTCGAAATGGCACGCTTAGCGCGAAGCAGCGCCGCATCCGTCTGAGCGAACTCGCGCACAGGGAAGATATCAACCTGCTCCAATGAGGAAATGGTCTGCCCTGTTGAAGGGAGGAAACGGCGAATCTCGTCCAACTCATCACCAAAGAAATCGAGACGCACAGGATACGCAAGATTTCCGGGATACACATCGATAGCACCACCTTGAACGCTAAAGGTGCCAGGGCCATCAAGTTTTCCGCTGTTTTCGTAGCCCATAGACACCAGGCAACGTTCCAAATCCTCGAAACAGGCAATGCCACGCTGGGGGTTCTCAGAAAGATCGGACCCTGCCACCAGGGCAAGAGGGCGCGCCACTTCTTCTTTAGCAGGGGCGATGCGACGCAGTAAGGCTCGAGCCGAAGCAACCACCACAACAGGCTTTCCCTGTTGAAGCGACCAGAGGGCTTCGAGCCTGCGGCCATGGAGACGCGGCTGGAGCGGAGCATCGAGCGAGAACGGGTTGCCCTCGTAATCGGGCAAACGCAAAACACGCTCCTCGCCCACGAAGGCGCCCACCGTACGTGCAAAAGTATCGGCGGCTTCTTCCCCTGCCGTCACCACAAGCGTAGCCCTGGGATCTGCCGCAAAACGCGCCGCAACCAAAAACGGACGAGCGGAAGAAGCCACGCCCACCGTAGCATCCTGCCCCGAATCGAGCTTCGCCCAAGCATCCTCGAGCGCACCCGACTTGGCAAGTGACGCAGACAGCATATCTATCAACATGTCCGTTCCTTTCGGTAAGTGCCGCCCCTACCGCCAGCAAACCAAGGGCAGGGGTCCGGGTCCACCACGTCAGTAAAAATGGCAGACGTTAAGGCATCCTTCGGCAGCGCCTGTTGACATATAGCGTCAAGGGGGCTGGGGGCAATCGACCCTGCTGCAGGACACCACAACCTCAACAAGCCCGAAAGCAAGGACTTCGGGCGTTTCTCTCGTTTATTCTAATATTCGCATGAGGTAATTCACGCCAAGAATCGGCGTTACCATAAGGCATGCGTAACCAACCGCAGTCACCGAAGGGAAATGCCATGGCACGCGAAAAGAAAGCCGACAAGCTCGCCCGCGCCCTAGCTGTTGCCGAGCGCATGAACAGCCATTACGGAGAGGCAGCCTGTGCGCTTCACTACACCACGCCTTTCACGCTTACCATTGCTGTTCTGCTCTCCGCACAAACCACCGATGCAGGGGTAAACAAGGTTACACCCGAGCTCTTTGCAAAATACGGAACGCCCCAGGCCATGGCACAAGCCGACCCCGAAGACATCGCACGGATCATCCGATCGATTGGGTTTTATCGCACCAAAGCAAAAAACTGCATCGCCTGTGCACAGATGATCATGTCTGATTTCGGCGGCGAGATCCCCCGCGACATCGACCAGATGCAAAAGCTTCCCGGAGTAGGGCGCAAAACCGCAAATGTGGTACTCAATGAGGCCTTCGGCATTGTCGAAGGCATTGCCGTTGACACTCATGTATTTCGTATCGCCCACAAACTGAAGTTCGCTGGCCCCTCCGCCGATACTCCCGCAAAAACAGAGAACGCCCTTCTTTCGCTGTACCCGCGCGAATACTGGGGGCCCATCAATCACCAATGGGTGCTGTTTGGGCGCGAGACCTGCATAGCCCGTCGACCCAAATGCGCTGATTGCTTCATTCGAGACCTCTGCCCCAGCTGCCCCAAAGAACTCGCAGGAAATCTAGAAGACCTCCAGGATTAGCCAAACAGATCGAAAAGGCAGCATCCGATACCGAAAATAGCGCCATCATCCGTAAATTCCCTGTGCTGTTTGAGTAAAATCAACAAGCGTTTGTTATCCTCAAATAATCATGGGAAGACAGCACTTTAACAAAGGGCTGACATCGAAAGCAAGGAATAACAATGAACCTCTCTCATTTGAGATATTTCATTAGCTTGGCAGATTCGAAGCACTTCGCAAACACGGCAAAGTCACTGTCTATTGCGCGCTCAACGCTTTCTCTTGCAATCTCAAATCTCGAGCAGGACCTGGGCGCTCCCTTGTTTACCAAAAACGGAAGCACATTCCTCCTTACCCCTTATGGCAAGGAGTTCTATCGCTACGCTTCTCTTGCGCTGAAGAACATCGAAACGGGACGCCAACGCGTTCGGGTTATGGTTAACAGCAAGGTTGAAACGCTTCGTATCGGTGTGCCGTTCTCCATCCAGAACGAAGACTGGTCCCGTATGATGCGCGCTTTCCGTGCCCATCTCGACGAAAACACGTCGGTAAAAGTTTTGCAGGGTTTCAGCGCTGGGCTTTTGCGCGATCTGGCCGCAGGCACGCTCGACGTCACGTTTGCCACAAAACTCGAAGACGCACCCGAAGGCTTGAACTACATCCCCTTCTGGTCGCAGGAGCTAGTCCTTGCGGTAAACGAAAGCAACCCCTTGGCGAATCGCAAATCCATCAAGCTTGAGGAGCTGGAAGGCACGAAGGTGCTTTCCTATGCCGTCGACTGCCCTCCCCATGATCTGGTTATGGAACATACCAAGCATTTTGACATTCAGGTTGAAGAGCGCTTCCGCGAGGAAATTACTGCGTGCTCCATCGTTTCCGCCAGCGATGAAGCCATGGCGCTTGTAGACTACTCGTTCTTAATGAAGGCTTTCGGCGATGTAGTCTGCATTCCCATCGACGATCTACCGCGAGACTTCCACAAGATTTACCTGATCCACCGCGCCGACGACGAACTCACTGATGCCCAGCGCGATTTCATCAACTACGCTTGCAATCATCGCGTTTTGCCAGCCTGGTTACCCCGTGAAAACGAAGACGAAACCCAATTCCAAATCAGATATAAGTAGCGTCGCGCCAAGCACCGCAACAAAAACGAGATGGCCCAGCAGCAGCCGCTGTTGGGCCATCTCGACTTATAGGGCAAGCGCATCCAAGTCTTCGCCCGAAGACGCACGCTATTCATCCGAAGGAGCCTCTGGGCGGCAAAGGAATGCCGATACAGCCCTGGGGCGGCAGTGCCGAATACACCTACGACAGCAACTCTGGCAGCGGAACACCGTCTTTGCGTTCGATGCTACAACCCTGACGCACCAGCTCGGCTATAACCGACTCAGCCAAAAACGGCAGCCTATCTGCAACAGGCTGCGTGAGACCCTCCATAAACTCCGCAGGCTCCAGGTTCAAAACCTGCATGCCGTAGCACATGCCTTCGCTGGTGTATCCAAGCAATGCTGCCGCATCAAACAGATCGGCGAGCTTCGTATCGTGCAGGGAAGTGCGGGCGCCGCAGGTTCGCGCAATATCGTGCGGCCGATAGCGAAATACCGTACCGGGCTCCGAGCCTGATTCATCAACGGCATCAACCGTGATCATGAAGTCGTATTCATTGACTTTGGAAATCATGTCCAAAGTCATACAGCCAACATCGAACATATCGACATTATCCGGAATAAGATATTCTTCCCGGATAAGATCGTAAGCAGCGGGTCCAACACCGTCATCAAGCATCAAACGATTACCCACAAAGAATACTGCGATGCGTTTCATTTATGCACCAACCGTCGGACGAATGACCAAGTTGTAATATGTTGCCGCAGCGATCATTATCACCGCAACCAAAACCATGGCAACGGCCCACTTCTTCTGGCTTTTCACATACTGTTCCTTGGTTTTTCCCATGGATAGAGCACGCTGACACGCATAGCCCTGACCGGCACGGGCAAATACGATGGTCACGAACGCAAGAGCCAATGCCGCAATGATGCTCAAGCCCACCGTGAGAGGACGAGGATCGAGGTAGACGCTGTAGAAAAGGTTGTCAGCCAAAAGCCATGCTGGGTAATACAGGATTGCCAGCCAAATACCGTTGGCAGCGCCCCAAATAGGAGGCATGAAAAGAGCTCCTATGTTGATGGGAGGCAAGCCTTCCATAATCTGTTCCTGGCTAAGCTGACGGGGACTTTTTTCCTGCTTCGACACGAGTATCTCGCTTTCACTGACGTTATTCCGCTGAAGAGTATAGAGGAAAGCGCTTTAGCGCTCTCCTCTATTCGGCAAACTGCGAATTATACAATTCTGCATAGGCGCCGCCCTTGGCCAGCAGTTCATCGTGAGTTCCCTGCTCTACGATATCGCCCTCCTGGAGAACCAGAATCAGGTCGGCGTTACGGATGGTAGAAAGGCGATGGGCAATGACAAACGAGGTGCGCCCCTCCATCAAATTATCCATGGCCATCTGAATTCGTTCTTCGGTGCGCGTATCCACCGAACTGGTTGCCTCATCCAGAATCAGCATGCGCCTGTCAGCCAAAATGGCACGGGCAATGGTCAAAAGCTGACGTTGCCCCTGACTGATATTGCTTGCATCTTCATTAATCTCCATATCGTAGCCACCAGGCAGGGTACGGATGAAATGATCGGCAAATGCCGCCTTAGCTGCCGCTTCAACCTCTTCATCAGTCGCATCAAGACGACCGTACCGTATATTTTCCCGGATCGTTCCTTTGAACAGCCAGGTATCCTGCAGAACCATGCCGAATAGCGAGCGCAAATCGTTGCGATCAAACTCGCGCACATCATGGCCGCCTACGCGAATCGAGCCGCTTTCGACATCATAGAAACGCATCAGCAGTTTGACGATGGTTGTTTTGCCGGCGCCAGTCGGTCCAACCAATGCAACAGTTTGCCCGCGTTCAACCGTAGCTGAAAAGTCCTTGATGATGGGCTTATCGGCTTCGTAACCAAAATGCACATGGTCGAACTCCACACCGCCCGAAATCTCTGAAGTCTTCGCCGTCACCGCAGTCTTCGGCTCTTCCTCAGCTTCAAGGAACGCAAACACGCGCTCGGCCGAAGCGGCCATTTGCTGCAGCACATTGGACACCTGAGCGAGTTGGGTAATAGGCTGCGTGAAGTTTTTCACATACTGGATAAAAGCTTGAATGTCGCCAACGGTAATACGTCCGCCAATGGCAAACAACGCACCCGCAATGGCAACGGCAACGTAGCCCAGGTTGCTCACAAAGTTCATCACAGGCATCATCAAGCCCGAAAGGAACTGCGACTTCCACGCCGATTCATACAATTCTGCGTTCGTTTTCTTGAACTGAGCCAGCACATCGCCCTCTTTGTTGAAGGCGCGCACCACGGCCTGCCCGGAAAATGCCTCTTCAACCTGCCCGTTGATGGCTCCCAGACGGTTTTGCTGCATTCGGAAGTACTTCTGGCTTCGACCAACCACCACTTTCACCAAGATAGCCGAAAGGGGAACCACCAGCAGGGCAATGAGCGTCATGGGCACGTTGATGGAAAGCATCATAACCAGCACGCCTATTACGGTAGCAATGGAGGTGATCAGCTGTGTTACACCCTGGTTGAGGCTCTGCCCCAGCGTATCGATGTCATTGGTGATGCGCGAAAGCACGTCGCCGGTGCTGGTACGCTCAAAATACCCCATAGGCAACGCATCGATCTTCTGGGCAATATGCTGTCGCAAAAGGTAGCAGGCTTTCTGCGTGACATGGGTCATCAACCAGCCTTGAACAAACGAGCACAGGGCAGAAAAACCATAGAGCGCAAGGGTCGTGAGCAGGATAGTGCCCACAACGTCAAAGCGAATGCCACCTGTGCCAGCGATTTTCGCCGTAACACCCTCAAAGAGCTCGGTGGTAGCTGTCGAGAGAACCTTCGGACCCACAATGTTGAACACGGTCGAGGCGATGGCAAACACAAACACCGCACCCAGCGCAAACTTGAACTTGCCCATGAATGCCAGCAGCTTCAGCATTGAGCCCTTGAAATCTCCCGCCTTTTCGCCAGGTATCATGCCCCCACGTCCCATCGGCCCACGACGACGAGGCTGGGTGTTGGCGCGGGCAGCAATTGGCTCGCTTTCTTGTTTTGCTTCCTCGTCGATTCTCATTGCTCATCCCCTCCTTTCAGTTCTTCCTCTGACAACTGGGATTCGGCAATCTCGCGATACGTCGGACAGGCCTTCATCAATTCCGAGTGGGTACCGCAACCAACCATCTTTCCTTCCTCAAGCACCACGATCTTGTCGGCGTTGAGAACCGTAGAAATGCGCTGTGCCACCACGATCACCGTTTTGCCTGCAGCGCTCTGCGACAAGGCATGACGCAGCTTGGCGTCGGTTGCGTAATCGAGCGCAGAAAAGCTGTCGTCAAACAGCAGCACACGGGCATCGGTTGCCAAGGCGCGCGCAATCGAAAGACGTTGGCGTTGACCACCCGAAACATTGGTGCCGCCTTGGCTGATTGCAGTTTGCATGCCTTCGGCCTTGGCATCAATGAACTCGGTTGCTTGTGCAATTTCAGCCGCAGACCGAATGCGCTTCTCATCCATTGCCTCATCGGAATACGCAATGGTCGACCCTATGGTGCCTGAGAACAGGAACGCCTTTTGAGGTACGTAGCCAAGCTCTTTTCGCAGTTCACCCTGCTTCATGTCGCGGACATCGACACCGCCTACGCGAACCGCTCCATCCGCCACGTCATAGAAGCGCTCAACAAGCTTTATGATGCTCGATTTACCTGACCCTGTAGGGCCGATGATGGCCGTAGTCTGACCTGGCTCAGCCGTGAAATCAATGTTTTCCAGAACAGGACTGCTGTCCTTGTCGTAGGCAAAGGTGACATGATCGAACTGGACAGTAAGACCTTCCGCGCCCGAATCGAGCTCGCACGCTTTCGACTGAACGGGGTCTGCAATGGAGCTTTCCGTTTCCAGAACCTCGTTAACTCGACGGGCGGCAACGTCGGCGCGCGGCAACATGATCGCAATCATGCCGATCATCAAGAACGACATGACGATGACCATGGAATAAGTGATGAAGGCGATCATGTCGCCGGTCTGAATCGTGCCCGCATCAATGTAGGTTCCGCCCACCCACACGATAAGAACCGAAACAGCATTCATAACCAGCATCATCGTGGGCATCATGAATGCCATGGTCCGATTCGTGAACAGCTGCGTACGATACAGCGCCGTGCTTGCCTTGTCGAAGCGCTCTTCCTCATACTGCTGCCGGTCAAATGCGCGGATAACGGATAAGCCAGTTAGCATCTCGCGCGAAACCAAGTTCACGCGGTCGATCAATTTCTGCATCATCTTGAACTTCGGCATGGCAACGGCCATAAGAATGCCGATGATAATGGCGATTACCACTACCGCAAGCACAATGATCCAACTCATCGAAACGTTCGTCTGCGAAACCATGACGATACCGCCAATGGCAAGAATCGGCGAATACAACACCATACGCAGAAGCATCACCGTCACCATCTGGATTTGCTGGATATCGTTAGTGCCGCGCGTGATGAGGGAAGCCGCGGAAAATGATTGGACCTCGGCATCCGAGAAGGAAATAACTTTCTCGAAAAGACGCTCACGCAAGCCTCGAGCGGTTTTTGCCGCCGTTCGCGATGCAATGAAGCCAACCGCGATCGAAGCAACCATCATCAATGCCGCAACCCCAAGCATCTGAGCTCCCAGCCGTACCAGGTAGTTCATCTGCATGGCTCCCATATCAATGCCAAGCTGCTCATATTCGGCTTTGGTTGCCATTATTGCCTGCTGCTGGATAAGGGATTCATCGATGGACCCGAATGCCTTTTGAGCCTGGGTCATCGCTTCTTCAACCTGGTCCTTGCTAATGGCTCCCGCCTGATATGCGGCATACAGCTGGGGCAAATCGAAATCCCCCGAGACATCGGAAACCCCATCGAATGCTGGCGAGCCTTCTCCTTGCTGGCCCCCCAAGGACTCTGCCAACTGATCGGAAAAATGAACCACCACAAGGGGAAGGGCGATGGCGGAATCAAGCTCTTTGCGCTGCTCTGTGCCCTGCTTGGCTAGGGTAAAGTTCCCATCCGAATCCTGCTCGTACGAACTGCGCAACAGCTGCTCGTCATCGTCAGACGCCAGCATGCAGATGTAGTTGAACGTATCGGAGCTCATAACACTGGGCGAACAATCTTCAATACCACCCTGCTGAATGCCAACATCAACCAAGTCGGACGTGTAGCGAGGAAGCGACAAATCGGCAAATGCCTGCACGACAAGAAGAGCCACAATCAGAGCAACGGCAACCTTTGATTGTTTCAAGTACCCGATTATGCGCATGGAACCCCCCTCCCAGGAATACCGCACTCATGGGAAACGGGGACAAACGAATCCGATCCTTCTGCGTAATCGCAGATTTTTTCTAAGATCACTATCAGTTGATTCATGTTGTCAACGCCAACGCTTTCGACCATATCCATAAACTGCTTACTGCGTTCACGGCGAAGTTGAGCAGAAAGGGATTGGCCTTTTTCCGTGAGGCCTATGCAAACCGAGCGCGAATCGCTCTCGGCACGTGTGCGCACGATGAAGCCCTTCTGCTCAAGGCTTTTCAGGAACTGGGATACCGCACTGGGGGAAACGCGCAGATGACGTGCGATGTCGGAAGGCTTGACGCTGCACCGCTTTTCATCGGCACAAAACAGAAGCACAAGGGCGTGAACCTCCATCGGAGTAAGCCCATCCATGCTTGGAGATAACGCAGGGCGCAAACGCTTAAGCCGATGGGTCAATGCGATAATCTCGTTCTCCAACGATTCGGGAGAACGGTCGCGGGCAGTTTCGTTCATAGATGAAGCTCCTTAACCATTTAATGGCTTAATAGTTTAGGTGCTTAATCAATTTCTCGAAAAAGAAAACGCCGGACACATGCGACAAACATAAATCCGGCGTTAGGTTATTGCTTGGTGCGTCAAAACCGTGCAGGTTGGCGAAACAGCAGGCTTCAGCCCGAATGGATAGAGGCCTCAGGACGGCGCAATGGGAGGATGCCCCAGCAGCAACCCAACAGATTTCTGCTCCGACGATTAAAGGGCAGCCTTGATACCCGCCATCAACTCAGAATACTCTTCGAATGCGGGTATGGTGGGGTTGTCGGCTTTAATAGAATCGGTGCTCTTGAACAGGAAGCCCGCCTTGCTGGCTTTGATCATGCCCAGATCGTTAAAGCTATCGCCTGCGGCAATGGTTTCCAACCCTGCCTGATGCAATGCCTTGACAGTGGTGAGCTTCGATTGTTCACAGCGCATCTTGAAGCCTGTAACCGTGCCGTCTTCTGCAACCTCAAGTTCATTGCAGAACAGCGTAGGCCAGCCGAGCTTCTTCATAAGGGGCTGAGCAAACTGGGTGAACGTGTCAGAGATGATGATTACCTGGGTAAGCTCGCGCAGCTCATCCAAGAATTCCTTTGCACCAGGCATGGGGTCGATGGTGGCAATGACATCCTGGATCTCCTTCAACCCCAAGCCATGTTCCTTGAGGATGTCGAGCCGATAGTTCATGAGCTTGTCATAGTCAGGTTCGTCGCGCGTGGTTTTCTTCAATTCGGGAATGTTGGTTGCCTCGGCAAAGGCAATCCAAATCTCAGGAACCAAAACGCCCTCAAGATCCAAGCACACTACGTTCATCGCAACCTCTTTCCATGCGCAGGTGTTTTCTTTTCGTTTGCAGAATACCCGAAACACCCACGCTCGCAACGCACACTTTTGCATACGGCCAAAGCAGTACCGCCTTTACCGCCCTTTTATAGCGATACCGCTAACTCGTAGGCTTCACGTAAAGCATCGATGGCACGACGGGCTTTTACAGCATCGCCAACCACGTGAACCGAAATGCCGCGCTGCACCAATGCTTCCGAAAGACGATCATCGGCAACGTATCCCAGAGCAAGCACTACCGAATCAAACCCGCGCAGTTCATGCAATTGGCCGTTTAGCGCATTCTCGTATTCCACACCATCGGCGTAGAAGCGGCAAATCTTGGCATTTGGCACCTGGCACACACCATGCTCAGCAAAGCTGCGCATCAAAACGCTACGGTGCTCCGCCACCATATCGGCCGCCAGATTATCACGGTATTCGGCCACGGTAACGCTATGCCCCAATTCGGCAAGTAAATCGGCAATCTCGCAACCGACCATCCCTCCACCGGCAACCAACACGTTCTTCCCTGGATAGGCTTTTCCTGCCAAGACATCTCCCCCTCGCAGGATCGCAGGACAGTCGATGCCTTCAATGGGAAGCAGCAAAGCTCGGGCACCCGTAGCCACCACCACCTCATCGGGCCGCAGAGCAGCAATATCGTCAGGCAGCGCTTTTACGCCAAGACGCACCTCGACGCCCGCTTTTTGCGCGCGCACCACCCACGAACGAACCATATCTGCAATAAGGCCTTTGCCGGGTGGAAACGATGCCAGACGCATGTTCCCGCCCAACGTGGGCGCCTCTTCAAGCAGAATCACGTCATGTCCGCGCTCGGAACTGATGGCGGCCGCTGCCAGCCCCGCAACACCACCGCCGACCACGACAATACGCTTAACTTCAGCTGCAGCTGGCACGGTTTCACACTCATGCCCCAAACGAGGATTCACCAAACAACGTATGGGCTTACCTACATACATATTGGCAACGCACCCCTGAAGGCAAGCGATGCACGGCATTGTATCCTCTTCGCGGCCTTCGGCGTATTTGAGGGGCATCTCGGGATCTGCCAAGCTCTGGCGGCCAAATGCCACAAGATCGCACTTTCCCTGTTCGATCAAAAGCTCGGGCAAATACGGATCGGTAAAACGCCCCACGGAAATAACCGGAATGCTAATGCACTCTTTGATCTTTGCCACCAAATCAGCGTTGAATCCAGCGTGCACCGAAGTGGGAGCCCACATAAACTCATCTCGCAAATGAACCGCACGAGAAATGTGCAACGCATCAGCGCCGCATTCCTCAAGGTAACGGGCAATAACGCACGCATCGTTTACATCGATGCCGCCTGGCTCTTCGTCGGCCGCGTTGATGCGGCAGAGCACCGCCACCCTGTCCCCAACACGTCTTCGTATCTCTTCCAAGATCAAGCGGGGAAAGCGCATTCGATTCTCAAACGATCCGCCAAACTCGTCGATACGTTTATTGGTTCGCGGGGAAATAAACGAACTGACCAGGTAGCCATGGGCCATATGCACTTCCACCGCGTCAACACCCGCTCGAAGGGCGCGCTCGGCAGCATCTCCGTAGCCTTGAACCAGCTCATATACCTTCCTGGTTGGCACCTCTTCAGGCACATCGCGCCCGCATGCCGCAGGAATGGGAGATGCCGCCTGCAATGGCGCTCCTGCGTTTTTCGCATTGCCCTCCGGGCCAGCGTTTTGCAGCTGCACCGAGACCTTGGCTCCGTGCCTATGGCAGGCATCGACAACGGCACGCAGGCTGGGAATGGAATCGTCACTATAGAGGCAAGGCTTCAAGGGTCCGCCCTTCGCGCCGCGATGCACCACCGTAGCCTCGATGGTTATCAAACCGAAGCCGCCAGCCGCGCGCGCCTCATAGTAAGCACGCGACTGGTCAGACCAACTCCCATCAGAGTTGGCGAAGTTGTTTCCCATCGGGGGAACCACAAAACGGTTTGGCACTTCCATAGGGCCGATCTTGATGGGCGAATAAAGGCAGCGGTACGGCATGAGACACTCCTTCGTTTACGCTCGCTAGCACGAATCAAGAAAGCATTTGGGCAGAGACAAGGCTCCACGAAGGCAAGGCGGGACCTGTTGAGCCTTTGTAAAATCGACAGATGCATCAGGAGACATTCGCACCCAGCAACGCTTTCGTCTATCTGCGATCATAGCGGTTTGCTCGGCGAACGGCGTTCACTATACGTTTGTGATGCTTTTTTCAAAAAAACGACTCCCTTTATTCCCTAGATTTGCCCGTTTGACAGATTCACAGTGCCAGCGAAACTCGAATCCCTAGTATTGGGACGTTCTATTTTTTGCATAAGCAAGAGCAGAGTGTCCCCTATTCGAAAGAGAGAAACCTATGTTCCAAGCTGTGGTCGATCCAGTCGCAGGCAATCTTGCCCTGTCGGCCTTGGTTGCCTGCATTCCACTCGCGGCATTCTTCATTATGCTGGTGGGCGTAAAGGCAAAAGCGCACGTTTCCGCACTCGTTGCGCTGGTAGTTGCGCTGGTAGTTGCAATATTCGCCTTCGGCATGCCCGCCGACCTCGCAGCCCTTTCCGGCCTGCAGGGCGCCTGCTACGGTGCATTCCCCATCGTATTCATCATCATTATGGCCGTATGGTTCTACGAGGTTACGGTTGTTTCCGGACGCTCTGAAGACCTGAAGAGCCTGTTCGATATCGTTGGCGGCGGCGACATCCGCATCCAGGCAGTCCTCGTTGCCTTCTGCTTCGGCGGTCTGCTCGAAGCACTTGCCGGCTTCGGCGCACCTATCGCCATCACCGCAACCATGATCCTCGCCCTGGGCGTCAAGCCCTCCAAGGCAGCTCTGGCAGTTCTCATCGCGAACACCGCTCCTGTTGCCTATGGCGCAGCCGGTACCCCCATCACCACCGCAGGCAACATGGTTGCTGGCGGCGATGCCTCTGTTGCCCTCGAATCGGCACAGCACGTTGCCGCTATCGTTGGCTACCAGGCACCGCTCTTCGCTCTCTTTGTTCCTTTGCTGGTTGTCCTGATCTTGGACGGCAAGAAAGGCCTGCGCGACTGCTGGATGCACGCTCTGGTTATCGGCGCTTCCTTCGCAATCACCCAGTGGTGGTGCTCCAACCACTTCGCCTACGAGCTTACCGACGTGGTAGCTTCCCTTGTTTCTCTTGGCATCAGCGTTATCTTCCTGCACTTCGTTAAGCCCAAGAATGTCAACGACGCTCGCGAGCGCTTCGGCATGGAACCCATTGCTGAGGGCCAGGGCACCGAACTCGCTCCCGTACGCGCCTGGATGGCCCTGGTTCCCTACATCATCGTTGTAGTAGTATTCGCTATCTGCAAGCTGGGCATTCCTGCACTGCTCGCAAGCACCGACATCAAGATCCCCTTCCCCGGCCTCGCAGGCAACGTCCTGAATGCCGCAGGCAAGGATCCTGGCACCACTTACAACCTGAACCTGCTCTCTAACCCCGGCACCATGCTCCTTATCGCTGGCTTGATCACCACCATCGTATACGGCATCTTCAACGAGAAGGGCAAGTATCGCATCACCCTGGGCATGTCCGGCAAACAGCTCTGTCAGACCTTCTGGGCAATGCGCTTCTCTTCCTTGACCATCGTTATGGTTCTGGGTCTGGCTTACGTCATGAATTTCTCGGGCATGACCATTTCCATCGGTCAGTTCCTTGCCCACACTGGCTCCCTCTTCGCGCTGCTTTCCCCGGTGCTTGGCTGGGTTGGAACCGCGGTTACCGGCTCGGATACGTCCGCAAACGCCCTGTTCTCCAGCTTGCAGTATGAAGCTGCGCAGTCGAACGCTTCGCTTGCCCACGTTTCCCCCGATTTGTTCCTTGCCGCCAATACCATGGGTGGCGTTATCGGCAAGATGATCTCACCTCAGTCCTTGGCTATTGCCGCCGTTACCACCGGCGAGCACGAGTCGAGCCTGTTCAAGAAGGTTATCCCTTGGAGTATCGGCATGCTGGCAGTTCTCTGCGTACTGGTATTCGCAGAATCCAGCGTTCTCTCCTTTATCCTTCCGTAGCATTCGGATAAAGCTTGTTTCAAAGAAGGCTCAGTTCAATGAACTGAGCCTTCTTTTTTAATTGTCGCTTAATACTCGTTTGCGCAGCTCAGCCTGCCTGACGACAAAGTCGTACTGCAAATCGTTGCGAAGGTGGCGCCCGTGGCATCGGGCTACCGCATTGGCAACTTCATCTAGCCTTTCGACATACCTGAAATCTCGATTGGTTATATGAAGCACCCTTGATCCAGAAGATCCCAAAGAAGTTTGTCGTTGATTCCGTTTTCGCTCATCAGCACCCCCTCTACCCGTTCGGTCTCCATACCTCAACAACACACCAGCATCAGGCCAAAGCAGATCAAAGGCAGCGCTCTTTCCCGATAGAAACAGCAACACATCGCTCGAAGTGGCAAATTCATGCCGAATTTCCGGCTTCTCAAGGCCATACCCACCTAATTTCCGAGGAAAGACCATCAACATACTCAACTCTGTTTCTCTCGGCGAAGCGGAGCCGTCAAGCACATAACGAAGCGCCCATCGGGCTTTTTTGACACTCCGATTGCTGCCCTGCGATGCAACATGGGCCGTTAACCTCTCAACGGAAGTGAGCGCCTTCCTCCTGGAAAATCCGCGAGGCGTTCCTGCATAGTTGGGCTGAGACATGGGAAGCGAATACACCCCGCACAGCTCATAACCAAGCTTCACCAGCTCAATCCCGGAAAGCTGCGCAGCCATCTCCAAAAACAGCACCTCAGGTGAAACAACGCAGAGGAAAGACTCATCCATGCTTTTATGCAGACGGATTGCGTTCATTTCACCGCCGAATACATGGCAATGACCATCTTTAATATTTCTACGGTTCCTTGGCTTGGGCACAACGCAATGAAGCGGTATATGGGAAGTGCGAATCGGCAAAGCACGATAGCGCTCGACATCATTACGCGTTGGAGCCGAAAGTGAGAGGAAAGGCACCTTTTCATAACCAGAAACGGGCATCATCGAAGAGCGATACAATTCCAGCGCCGTTCTATGACTCAAAACCAAACTCATATGCTGCTCCTTTTCGCGAAAACGCTTATAAGTCAACGATATTGAGCAGATGAGAAAGAGATGAGAAAGCGATGCGAAAAGCAAACGAAAGTAATGCGAAAATAAGCTTAATGTGCAAGCTGATTTAGTGGCTCGCTCTACCGCAGCAGAACTGGAGCCCCGCCCCTCGCCTGCGGAGACGTGACCAAGAAACCGCCGATAGCGTGCGAACAGACACGTTACCTCCCTCGCTTGCGGGGATGTAATGCGCGCCCACGTCTCAGGCTTCCTGCGTTCAGGCAGCAACCACAGATGCCCTCGGGTGTTTGCTGTTCACTAGGTTCCCGCACGCGAAGGCTAGCACAGCCTGTCGGCCACAGACAGAGCATGCAAATTGAGCACACGGGCACTGCCCCTAGCACCAAAGACAAACCAAAAAGAAAGGCAACCATGGATCCTTTATTCGCCCAAGAACTCTGCGAGCTGAACAATCGCTTTTACCGCACATGGGCGAATTCATTTTCCGATACCCGCCACAACACCTGGCCAGGTTGGAATCGCTGCCTTGAGGAATCAGGGTTAGCCATTCATCTGCACTCTCTTCAGGAGCAATTCCATTTACTTGATGTCGCCTGCGGAAATCTTCGCTTCGAAAAGCATTTGGCCCACCTTGCGCCAAATGCCGCCATCAAAGTCCAGGCACTTGACGCCTGCGATGAGCTTGCTCAAAACGGCGTTCAGCTTCCCGCGAACGTTTCCGTCTCGTTCACTCACTGTGATGTCATGAAAGAGCTGCAATCAGGCACCTTAGCCGATGTGCTCCGATTCAATGCGCACGCGGATTTAAGCGTATCGTTCGGCTTTCTGCACCATATCCCCCTCCCGGAATGGCGTGCGACGTTCCTGCAGGCGTTGATAAGGGCAACTAAGCCAGGCGGTTTTGCCTTTGTTTCCCTTTGGCGTTTCCTGACCGACGAGGGGCTTGCCAGCAAGGCAAAAGTAAGCACTGCATCAGGCATTGCAGAGCTTGGATACGCCAAAGAGCAATTCGACGAAGGCGATTGCCTCTTGGGCTGGAAAAAAGAAACAGGAGCATACCGCTATTGCCATAGCTTTTCAGATGAAGAAATCGATGCCCTTGCAAGCGCCGTTACGAACGAAGGCCGTTTAAAGGCTCGCTTTCAGGCAGATGGACGCACAGGCGCCCTCAACGAATACTTGGTATTTCAAAGAACACGGTAGTTGATTCATCTCGGTTTCTTCCGCTCGGCCGATCCAACGCCACCTCGGTTGCCTTCACCTGACAAAAAGTATGCAAAATGAAAAAAGAGCCCAGCCTTACGGCTGGGCTCTTAAATTAAGCGCTTCTACCTTGCGGTATTGCTTAGTGCTGGTCCACGGAATGATCCTCGCCAACGATAACGTGACGGTTGGGATCGTAAACCAGACCACCATGCTCCTTACCGAAGAACATGAGGTTTGCGTTAGCGGTACCCTCGATGAATACGAGGTAACCATGCAGCATGGTGAAGATGATGAATACGAACATCATGAAGTAGTGGATGATGCGCATAGACATCGCACCACCAACAAAAGCGGTACCAGCTGCGAAGAAGGTCCACTCAGAGGTGGGGATCCACAGACAGAAACCTGTGTAGGCCATGATAAGGATCAGGATACCGATGGCAAAGTAGGAAATCTTCTGAGGAACACCGAGCTTTGCAGAAAGCGGATGATCCTTCTTCATGAAGAGGTAGTACTTGATCCAAGGAATAAGCTGATGCTTATTGTCGTCCTGGGGCATCCAGGTCTTGTAGTCGCGGATACGGTTACGCGTACCGCCCGTAGGAGCAGAGGTAACCAGGAATGCCAGCACATAGCGCACGATGCAGTTGACAAGCAATACAATGCCACAGAATACGTGCAGACCACGAGCAACACCCGTAAGGGCTGCCCAGAACGGGAAGTGGATCAGGAAGCCAGAAAGGATAAGAAGAACCATGCAGCTAAGGTTGATCCAGTGGGTGATACGCATCGGCAGAGGATGCGCTTCACGGTAATGAGCCAAATGTGCCATTTACTTCACCCCCCAAGGGCTGGTAACGGTTTCAAAGTGCTTACCGGTGGAAGGCTCGGTCACATGCACTGCGCAAGCGGTGCAGGGGTCGAAGCTGTGTACCGTACGCAGAGCGTTGATAGGCATATCAACGTCAGCAACGGGGGTACCGATAAGAGCCTGCTCCATCGGGCCCTGTACGCCTTCAGCGTTGCGGGGAGCGATGTTCCAGGTGGTAGGAATAATGATCTGGTAATCGGTGATCTTGCCGTTGTTAACCTTTTCGGTGTGCAGCAGTGCGCCACGAGGTGCTTCCCAAAGGCCCGTGCCTTCGCCCGTGATGGTTTCGGGAGTGCGGAAGTACTCGGAGTCGCCGCCCTTAACAGCCTCGATGAGCTCGTCAACCCATTCAACCATGCATTCGGCGATGTAAATGGGCTCGATGTTACGAGCAGCTACGCGACCAAGGGTGCTCTGCAGCTGAGGAATGGTAAGACCGAGGTCGGCGCACAGACCGTCAACAGCAGGCTTGATGAACTCGTTGCCACGCAGGTAAGCAGCCAGAACGCGGGAGAACGGACCAGCTTCCATGCACTTACCGTCGTAGGAAGGTGCCTTGGACCAGGAGTAGCGATCGTTGATATCGCCGATCTCGTGACCATTTTCCTCGCGCAGGGTACCAGCCTTGTAGTACTCAGTGAACTCAGGCTCGGTGATGCCTTCGCGGGGGTTGAGGTCGGAGTCGCCCACATACCAGGAATGACCGATGTATTCCTTGATAAGGTCAACGTCAACCTCGGAAAGATTAAGGTTCTCATCGATAACGCCAGAAGGCAGGTAGCGATCAGCCAGAGCGAAGCTCGGACGCTCGAAAACGCCCCAAGCAACATAGCGACCGCAGCCCTTACCGAAGGAAAGAGCTTCCTTGTAATAAGGAGCAATAGCCTTGGTGTCGGGAATGATAGTTGCCTTGATCCAGTCACGCAGCTCGTGAACGAGAGACCACAGATCGTCGAGCTTTTCTTCCGTGGGAACGAAAGAGGTACCGCCGGGAACGATGGTCATAACATGAGGCATCTTGCCGCCGAGAAGACCGCAAACCTCAGATGCCTTGGACTGCATGGTGAGAGCCTCGATGTAATGAGCGGTAGCGATAAGGTCGAGTTCGGCAGGAAGCTTAAACTCGGTATCGGACTGACCGTTCTTCCACCAGTTGCCGGAGAAGATGGACAGCTGGCCATTTTCTGCGAACTTGGCGAGGCGCTCCTGAAGGGCCTTCAGGTCGGACTGGCAGGAAGTGCCTGCAGCCTCTACCAGGTCATAGGCGCTGCCTACGTTTGCCTTCAGAGCGTTCAGGGGGTTTACGTAGTCCAGAGCAGCCAAGGTGTAGAACCACAGGATATGGCTGTGCAGGAACTGCGCGCCCTCGATGAGGTTACGGATGATACGGGCATTGTTGGAAATGGTGATGCCGTATGCCTTTTCAGCAGCAATGGTTGCAGCGTGGGAGTGGGATACGGGGCAAACACCGCAGATGCGCTGCACGATGTGAGCAGCATCTTCAGGCGTGCGATCCTTAACTACGAGCTCCATGCCGCGGAAGCAGCCGCCGGAAACCCAAGCATCGGAAACAACACCGTTTTCAACCTCCATCTCTACGCGGAGATGACCCTCAATACGGGTTACGGGATCGATTACGGAACGTGCCATAGGTTACTTGCCTCCCTTCAGAACTTCTTCGTCGTACTGGCCGATGGACTCGTTGGGATGCTTCTTATCCCATTCGCGGATAGGCTCGAAGTCTGCGCCACCGTCGGTGCGGCCCATCTTCTTCATGCCGAAGCCGTGGATAACGAGTGCGGCAGCCACAACGCCCGTGAGCGTCCAAGCAATTGCCTCAGGCTGAACAACCAAGCCGCCAATGCGCAGATCGCGGAAGCGTGCGCGGAAGGGGGTGTTGGTTTCAACCCAGTTCTCACCGGGGTCGTTGGGGTTGGCCGTGCAGCAACCGATGCAGGGACCACCAGATGCGACACACCAAGAACGACGATGGTTCCAACGAACAACACCGCAGTTAGCCTTGGTCTGAGGACCGCGGCAGCCCATGGGATACAGGCAGTAGCCCTTGGCTTCTTCTTCGGTGCCGAATGCGTAAACGAATTCGCCATTCTCGAAGTGACCACGACGCTCGCAGTTGTCGTGAATGGTCTGGTTGAAGATGACCTTGGGCTTGTTGTCAGCGGTGAGCTCAGGGAGCTTGCCAACAAGGATTGCGTCTACGAGAACAGCCTCGAGCCATTCAGGGTTAGCAGGGCAGCCGGGGATGTTGATAACCGGGGTATCGATACCCTGCTTCTTCAGGTACTGCTGAACGCCCAGCGCACCAGCGGAATTGGGGTTTGCACCCATCCAGCCACCGTTTACTGCGCAAGAACCAAGAGCAACAACTGCATTTGCGTTCTCTGCAGCATGGACCAAGTGGTCGGTACCGGGCTCATTGGCAACACGCAGCGCCTCGCCGTTCCAACCTTCCAGAACTGCACCTTCGTAAATGAGGATGTAGTTTCCGGCCTCGATCGTCTGTGCCTTTGCTTCTTCCATGGACCAACCTGCAGCAGCGGAAAGGGTCTCACAATAGTTGAGGGAAACCATTTCCAACACTACGGTTGCGGGATCAGGGGCATCTACCTGTGCGAACGACTCCGTACAACCAGTGCAAGAAGCGCCCTCGATCCAGATTGCGGGATACAGGCCGCCAGATTCTGCGCCGATAACGGAATCCTCGATCGCGCGAGCGACGCGAGGTGCTGCCAGCTCAGACAAGCCTGCAGCCACGGCAAGAGAGCCACAGAGCTTCATGAAGCTACGACGAGAAACACCGCGTGCCTCGAGCTTGCTCAGAAACTCCGGACTAATAGCCTCTGTTACCATGTGCACACCTCCTTAAGGGTGTCTTTGTCCTACAAAACTTCTGATGCATATTCTCGTTGATTTGTTCCCAAAAAAGACTGGTTAATTGCCGAATATCGAGTAATTCCCGCCAATGGTCAGAAAATGTTACTGCCCTATTTTCGAGTAACACATTATTTCTCCACTTTTCAGCGATTAAAAATGATTCCTTGGCCGTTTTAGGTCATTTCGACTATTTTGACCGTTCTATTCTTTAAATAATGCGAGTTTGGACTGAATTAATGCTCGGCAATCAACAATAGTTCTTCAAATAATGGACATATTTTGCTGTTCGTCCTATCCGTTTTTTGGATAGATGTTTTTCTTTAATACCCATAATTTGTTTTTTGTCCATCGGCATTTTGGCGAAAATCCCGCCTTATAGCCGCGCTGGTGCATCCCCCTTCAGAACTGGAAGTTCTCGGCAACAATGCCTTGCTTTTGCACAGACAACATGTTTGCCTACGCCTGGACTGAGGCAACGATTTCAATACCTCTCTACCGGTCGCAACGGGTAATCGAGCCCGCCATCGGTAACAACACCCCACGCAGACTGCCAGAACAGCACCACCGCCCTGTTAAGGCGACATTAAATCCAAAGGCTAGAAGCACGAGCATCACAGCGTTTTCTTAATAAAGCGTTATCATAGGCAAATTATCGTTATCCCAGAAAGGACGCTCTATGAGCAACGCAACCATCGCCTACCTCGGACCGCAAGGAACCTACTCCGACGAGGCTGCCCGTCTTTTTGCAAAGAAGATGGGCTGCGAAAACCCCGAATTCGTGGAGTGTCCTTCCTTTAACGAAGTCCATGAAGCGGTTGATCGCGGTCGTTGCGAATTCGGAGTTATGCCGATCGAAAACTCACTTGAAGGCGTGGTTACCGCCACGCTCGACACCTTGGCATTCAAGGGCGGCGTGAGCATCATGGGTTCGACCGTGCTTAACATCCACCACTGCCTCATGGTGAACCCGGAATCCTCCCTTGATGAGATAACCACTATCGCCAGCCACCCGCAAGCGTTAGCGCAATGCCGTCGCTGGCTCGATGCCCATTTCCCCTCCGTGCCGCGCTTGGCCGTTTCGTCCACCGCAGAAGGTGCGCGCAAGGCAGCTCAAGACAAAACGGTGGCGGGAATTTCCAGCAAATTTGCAGGACAGTTGTTCGACTGCACCATTGCCGAAGAAGGCATTGAAGATCATTACGGCAACCAGACGCGCTTCGTGCTCATTGCCCGCCAAGGCCACGAACCGGTACTCGAGAGCGACAACATGAAAACCACACTGGCTCTTTCGCTGAACGCCGATAAGCCTGGTTCCCTGCTGATGATCCTCTCCGAGCTGAACTACGCCAACGTAAACTTGACCATGATCCAGAGCCGTCCTACCAAACAAGGACTGGGAGACTACCTCTTCTTCATCGACATCGAAGGCACACCGGCCAATCCCGCCATCAAAACCGCACTCGATTGCCTCCGCCTGAAGCTCCGCGAAGTTAAAGTGCTTGGATCCTATCCCGCCGAGTAAACCCACCCTATCGCAATCAAAAGCGCCCGCTGCCTCCAAACGAACTGCCTCCCATTTCTCATGTCCAAGAAATGGGAGGCAGTTCAAAACGGCAGCGGGCGCTTTGCTTATAACATCAAGGGTCTTTGCTTCGAGCCCACCGCGAAGCTGACGCTACGCAATGCCCTAGCAAACCCTGATCGGCAAAGTACCGAGCGCTTTCCTCATGTTTGCGCACGCGATTGTCCGGCTCACTGCTCTAGCAAGCCTTAATCAGCAAAGTACCGAGCATTCTCCCCTTCGCCTTCCTGGGAGAAGAATCCCTCAGCAACCAAATCGTTCGCAATAGAGCGGACCAGATCCTCTTCGGGTGCTTCCCTGCCCTGTTTCTTTTCGAAGGCAGAAAGAGAGGAAACGAGCTCGCAGAAACCTGCTTCGCGTTGAGCAAGAACGAAACGAACCAGTTCCGCCCGCTTCTGTCGCCGCGACCCTTCAAATTTCGATTGCTTCGTATGGTGCTTCGACCGTCGAGAGGGGTTGGGCATCGTTGATTTCAGGTAGTTGCCATAATCGAGCAGAGCGTAATACCAACCGCGAGGGTCTGCCGTGGAGCACGTACGCCGCACCAAAGGCTCCAATTCTTTATCGGAAACCTTTTCGCGCCCCGGAAACAATTCGCGGATGAACACCGTGCGCACGTTTGTCTCCAGGTACATTGAGGGCTTCTGGTAGGCGAACGCCATGATGCCTCCCGCCGTAGCCTTTCCGATGCCAGGAAGTGCCAGCAGCTCTTCCGAAGACTCGGGGAGCAGCCCATTGAATTCACGTGAGCATATTTCCGCCGTACGCTTCAACGCCAATGCACGGCGGTTGTACCCAAGCCCTTGCCACATTTCCAAAACAAGGGACGTCTCGGCACTTGCCAATGCATCCAGGGTCGGAAACAACGCCATAAAACGCTGCCAATACTTTTCAACACGTGCAACCTGGGTTTGCTGAAGCATGATCTCGGAAACCATAACGGCATAGGGGTCGTCCACGTTGCGCCAAGGCAAATCGCGATATAGGCGTGCGCCTTCGTTCCATACTTTAGCGACAAGAGCTTGTTCTTCGGGGCTCAGCTCGTCAGAACAGGTTGATGGAATTTGGGAAACCATGTTACTCGGCAATCGGCGCATTTTCACATGAGGCAAATGCCGCCTGAATAGCAGGATGGTTTGCGCCTTGGGTAAAAAGCCCCTCCAAGGTAACGGAAGCAAAAAGATGACTTATCAACGCATTCGACGCACACCACAAGGCATTGAACGAACAGCAATCCTTATGGACGCACGGGTAATCAGCGCACGTGCAATCAGCTATGCTTATGCCGCCATTTACCCCTTCGAGAACATCAAGCACAGTGGTTTTCGAGGGGTCGCACGCCAGAGCAAGGCCGCCTTTCACGCCGCGAATGGTTTTCAGCAGGCCCGCTTTCACCAATTCGTGCTGGATGCTGCGAGCAAAAGAATAGGGAATGCTCTCCCGTTCAGCCACCTCCGCGATGGAGATATACGTGTCGCCGCTACGATAAGCGGCGCGAATGATGCGACATGCATAGTCGCAACGACGCGTAATGCTCATTAGCCGTTAGTCCTCCAGCAGATCGTCGAAATCGGAAGTACTCCGGCGCAGCTCTTCAACCGCCATATCCTCCATGTAACGATACTCCGCAGAGTCCAGTGGCTGGAAGTTCGCCAAACGCGAAACCATCGCGCCGGTCTCAACTGCGCAGAAGCGATTTTCGGCAACGCTCTTCCGATAAGCCTCCTCGACCGCCTCGCTTGCAATGGCAAGGATCTCAAAACGAGAGAGACCACGAGAGAGCTCCACCATACGAGTAGCATCCAAGCCTCGAGTAGAAGGATGCTGCGCCTGGACTTCTCGCCAAATCTCACGACGTTCACGTGCGCTGGGAAGTTCGATATCAATGATCTGATACTGAGACCCGATAAGTTCCCAGAAAAACGGATCGATATCGCTTGGCTCGGATGCGGAAATGAGAACCGTTGCTTCGGGGCTTTCAAGGGCTGTCTGGATAAGCGCCAAAGCTTCACGGGCACCACGGGACAACTGCATCTGAAGAAGGCCCTGCACGGGATTCTCGGCAAGTTGCGGATCAAAATCGGGGAGATCCCACAAATCGAAATCTTCGAGGATAACCACAGTCGGCGACTCGAAGCCAGCACGCGGCACACCAGAGATGCGCGATTTGAAATCGGCCGACGCCATTACACACAACACCGCTTGGCCCTGCGCATTTTGATCGAGGCGCATACGTATTGCGGGCATATTCAATTCGCCAGCGGTAGCAACCATAAAGTAGTTGGAATCTTCGCGAGCGGGGCAGCGGAACAACAAGGTGCCCAGTCGGGGAATGCCAGGCAAGCCATGGCGAGCATTGAGCATGGCGACAAAGCGCGCAAACTCAGGGTCGCGTGAACGACCAACGCCCAGCTCTCCCATAGTTGCGATAGCATTGCCAAATCCAACCAGCGATCGATAGTCGAAGCGCTGCTCGGGCACCGCGGGCTCAGCTTTCGCATCTGAGGTCTGGCCGAAGATGAGCGAGGTGAGGTCTTTCACGGCCTGCTCACGATTGGCGTCCGTCGAAGACTGGTTGGCATCCGCCGAACCTGAAACATTCTGCGCAGAACCCGCAGCAGCCTGAGGAGCTTCAGCAGGAGCCGAAGCCGGCGCCGCAGCAGGAGTGCTTTCCTCAAAGCGGCACAGCATATCGGGCGCAGCATCCATAAGATCCTGATTTACCATGTCGGCCATGCCTTCAATGGCGTCACGATCGAAGCCGTATTCTTCGAGCTTGTCGAAAGCCAAACGCTGAAGTTCATCGGCATGTCGGGAAACTTCATTGCTGTCCCAATAAGGCTCGAGTTTTTCAAAGATATATTCAGCAAGGGAACGTTGCTTGGTTTTGATAGCCAAATCCCATGCCTTGCTCATGCCTTCAAGCACTTCTTCGCCCGGCATGATGCTTTCGCGCAATGCGCGCTCGTAAGCAGCAAGATATAGATGGATACCGAGAACGCTATCCCCTTCCGCAACCGCGGAAGCGGCACGCTTAAGGTATGCCTGAGAAGAATTGGAGCGACTGTCCTGGAAGGGAACTTGGCCACTTGCGGTATCTTCACTCATCCTGGTGCACCTCCTTGGCAGGTAACAATAGTTGCAAACGTGCTCAGCCGGCCAAGGGGAGCACGCTGATATGTGAGTTCGTTAATCGCACTTAATTGTATGCCGCCCCCATGCAGGCGGCTCAAACAAACCCATTATCCGTCAAATTCCCATAGGGTGAACGGCGGACCAGACTCTGTTACAAAGCGTTAAGCCAACGTTGCCGCAGTCGCAATACTCGATGAAACTGCAAAAAACGACGCACGGGGCACTTATACAATTTGGCAAAAGTGAGAAGGCCTAACGCCAGTTCAAAATGGGCCAGTTCCGATTGTGCGCAGTGCGACGCAGGGGTCTATCGGGAGTAACCGCAAAAGGGTGCTCGGCTGCGGCGAGCAGGGTTCGATCGGAATGATGGTCACCATAAGCATGGGTTAGGACCCAGTTCCCTTCCCCGAATCGGGCATTGGCCTCACGAGTAAGAACCTCGAGCTTCTGGCTTCCCTCCACCGGCAAGCCTTCCACTTCACGCGTATAGCGGCCATCGGAATCGGTTTTCATTCGGGTGGAAAACGCCTGTGTATAGCCATGTTTCGTCATTGCCTGCTGGATAAGGGGCTCAAACGTTGCCGTTACCGCCCACACCTCACGACCCGCAGCGCGATGTTCCTCAATCACTTCGTTAGCCTGAACGCGGAAGATTTTTTCCAGGTGGCTATCGTAAAAGTCACGCAGGTATTCGTCGACTTCTTCCTTCTTCTTGCCCTCAAAGGCAGAGAACACTGCACCGCGAACCCAGCTTTCATTCTGCGGCAGACGGAGCTTGTAGGCAGCACCCCAGCAAAGAATGCGCAAAAGGGTGCCCTTTCCCAAGAGACCTTTTCGAACCAGATGGCTCACCAAGATGACTGGAGAATTGCCCGATATGCAGGTACCGTCGAAGTCGAACGCAGCAATTTCTACTGGCTTCGTCTGACGAGAATCGCCCATCGCGTTTCCACCCTCCTGGTATCGATTGCAACATTTGCCGTACGCAACTTAAAGTCGAACTTGCTTACTATACACCATGCAAGAAATGATAAGAAACATGCCAACGTGGGGATTGGACTTAACTAGAGACATGTTCTTTAGCCGGTCGAATACCAGCAGCCAGAAAGCAAAAAAGGCTTGCCTTGCGGCAAGCCTTACATGCAAAGTGGCGGGATGTACGGGACTCGAACCCGCGACCTCCGACGTGACAGGCCGGCGCTCTAACCAACTGAGCTAACACCCCATGTCTTAAGCGACTTGCGATAGTTTACTAGCAATCAAAACTGAGCACAAGACCCTATTTGAAATTATTTTAGACACATCCAATTGATCGCCTCAAAGTCGCAAACACTTTGCCGCTGACTCAGAAATCCTGCCCATAGCTCGCAACAAACGCAACTGTCGTAAAACGCAACGACAATGCCGAGTTGCCGTTTTCCTTTATCCCTTTTTCACGGGATTTTCCCTGCTGCCGTCGCTTCGCGTGATTCGCTCCACCAGCGTCGCAACCCCGCACTTTTCCATAGATCCGCCCCGTTGCCGTCACTGGCCTCGCACGTTTTTCGCCGAATCTGTCCCGTTACGGTACTCAACCCGTTGCGAAAACAAAAATCTCGATTTCTTTGCAACATTTTTGCGATTGGGGACTCCCTTCCACCCTGACAACGCAGCAATAAGCCTCCACACAGCCATTTTCGCCGCTTTTTTGGGCAGCAATCCGCGATTGAGAAGCTTGCAACAATCCCTAATCGCAAAAAAGTTGCAACCAGGGCGGAATTTTTGTTTCTGAGCTCCCGAGGCGACTTCAGGATGGTGCTGTAAGCAAGGTTTGCCCAGCAGCACTTCGAGCAGCATAGGGAATGCGCTATAAATGGGTGCATTTGGAGCGAAGCTACGAGCGGCGATGGATGCGATGGACCAGGTTCAGCACTGCATAGCGATGTCCGGAACAGTCCTATGGAGCCTATAGGCAAAAGGGGCTATAGGACAAAATTTGTCTGACTAGTCAATAGCATATGAGCCCGAATTAGCGCAAAACTCCTTTTGCCCATAACCCAATTGCGCAGAAAGGCATCATGAGGCGCAGAGAGATGAACTCAATACCAGAGAAACAAAAAAGGTTCGCCATTGGCGAACCTTTAATACGTAAGCTGGCGGGATGTACGGGACTCGAACCCGCGACCTCCGACGTGACAGGCCGGCGCTCTAACCAACTGAGCTAACACCCCATGTGCGACAGCGATAGATAGTATACAGGAACCGAATCATCGCGCAAGAACCTTTTTAAAAAAGTTTTCTCAAATAAGAAAACAGATCGTTCCTCATGAACTTACGCCGTCCAAGAAAATCCAATCCCTTTGCAACGTCCTATACGAAACAGTCGAAACGAATCAAAGGCTAACCGACAGATAAACAGTGTTACAGGCGCTTGCCCTTGTTCCTGCGACCTGGTTTTAGAGATTTCCATGCAACTTTAGCTGCCGACTTGGCAACGGGCGCAGCGGCATCCAGAGCAACCACGGCTGCTTTCTTCGCCTTTGGCGCCACGGCGGCAACAACCGTTTTCACCGCAGGTTTGCTGGCAACGGTTTCCGCAGCTTCAGCGGCCACGGAAGTGGTTTTTCCAACTAGCGCAGCCAAACCAGCAACATCGCCGCCGCCTTCGAAATACTCGATTGCCGCATGACCGATGGCTTGGGTGCCCACATAGCCCATGGTTCCCTTTACTGCCCAACCAAGCGCCGGAATAGCTCCCGCAAGCTGACGGGAAACCCCGCGGAATACAAAGCCTCCAGCAATAACGCCAGCAATTTCCTTCACCCTATCGGCGCTCAAGGGATGTCCGTAGGCAGCTGCGATCTGCAATACCATCTTTGCTTGATTTGCAGTCATGATTGGCATATCGGCGCCAGGAACGAAGACAACGACCCCAACACCAGCATTCTGCAGAGAAGTGGTGCGAATCGATTCATATGCCAAGGGGCGGCGTACGAACGGATAGGCGATAGAGAAGGCCAAGCGCTTTTCTGAATCGGCGCGAACAATCCATGTGCCGATTTCGTCTGCAAGCGTTCCGCGAAGCTCATCGCTTAGGGCTTCGCCCTCATCAAGCGAAATCAGATCTTCATCGGGAATAGCATAGCCAGCTGCAACCGCAGCACTACGAACCGCTTCTGCGTTTTCGGCAACAACCAGAACGGGCGTTCCCTGCTCGCGGAACCCAGCTGCGATCCTCCCGACATCAGGGTTCGAGCCTGCAGCGATAACCGCAATGTCACTCGCAACACGCACATCGGGTGTTTGGGTGGGGAAATAGCTCACCATAACGCGAGAATTCGCAGATTCGCTATTGAAGCCCGATCGAACGAACACTTGAAATTCCGGCGTTGCCGACTCGTCGATAAGGATATTTGCGGAAACCGAAACAGAGCACGCTTTATCGATATCGATTGCTGCCGTCAACAAAGCGGGAATATCAATTGGAAGTTTCATGCGATCCCCTTTCGCGTTAGCGTCCGCTATGAACCCAAACAGAGTTTATCAAACCCAGCATCACGAAGTTCACAACCATAAACGATGAGCCGTAACTGATGAACGGCAACGGAATACCCGTAATAGGCATGAGACCGCAGTCCATGCCGATATTCTCAAGGATCTGAAAGAGCCACATACCAACAATGCATATGACGATGATGGTGCCGAAAAGATCGCTGGCACCGCGCGCAACGTGTACCGAGGTGACAATCAGGCCGATATAGAATGCGAGCAAAACGAGCGCGCCCACAAAACCAAACTCTTCAGCCAAGATGCAGAAGACGAAGTCGGTTGGCGCCTCGGGCAAAAAGCCCATGGACGATTGGGTTGCTTGCATAAAGCCCTTGCCCAACAGTCCGCCGCTGCCAATAGCGATCTTCGCCTGCTGCGAATTATAGCCATCGCCCGAAGTGTCGTACGTTGAGTCGGAGAACACCATCAAACGCGACTTTTGGTAGTCCTTCAGAAGCACATCGTGACCAGCGATTTGGTCGGCAATGGGGTCGATGATCAAGATTGCAGCACATAGAGGGATTACGGCAAGAACCGTTCCCACCAGAAAGCGCCAATCGGCACCACCGATAATCAAGGCAAAGGCAGCAATAACCAAATACACCAAGCCTGTGCCAAAGTCGGGCTGAGTCATTACACAAACGAAGGGCACCGCCATGGTGCCAAGCGCCTTCAGGTACTCACGCAGATCGTTAAGGCGGCCACCGTAGCGCGCCATAACCGAAGCAGCCAACAACACCATAGTGATCTTCGCGAATTCGCCTGGCTGAACCTGAGTACCTATGTTGATCCAGGAGCGACCACCGTTAACTTCTACGCCAATGCCTGGCAAATGAGGAGAAAGGAGCAAGACGACATTGATGATCAGGAACAACGTGGTATAGCCGGAAAGGGCGTGGTAGTCCATGCGCGTGATAAGCGCAAACAAGACCATACCCACCGCTACGCCCGAAAGCTGACGGGCAAAGCTGTAGTCGGCATCGGCAGATGTAGCCGAAAACTGAACGATAAGGCCATATCCAACCAGCAAAAGAGCAAACAGGTAGAACGAAGGATTTACATACTTGAACCTACGAGGGCGCGTAGCACGAGCCACTGCAGGATCCTGCATGCGCAAAGAGCTGATCTCGTTAATTTGAGCCACCAACGCTCACCTCCGTTGCTGCAATTGTGCTCATATCTTCTTCCAAAGTACCCGCTGCAGACTGAATTGCGGCATCCATGATTTGGCCCGCCAAAGGAGCAGCAACAGAACCGCCCGAGCCGCCTTCCTCGACGCACACGCACATTGCAAACTGCGGATTGTCGTAAGGAGCATAGCAGGAGAACCACGCCATATCTTCCTTGCCAGCGACCTCGGCAGTACCGGTCTTTGCCGCTGCAGACCAAGAATACTTATTGAATTCGGTAGAAACGGTTTCGTTTTCCGTAGCCACACCACGCAAAGCATCGCGCACGATTTTAAGATTTGCCTCTGTTACCTGGGGCGCCGTATCTTCTACCGTGTCATAGGAGAGCACCGTATCGCCCAGCGAATTGCGCGCCTCCTTCAGCAGATGCGGACGTAAAAGCTTTCCCGTTGCAACCGCGCCATAAGCACGAACCACCTGAATGGGCGTAACCAGAACATAGCCCTGGCCAATAACCATGTTCGACATATCGCCAGGCAGCCATTGAGCCTCTTCGGGAACGTCTTTAAAATATTCCTTTTTCCATGCAGGCGTAGGAATACGGCCCTCCGCTTCACCGGAAAGGTCGATCTTTGTAGCAGCCGAATAGCCGAATTCCTTAACGAAATCCTGCATGGCCTCATCACCGATGGAAGCACGGGCATCGTAGAAGCTCTTTGCGATTTCGTAGAACACAACGTCGCAGGAAACAACGATGCCTTCGCGCAGGCCCAGCCATCCATGACCCGACTTCTGCCAACACTTCTGCGGGAAGCTGTCGCCAAAACCCGTCCAAGTGCCCTGACAGTCCCAGACGCGAGACGTATCCGCAAACCCATAGGTCAAACCAGCCAAGCTGGTAAATGCCTTGAAGCACGATGCCGCAGGGTATGTACCTGCGATAACGCGATTCATCAACGGATAATGGGACTCCTCGGTTTGGTAGGCGTCCCACATGTCTTGGGAAATGCCGCCAATAAAATGCTCGGGTGCATAGGTTGGATAGTTCGAAAGCGCCACGATACCGCCCGTATTCACATCCATCACAACGCATGATGCCGCAGTACCGGTTCCATGGCGCACCGCATCCTGAAGCACACGGTCAGCCACGTGCTGAACCTTGGCGTCGATGGTCAGGTATACATCATTGCCCTTGCTCGGGGCGGTCTCTCCTACTACCTGTTGAACCACACCAGCGGCGTTTGTCACCAAAACACGCTGACCATGGTCACCGGCAAGCAGCGAATCGTAGGTTTGTTCGATACCGCTTTTGCCTACGGCATCACCAGACTGGATATCACGGCCCTCGGCGGCATTCTTCAAGTCGTCTTCGGAAGCGGTACCCGTATAACCCAAGGCATGCGCTGCCATCGCCCCATAGGGATAGGTTCGCGTGGTGCGAATCTGTGTGCTGACGCCGGGAAAGGCATCGCGATGTTCGGAAATATACGCGATGTCGCGCAGCTTCACATCGCTCGCCACCACTCGTTGGCTTTGAGCGCCCGAAGAAGAATCAAGAATACGAGAACGCACCACTTCGTAGGGAATTCCCAGAAGTGAAGAGAGGCGCAAGATCACATCAGAGTTCTTTGCAACATCCGCATCGGCAAGAACGGTTTGCACCTGGCGGTTTGCAACCATAGCAATGCCATTTGCATCGTAGATGACGCCACGGGGAGCCGGCGTATTTACCGTAGTGTAGAGGTTAGCATCTGCCTCTTCGCTATATCTGGCAGCCTCAATGATCTGCAAACCGAAAAGCTTAGCGGTGAGCGCACCAAAAATGCCCAATGCAATGACGCCAACCGCAGTGAAGCGATTGCGCAAGCCCTCGCCCGCAGCAACACCACCGCCCATGGAGGGGCCGCTCGGCGCAGCGTTATGCGTGGTCTTTGGCGTTTCTGCGGCAATACCGACCGACGTTACCGAGCGCACTCGCATACGGTCGGCAGCCCTCGAATGAGCAGAATTGGCACGCACACGGAACACGACAGCGAGGATAACGCCCAATACAACAAGGGCGGCAAAAGTAGTGAGAATAGCGGAAAGCACGTGTTCCCCCTACCCTTAGCGGAATCGGCCCGAAGTAGGAACCTGCCATGCTTCATTGGAAGGCTGGGCAAACGGCAAGCGGCGCATGATAACAAAGAGCAAAGCCGCAATCAAAGAGTTCAAGATTGTAGCAGGGATCACGCGCTGAGCGAAGATCTCGAAGAACGACCCTTGATAGCCAAAAATCAAGAGGGCAATAGCGAACAGCAGCTCGAACACCAAAAGTGTTGCCGCCAGGGCGATAAGAGGCATAGCCAAAGAAGTATCGTCCAGCACCTCGAACACGCGCGAAAGGCAAAACACCGCAACAAGCAAAAGCAACGGCGTAAGACCTACTGGCGTATGGGTAAGAAGGTCGGCGATAAGGCCAAGCACAAACGCATAAACATACGTGGTATCGGGTCGGCGCATGATGGAGAGCACCAAAACGAACGAAACGATAAAACTCGGCACCGTAGAAAACACCGTAAGAATCGGTGCGAATACCACCTGGATTACTACGATAACCGCAGAAAAGATAAGAGGAAGCATCCAATCACGCATGGGCGTTATTCACCATCCTCGGAAGAAGAGTTAGAAGAAGATTTCTTCTTGGAATCGGAGCTAGAAGAATCGCCCGACTTCGAAGAGTCATCGGAGCTCGAGCTGGCATTTGAATCGCTGCTTGAGCTTTTGCCCAAAAGGGCATCAGGGCCAACCGCTTGAACTATGGCGTTGGCGGCATTGGTGTCGCTAGAAGCGGCGCCATCATTGCTCATACCCAAAACGACCAGCACTTCACTGATATTGCTAAACGACGAGTTAGGCGAAATAACAATGGTGCGGGTTGCGTCGCCCTGTCGCTGCTCGACCTTGGAGACCACGCCTACAACCAACCCACGGAAATAGCCTCCGCCAAGACCCGTGGTAATAACCGCCTCGCCTTCTTTTACCTCAGTGCTCTCATCAACGCCCTGAAGATACAACACGCCTTCCACCGATCCAGAAAGAATGCCTTCGGCGCGAGAGCTCTGCAGCATCACAGCAACGCCGCTTTGGGCATCGTTGAGCAATCGTACTTCAGATGTATAGGTTGAGCAGGAAACCACCTGGCCAACCACTCCCGTAGATCCCATGACAGGCAATCCTGGCTTCACGCCAGATGCAGTACCGACGTCGATGGTGATAATGCGATTGTAGGAATCGGAGGAATAGCCCGTTACGTGGGCAGCAACCGAAGAGAATCCATACACGTCATGAATGCCGATAAGCGCTTCGAGCCGCGAGGCTTCCTGGCGATATTCTTCAAGCTCGACCACCATCTGGGAAAGCTGCGCGTTGCTTTCCTTCAGCTGGCTCATGGTTTGGCCATCGGCCGTAAGGTCTTCCAACGAAGCTGAAGCAGAGGCGGCAAGCGAGCCAGCGGCCGTCCCTGCAGAGGACAGGGGCGAAGAAACCGCCGACGTAGTATTTTGCAGAGAATGCAGAGCGCCTTCGTCTCCCTCACGGGAATAGACGACGACAAGGACGAGAGAGACCACCAACAAGATGATCAGCAACCCCGTCCCTCCAAGTTGGCCGCCGAATGGGATCTTTTTTTCGTTCAAATTCAGGGCCATATCGTAAAAGGATCTCCTATTTCGATCTCATAAGAATCTGCTTGAGTGCCGTAGGGGTTTCAAGAACCTTCAAGCAACCCGAAACAACATTGGTGAGCGCCGTTTCACTGGTCCAAACCGGAATCTCAAGCTGCTGCGAAAGATAGCGATCCAGACCGGCGAGCAAACCGCCGCCACCCGTAAGCAGAATACCGTTGGAAATGATGTCGGAGGCCAAGTCAGGGTTGGTCTTCTTGAACGTTTCCTTGATATGCACAACCATTTCGTCGATAGGAGCCTGCAGCGCATCACGCACATCTTCCGACTGAATGGTAACTTCCTTGGGCTGCTCGGTAAGCACGTCCTGACCAGAGATGATCATGTCGCGTTCACGACCGTCTTCAAAGGGCAGAATGGATCCAATCTTAATCTTGATAACCTCTGCTGTGCGTTCACCGATCTTGATTCCAAGAAGATCACGCAAATGAACCGCAATAGCTTCATCAAGACGATTGCCGGCAAGACGCAGAGAAGAAGAGGTTACGATACCGCCCAAAGAAATGACGGCAACTTCGGTGGTGCCACCGCCGATGTCAACAACCATCGAACCAGTAGGCTCGGTTACGGGCAGATCGGCACCCATGGCAGCAGCCATAGGCTCTTCGATGAGGTACGCCTGGCGAGCGCCTGCCTGAATGGTAGCCTCGAAAACAGCGCGCTTCTCTACAGAAGTGGCACCGCAAGGAATGCATACCACGATACGCGGCTTTGGCTGCCAAGGGTAACGACGCGGAGCTGCTTTGTTGATGAATGCGGAGATCATAGCCTCCGTCACGTCATAGTCTGCGATAACGCCATCGTGCAGAGGATGCTCTGCAGAAAAGGTGTCTGGCGTATGGTTGATCATGTTCTTTGCTTCATGACCAACGGCAAGAACGCGGTGGGTGCTGCGCTCGATGGCAACAACAGAAGGCTCGTTGATAACGATGCCCTGCCCCGTGATGGCTACGAGAGTATTGGCGGTGCCAAGGTCGATAGCCATGTCGTACGAAGACGACGAGGTGGCGTTCTGTATGAAATCAAGGAAAGACATTAATCGTCCTTAAACAGTATTGTGCAATCGTAAGAACAGATTCTATCACACAGCATAAATACACGTGCAGAAACCGTGAAGGAGGGAAAACAGGGACAGGTACCAGATTCCCACTTCAAGTGGGAATCTGGTACCTGTCCCTGTTTTCCCAATAGGCGAGCCCCTGATGAGCGCAGATGCCGAAAACAGCCATCAAGCACACCTTCGTGCGTCAAGGAAGTTCGGACCGCCAGCTGCACCATCAAGGGCTCGTGTAGCGTAATTGCGCCTAAAACAAATGTTGCGCCGTTCCATGAACGACGCAACAAAAAAGCTTAGAAGAAGATGGAGATCTCGCGCTCAGCAGAAGCAACGGAGTCGGAGCCATGGATTACGTTTTCGTCCATGATCAGGCCGAAGTCGCCACGGATGGTGCCAGGAGCTGCCTCTGCAGGATTGGTAGCGCCCATGAGGGAGCGGCACTTGGCAACAGCGCCTTCGCCAGAAACAACCATCTTAACAACAGGGCCAGAGGTGATGTAGGAGATCAGGCCATCATAGAAAGGCTTGCCCTCGTGCTCCTGGTAGTTAGCAGCAGCCTGCTCGGGGGTAACCATACCCATTTCCATGCGCTCGATCTTCAGACCAGCACGCTCAAAACGGTTTACGATTTCGCCGATGTGACCGTTGCGAACACCGTCGGGCTTGATCATGCTGTAGGTCTTTTCAATTGCCATGTTGGTTCCTTTCAAATGAACGTTTCGTTCTTACTGACGATATGAAACGAGGCGAACCCCGGATCGAATAGGGTTAAGACTGGCTGGTGAAGGAAAGCGATACGCTAGAAACCTTCCAGCCCAAGCCATCGCGTACCATGGAAATCTGGTACGGCACTTCGCCACCCTGCGAAGTGGTTGCAGTTGCGTATACCTCGGCAGTGCCAAGATTGTTGGTGGTGCCGTTGATGGTGACCTGACCACTCTGGGTAACCGTATCGGCAATACGGGCTTTTTTGCCTTCATCAACGCTAGCGGCATACACATCAGCATTTTGAGGATCGGCAAACAGTGCATTTACCTGATCCTGCTGGGAAGGCACGCCGTAACCCTGCGTGTAAGCGAAAGCACCGCCGCCCGCAACGATGATGATGAGGATAAGGATGATGAGGAATGCCTTCAGGCCGCGATGACGGCGCTTCTTCTTAAGAGGCTGGCCCCAATCCTGAAAATCCTGCTCAGCTTCCTGGAAATACTGGCTACCCGCCTGCTCTGCTGCGGCGATTTCTCGCATAATGCTGGTTTCGGACAGCTGCATGGTACCCATTTCGGAGGGGTCGAGACGAGACGATTCGATGGGAACGCCATCGCCCTGAACATCCAAACCGGAAAGATCGTTATGAGTGTTGGTGGAAGCTACTTCTTCCGGCGTAACGGCTTCAACTTCCCCCGTGTTACCAGCAGCAACGGCGGCAACGGCGCGCTGATAGTCAACATTTGCAGCATCGTTGAACACATAGGTTTTATCGGCCAAAGCGGACTCGAATGCGCGAACCGCCTTTTCCATCTTGCCATCAGCAACATAGGCTTGGCCCATGTTGGCGAAGATCTTGTTGCGGGTTTCGGGCTTCATGTCGAACTGAAGGGCGCTTTCGTAGGATGCGATAGCGTCCATCGGACGATCAAGAGCCATGAAGCAGACGCCCAGGTTCAGCAATGCCTTCGTGGGATCAGGGTTCGATTCGTCCAAAGCTGCCGAACGGAAAGCAGCGCCCGCCTCGGCAGATTTACCCAGCTTGAGCAAGGAGTTGCCTAAAGCTACATATGCTTTGTAGGGAGTAGCGTAACGGGAATCTTCCGTAACCGCCTTGAAGTTGGTAATAGCGTCTTCGAAATCGCCCTGAGAAGCATATACCATGCCCAAGTTGTAGCTTACCGAGCCAGAGGCATCGTAAGAGGTATCCACCAAAGCCTGGGAATACGCATGGATTGCCTCGTTCGGGTCTTTGAGCTTCACCAGGCAGTTGCCGATCTGGTGATACAGCAAGCCAACTTCGCCGGGGGCCTTTTCGACAGAGGTGTCTTCAAGGCATTCGGTGAACTTGGCAAGCGCTACGTCAAATTGCTTCGAAACGTACGCGCTGCGCGCTTGCTGAAAAGTCTCATTGTTCATGTATCGTCGGTTCCTCTCTTGCGTTTCTTGAACTGGCCCCTAAGGACGCAGAAGAATCAGCCCGAAGCATACCAGCCTGGGCAGTACGCGCTGTTAGTTGGCGTTCTCGATTTCGATGGTTTCGATAACGTCACCTACACGGAGCTGACCAACAACGTCAAGGCCTTCCACCGTCTGGCCGAATACCGTGTAGCCGGAATCCAAGAACGGCTGAGCACCGAGGCACAGATAGAACTGAGAGCCCGCAGAGTTCGGATCCTGGGAGCGGGCCATGGCCAGCGTGCCATCAAGGTGCTTGTTGTTGGGGTTGGTGGTGTACTCTTCGTGAATGGTGTAGCCCGGGCCACCGGTGCCAAGACGAGCAAAGGGATTGCCCTCCGCTGCCTTTACCTGCTCGGAGTCGAGTTCACGCGTGTTGGGGCAACCGCCCTGGATTACAAATCCGGGAACATAGCGGTGGAACTTAAGGTCGTCGTAGAAACCCTTCTGAGCGAGTTCCACAAAATTGCCCACATGGATGGGAGCATCGTTACCAGCAAGCTCGACGCGAATGTCGCCCTTGGAGGTTTTGATTACTGCAACCTCATTGCCATTGGGCTGGTATTTAGGTGTGTACAAAGCCATGGTTTCCCCTAACTGCTTCGTGTTTCAAAAATAATGGTGCCCTCTACAGGATTCGAACCTGCGGCTTTCTGCTCCGGAGGCAGACGCTCTATCCCCTGAGCTAAGAGGGCCCAAGTGCTCATATTATACGTTATGATTTACAACATTCTTATTTCCCCACGAAAACCAAAGGATGAGACCATAATGCGCATCGAGATCACCGGTATGACCTATGGAGCAAACGCGGTTGGACGCGCCGATGACGGTAAAGTGATGTTCGTCGCCGGCGGCGCACCGGGCGACGTGGTCGAAGTCGAAACCACCCGCGAAACCAAGGGTTTCCGCGAAGGGTCTATTACTGAGTTCTACGAAAAGGGAGCTGCCCGCGTTGAGGCGCCCTGCCCCTTTGCTGCCGTATGCGGCGGATGCCCCTGGATGCACCTGTCTTACGAATCCCAATTGCAGGCAAAGCGCGCCAGCGTAGTAAGCCAGCTCTCAAAAATCGGCGGCATACCGCGAGATCGCGCCGAAGAATTAGTGGGCGAATGCGTAGGGTCCAAACGTCAGCTGGGCTACCGCAATAAACTTGAGCTCGCAGGCGGACGCGATGAACGCGGTTTGTTCATGCTCGGCTTCCACGAGCGAGGAGGCAAGCTTGCAGCAGCGCCCAAAACCTGCCTTTTGGCCGCAAAGGGAATCGAAAAAGCACCGGGGGCACTGCGCGGAGCCCTTTCTTACCTGCAGGGACACGACGATCTGGGCATTTTCCGCATCGGCGTGCGACGCAGCGTGCGAACCAAAGATACCGAAATCGCGCTTTGGACGAACCCTTCGGCATTTCCTCGAAAAGCCGCAGCGGACACCCTTTCCAGCGCGTTGAAATGCACCAGCATCGTACGCGTAATCGCCGACCCCGGCAAAGCTCGCAAGATCAAAAAGGTTGAAGCGCTGTACGGAAAGGGGCACTGGAGCGAAGATCTGGCAGGAAACACCTACCGCATCAGCGCTCCGAGCTTCTTCCAGGTAAACACAGCCCAAGCGGAAAAGATGATCCAGTTGGTGCTCGACGGGCTGGAAGTTGGCCCCTCTTCGGTTGTTGCCGACCTATACTGCGGCGCAGGCACTTTCACGCTGCCACTGGCGCAACGCGCCGACTATGTGTTCGCCGTCGAATCTGCGGCTTCTTCCGTACGCGATCTTCGTCGCAATATGGAAGGGATCGACGGCGAAATCGAAGTTATCGGCGGAGACAGCGCCCGCGAGCTGCCCACCCTGGGACATCTTGACGCCCTTGTGGTAGACCCACCGCGCGCCGGCCTTGCCAAAGGAGTTACCGAAAGCATCGCCGCATCGAAAGCCGAACGCGTAGCCTACGTCAGCTGCGACCCCGCCACCTGGGCACGAGACATAGCCCGCTTTAACGAAGCAGGATATGAACTGGTACGTGCAACACCGGTAGACCTGTTCCCTCAGACCTTCCATGTGGAGACGGTAAGCATCCTGAAGCGCAAATAAGCATCAAAACCTGCATAACGAGATGACGCTACGCAGGTTCGAAAGCACAGGAATACTTCTGCCTATGGGGCGAAGCACCATAACGCAAAAAGGGCCCGGAACGAATCTTCGTTCCGGGCCCAGCATTTGCTCATCAGGGACTCAGTTCGGTAACGCGGACTTTTATAATCTGCAGTTGCGAGCTCCAGGGATTATCGACGCATCGATGCCCCAATGCAGAACTTACAGCATTGCCTCCGCACAGCGCAAACCGCGTTAAACAACACTGCGCAACCCGAAAAGCCATGAGGCCATACGCTTTAGCTACGCGCTTCCTTCACATGCCCGACCAGCTTAGCAATACGCTCACTGTATTCAGGATGTTCAATGCCTGCTTCGGCGATGTCGATGATAGGCGCGTCACCCCACAGGGTTTCCAGACGATAGAAATCGCGAGATTCGGGCTGGAACACATCCACTACAAACTCGCCGTAATCGAGAAGCTCCCAAGAATGATCGTTGGTCTGCTCGCGGGAAATAGGCTTCACGCCGCCCTCGATACGTACTTTTTCCTCGATGTTGTCGAGGATGGCCTCAACCTGGGGAGTGTTGGCGCCCGTTGCGATAACGAAATAATCGGTGACGTCCACCAAGTCGCCAACCTTGATAACCATGATGTCGGTTGCCTTGCGCTCGTCTGCTGCACGTGCAGCAATCAGCGCGCATTCACGAGAAGATGTTTCTTCCACTTATATTCTCCTTTATTGTTCTTGAGGCTTGGCACCGTTGTACCAGTTCCAAACCGTGACAGAATCATAACTGATAGGCTTGCCGGCACGAACCAGATAGGACATGCCTTCTTTCAGCACTGCATAGAACAGCTCTTCCAGGCTCATGGTGCCAATCTGCTTATACAGGCGCTTGTATTCGGCTACGTCATGCGTGGGCTCGATCTTGTCAGCAACAAACACGATCATATCAAGAGGCGCCATGCTTGGAGCGCCGACCGTATGCCTCTCAATTGCCTGAAATACTTCCTCCCCGAAACAAGGGAAATCACGCCGCAGCACTGCCGCTGCTGTAGGCCCATGCAATACCCAGGGCATGCCGTTTACCACATCGGGACTTACCTTCAAATCGAAATCCGCAATGCGCTGCTGCAACTGAGCGCGAAGAAGCGCTTTGTCCCAATCGTGCAGCAAGCCGGCCATGCGGGCGATATGACCGTCGTAGCCATAAGCACGTGCGAGCTTTCGAGCCGTTTTCGCTACCGATATGCTATGTACATACCGCGAAGGGTTCACACGCTGCATAAGCAAGCCCTTCATGTGCTTGTACGACTGCGAGCTAAACGGCTTTTCCCCATCGAAGCCTTCAGCGCCAGTAGGCTGATAGGCAAACTCCGAGAGCTCTTCTCTGGTAGGCTCTGCCACCTGCGCTTTCTTCTTCTTAGCCATGTTCCACTCCCTCGCGATAGAACTCGTGTTCCATCACGTGATCGACTACAACCTGCGGCGTAAGATAGCGGATCGATTTTCCTTCCGCCAGGCGACGCCGCAATTCGCTTGATGATATTTCCAATGCTTCAATGGTAACGAAAGAAATAGAGATGCCTTTCGCTGCTTCCACAATCTGCGCGCGCTTTTCATCGGAAAGCTCGTAGCCTGGACGATCGACCCCTACAAATTTTGCAAGGGACCCCATTTCGTCCGAACCGCGCCACTTTGAAACCGTCGCTATAGCATCGGCCCCCGCCAAAAAATACAGCTCGACATTGGGCGGAAAATGGCCACGGAGCGTTCGAAGGGTATCGATGGTGTAGGTATCGCCACCACGCGCAATTTCAATATCGCTCACATCGAAATACGGGTTATCGGCAATAGCGGCACGGCACATAGCCAAACGGTCTCTTGCAGGGGCAATTCGTTGCCCGCGCTTGAAGACCGGATTCCCCGTGGGGATGAACAGGATGACATCAAGACCCAAATCTTCTCGCGCTTGCTCGGCGCAAGCCAAATGCCCGTTATGGATAGGATCGAAGGTGCCGCCCATAATCCCTAAACGACAGGGCTTGCCGTCTTTCCCGAAATCATCGAAGCGTTCGCAGATATGCGGCTCTTTGTAGCCCGCTTCCTGCGCACGCATTTTGCGCACGGTTTCGATAACATCGATAGCACTCATGCTACTCCCTTACCTGGCCTGTTCCATTCACCAGGTATTTCGTGCTGGTAAGCGCCTCGAGCGCAAACGGGCCACGCACGTGCAATTTCTGAGTTGAGATACCTATTTCCGCACCAAGGCCAAATTCCCCACCATCGGTAAAGCGAGTTGAAGCATTGGCATATACAGCAGCAGCATCAACCCCCTGCTGGAAAACCGTAATGGCTTCTTCGCTCGAGGCAACAATGCACTCGGAGTGATTGGTGCCATAGCGGTTGATATGGGCAACGGCTTCATCCACCCCGCCCTCAACAACGTGGATGCTGATTTCCAGGGCAAGATACTCACGACCCCAGTCTTCTTCGGTGGCATCAACGAAGAACTGAGAGAGTTCAGCGTGGCCTTCGGCAACAGTTGCCTGCACTGCCGCACGAACCGCCTCGTCGCCGTGGATCAATACGTTTGCCTGGGCCAAATCGAGCAGCAAGCCAGGAAGGAATTCCTGAGCGATGGAAGCATCCACCAACACCGATTCGCATGCGTTGCATACGCCGGTGCGCTGAGTCTTTGCGTTCAGGATTATCTTTCGCGCCATAGCGAAATCAGCCGATTCGTGCACATAGACATGGCAGTTGCCGACGCCCGTTTCGATAACCGGCACTATTGCATGCTCCACGCAATGCTGAATAAGACCAGCACCGCCGCGAGGAATGAGCACGTCGACCAAGCCGCGAAGACGCAGCAGGGTATCGGTCTCCGCGCGATCGGTTGATTCAATGGCAACTACCGCATCTGCAGGCAATCCAACACTTTCAATGGCAACGCGCAGAACCTGCGCAATTGCCAGATTTGAGTGAACCGCCATAGATCCGCCGCGCAGCACGCAGGCGTTGCCAGATTTCACACAGATACCCGCAGCATCAGCGGTTACATTGGGGCGCGCCTCGTACACCATAGCCACCACGCCCAACGGCACGGAAACCTTTCGGATAAGCAAGCCGTTTTCGAGTGTTCGCTGCTCAAGGACCTTGCCCGCAGGGTCGTCAAGCGAAGCAAGGCTTTCAAGGGCAGATGCCATGCCCTCGATGCGGCCCTCGTCCAAAAACAGGCGATCGATCAACGATTCCTTCGTTCCTGCCTTTCGGGCCTCAGCGCAATCGACTGCGTTTTCCGCGCAGATAAGCGCTGCGTCTTTGCGAAGGGCAGCCGCCATTGCAAACAGCGCCTTGTTCTTCAGCTCGGTAGAGGCTTTCGCCATAGCAGCGCTGGCAGCCTTGGCCCTCTGCGCCGCAACTTGTGCTTCACTCATTCGAACACCACCAATTCATCGCGATGGACTGCGGGCTTATCGCTCAAATTTACGAGCAATTCGTTGCCGCGAATTTCCCTCTGGGAACGGCCTCGGGCAAGACTTACTTCAGAAGAGGGAGCGTTTACCCTACCACGGGCAAACAAGTGCCCCTCCTGATCCTTGATATCGACAATATCCCCGCGGAAGAACGAACCCTCCACGCTGGTAATGCCCACAGATAAGAGCGACGAGCCGGTATCTACCAAGGCGCGCTTGGCTCCATCGTCTACCACCAAAACACCCTTGGCAGTGTCGCCGAGGGCAATCCAGAGCTTACGCGGGGAAATATCATGCGCTTTGTTGCGGGCAACGAAGTAGGTGCCCACCGACTCGCCATGAGCAAGCTGGATTAAGCTGCCCTGGCGGCGCCCATGGCAGATAACCATTGGGATGCCCGCAAGCATAAGCACGCGAGCAGCGCGGATCTTGGTGATCATGCCGCCGCTGCCCACCTTCGATGTAACACCCCCCGCCGAAGCCATCAGTTCAGGGGTAATGCGCTCAACGAGGGGGATAAGCGTAGCCGTTGGATCGATAGTGGGGTTGGCGGTATACAGGCCTTCGATATCGGAGAAGATAACGCACATATCGGCCTGCACCAAGCAAGAGACGAGGGCGGCAAGCGTGTCGTTGTCGCCAAAGCGAATCTGCTCAACCGATACCGTGTCGTTTTCGTTGATGATGGGCACGACGTCGAAATCGATCAAGCGTTCTAAGGTGTCACGCGCATGCAGATAGGCATTTCGCTGCGCCGTAGAGTGTCGCGTGATAAGCACGCATGAGGTGAGCACATCGTAGCGCGAGAATGCTTCTGCGTACGTTGCCATAAGCGCATTCTGCCCCACCGAAGCCGCCGCCTGAAGCGAAGGCATGTCGGTCGGGCGCTCTTCGATGCCCAATGCCTCCAAGCCACATGCAATTGCGGCGCTGGAAACAATAAGGGGGCTCCATCCCATCTGACGCAAAGCATGGACCTGAGCGGCAAGGCCATCGAAGTATGCACGATCGAGCTTGCCTTGCTCGTTTACCAAGGTTGACGAACCGATCTTGATTACTATGACCTTCTTGCCGTTTCTCATGCTTTAGATGTCCATTCCCTCGAAATCATCTTCGCGCATACGTGCCGACTCAAACTCAAATGCACATTCCAAAATGCGAATCTCATCGCCGTCGCACGCCCCCGCAGCCTCAAGAGCCTCATCGAGCTTCAAACGCTTGAAGCGATGCTGCAGGAACGTAACAGCTTCATCGTTTTCCCAGTCGGTCTGGATAACCATGCGCTCAATCTGCTTTCCGGTAACACGGAACACGCCCTCGGAAAGCTTGGTAACCTTGAACTTCTTATCTTTCGCATCGCGACGATGCTGCCAGATCTGGTCGAAATGCTCTTGACCCTCCATGGCCTTGCGCTGAGCTTCGCGGAGCTCGGCGACGCGAGCACCGGTAGCCTTCATCAGGGCATCTACGCCTTTGCCCGTAACAGCACTGGTGAAGAACACCTTAGGGTTCAACGGGCTTTCAGCATATTCATTGCCGCCGGCGCGCTCAATGGAATCGCGGCGTACCTCTTCTTCAAGACGGCGAGCGGCGTCTTCCACGCCAGGCGCATCTACCTTATTGCCAACCACGATACAAGGACGATCCGCCAACTCAGGCAGATAAGCCTTCAGCTCATTGTTGATAATGCGGTAATCTTCCACCGGGTCGCGGCCCTCATACCCACCGGTAAGGTCGATAACGTGAAGGATGATTGCGCAGCGTTCCACGTGACGAAGGAATTCGTGGCCCAGACCCTTCCCCTCGTGTGCGCCTTCAATAAGACCAGGAACGTCTGCCACAACATAGTTATACTCGTCGGCTTTCACCACGCCCAAATTAGGCACAAGCGTAGTGAAGGGATAATCGGCGATTTTCGGCTTGGCGGCAGACATGCGTGCGATGAGCGAAGATTTGCCAGCGGAAGGAACGCCCACCAAGGCAGCATCCGCCATGAGTTTCATTTCAAGCTCAACCCAGCATTCTTCCGCAGGAACACCAAGCTCTGCAAAAGCAGGGGCGCGACGCGTTGACGTGACGAAGTGGGTATTGCCGCGACCGCCAATGCCACCGCGAGCAGCAATAATGCGCTCGCCATCATGGGTAAGGTCGGCAATAACCTCACCGGTTTCCTTGGTTTCATCGTTGTATTCACGCACGATAGTGCCAACGGGAACCTTGAGAACAAGGTCTTCACCATTGGCGCCGTTCATCTTGGAACCCTTACCATGGGTACCGCGCGTTGCTTTGAAATGATGTTTGAAGCGATAGTCGATCAGCGAGGAAACGCGGGAATCGGCTTCAAGCACGATATCGCCGCCCTTGCCGCCGTCGCCGCCGTCGGGGCCGCCCTTCGGGACGTGCGCCTCACGACGAAACGACATACAGCCCGCGCCGCCGTCGCCTGCTTTAAGAAATATGCGAACCTTGTCTGTAAACATTATCCTTCAATTCTAAACGAAAAGACCCCCTGCGATGCAGAGGGCCTTTGTTAAGTCCAGTTTTAGGCGGTATTTATGCCTGAGGACGGACATGCACCTTGCGGCGTGCGCCCTTGGTATATTCTACCGTACCTTCGCACAGAGCGAACAGGGTGTCGTCCTTGCCGCGACCCACATTCTCACCGGGATGGAAGTGAGTGCCACGCTGACGAACCAGGATGTTGCCCGCACCGACGAATTCGCCAGCAAAGCGCTTGCAACCAAGGCGCTTAGCCTTCGAATCGCGACCGTTGCGGATGGAACCTTGACCTTTCTTATGTGCCATTAGTATTCCTCCTCTACTTAAGCGATGCTGGTGATCTGAATACGAGTGAGCTGCTGGCGATGACCGCGCAGCTTCTTGTAGTTCTTGCGCTTCTTGAACTTGAAGACGAGCTGCTTGTCGCCCTTAAACTGCTCAACGATGGTAGCCTCAACCTTGGTCTTGGCAGCCTCTGCAGGATCAGCGATAACCTTAGCGCCGTCAACAACCGTGATAGCGGTAAGAGCAACCTTGTCGCCTGCTTCACCTTCGAGCTTTTCGACGTTCAGGCAGTCACCGGTGGATACCTTGTACTGCTTGCCGCCAGTCTTAACAATAGCGTACATAATTCTCCTTATTTGAAATAAACGCAAGGCGATAGCTTATCAGCGTGACCGTAGCAAGTCAACGAAAGCACCTTTCGTTGCAACGTATGCACCGTCTCCGCGTATCATCGCACTTATTCCTAAGCTGCACCTTTCGTGCAACCTGTTGAATGATACCAGAAACCGCCCGATATGGAAGAACAAACCTAGGTTTCGTGAAGGCGCTCCACAATTGTCCAACAAGAGAAAGACCCTTCCCGTCGCATTCTCCCTCTCGCCCCGCCCGCCCCTTGCTGAACCAATGGTCTCAACCGCCTACAGATAATTGTTAGTATTTTTATACCATTTGCTCTCACCTGAGCCTCTATAGGTGATATGATGGTTTTGTGTAGAAGAACAGCCTCTTAATGGGCTGTGGAAAAGGAGGTGGTGTGCGAATGGAATTCCTCACCGACCCGGTACTGCTTGCACGCATTCAGTTTGCGCTCACGGCTATGTACCACTATGTGTTTGTGCCGCTCTCTATTGGCTTAGGCCTTATTGTGGCGATTTTCGAGACCAAGTACTATCGATCCCAAAGCGCTGAAGATGCTGCCGCATCCCGTTTCTGGATCAAGGTATTCACGGCAACCTTCGCCCTAGGTGTTGCAACCGGCATCACCATGGAATTCTCGTTCGGCACCAACTGGGCCGATTACGCGCGTTTCGTGGGTGACATCTTCGGTGCGCCATTGGCAGCAGAAGCACTGCTCGCCTTTTTCCTGGAATCGGTATTCCTTGGCGTGCTCCTGTTCGGGCGCAAGAAGGTAAGCGGCAAATTCTACCTTGTTTCCGCCTGGCTTGTTTGGCTGGGTTCGTGCCTCTCTGCGCTGTGGATCATCATCGCCAACTCATGGATGCAAACCCCGGCAGGCGCCGAGCTTTCCGCAGACGGCACCCAGGCACTCCTGACCAACTTCCTTGATGCTGCGTTCAACGCAACCACGGCTCCCCGCTATTTCCATACAGTAGATGCCCTGCTCATCATGGGCGCATTCACGGCGCTTGCCATTGCCGCGTGGTATCTGAAGAAGGGCCTTCACACCGAATTCGCCATGAAGACGGTGCGTGTTGCTTCCGTTGTTGCCCTGTGCACAACCTGCCTTATGGTGGTATTCGCCCACCAATCCGCCGTGGCGGTGGCTGAAGAGCAGCCTACAAAGTTCGCCATGATGGAAGGCGCCTACAACGGAGAAGCCATGCCGCTGTATGCAGTAGGCTGGGTTGACGAAGCGTCCCAAAAGGTGATTACTCCCATCGCCATACCAGGTGGCACTTCTTTCTTGGCTTCCGGATCGTTCGATACGGAATATCCTGGCCTTAACGACCTGGCAAAGAGCGGCGCTTACGGATCTGATTTCACCGAAGAAACCATCTCGGAGCTCCCCGTGAATACCGTGTTCCAAAGCTATCATCTGATGGTGGCAATGTTCGGGCTTATTGCACTTACCACCCTGTTGGCCTTCATCTTCACGTTCCGTAAGGGGCGCATCGCCTCGATGCACTGGCTGCAGAACCTGGCCATCGCTTCGCCCCTGTTCCCCTTCTTGGCCATCGAAGCAGGTTGGTTCACTGCGGAAATCGGCCGTCAGCCATGGGTGGTGTACCCTGCCACCAGCAGCCCCGAGGGCGTAAGCCTACTCACGCAAGCCTCTTCTTCCGCATCGGTAACCTCTCCTGAACTCGCCATCACGCTGGCGCTGTTCCTGCTTATTTATCTGTTCCTGATCATTGGATGGGCACGCATCGTTATCCACCTTATCAAGGTCGGTCCGCGCATCGACGAGAGCGGCAAGGCAAACAATGAAACCGCTCGCAACACGGGTAATAGCAGCAATAGCAACGTTGAAGCTTCTATCGGAAAGGCAGGTGAGTAGTCATGACCGCATTGGGAATTCTCTGGTTTGCCCTGATAGCTGTGCTTATCGCGGGCTATTTCATCCTCGATGGATTTGATTTGGGCGCCGGCATCCTTTCGCCCTTTATCGCAAAAGACGAAAATGAAAAGGCCGTAGTGCGTCGGGCCATCGGCCCAACCTGGGACGGCAACGAAGTGTGGCTCCTCACTGCTGGTGGCGCGCTGTTTGCCGCATTTGCCCCCGCGTACGCTACTACGTTTTCGGGCTTTTACCTGGCTATCATGCTCGTGCTGTTCGGGCTGATCGTCCGAGCTGTATCGCTCGAATATCGCGCCCATGACCCCAAATGGGGCAAGGTTTGGGATGCCCTGTTCTTTATTGGGTCGCTCTTGCCTGCCCTGTTGTTCGGCGTAGCCATCGGCAACGTATACGCCGGCATCCCCCTTGACGCCAATGGCGATTATGCGGGCGTTCCGCTTCTGGGGCTCATCACCCCCTTCACGCTTCTGTGTGGGCTTCTGGGCCTTTCGGTGTTCATCACCCAAGGAGCAACCTGGATTGCACTCAAGGCCGAAAAGCCGTCTGACCTGCAGGCGCGCGCCGCCAAGCTGCGCTGCCCCTTGGCCTGCATAACCATGGCGCTGTTCGTTGCCGTAAGTGCATACGCCCTGATGGGCATTGCGCCCACCCTCGACCCTACCCTTGGAACGCTGCGCTCGGTTGCCTGCGCGGGCGTGGTTGCCGCACTGACGGCGCTCTTCTTGGCCTCCAGGGAAACGGACAATGACCTTCTTCCGTTCCTGGCAAGCAGCGCATCGGCCCTGCTCCTGGTGGTACTGTTCGCAGCCTCGATGTTCCCCACCCTGGTAGTTGCCACAACGGGCACGAGCATCACCATCGCGAATGCCGCTTCTTCCGATTTGGCCCTCGCATGGATGACGGGCATCACCTGCATTGGCCTTCCCTTGGTGCTGGTATATCACGTACTGGTGTATCGCACCTTCCGTGGACGCATCAGCGCTGATGAGGCCAACGAATACTAACCTATGCGGCGGCGAAATACCCTAAGCGGGGCAGCCGCCGCTTTCGTTTTCGTTGAAGATGCCAGAGGGGGCGCCGTATCCAGCGCCCCCCCATAACACACTGCCTTTACAGATGAAAGGAGGAGGCATGTTCGACAAGAGGCTCTTTACCCTTCCCGGCGCAAAGAGCGCTATCGCCTGGTGCATTGCCACCTCCCTTCTTCTGGCGGCATTCATGGTGGGTCAAGCCGCAACCCTGGCATGGGCCTTGACCCTTCTTTGGGAAGGAAACACCCTCTCCAACGTCGCAGCTCAGCTTGGCGCCTTTGCGCTCTGCTTCATCGGGAAACAGGCAGTCAGCACCATTCAGGCCAAGCAGCTCGAGCTCTTTGCGGCGGCGCGCACTGAAGAGTTTCGCCAGCAGCTGGCAAAGCGCCTCTATGAAGGAGGCTCGCCCTTAACCCAAAGATTAGGAACGGGCGCAGCTTCGACACTCTGCCTTGATGGCATCGACAACATTGAGCAATATTTGAGCACCGCTTTACCTCGTACGGTGGCACTGGTCACGGTGCCTTTTGTTCTTCTTGCCGTGATCGTCTTCCAGGACTGGGTTTCCGCCCTTATTGCGCTTCTGGTATTTCCCGCCATCATCCTTCAGATGGTTCTTATCGGAAGCACTGCACAAGCGGAAGCCGGCAAACAGCATCGCGAATACCAGCGCCTCGCAAACCATTTCATCGATTCGCTACGCGGCATCGATACCCTGAAATACTTCGGCAGAAGCAACGAGCAAGCCGATCGCGTATATGAGACAAGCGAACAATTCCGCATAGCAACAATGAAGACACTGCGTACCGCAACGCTTTCGGGTGCTGTGCTTGACGCATTTTCCACCATTTCCCTCGCAGCAGTTGCCGTTATGCTCGGCTTTCGCCTGGTAGATGGATCCATTGCCCTGCTGCCCGCGCTGTTCGTCTTGGTCATCATGCCCGATTATTTTCGCCCAATACGCGAATTCGCCTCCGATTACCACGCTACGTTGAACGGGAAGAACACCCTTACCCAAGTACTGGAAATACTGGGGGGCTCCGCCGTAACCGAAGCGAGGAAAGAAGACCGCACGCCTGAATTGCAGGTTGACGCTCCCAAATTAGAGCCTTGGCAAGAGCGCAGCATGCTCACCTTCGAACGTATAGGGCTCTCCTACGAGGGGGAAGCAGCTCTGGAAGACGTTTCCTGCTCTTTCGGGGGCTTCCGCAAATACGGCATCGTGGGACCATCCGGCTGCGGGAAAACTACCCTTGCCCAGCTCCTTGCCGGCGTCTTGCAGCCCACCCAAGGGTCCATCGTCGTCAACGACCACGCAATCGAGACACTCTCGATGTCCAGCTGGAGAAAACAAGTAGCTTATCTGCCCCAATCTCCTCATATTTTCAGCACCACCCTCCGAAACAATCTGACGTTTTACCAGCCCGATGCAACCGAAGCCGAAATCGCCCACGCGCTTGAACTGGTTGGACTCACCAGCCTGGTTGCCGAACTGCCCGAGGGGCTGGATACCATTGTTGGTGAAGGTGGGCGGTCGTTGAGCGGCGGACAGTCGCAACGTGTCGCCCTTGCACGTGCAGTGCTGCACAGAACCTGTCGGGTCTTGGTATTTGACGAGCCAACGGCTCATCTCGACATTGAAACGGAATGGGAGCTCAAACAGCGCATGATTCCTCTGATGGAAGACAAACTGGTTTTCTTTGCAACCCATCGTCTTCATTGGCTAAGCGAAATGGATGAGGTCCTCCTGCTTGAAGACGGACAGGTTAGAGGCTTTGGCTCCTACGAGGCGTTGAGCGAAACAAACTCTTTTTCCTATCTGTCAAGCCGCGGGAAGGAGGGTGGCGATGAATAGCAGCTTGAAAGAAACGATCGCCCTGCTTAAGCGCGATGCATGGGTTAAACCCTATCTGGGCCGCTATCGCAAAATCCTCGCACTGGCTCTTGTTCTGGGCTGTTGCACAGTTCTTTTCGCCGCCGGACTTATGTTCACTTCAGGATGGCTCATTGCCGGCTCTGCCGAAATGCCGTATTCGGTTTTGATGCTGGGCACACCTTTGCTTTGCGTGCGGGTATTCGGCGTGGGGAAACCCATTCTGCGTTACTGCGAACGCTTAGCGAGCCACGATTGGGTGCTGCGATTCACTTCGAATCTTCGCAAGCAGCTCTACCGATCCTTTGACGCAGAAGGTGTTTTCTTCCGTGCCAGCCACCGCCTTGGCGATGCCCTAGGGCTTCTGGCGGAAGACGTTGAGCATATCCAAAACCTCTATCTCCGCTGCGTTTTCCCAACCGCAATAGCCCTAGCAGCTGGCGTGGGGCTATGTGTTCTGTTCGGTTGTTTTTCGCCCCTCGCATGCTTGGTGTGCTTTGTCTTCGTATCGCTCGAACTCTTTGTTGTTCCCGCGGTTTCAGTGAGTATCAACGGCAAGCGTCAATCGATGGCAAAAGAGCTTGCCGCAAAACGTTACGCTACCTACGCCGACAACATCCTCGGAATCACCGACTGGACGCTTTCGGGCAGAAAAGCTGATTTCTTAACACAATGCGAAAACGGACAGGAAGACCTCAACCGCTTAAAAGCTCAAGCGCACGCCTTCGATCGCAAGCGCGACCTGGCCCAACAAGCAATATTCGCATGCGCCATCATTGCCCTCATATGCTGGGCGACAATCACCTTTGGCGGGATGCGGGGAGGACAGGCAAATTGGATTCTGGCTTTTGCGCTGGGGGCATTCCCCCTTATTGATGCCTTCGCAGTGATGCCCGTTGCCGCAACGCAGGCTCAGGGGCACTTCGATTCCATAGCGCGGCTCAACGATCTTTCCCTACCCGTTGAAGGGGAAACAGGAACCAGCTCGGAATCCGAGCATGCGCAAAATATTAATCTTGACCTGAAGCATCCAGTTGTCGAGCTAAAAGACGTTGAATTCGCCTACCCTGGCCAGTCCCCCACGATTTGCGGAATCAGCCTCTCCCTTTCGCCGGGGCAGCATCTTGCACTCCTTGGCAAAAGTGGATCGGGGAAAACCACCCTCGCACATCTGCTGCGCGGAGACCTCACCCCGACCTCAGGCAGCATCACCGCTGGAGGACTTCCCTGCTCGGAGCTTGGGGGCGATGCACCTCGGATGTTCGGCGTCTGCCAGCAGGCTACGTACCTGTTCAACGACACCCTGCGCAACAATCTGCTTATAGCCAAACCCCAAGCAAGCGACGAGGAGCTTGAACGCGCTCTTGAACGCGTCGGCTTGAAAAAACTGCTTGCGCGACTGCCGAAAGGTCTCGACACCGTACTCGATGAAGCAGGATTGCGCTTCTCGGGCGGCGAGCGTCATCGGGTTGCCCTGGCACGCATCCTTTTGCAGGATGCGCCTATTGTCATCCTCGACGAACCAACGGTAAGCCTCGACCCCCGCACCGAACACGAGGTGCTGGGCACCATGTTCGAAGTGCTTGCAGGCAAAACGGTGGTCCTGATCACCCATCACCTCCAAGGGATATCGAACATGGATCGCGTGCTGTTCCTGGAAAACGGCCGCATAGCTCTTGACGGGGCACCGGAAGAACTCGAGCGCAGCAACCAGCACTACCGAGCCCTCCTCGAACTCGAACAGGGGTTTTAGGCAAATCAACAGGAACGCGATCGCGGATGCCGTAAAAGCAATACCCCTAATGAGCTTCAGCCCAGTTAGCGCCAGCCGACACATCAACCAGCAACGGAACCGACAACTCAACGACCGATTCCATCACGCTTGTCAGAAGATCCGAAACCTCTTCCACTTCCGGCTCGGGCACCGAAAGGTCAAGTTCGTCATGCACCTGAAGCATGAGCCTCGTGCCAAGATCTCGCGCTACAAGCTCATCTTGCACCTGACGCATGGCAAGCTTGATAATGTCGGCGGCGGTACCCTGCATAGGATGGTTCATCGCCGTACGCTCGCCAAAACCACGCTGGGCGGCATTCTTGGCTTTCAGCTCAGGGATATAACGGCGACGACCGAACAAGGTGGTGGCATAGCCATCTTTGTGGGCCTGCGCTACCACATCATCGAGATAGGTACGCACGCCAGGATGAACCTCAAAATAGCGATCGATCATTTCCTTCGCTTCATAGAACGGGATATGAAGTGACTGCGAAAGGCCATAGGCCTGCTGACCGTACACAATGCCGAAGTTCACTGCTTTTGCTCGGCTGCGCATCTGCGGCGTAACATCGCTCATCGGGACGCCGAACACACGCGAAGCCGTGCTGGCATGAAAATCCTCACCGGAATTGAATGAGGCAATAAGATGCTCATCCCCTGAAAGGTGCGCCAAAAGGCGCAATTCGATCTGGGAATAATCGGCAGAAACGAAGACTTCTCCCTCATTGAGCGGCACAAAGCAGGTTCTTATCTGGCGTCCAAAATCGGTTCGAACCGGAATATTCTGCAAATTCGGATCAGAAGAGGAAAGGCGGCCAGTGGTGGTAACCATCTCATTGAACGATGTGTGGACACGCCCGTCTTCAGCTCGCATACGCGGCAGGGCATCGATGTACGTCGATTTGATCTTCGCGTATTCGCGATATTCCAGCATAAGGCCGGGAAGCTCGTGTTCGTCGGTTAGCTCTTTCAGAACAGAAGCGTTGGTGGAATAACCGCTTCGCGTCTTTTTCTTCGGAGTAAGGCCCAATTCGTCGAACAGCACCTCTGAGAGCTGCTTTGGGGAATCAACATTGAACTCATGCCCTGCCGAGGCATAAATCGCCGCACGCAGACGATCGACTTCGGCGCCGGTGCTTTCGTTCAAAGCTTTCAGGTGATCAACGTCCAATGCCGCTCCCGTGCGCTCCATGCACGCGAGTACGCCAACCAACGGCAGATCGATAGCGTCATAGACCTTGCGAGCGCCCTCTTTTTCAAGCTCTTGAGCCAAAGGATCTACCAAGGCGCCAATCGCAGCAGCCTGCAGCGCCACTTGTTTTTGCGAATCCTTTTCGTCGGGGAGTACCGCACCCGCATAGCGCTCCATAAGGGCGTTCAAAGTAGCTGCACCGTTATTGGAATCGGCAACGTAGGCAGCAAGGGTTACATCGAATATATGCGCATCGAGTATTTCCCCACGGGAAACGAGAGCATCCTGTGCGGTATCAGTGGGGAACACCACTTGAAGCAATGACTTTGCATCTGCTGCGGCGATTTCTCGTTCGCGGACGAGGAAAGCAAGAGCCTCTTTGGCTTCCTCGTCATGGAAGAGCGCCGTTGAATCCCCCAGGTTCACTGCCAAAGTCAGCCCGTCGCCAAAAAGCGATGCTTGAGGATCAAGCGCCCACGCAACTGGTACGTAGCCCTCTGCAGGCAGTTCGATGGCCGCCTTTGCTTCATCACCTTCAACGAAATCATCCCAAGAGCCCAAATCGATAGAAACAGCTTCGCCCCCCTGGAGCTTCAGGATCTTTGCCAGGTGGGCCATCATACGCACATCGGTGAATGCCTTGGTGACCTGCTCCGCGTCGAAATCCGGGAAGCTGATCGTTTCAAGATCGAGTTCAAAATCGGCATCGCGCACAATGGTAGCCACCTGACGGGAAAGGAATGCATCGTCTTTGTAGTTAGTCAGGTTTTCCAACTGCTTTCCCTTGAACTTGTCAAGGTTGGCGTAGATGCCCTCCAGGTTGCCATATGCCTGAAGCATCGAAGCGGCCTTTTTATCACCGATGCCAGGAACACCGGGAATGTTATCGGCCTTGTCGCCTTTGAGACCCAAAAAATCCGTGAACTGAGCAGGCGTTACGCCGTAGCGCTCCTCCACTTCTTCGGGGCCGTAAATGACCACATCGGTAATTCCACGCTTAGTGGTTACGATTTTCGTTAGGTCACTGGCCAGTTGATAGGCATCTTTGTCTCCCGTGACCAAAAGCGTCCTATAGCCCAGCTCCTCATCACGCGCAGCAACGGTACCCAGGATGTCGTCGCCCTCCCAACCAGGAAGCGCCACAACCGGCACGTTCATGGAAGCTAATAGGTTTTCGATAACGGGAAACTGGGCTTTCAGTTCTTCGTCCATAGGAGGTCGCTGCGCCTTGTACTGCTCAAGCGCCTCCATGCGGAACTTAGGACGACCCTTATCAAACGCGCAGACCAAAGCGTCGGGCTGCTCCATTTCGATGAATTTCAGCAACATGGAAAGGAATCCGAATGCTGCATTGGTAGGAGTACCGTCGGGTGCCGTCATGGTTGGCGGAACGGCATGATATGCACGATGCATCAAAGAGTTTCCGTCAATCACAGCAACGGTTTTAGGCATAGGAATTCCTTTCATGTTTGAACGTAACGATTATACCGCGCGCAAGCGACACCTCCGACACCCCGCAAAACAGAAGGGGCAAGCCTCCGAAGAAGCTTGCCCCACAATGGCGAACGTCAAATGCGACGTTGTCGCTTTTGTTTAAACGCCATGCCGCTTACATAACGATGCAATCGATTAATCCCACAGATATCCAACGCCGCGAACGGTTTCCAGATGCTGAGAAAGCTCAGGACCGAGCTTGGCACGCACGCGTCGAACATGAACGTCAACCGTTCGAGAGCCGCCGAAATAGTCGAATCCCCAAACGCGACGAAGCAAAGCGTCACGCGAATACGTACGCCCAGGATGCGTTACGAGGAATGCCAACAATGCATATTCCAGATAGGTGAAATCGATTGGCTCACCGTTTACAGCAACTTGATACGTTGCCAAGTTGATGGTCATGCCATCAACCGAAATGAAATCGTTTGTCGAGCTTTCATTTCCTGGCCATAAAAGCTGTCGGATACGAAGGGAACATTCCTCCGAGCTTGCCCCATGCACAACAAAATCGCAATTGATCTGAACAGGCAAACGGAAACCTGAGAGCATGTCCTCTTTCACGATGATGAGCATCGGCACGCCGCCATCGTCAATAAGTGCCTGCTCGACCGCAATCAGCGTTTGCGCCGATTCTGCGGTTGCCTCATAGATAACCAGATCGTACGAGGGATTGTCGGCCAAAAGCTTCTTGAACTGCATAGACGAGCCTGCCGCCACATCAACATCAAGGCTGGAAAGCACTGCCTGAAACTTATGGGCGTTATCGAGACTATCGGCAATAAAAATGACATTTTTTCTTTGTTGCATAATACGCCTCCGTTACAGTACGCCCAGATAACGGTCAAGCTCCCAGTTGGAAACCTGGCGCTGGTACTCGTTCCACTCTTCACGCTTTACCTTCACGAGGAACGAATGGATATGCTCGCCAAGCACTTCTTTCATCAGCTCAGATTCGGCGAACAGCTCCACGGCTTCACCAAGCGTGTCGGGCAGAGATCCAACCCCTCGTGCACGCAGCTCCTGGCGAGAAAGTCCACGAGCAGAGTCCTCTTCCATGGGAGGGCACAACTCGAGTTCTTCCTCTATGCCCTTCAAACCAGCAGCAAGCACCGCAGAGAATGCCAGGTACGGGTTAGCAGCGGAATCGGGGCTTCGCAGCTCTACGCGGCATGCCTCTTCCTTATCGGGCTTGTAGCCGGGAATGCGCACCAATGCAGAGCGATTATTGCGCGCCCACGAGATATGCACCGGTGCTTCGCCGCCAGGAATCAGACGCTTATAAGAATTAACGCTGGGGTTGGTGAGCAGGCTGAATTCAGGAACGTACTTGAGCAAGCCGGCGATATAGTGCTTTGCCACCTTGGAAAGGTTGTATCCATCGGGATCGCTGGCATCGAAGAATGCATTGTTGCCCTCTTCATCGAATAGGCTCTGGTGAATATGCATACCCGAGCCAGGAGCACCGGAGATGGGCTTAGGCATAAATGATGCATATACCCCATGCTTCATGGCGATTTCCTTGACCACCATCTTGTAGGTCATTACGTTGTCGGCCATGCTCAGCGCATCCGCGAAACGCAAGTCGATCTCCTGCTGGGAGGGACCGTTTTCATGATGGGAGTACTCGACGGGAATGCCCATCTTTTCCAAGGTGAGAATGGTGTCGCGTCGAAGGTCGCTTGCCATATCGAGGGAAGTTAGGTCGAAGTAGCCGCCATGGTCAAGAACTTCAGTCCCGTTGGGGTCCTTGAAGTAGTAGTACTCAAGCTCGGGGCCAACATTCATCACATAGCCCAACCGCTCGGCCTTTGCGGCCTGGCGCTTCAACACGTTTCGGGAATCACCGTCGAAGAAATCGCCCTCGGGCGTTTTAATGGAGCAGAACATACGCCCAACAGCATTGCGCTCAGGACGCCAAGGCAAGATCTGAAACGTGGAAGCTTCGGGATATGCGAGCATATCCGATTCGCTCGTAGAGGCAAAACCGCGAATGCAGCTGCCGTCAAAACCCATTCCCTCTTCGAAAGCGTTTTCCAATTCACTGGGAATAACCGCAAAAGACTTCATGTGGCCCAGCACATCGCAGAACCAAAAACGAACGAAATGCACGTCGCGGCTTTTTATTGTCTTAAGGACGAAATCCTGGTCTGGGCTGGTGCTCATAGCTTGTCCTTCCATGGCTTGCTCATGTTTGTTTCATTGTAACAAGCAAGGTGTTACAAGCGCGTTTCGCCGAATTCTTTTGCCGCTGAACCAATAGTTGTTGCATATCATTCAGGTCGAAAATCCACTTTTCCAGCAAAAGATAACGCCTCGGGAATATAGGGACAGGTCCCATTTTCCCAACTAGTTGGAAAAATGGGACCTGTCCCTATATTCCCGGTGTTGGTAGGCATAAAAAATGGCCCGCCTGCGCGGGCCATTTCAAATTACTTTTTGTGATCGATCTTACGAGCAGCAAGGTCGCAGCCGCTCTGAACGATTTGAACCAGAACGATGAGGATGATAATGGTAGCGATCATCACATCGACCATGTAGCGCTGATAACCGTAGCGGATGGCGATGTCGCCCAAGCCGCCCGCACCAACGGTGCCCGCCATTGCGGAATAGCCAAGCAGCGTGATGAGAACGATAGAAAAGCCCCTAATCAGAGATGGCAAGCTTTCCCACAGGAACACCTTCACAACGATTTGCCAGGTAGAAGCACCGAAAGATTGGGCCGCCTCAACCAAGCCAGCGTCAACTTCGGCCAAGCTCTGCTCGACCATGCGGCCAACGAAAGGCGCGGCCGCCACAACCAGCGGCACCACCGCACCAGGAACGCCCAGCGAAGTGCCCACAACCAAGCGAGTAAACGGAATAATGGCAACAAGCAAAATGATGAACGGAATCGAACGGCCAATGTTCACGATCCAACCAAGAACGGCATTAACCGCCTTATGGGGCAGCAAACCCTTCTTTGGATCGGTTAGCACCAAGAATACGCCGAGGGGAATACCGATTACGTAGGCAAGCGCCGTGGAAACCAAGCTCATGACAATGGTGTCCCAAGTTCCCTGCGCCAAAAGCGCCCCGTACTGGGCGAAGAACGTCTGCAAGTATTCCACGATTACAACCTCTTCTCCAGCAACTTACGGGCAACCTCGCTTTGCGGGTTCGCAAAGATATCTTCCGTTTTGCCCTCTTCCACGATCTTGCCCTCATCGATTACCACCACGTTGTCGCAGATAAGTTCCGCAACAGCCAACGAATGGGTGATGAGCACGATGGTTACGCCCATCTCTTCGTTGATGTCTTTCAGCAGCTTCAAGATGGAATGCGTTGTCATGGAGTCGAGTGCGCTGGTGGCCTCGTCGCACAACATGATGGACGGGTTGTTCACCAAAGCACGCGCAATCGCAACACGCTGCTGCTGACCGCCGGAAAGCTGACTGGGATACTTGTTGCACTTGTCGGCCAAGCCCACCAGTTCCAACAGTTCACGAGCGCGCTTTTCCGCCTCTTTCTTATCGGCATGACGAAGCTCGAGCGGAAACATGACGTTGCGAAGAACCGTACGCTGCTGAAGCAGGCTGAAGTTCTGGAAGATCATGCTTACCGAGCTGCGGAACTCGCGCAATTCCTTTTCAGAAAGACTCGTGATGTCGCGCCCATTGATGATGATCGAGCCAGAAGTTGGACGCTCGAGCAGATTAAGGCAGCGCACGAGGGTCGACTTGCCGGCACCCGACTGGCCGATAATGCCAAACACAGATCCGTCTTCGATGGTCAAATTGATGTCGGTCAGGGCGGTATGCGTTTCCCCCTGACGCGACACGTAGGTCTTATTAAGATGTTCGATTTGAATCATTCGTTGTTCCTTTTACACAGCGCAGCATACTTAGCGCGCATAAAACAGCCTACCTACCATACCGCAGCCCAGGGCATAGGCAGAAAAATGCCACAGCCCAACCTGTATGTGGCTTATACATAAAACTAATAACTGGCAATAGGCTTAGAGAATAGCTATTGAGCAGGGCCAAGCAAGAAATACGGCGCATGCGGATCAAGGCACGAGCTCATATACGGGTCGCCGTCCACGAACAGATGCGGCCAACGATAATGCAAGAAGGCCTTTTCCCGCTCGGCTCGCAGCTGCTGCTTTTTGGTAAGCGCTGAGCGACCGTCAGAATCACTCCCCTTGCGATACGCTTCAACCCCACCGTTATAGGCGATCAGGTAGCCCTCTTTTGCTACCTTCAGGCAGAAATCGACATCGCAATTGCAGACTTGGAAGCGTTCATCGAAGCCCTTGGCGCTATCGTAGGCAGCGCGCTTTACCATCATGGCCGACAGCGAAACCGCCGAAACATTGCTAGCGCACCGCAAACGCCCCAAGTAGCCACGGGCACTACGGGGCATATTCACGCCAATCTCTGAAGCCGACTCATACGGACCAACCATCATGCCAGCATGGCGAATGGTATCGTCAGCGAACAGGGTTTTCGCCCCCACAACGCCCACACCCTTGCGAATGCAATGGGTCAGCATGCAGTTCAGCGCTTCAGGATCCGCGAACTCAACATCCCCATCAACCACCAGCACATAGTCGGAAGTGCTTTGGGAAAAACCCAAGTTCGCCATAGCAGCCCTATTGTTGGCGCCTTGATAGGCAATAACCCTGGCACGGTTCTTCCGCACCAGATGCTCTCCGTACACCACGACATCACGGGATGTATCCTGACTTACCACAACATATATAGGCGTGTCGCGTGGTACCACGCTTTGTTCGATCGAGGATAGGCAAGCATCGAGCAACGATGCATCGTCGCCAGCAAGCACGACCACCGAAAGAGTTGGCGTCTCATCGGGCATTCGGTAACGAACGGTATAGAGGCGATCGGAAACATCGGCAAGAACCAGTGCGTCGATGCCATTGCGGCGCAGGTGGTTGGCGAGCACCTTCCTTCCTGTACGGAACGCCTCTTCTTCGCGACGCGAGCTGATCCTGTCGGCATCGGGGGAAATTGAGGCGGCATTCTGAACGTGATACAGAACTTTGTCGATTCGTTCTACGCGTTCTGCCTGGGCAGTTGCCTTCAGCACTAAGTCGTAATCGAACGATTCGGAGGAAAAGCCCACCGACGATTGGATCGTTTCCAAGACGCGACGGGAAAGGAAAACCAAAGGACCAAGATAGTTATAGGAGTACAGCAAATCTGGCGAAAAAACCGGCTTGAACTGAGGAGTATGCAAGCCGCCGTCACGATCAAAGCTGTCATGGTTCGTGTACACGACATCGCATGGGCCCACACCGCTGCTGTTCTTGACACCTTCTTCCTCCATGACTTCGTTGATGCGGCGAACATACTCGTAAAGAGCCTCAGGAGCCAAAACAACGCTCGGTTCCAACACGGCGCATACCTCACCCTTGGACTGGAGCAAACCCGTCAGGCGCGCTGCGCCCTCATCAAGTTCGGCCTCGGGAACCAAATGGACAACGCGCTCGTCACCTTCCCATTCGCGGAGAGCCGAGGTGAGACTCAATTCGTTGGCGCCCATATCGACCAGAACAAGTTCGAAGTGGGTATAGGTCTGAAGGCTCAAAGAAGCCATGGCGGCAGACAGATAGCATTCATCGCCCGGATACAGGGGCATAACCAAACTGATCTGAGGCTGAACGGCAAACGAATGGGAACGCTGTTCCTCAAGACCAGCGAGCGTTTCACAATGGCGCACGAACCAGCGGCTATAGCGCGAATCGATGGAAGCGTCTATCGCACAATAAGAGAACGACTCACGCAGCGGCCCGAACGTTTCATCGCAGAAATAGGCGAATCCTCCGGGAATCTGTTCGTTGGCATCGTAAACCGTTACGCAGAAATCCTTAGCGGCAGCGGCGACGCGCACGGAAAAGCCGATACGAAGGCGCTCACCCTCGCCATAGTTTGCGGGAGGAATCACCTCATCCACTAACGGATACACCGGAAGATCGACTTCGGTGCCATAGCCATCGGTGAAATCAACCATCACATCGGAGCCTTCGGCATGAGGCATATCCGCGAGCATCTTCACCACGATTTCATCGCCGTCTTCAATGGCGTCGGTGAAATATACGTTCATGCGGCCCGAGCAGTATTCGCGCTCGATATCAAACATCTGCTCCAAAAGCTCATTATGGACAAACGCATTGAAGCGCGTGCGCCAGCGCATCATGTTCAGTTCCACGGTTAGGCGGCTTTGCGTAAGCGGAGAGCCCTCCCCTGCGTACTCCAAGAACGTCAGGTCAACTTCGCGTACATCGAAATGAGGAAGCACCACTACATAATTGGCCTGAGATGTTTCCTCCAGCGGATTAAAAGGGAACAAGTGGGCGGGGATCTTGGCGCCATCCTTCAAGCGGGCATCAAGAAGCACTTCGGCATCAGGATGCATGCGGTCAAGAACCATTTGCAGGTAGACCTTGCCATCGCCGTGACTCATGCTTTCAATTCGTGCGTTCATGCAATTATCCTCGGGGTTTTCCGCGCTTCATGGCGAAATAGGAGCTATCGGGGTTCAAATTTGGATTGTAGAAGGCATCACCCTCAACGAAGATGCTCGGCCATGCCGACTGCAGCAAGGCAGCTTCCCTGCGGCGTCGGATGCTGATTTCCTTGGAGCGGATACGCATGCGCGAAACGCTGTGAAGGTGGCTCAAAAGCACATGGGGCGTAAATACCGTGTAGTAGCCGGCATTGCGCACCTTGAGGCAGAAATCAACATCGGCGTAGAACAAGGTGAATTCCTCGCTGAAGCCGCCCACCTCTTCGAAGGCGCTGCGACGAAGCATCATGCAGTCGCCGGTAACCGCCGAAACATTCTGGGCAACAACGGCGCGATCCAAATATCCTTGGCTTTCCGCATCCATGTGGCGGAAGAGGGGCGTTACCACACGCGAACCCCCCACCACAATGCCGGCATGCTCAACCGTGCCATCGATAAACAACTGCTTGGGGCCCACTACACCCACGTCAGGGCGCTGGAAATAGCCCAGCAGCTGCTCAAGAGCATCATCGGTAAGGATGCGAGCGTCGTCGTTGAGGAACAGCAAGAATTCGCCCTGCGTGTTCTTCACCGCAAAGTTGGCAATCTGCGCCTTGTTGAATGGGCCATCCCACTCAAGAACCGAAAGGCTATCGTGATATTCTGCCAATTCGGCAAGGCAGGCTTTGGTTTCCTGGGCAAACGCAGCAGTGCTCACCACCACGATCTCAAAATTGGCGTAGTCGATTTTCTCATACAGGTCGCGCACGCACGTACGAAGCAGCGGCGCATTGCCCTCAAAGATAAGCACCACCGAAACACGGGGTGATCCAGCAAGCACGTGACGTACGCGATAATGGCCCGGTTCATGGTCGTTCAGCACTTCGGCGTTGATCCCCATGCGCTGGCAGTGGGCAACCAACGCCTTGCGACCCGCTTCTTGTTCAATTTGCGTGGCTTTGAAGCCCTCAGAGGTATCGATTGTGGCAAAACGACGATGGCAGAGAACACGCGGGACGTGACATACGCGGCGAGCCTTCTCCGTAACGCGCAACGCCAAATCGTAGCCCGCAGCGCCCATAATGGCATATGGGAGATTGGGCAAACCGGAAAGCAGGGAAGAACGCACTACCACCAGATCACGCAAGTAGTTATACGAGCGCAGCAACTCGGGCGAGAAGTCCGGACGGAATACGGGCTGGAAGTGCACGCCATCAGCATCGAAAGCATCCACGTCGGTATAAAGCACATCGCAATCGGGGTACTCATTGATAGCGCGGACACATTCGAACAGCGCATCGGGAGCCATGATGTCACACGGCTTCATGAACACGACGAAATCGCCTTCCACGGTAGCCATGCCCGCCGCAAAGCGTTCATTGATACCCAGCGATTGGTCGGTTTCCACCACGTAGACGCGATCGCTGTCGAGCGAATCTTTCAAATCGGCGGCTTCACTACCCGACGATCCAGCATCGACCAAAATGAGCTCCCAGCTGCCATAGCTCTGGAGCGCAATAGAGTTCATGAGGTCGTGAACGTGGTGCGATGGGGTGTCGTCAAGCACGCAAACGATGCTGAAAAGAGGCTCGTAATCGAAACGGGTTGCCACCTGTTCGAGCAGATCAGGAACATCGGCGCGATGCTGCTTCACAAACCACTCGTGATATTCGGAGTCAAGCGCCGCGCTCGTTGTTCGCTCGTCGAATTCGGCAACGAGAGATTCGAGAGTGCGATTGCCCAGCATGGCAAAACCGGGAGCCACCGTAGATGCGGTATCGGTTGCGCAAAGGCATACCTGAGGGTTATCGGCATCGACCAAGAAGGAAAGCTCGATATAACGACGCCGCAAAGCGCCATACCCAGGGCTTTGCGAGACGGAATCCTCCACGATGACAGGTTTAAGATCGAGTCGGCGCCCCGTCTTATCAAGGAAATCGCACTCGACCACACTCGCTTCGTGGTACGGCATTTCCAACAATGCTGAAACACGAATCTTGTCACCAGTCTCAAATGCGCGCAAAAAGCTCACGTGGATACGATCGTGGATAAAGCGACCATCAAGATCTTCGATAAGGGAAGGCACCGCCCCGCTGCGCTGAGGCGCCATCGCCTTCAGGCTGGTTGCTCGGACATCGAGCACCTTGCGGCAAGAGGTAATAACGTTGCCCGATGAATCTATGGCATTGAATTCGAGCTCCCACCTACGACAGCTCAACCAAGGAAGCGCGATGACAAAAAAACGCACACCGGCAGAATTCTTGGTATGAAGCGGCGGGAAAGGCATTTCCCTATTGGCTAATGCACCGTCGGAAAGGACCTGACGCAGAGCCAGAGGATCGGCAACATCGCAATAGGGAAAGGTATCCGACGGGATGCGGGCACCCGATTCCGTCGAAGCGGCAAGCACTACAGGAAGACGCTCGTCGTAACCGGAAATCTCAGACAAGATGTAAACCTTATCGCCCGAACGGCGGATGGTTTTAAACGATACATTCATGAGCCTCTCCTCCCCTGAAATGTCTGCCTTGCACCATTTCAGCAAAGATTATTATCGCCCGAATTAATCGTGGGCTTCGAGGAAAATCTTCCTGGTTACGAAGTTCCATACTGCCACAACAACCGTAACAACGATCTTTGACAGGCGGTAGTCGATGTAGAGGCTGTCAACCATGAGCCACATAAGAAGATCGTTGATGCCCAAACCGCAAACGGAAAGCACGATAAAGATGATGAATTCGCGCCTGCGACTCATATCGTCTTTGCGCTTGAACACGAAGCGCATCGAAGCGAAGTAGTTGAAAATAACCGAAACGACAAAAGAGATCGTGGTACTGATGAGGTAAGGAACGCCAAATACCTCGGTAAGGAAAATCATCACACCGTAATCGATAACAAATGCGATGACGCCAACGATACCGAATTTCATGAACTGGGCGATGAGCTTCTTCAAGCCAACTCCTTTGTCTGCCTACATAAGAAAAAAGGCCCTGCAAAGCAGAGCCTGTTCATTCATGGTGCCCCCAACGGGACTCGAACCCGTGTTTCAGCCTTGAAAGGGCCGCGTCCTAACCGCTAGACGATGGGGACTTATTGCTTACTGCGAAGCAACAGCTCGGTTATTATTGCAAAGCTCAGAAAATATGGCAAGTACTTTTTCAAAAAAATTTTTCAGGTCCCTATCGCACCCCAGATAACACCCTTGGACGAAAGGTGTATTTCAAAACCGTAGAAAAGACTATCGTTGACTCAGATACCAGAAATGATGTTAGGAAGTCATGAGAATCGCCGTTGCAAGTGAAGGTTTGGATGTCAGCAGCCATTTCGGCTGTTGTACCAACTTTAACTTCTATCAGGTTGAAAACGGTGAGCTCGTAGACTCTCGGAACCTCCCCAGCCAAGGGCACCTTTGCGGATCGCAGGCAAATTTCTTGCGACAGATAGAGGTCAAGGTTCTCTTGTGCGGCACCATTTCGGAAAAAGACGCAGAAAGCATGAAGGCTGCCGGCATCACTGTGGTGCAAGGTGCACATGGTCGAGCAATTACCGCTGCCGATAACTATTTGAAGCAAGCAAGCGCCGAAGAATTAGCTGTGCTGGGATAACCCCATAGCAGGGCACCCACCAGATGAATGCACTCAGCAAAAAAGGGTCAGCTTTGCCAAATACCTCTGGGGAATACGTACGCCTTCCCCACTAGCCCCGCCCTAGCCGCTTAGCGGTTTCAAACGCTACTCGCAACCGAAACGTTCCCGGAAATTCTTTTCAGTTGCCACAACAACGCCTGCTTCCTTGAGCATTTTTGTCGCAACACCGTCTCCTGGCACCAGCGCGTCTGAAAAGGTGCCGTCATACACTTCCCCAACGCCACATGAGGGGCTTTTCGCCTTCAAGATGGCATGGGTGCAGCCCGAATCGCAAACCAGCGCACAGGCAGATCGAGCGCCCGCCTCGAACGCTTCCGTATGGTCGTTTCCCTCGGCATCGACCATACGAACGCGCCCGTCGAGCACGCGCTGCTCGTGGGGAGGATGGGGAATGGAGAGCCCGCCCATAACCTCCGGGCAGATTTTCACCACCTGACATTCGTGGTCTTCCAGAAAGCGCTGCACTTCTGCCGAAGGTTTTGAGCGGCCATCGAAACGGCACCGGACCCCCAGCAAACAAGCGCTAACTGCAACTTTCACGATAATCTCCCGTCGTCGAAAAACACCCACCAGAACTACACCAACATGGCAAATGGGTATGTACAGAACGATGCAACCAAAAAGGCTATAGCAACATCGGCAAAGTGCCTATCCTCTTTCGTGGGATTTGGGGTTATAGGCAGAAAAACGTGTCTGGATACGCTATAAATCACCAGTTCAAGTATGGAA
>ENA-OUQH01000040-OUQH01000040.1-human-gut-metagenome-genome-assembly--contig:-NODE-40-length-121217-cov-7.803833_pt1 | contig 121217 bp, 110 predicted proteins | sample MGYA00237948_ERZ548828 | MGnify/ENA primary metagenome ERZ548828 (study PRJEB26490, sample SAMN05194711) | human gut metagenome | biome: terrestrial biome; feature: human-associated habitat...
CGAAAGTACTGCGGTGCAGTCCGTGGGAGGATAGGCCGTTCCGCTCATGCAGGGCGTTTCCGTTTTCATAGGGCCCGAGGGCCCTTTCCTGCTTTCGGGGGCCGCAGGCCCCCCTCGGCCGCGCAGCCGCGCGCCGGCCCTCCCGCACCGGGCCCGGTCGGGCGCTCCGGTGCGCTGTCTGGGAACTAGATCTCACTCCAATCATTTGTTCTAGCAATGCTTTTCAAAAACCATAGTGCCGTTGAATCATTGATCGGTTTTCCCTATAGAGCAATTATTCTTATTCTTTTCTGAACTGGCATTATTTCAATTTTTGAATTATCAAAATCTAATTTGATCTGCAATACATTCACGATAACTATTAAAATTTGCTAATATATAGAACCAGATGGTAATCCGTTGGTCAGGTATCAACGGACTTTTATATTCTGGATTGCTATTCGCGATCAGCAAAGAGGGGCTATATGAATCTGGCGCAGTTGTATTACTTTAGAACGCTTGCTAAATTCGAGCATTATGGCAAAGCTGCTGAGGCGCTCTACATCACTCAACCTTCACTTTCTAACTCTATTAAGAATCTTGAAAAAGAAATCGGTGTTCCGTTTTTTGAGAGGGTGGGGCGCAACGTTCGTCTCACTGAATATGGTGAAGAATTCAACAAGCATATCTGCTGCGCTTTAGATGAAATTGATAAAGCGGTTGAAATTATGAAGGCCTACAATTCCGGTTTGAGCGGCAGGATTCGCATAGGAACCGTTATTAGTATTCAACGTAATTATCTTCCTCGTTTGCTCAGCTCTTTCAAGGGCGCTTTCGGTGACGATGTTGTCTTTGACATCTACCAGGGAACAACTTCCGAATGTCTTAAAGGCTTAGCTGACGGTAAGTTCGATGTGGTGTTCTGCGGCAAGATGGATCGTTTTGATGATATTGAGTTTGTTCCTCAATTCTCGCAGAACGTTGTGCTCGCAGTTAATTCCCATCATGAGCTCGCAGATAGAGAGATCGTCTCCCTTAATGATTTGAAGGGGATTACCCTTACCTCTTATCGCAGCCAGTCGTATGCTCGTACTATCTTTGAGGGTTTTTTCCAACGATATGGTCTTGAGGTTAAGCAAGGGTTTAATGATGAGATCAGTGCTGCTACGCTCGTTTCTTCCGATCGTAACGTTGCGGCTATAATTCTTGAGACGTTAGATGACCTTTCTCTTGAGAATCTCGTCACTATTCCTATCGAAGAACTGCAAGAGCCGTTCCATATTATTTACCTTGGCTACAACAAGAAGTCATTCCATTCTCATTTGGTTGAGGAATTTATTAAGTTCACGCAAAAGCACATCAAGTTTCCTGCCGGTGTAGTTCCGCTGGAAGAGTGCTACATCAACGATAGCGACTTGTAAGATTCTTACCGATATATAAGTAGATAAATAAAGCCCGTACCAGCAAGTCTGGGACGGGCTTTTTGCTTGTTAGAAGATCTTCGCTTGCTGCGATATCGGCTCAAAGATTTTTCTTTTCCAAGCTATTTGCTCGTATGAGAGCTGCGTCTTTAACTGAGGGATGTACCTGCTGTGTTTCAATTCAGCGGACTTTAGCCGTTAAGGGCTTAGTCGTATATGTATTCTCTCAATTACGTTCATGAGAGCTTGTGTATCGGTTGATTTTTAATAGTGGTCATCACCCTTATCATCATATTTTTGCGCTTCTTCACGGGGTGTTTTCCTGTGGTGCTCCAGTCCTACTAACTTTTTAGTGAGTTTCGTTATGTCTAAATAAGCCCATCAATAAGTTGCAACAAATAGGTTGCTTGATTTCGATACAGCAAAAGAATGCCTTGTTGCCGTAACGTTAGATTTGCGCTGCGCGCAAAATGATTCGATGTGAATGAATCGCAAATCTTTGACCTATGGTTTTGTCCAAAATCGAACAAATAGCTAGGAAAAACTAGAACGTGTTCTATCAGTTAGAGAAAATCGATAGAACGCACTGAATATCATTGGGTTTTGCTATTAGAAAGCACTCCGCGGCAATTAGACCCGTTTCCACTTCTGGGCGAATATACATACCAGCTTCGGAAACGAAAGCGAAAGGTAATTCAAGGGAGACTCACAGGAGTACGGCTCCCTTGGCAATACAGAGGAGGGTTTTAAATGTCCGAGAATTGGTTCGCAAAGCAGCCTAAGGAACATCTTGCAGGAAAGTGCGCCATCGTAGTTGGCGGCAACTCCGGCATCGGCAAGGCAGCAGCAGAAGCTATCGCTGCAGCTGGCGCTAACATGGTTATCGCTGGCGTACCTGAGGCAGGTTGCCATGAGGTTGCTGAAGAGCTGAAGGCTCAGGGCACCAAGGCTGTTGGCGTTGCATGCGACGTAACCAGCCAGGAGTCCATCGACAACGTAATCAAGGTTGCAGAGGAAAACTTCGGCCAGATCGACATCCTCGTAACTTCCGCCGGCATCGCATTGCCCCGCATGAACGCTGTTGACGTTGCTCCCGAGCAGTGGGACAAGCTGTTCAGCATCAACCTGAAGGGCAACTTCTTCCTGATGACTTCTGTTGCTCGCGCAATGGAGGCAAAGAACATCAAGGGCAAGATGGTTGTTGTAGCTTCTGCTCGTGGCATCAACTCCATGGAGAACATCGCTCCTTACTGCATCGCTAAGGCTGGCGTTATGGGCATGGTTCGTTCCTTGGCTGTTGACTTCGCTAAGAAGCAGATCCTGGTTAACGGCATCGCTCCTGGTTATGTTTACACCCCGATGGTTGCAAAGGTATTCGAAGAGCAGCCTCAGCAGGAAGCATACGTTAAGAGCCGCACTCCTCTGCCCAACTACACCGGTACGCTCGACGAAATGGGCGCTGCAATTCTGCACCTCGTTCTCCCTGTTACCGAGTACACCACTGGTCAGACCCTGGTTCTCGATGGTGGCTGGTCCATCCAGTAACAACGAATTATTGGCCAGCGCTTGATGCGAGGGGCTACAAGCGCTGGCTTCCTGTTTGAACTTTTCGAAAGGAAGTTACCCATGGAAGGTAAGATGAACGCACTTCTCAAGACCGCCGCTGAGCCGGATGCAATGGAGTACGTAGAAGATTTCGATATTCCTCAGATCAAGGATGACGAAGTACTGATGGAGATCAAGGCTGTAGGCATCTGTGGCACCGATCACTCTCTCTATCGCTGGAATCCTGCAATCGCAAATTCCTATCACATCCAGTATCCCGCAATCTTCGGCCATGAGTTCTCTGGTGTAATCGCTGAAGTTGGCAAGAATGCACCTGCAAACCTCAAGGTTGGTCAGCGTGTAACCGCAAACCCCGTACTGTTCGACAACACTTGCGAGTATTGCGATCGCGGCGAGGTAAACATTTGCGACAACCGTCCGTTCTACGGCACCGACCTTCCCGGCGCATTTGCTAAGTACATGGCTATCCGTGCAACCAACATCATTCCGATGCCCGATGATGTTACTTTCACCCAGGGCGCTTTGCTCGAGCCTCTCTGCGTAGCAATGAACGCTGTAGAGCGTGTAAATCCGCAGATCGGTGAAACCGCAGTTGTAATCGGCCCTGGTGCTATCGGTCTGCTCATGGTTGCTTTGTTGAAGCAGGCTCGTGGTATCCGCAAGGTTATCGTAACCGGCCTCGATGCAGACGCTAAGCGTTTCAAGGTTGCAGAGCAGCTCGGCGCTATCACGGTTAACGGCTCAGAGTGCGACGTTGTTGAGAAGGTCAAGGAACTCACCGGCGGTAAGGGTCCTGAGTGTATCTTCGACGCAGCTGGTCACTGGACCGTATCCGAGCAGGCTGTTCAGATGGTTGCTAAGGGTGGCCGCATTGGCATTACGGGTCTTCCCGCAAAGCCTTCTTCCATCCCGATGACCGACATCGCTATGCGTCAGATCAGCATCATCGGTAACCGTGCTTACGAGCGTAAGCATTGGCGTCAGGCTCTGAGCCTGTTGGCTAACGGCCTGGACATCTCCATGATTTCCAACATGGTTATTCCTCTGAAGGATTGGCGTAAGGGCATGGAGTTCATCGAGTCTGGCGAAGGCCTCCGCGTAGTTCTGGAGCCGTAAGAAGAACTCATTCTTGTTTCATGAAATAACAAGAGACTTAAAAAGGGTGCTGACACCACGGTGCCGGCACCCTTTTTCGCAAAATTTTGATGTGCTGAAAGGCATATTTGATCGTTAGGAGAATCCAATGGCAGGATTGCAGGGAGTTAAAGTAATTGAGCTTACCCAGTATGCAGCTGGCCCGGCCGCAGGTCGAGCCCTTGCTGAAATGGGTGCTACGGTTATTAAGGTTGAGCCGTTTACGGGCGACGAGCAGCGTACTCAGGGCTTGGCTTGGGGTATGAAGTTCCGCACCGAGTTTGATGACGTTGCATATGATTGCGGTTCCTTCAATAAGGAATGGACCGCAATCAACTGCAAGAGCCCTGAGGGCCTGGAAGTTATGTATCACCTTCTTGAGACGGCAGATATTTTCCTCACCTCTCTTCGCTCGGGCGCACTGAAGCGCCTTGGCCTTGACTACGAGACGTTGCACGAGAAGTTCCCTCGTTTGGTTTGGGCTCAGAACCGTGGCTATGGCGAGCACGGCCCCATGAAGGATGCTAAGGGCTTCGATGCAACCGCATTTGCAGCTCGTTCTGGTTTCGTAAGCGCAATTCCCCAGGCAAACGCCCATTATGAGCCCGGCAACTCTCCCATCGCTTTTGGCGATTGGAACACGGGTTGTGCACTGACCGCAGGTATTCTGGGCGCTTATGCTGGCGCTCTCCGCACCGGTGTTGGTGATAAGGTTACGGGCTCTCTGTATCATGTTGGCACTTGGGGCATGACTTCTGCTCTGATTGCTCAGCAGCAGGGTTGCGATTACCCGAAGGACCGCATGGAGGCAAAGTGCCCCACCAACAATTCTTATGTATCTTCCGACGGCATCTGGTTCCTCATGTGCTTCGGCAACTACAACAAGTATTGCAAGCTGGTATTCGATACTTTGGAAATGGACCCGAAGTACTACACCGAAGAGCAGTACAACACGCTTGAGGCGCTGGCTGACAATGGCAAGTATGTCGAGGTTGTAGCCGAGATGCATCAGGCATGCAAGAAGTTCACCTACGAAGAGCTCGAGAAGCGCTTCCGTGAGAACGACATTCCGTTCGAGAAGATCCAGACCGTTTCCGACGTTCTGCAGGATCAGGAAGCATTCGACAACGACCAGCTCCGTTACATGAAGTACGAGAAGCAGGGTCCCTCGAGCCCCTATGGCGAAGAGGAAGACTACGTAATCACCACCATGCCGTTCCGTCTGGACAGCATTGGTGATCCTGTTCTGCATCGCTCCCGTCCTACCGGTTACGACACGCGCAAGATCCTCAACGACTACGGCTATGACGACGCAACCGTCGACAAGCTTGTCGAGGATGGCGCAGTAATGTGCTACACCGGCGATCCGCTGCCCGCTTCCGTTTTGGAGCCCAGCTACGGACCGAATTCTAAGAGGGACTAGGAGGATACTGACATGGCACGAGCAAACACCCCATTTTCTGGACTTACCGTTCTCGACTTTTCCCGTTATCTGCCAGGCGGCTATGCAACTCAGGTGCTCGCTGACCTCGGTGCAACGGTAATCAAGGTTGAAGATACCGGTCTTGGCGACTTCATGCGTCACGACTATCCTACCAAGGGTGGCGGCATCTCCTACTACATCACCGCACTTGGTCGTAACAAGAAGTCGGTTTCGCTGAACCTCAAGAACGAAGAGGTTGTTGATTGGTTCAAGAAGATGGCCAAGGAAGCCGACGTTATCGTTGAGAGTTTCCGTCCTGGTGTAACCAAGAAGCTTGGCATTGATTACGATACGATCAACGAGATCAACCCTCGTATCATTTACTGCTCAATTTCTGGCTATGGCGCCGAGGATCCTCGCTCCAAGAAGGCTCAGCATGACTTGAACATGCAGGCAACGAGTGGCTACCTATCCGTAAACCATGGCTCCACCTCGCCCCTGCATCTGTGCGACCTTTCTTCTGGCATGGTCGCTGGCCAGGCTCTTCTTGCAGCTCTGTATGCTCGCGAGCAGACTGGCAAGGGCACGTACATTGACACTTCGATGTTCGATTGCTTCGTTTGGTGGAACTCGCTTCTTGATTCTCGCTGGTGCTTCAACGACGGTGAGTGCAAGCGAGACGACCTTGAGTATCCTTCCACCGCTTACAACGTGTACGAGACGGCAGACGGCGGCAAGCTTGCTCTTGGCATGGTTGAATCCAAGTTCTGGGAGCCCTTCTGCGATGCAATCGGTCATCCTGAAATCAAGGGCGACGGCTTGAAGCGTCGCTGGGAAGCACCTGAGTCATTCAAGATCGTTGAAGAGGTTATCAAGAGCAAGCCTCTGGCAGAGTGGATGGAATGGCTCGAGGACAAGGACTTCTGCATTGCTAAGGTCAACACCAAGACCGAAGCGGTTGAGCAGATTACGCGTGAGAACCCCGAGGCTTTGGCATGGGTTGACTTCCCTCGCGTAGGCCGTGTTCTTCAGACTGGCCTTCCTCATCACCTGTCCACCATCCCGGTTAACATCGCTGATTTCGAAGAGGCTTCTGTCCTCGGTGGCGATACTGCTGAGTACCTCAAGAAGGTCGGCGCAGACGATGAGACCATCGCACGTCTTAAGGCAGAGGGCGGCATTCGCCTCGGCGACGACATCGTTCCCGAAGAGGACCGTGCTCCTGTAGCTCCAGTTGAATAAAGCCGACAGTTCAAGCTGCTTTGATGAAAGGCGCCCCTAGTGGGCGCCTTTCTCGTTGTTCTGGCGTGTTCGACATTGACGGAAGAATCTCGGTCAAGACGCTGAGTTATGCCGTAGGAGGGGGGGGTACCCCTATGACTCCGTCGATGATTCGCTTTTCGTGGACGTTTCGCCGAACGTGCACCAGCGAAACGAAGGGCGACCAGCCTGTGACCGTAATAGGTGATCAGTCTTGCGTGAAAGCAGGGTAGGGTGGTTTGTTTGCTGGTGTTAAAGCGTTCTGGCTGAACGTGTTTTACCTGTTTGCTCGCTGAATAACTATTTTCTTGCGATAAACCAATTATTCAGGCATGACAACCAAAAGCTATTCATTTGCCTTATAGCTTTTTAAGAAAAATGACACCCTTCGAAATTTGAAATATAACCTGTTCACCGTAAAATAAGACCTGTAAGCAAAAGCTTATGAAACTGCAACGGTTAGGGGGACCAATGAATCCTAAAGCTACCATTACGGATGAGCAGTTCCAGGCATACCTCAAGCAGATCCGCGAATTGGCAGAGGGCCCATTCGACGAGATGCAGAAAGAGATTGAGGTAACCAATACTTTCCCGGAGAAGTTCTATGAACTCGCCAAGGAAAACGATCTCTATCGCTTCTATCTTCCCGCAGAGTACGGTGGATGGAACCTCAACGAGCTTGAGATCCTGAAGGTTCAGGAAGAGTTCTCTCGTGGCCCTGGCGGAATGCGTATGCATCTCCATCATGCTGCTGACATGAACTGGCGTATCCTTGAGGACTACGGCAAGCAGGAGCTGAAGGATCAGCTCATGGATAAGTTCCAGGACAAGACTGTTTACTGCAACTTCGCTATCACTGAGAAGACCGGCGGTACGGGCGCAGACCTCCACACCACCGCAGTTAAGCAGCCCGACGGTTCTTATGTTCTGAACGGCGAGAAGTGGCTCATCTCCCACACTGACTGCTCCGATTACACCTATGTAATCGCAGTAACCGACCAGGAAAGCGACAAGGACTCCCGTCTTTCCGCATTCCTCGTACCCAACGACGCACCTGGCTTCGAAATCATCCCTATGCCTCACATGATGGGCTGCAAGGGTGCTGGCCATGCAGGTTTGAAGTTCACCGACCTCAAGCTTGATCCTATCTACCTGCTCGGTGAAGAGGGCCAGGGCATGGAAGTTGCTATCCACTCCCTGAGCGTTTCCCGCGTACACATCGCTTGCTCTAACTTGGGTATGGCACAGCGTATGCTCGAGATCTCCCTCAAGCGTGCTGCTGATCGTGTAACCTTCGGTAAGCCGATCATCAAGCGCCAGGCAATCAAGATGAAGATTGCTAACATGCAGATGATGATTCATGCACTGCGCACCTTGGTTTACGACTTCGCTCGTGACTTCGACATTGACCAGAACAACGAGTACATCGATGAGAAGGCTGCAATCTGCAAGCTGTTCTCCATCGACACGGTTCGCCTGGTTTCCGATGAGATGCTCGAGATCTTCGGTGGCGACGGCTACTTCGAGGATTCTCCTTACGGTCCTACCGAGCGTCTGTATCGCGACTGCCGCGCTATGTGGCTCGAGGAAGGTGCTCCTACCGTTCAGCGCATCACCATCGCTCGCGAGTGCGAGAAGCATGGCGGCCGCATCGAGTACCTGCACTAAGGCTTCCTGAAAGATTGCGATTGCAAATCTTTTGACAAACCTGGTCATTTAAAGGCCTCTGTCCTATAAACTGGGACGGAGGCCTTTTTTTATGCGAGGTGTGAGGGGTCGCAATGAATCTATCGCAGTTAAGGTATTTCAGGAAGCTGGCACAGGTCCAGCATTTTACTCGGGCGGCAGAAGAGCTGTTTATCACTCAGCCTGCCCTCTCTAATTCTATTAAGCAGTTGGAAGGCGAGCTTGGCATTCCTCTGTTTGAACAGCACGGTCGTAACGTTCGGCTTACGAAATTCGGCAAGGAATTCAATGAATACGTGTCCGAAGGTCTCGACGTTATAGATAAGGGAATCCAAGTAGCGCAGGAACATGCGAACAGCTTGTCGGGAACTATTGATATTGGCACAATTTTTACCCTGCAGGCAGACTATCTGCCGGCACTTTTGAGGGAATACCGCTGTCGGTATGGTACTCATGTCGATGTACGTCTGTACCAAGGGTTAACCCACGGTTTGGTCGAAAGCTTAACTGACGGAACGTACGACATTGTGATAGGTGCATATATTGAAAATCGCCCCGACTTGGAATTCGTTCCGGTTCTGGCTCAGGACTTGGTGGCCATTGCCCACGAAGATAGTCCTTGGGCAAAGAAGGACACCATTTCGCTCGACGAACTGAAGAGCACCGAGATTGTTACCTATCGCCCCGAAACACCCATTGGCGCTGAGGTGAAAGAACTGATTTCTGCTCATGGTCTTACTGTGCGTCAATGGTGCGACGATGAGATCACCTTGGGAAGTGTGGTCGATGTCGAACCTGAATTAGTGGGCATTTCGCTGAATACGCTGGGTCTTGCTCCGTTCCCTCAGCTGCATACGCTTCGAATTAAGGAAGTTGAGCCTGGCTTCCACCCGGTGTATCTGATCTATCGGAAAAGCGCCCATAAGACTCGTGCGGTGGAAAACATCATTTCTCTGGCCGAGAACCTTCGATGGGATCCCGTAACCGAGACGCTTTGCGAGGAGAGCGTGAAGGCAGATAGCTAATTGCGGGCTTGAGGCTAATCGCCAATCTATTAATTCGGGATCACCGAACATGCTTTTGTTGGTCTACAGTTGAGTTGCCCAGAGGGGAGGGCGCATGCTAGACAGGATTGCCAACGTAGTTCCGTACGTAGCATTTCTTGTTGCGCTCTTTTTCGTGGAACTGCAGTTGTTTGGAGTGGAGGATGCGCTGTTGGGCGTTATCTTCCAGTCGTTCGCTCGAACAATGGTTGAATCTGCGGGGCTTTCGTTCATCAACTATCTAAAGCATGCTGCGCTATTTCTTGTAATGAGCCTTTGCTCGTCGCTTGCGGGCCTTCACCCTGTGTTGCTGGTGGTTGGTAGCGCGGTGTATATGTTCTGCATTACCTTGATGAATTCCGATGATTACCTCCCTCGAAATTTCTTCATGTTGGGCTTGGGCTTTCTGCTGTTGGAGATCTATCCCATTTCTGTGCATGAGATACCGATGCGTATGGTGGCAACGTTGTTTGCTGTTGCCTGCACCACCGCGTTTATTTATGCAATGCGTCATTTCTCGGCGCAAAGTGAGATAACTCAAGATCGAGGCTTTGTGATGAGGGCATTCGATGACATCGGATTTCAACTGATCGATCTTTCGAACCTCGATGTGAGTAAGCTCGATGCCCATAGGGTGTACGACATTACTCGAGAGTATTGCAACAAGGAGTATGGCAACGTCTTTCGCCAAGGTGGCGTACTGAGCGGACGGCAGCGGTATACGTTTTCACTTTTGATTTGCGCCGAGCAAATAGCCGATATGATGCACGGCGCTTCGCGTAACGTGCATTCGATGGAGCAGGCAGAGCGTGACTATCTTCTTGATCTGTCTGAAGTGTTTCTGGGCTTCGGGCAAGGGCGCATTAAACAGGTTCGTGCCATGATATCGGCGCTTCAAGAATTTCTGGATACACATCGGTTGGAAAATATTGAACACGATACAGCGTGGCGCGCAACGCTCGAGGCGATGATGTACACGTTGAGCGACAGCAAAGCATCACGTGATAATTCGACGCCGTTTGGATTGGGGATTCGTTATCGGTTGCACTTTATCAAGGACAACTTCAGTCTGAAGAATTCTCAGCTTAGGTTTTCTATTCAGCTTGGCGTAATCGTTGGAACGTCCTTCGCGGTTTCTGAGCTCATGCTGCTCTATATGGATACGCATTTCGGCGCGTGGATTCCCATCACTTCGTTCCTGATGATGAACACGTACCGCGATGAAACAATGAGAATGATGGGCAAACAGCTTTTGGGCATGCTGGTTGGCATGGCGGTGTTCGTGGCCGTCACCCATTTCATCCCCGAATCCGTTCGAATATTCTGCGTTCTTGTTATGGGCTATGGCGTCATTTTGATGAACTTCGGTCCAGCAGTTTCTATGGCCGCTGGTACGCAGCTGGCACTTGCTGCCCTATATCCCACCATGTCGCTCGGAGACACGCTGATGATGCGTTTGGTGTTTGTTCTTCTGGGGACTCTCGTGGTGCTGTCCATCATTTTCGTTTTCCTGCAATCGCGCAGATCGATGACGATTTCTCACAAGATGAGTGAAATGGAACGCGTGGACGAAAGGCTGCTAGCTCAGATACGAATCGATATCGATCATGGGCAAGCCGACAGCGATCGAAGCATTCAGCTGCTGTACTACCTCCATATGAATGCCTCGATCTTGGGTTCGCTGGCAAATAAAGTTGACGACACTATGGCCGACGAAGTGAAACGGCTCATTGAAGCGAATTATCAGTTCGCCATGGACGCTGCCCATGCCATTGTGTTCTTGAACTCCGATATCAAGAAGCAGCGTTTTGCGCACTTGAGAGGAACCACGAGCAAGCTACGGCTTAAGATCGATGATTTGCCATTGACCAAAAGCGACACTGATTAAACGAGCGTTGGCATGGCATGTAATAGGGTTGGCTGCTGTTGCGTGCTAGGTGGGAATCGAGTCTGACGTTGCGTGTCATCAAGGAATAGTGCCGCGGTTGCTGCATGTGGCTTCGTTTTCTGGATAGATTGGCATTGCTTTTTCGTGCGACTGTGCTGTCGGTGGGGCAGCAAACGCTGCTGGAAGCAGCATTTATGCAAGGCGTTCGGCGGCCTGAAGAGTGTTTATCTGCGATCGATCCTAGAGAAACAGATGGGATCCTGCCGTGATCCTTCAAATAGGTATAGCAAAATTAAGCCACCTTCCCGCTTCGTGGATAACGACAGGCAGGAAGGTGGCTCATGTAGGGGCTTTGGTGTCTATTCGTCGATGAAGAGGTTTGAAGCTTCGTCCTTGTAGGGCTGGATGGATTCAATCATTTTCGTAAGCTTCTTCTCGAATTTCTTAATGGAATCTTTGCCAACGGGCAGCCAGAGGGGAAGAGGGTCCGGCGAGCTTACCACCTTGTATACAAACTCGGCAGCTTTTTGAGGGTCGCCGTGTTGTTGGTAATTGTGGCCCAGGCAGAACTCTTCCGCGCCGCGAGCTGGCGTGTTGTCGTATGCCTCAAGAGGGGCATTGGGTGTGCGGATAGAGGTTCCGTCGAAGAAGTTAGTGCGGAACATCCCCGGCTCTACCACCATGCTTTCGATGCCGAAGGGCTTCATTTCCAGCGAAAGCACTTCGCTTACTGCAGCAACGGAGAACTTTGTTGCGTCGTAGAGGGCTCCACCAGGATCGCAGGCAAAACTAGCCATGGAGCCGATGTTAACAATGCGCCCTGAGCCTTGATTGCGCATATGGGGTAGCACCGCGCGGGCAACATTCATCATGCCGAATACGTTGGTGTCGAAGATGGCGCGCGTTTCTTCATCGGTGGTCTCTTCGAGCGATCCGAAGATTCCGTAACCGGCATTGTTCACCAAGACGTCGATGCGGCCGAATTCCTCAATTACTTGATTTACGGCTTCCTTGATTTCGGATTGGTTGGTCACGTCGAGCTTTACGGGCAAAAGCTGCTCAGATTCTCCGAAGGCCGCCCGCACTGCTTCTGGCTTGCGGGCGCCTGCTGCGACGCGGCAGCCATGATCGAGCGCTGCCTGAGCGAATGCCTTGCCGAATCCTCGGCTTGCGCCGGTGATAAGCCAAACGGGAGTTTCCATTTCTGTTCCTTTCTTCGCGCGTCTGCCTGCGAAGAACAAGAAGCCGGGCAGTCGCTCGTATTCATGCTCTGCGGGTTAACTTGACTGCGACACCTTATTTGAGAGCGTTGCGATGCTATCGCTACTCTTCTTGATTTTAGCTTCAATGCGGGTTTTTTCGTCGCCCGTTGCCGGGGTGGGCTGGTAGTTGTTTGAATTGGAAACAGAAGAAATCGAGCAAGGGATAACGTTGATGTTGTCGTCGGTGGCAACATCGTTGCCTGTTACCGTGAACGTTTGCTGGAAGATCATGCAGTCTTTATCAGATGGGTTGGGATTGCCGCCAAAGCAGAAGTTACCCAGGCTGTATACGATATAGCGGCCATTGTACTTCTCGTATCCCTGTATTACATGAGGGTGGGACCCGATAACAAGATCGGCCCCCTCGTCAACGGCAATGTGTCCCAGCTGGATTTGCGTTTCGTCGGGGACCGTTTCCTTTTCGGTGCCCCAATGGAAATAGACGGCAACAAGCTGAGCTCCGTTTTCTTTGGCGGTTTTGATGTTCTGCTTGAGCTCGTCTTGGATATCGAGGTGCTTTGCCAGCTCGTAGGTTCCAATGAGGGCAACCTTCACGCCGTTGACATCGCGATAATCGATGCGGTCGTAGCCAAAGGTTCCGATTCCTGCATTTTCCAGGGCGGAAATGGTGTCAGTGTAACTTTGCTCGCCGTAGTCGCGCGAGTGGTTGTTGGCAAGCGATGTCGTCTCAACATTGCCCTTCACAAGAATTTGCGCGTAATCGGCGGGGCCTTTGAAGGCGAAGGTCTTGTCCTGACGTGTGGAGGAGGTGGTTAGGGTTCCCTCCATGTTCACCACAGTAAGATCGTCGTTTTTGAAGATGTCGGCAACGTTGGCAAGGAAATAGGATGGGTCGTCGACCGCTTCATATTTAGTGTTGAAGCTGGTATCGGAGCTGAAATTAACATCGGTTCCCAAGGTGCAGTCGCCAGCGAATGTAACCGTAAGCGTAGTGGGCGTTGGCGCCGCATCGGTGGCAGCAGGCGTCTCTTCTTTAGTGTTTTGGCTCGAGCCGCCAAGAGCTCCGACCAGGGTGGTCACAAGAAAAATAACGACAACGAGGGCCGCTGCTCCGCCAACGAAAAAGGGCAGATTGCTGCGCTTCTTCGAGTATCCATGGCGAACGTAGGTGCTGGTTCCTTGGCGAGGCGTAAGCGTCTGGTAGGAATGTTGCTCGTGGATAGGCGCGCGGCTTGTTCTACGAGAAGACGGAGTGGTTCGGCGGCTGGAAGCGCGCCGTTGGCTGGGGCGTTGTTGGCCTCGTTGCGATGGCTGTTGCCGGCGGCCTTGTTGTTGGCGTGGGCGTGATGATTGCGCCGATTGGCGTGGGTCAGTGCTGAAAGTGTTACTGCGGGAAGTTTGCGTGAAGGACCCCTCCGAATAATCGGATGCGTGGCTGGCCTGTCGGCGAGGCGCGGGGCGTCCGTCAATTTGGTGGCGTTGCGTAGTGCGATTGCCGGGCGTTTGGGCGCGGCGGTTCGTGTTGCGTTCGTTCATGGGATTCCTTTTGTTGCGTGATGAAACCATGGTACCAAAGCTCGCCATTATCAGGGCGGATGTGGGCTTAGCTTTCCTTGAGTGAATTGTGTGAATGGGGGATGAGGCTCATATACTGGAAGATAGAAGCGGTGCTTGGCATCGGCGTCGTATGTGGGCTGAAGAAGAGAAGGGGTATTGCTCATGGGCGAAGGCTCATTGTTCGCAAAACTGGCACGAGCTGCATTGTGTGTAGCGGTCGCGATGACTCTGGCGCTTTTCCCCTTGACTCTCTGTTCATGCGACTCACCCGATCAGAAAACCCACGTTACCGTTTCGGTATGGGATGACTCTGTGCTCACTTCGGGGTTTGCTCAGTACATCGAAGAGCAGAACCCTGATTATGAAATAGAGTGGATCGTGGGGGACGATTCTCTTGATTTCTATGATTATCAGGCAAAACACGGATCGCTGCCCGATGTCATCCTGACGAAGGACTTCAACCGCGTAAGCGCCGAATCGCTGTCTGCGTCTCTCTACGATCTCGGGGGAACGGATATCGCGGCATCATATAGCGAAGATGCGCTCAGGTCTATTCCCGGCAACTCCGACGCGGTGAAATATTTGCCAGGTGCGAGTGGCTTTGAGGGCATAGTAATCAATAGCTACCTATTCGATTCGTACGGCATTTCCGTTCCGAGTGATAGGCAGTCGTTTATCGAGGCATGCAAGGCTTTCTCGGAAAGGGGAGTTGAGCCGCTTGCTGCAGGCATGGCTGACACCGAAACCTGTTATGAGGTCATGCAAGGGTTCGCCGATGCTTCGCTGGTGTCCGAGACGGAAGATTTTTTGAGTCAGGTATTGAAGCGCGATTCGAGCTCGGTTTCCGTAGATGCCTCCTCGTTCCCCGATGCGCTTTCGTATTTGGGCGATCTTATGGCGCAGGGCGTTATCAGTGCCGAGAGTTTCAATGAGACGCCTGATCAAGCCGAGCAGAAATTCTTAGACGGGAAAGCAGCAATGCTGTTCTTGCCCGATGGGCAGGCCTCGTCGTATGGCGCCCAGCATAATATGACCGTGAGAGCCCTGCCGTTTTTCGGGGATTCTTCGAGTTGGGCATTTGCCCAGCCGGTATTTATGGGAATGGTCAGCGATGTGAAAACCCAAGGGGTTGCCTCTACTGCGAGCGACGAGGTTATACACAAGGCTGCGGTTGATGTACTTTCGAGCATTATGAGCGTCGATGCCCAAAATTATTATCTGGGTCTGTATGGCATAGATAAATTGGTATCCACTTCCGCAGACGATCTGATTCAGCTTCCCGATGCCCTTTCTTCTCTTTCGTCGAGCCTGGAAGAGGGAAGTGTCCGAACGTTTCTGCCTAATCGGCTCGCATCGAATGCGGTCGGCGAAACACTCTCAGATGTTGTAAAGGGAGAGGTCGACGCTGCGGGCGCCCTTGATGAGGTGGAGGGTCTGTTGAAGGCTGAGCAGTCTGAAGATAAAAAGGTGCTCACTTCGTTTTCGGAGGGCGTGAGCGGCCTTTTCGACGACACGAAGGGTAACGTTGCTGCTCTGGACATCGCCCAAGTGTCCTCGCAGGTGCTGAATACCGATGCATTTGTCGTTTCGCCCCATGCTGCGCGCTGTCCCCTGTATGCGGGAGATAAGACGGCAACGGATTTAGCCTATTCGGTTGCAAAGATGCCCGTTGCCGTGGTCTCTCTTTCGGGAGATGAGCTTACCGAGTATCTTTCGCGTTGCGTGGCGGCGGCAAAAAGTCCCTACGATTTGCCCGTTGTAAGCGGGCTGCATCTGGAGATAGCTCAGAAAAACGGCACTTTCCAGCTTGAATCGGTGGCGAAGATCACCTCATCAGGCATGCAATCTGGTGGAACCGACACTTCTTCGGCCAACGAAGGACGAGAATCCACGGTCGACTTACGTTCTGGGGATACCTATACCGTGGGCATCTCATCGTTTTCCTGGGAGACGGAGCTCTCTGAAGCGGGCGCTTACGACCCTGTTGAGCAGAAAGGCTCCCTACAGGATATCTGGGTAGATGCATATCGCGATGGCAAGGTTGCCGGCTTGCCTGCCTATCAAGATTACTTTGCTTTTTCCTAGGATGCTTTCGGTGTATTCTGACTCTGATAAACGTGTCAGAAAGGTAATCAGAGCATGATCATAAAGAAGACCCCTCATCAGATTGAGGAAATGGCTGAAGCGGGCCGCTTGTCCGCTAAAGTTTTGCGTGAAGTAGGTGCGCGGGTAAAGCCAGGCGTGTCTACTGCCGAACTGGACCGCATCGCCGAGATGATTATCCGCATGGAGGGCGGCATCCCTGCTTTCAAGGGATATGGCGGATTCCCTGGTAGCATTTGCGCATCGGTGAACGATCAGATCGTTCATGGTATCCCCTCCAATTCCGTCATTCTCCAGGAGGGCGATATCCTTTCTATTGATACGGGCGCTATCGTGAAAGGATGGGTTGGAGACAACGCTTGGACGTATCCGGTTGGCAAGATCTCTCCCGAAAAGAAGCGTCTGCTCGAGGTTACCGAACAGTGCATGTGGGCTGGCATCGAGGCTGCTCGCCCCGGCAATCATTTGGGCGATATCGGTCATGCTATCCAAGAGATTGCCGAGCGCGCTGGCTACGGTGTTGTGCGTGAGTATGTGGGTCATGGCGTGGGTCGCGATATGCATGAAGACCCCAATGTTCCCAACTACGGCCGAAAGCACACTGGTATTAAGCTTGAGCCGGGCATGGTTATCGCCATTGAACCTATGATCAATATCGGCACCTATAAAACTAAGGTTATGAGCGATGGTTGGCTTGTTTGCACGCGCGATGGTAAGCCTTCTGCGCATTTCGAGAAGACCGTTGCTATTACTGAAGATGGCCCCCGCGTTCTGACCACGGAGCCTGATTATCGCCGCCCGGTAAACAAATAGCTTCGACTTGAGGCCGAATAGCCCTCATCGGACGTTCGTTCGATCGCCTCTTTTGCATCGACTGACATAGCTCTTGATACTATTCGTTCCCCTAAGCGCCTCCATGGAGGCGCTTTTTTATTGCCCGATTGGCTGCGGGCTGCGACGGCGAGCATGCTTGAGGTAAAGGGTTTTAGCGTGCAAAGGGTCTTTGCTCGGCGGTTGTCTCGTGCGGTCTTGCTTGTCAAAATGCCACGGTGTTTCGGCGCTGTTTCCATATCATTGAGCGCTCTGTTAACTGCCAATCTACCTGCGTTTTTAGAATAATTTGCGGAATACAAGCTTTTGACCTGGTGTTTTGTAAATCTCTCATCAGCTTGATGAGCGTTCATGTTAAGCGTGCGTTTCAAGGTTTTTGACCCTTTGTTAAACAGGGCGCATCGCGCTTGTCGCGGGCAAAAGCGGTTCTAATATGAGCCTGTCGAGTTCAACGAAGAGCTCGAATGTGTGATTGCCCTCGATGCGAAGCCTCTCTGGAAGGCATTTTGGCGAGTACGGCAATATGAATGGCTCAACGGCGAGTCTCTGGCAGCTGCGTAAGTGGCTGGCGCAAGAATATCGATCTTACGCAAAAGGAGTGATCGCCTTATGACACCGCCAACAGATGCCGCCGTTTTGGGTGGCATAACCGCAGAATCGAAAGAATACTTTGAAAAGCGCTCCCTTAAGAAGGGCGCCGTAAACTGGGTACTGCTTATGAGCTTGGGCATTGCCTACGTAATATCCGGTGACTTTTCTGGATGGAACTACGGCATAGGCTACGGTGGCTGGTTCGGAATGCTTATCGCATTCTTGGTCATGGGAGCCATGTATTTGTTCATGGTGCTGGGCCTGGCTGAAATGTCTTCTGCCATGCCCGCAGCTGGTGCTGGTTATGGCTTTGCCCGCCGCGCCATGGGCAAGGTAGGTGGCGCGCTGACCGGGTTCGCCATCTTGATTGAGTATACGATTTGCCCCGTCGCCATCTCGACGTTTATTGCTGCGTATGTGCATGCGTTGGGCCTGTTCGCCGATATTCCCTCGGTTGCCATCATCGGCCTCTTCTTTATCGTCTTCGTTGGTATTCACCTTATCGGTGTTGGCGAAGCATTGAAAATCGTATTTGGCATTACCGCTATTGCTATGATTGCCCTTATCGCTTTCGTCCTTGGTATTGCGTCTCACTTTGAAGTGGCAAATCTCTTCAACATCGCTCCTGCTGTTGATGGAGGTACGACGCTTTTGCCTTTCGGTGTTGCCGGTGTGATTTCTGCTCTCCCATTTGGCATTTGGCTGTTCCTTGCAGTTGAGGGCGTTCCCCTGGCAGCGGAAGAATCGGCAAACCCAAAGAAGGACATGCCTAAGGGCATTATCGGTGCAATGCTGACCCTCATGGTTACGGGCGCTTTGGTTCTGTTCCTTACCGCAGGTGGTGCTGGTGCTGAGTTTGCTGGCGCTGCAGCCGCCCCGTTGGTTGACGCATTGAACGAAGTTGGCGAAGGCCCTCTTGCGACGTTTGTAAACTACGCTGGTCTTGCTGGCCTGGTCGCTTCGTTCTTCTCGACGGTATTCAGCGGCTCCCGCCAGGCGTTCGCCCTTTCTCGCGCTGGCTATTTGCCTAAGTTCCTTTCCGTTACCGGTTCCCGCAAAACCCCGTTTGTTGCCCTGCTTGTTTTGGGTACCATCGCCTTTACCTTGGCTGCCGTAGTTCAAGACGGCGACATCCTCCTGAACATGGCAGTATTCGCCGCATGCGTTTCCTACGCAATGATGAATCTTTCCCACATCATCTTGCGCAAGAAGGAGCCAAACATGGAGCGCGGCTTCAAGGCCCCTGGCGGAATTGCCCTTACCGGTATCTCTTTCGCTCTTTCCCTGGTGGCTATTGTTTCGACCTTTACGGTTGATGCCTTTGCTGCAGGCTGCACCCTCGCAGTTCTTGCGGGACTGATGGTGTACTTCTTCGCTTATTCGCGAAAGCACCTGGTGGGCAATGCACCCGAAGAGGAATTTGCCGCTTTGAAGGCTGCAGAAGCTGAGCTGAGTTAGACCGTTGCCGCAGGGGCGGTTTGACCCCTGCGGCACGTATTCCCTGCTGTGAGGGAAAGGAGATGCTGTGATTGATTCGGTGATTTTCGATTGCGACGGAACGCTGCTTGACTCGATGCCCGCATGGCATGCACTGCAGGAGCGATTTGCCCAAAAGGCAGGAATTGCCCTCAACCCTATGCAATTGGTTCGTTTGAATGCGAACACTCTTCCCGAAACAGCAGCCTTTTTCCATCGGGAATGCGGTTTGGGCGGTTCGGTCGAAGAGGTTCTGGATGATGCCCACCAGATCCTTCTTAGCGAATATCGCGACAACGTTCTGGCCCGAAACGGCGCGGTGGAACTTGTCCGCCGCCTGAGCGACGACGGAGTGAAGCTTGCGGTTGCCTCGTCAAGCCCTGTCGACTTCCTTCAAGCGGGCTTGGAGAGAGCGGGCATGTTCGACCTGTTCGATGTGGTTGCCTCTGCGGAAGGCGAGGGCAGGACGAAGAGCGACCCCCAGTTCAGCGCAAGCGTCGCCTTCAGGCTTGGCGCAAATCCCGCCAACAGCTGGTGTGTTGACGATTCGGCGTATGCATTGGGCGCAATGGCGCAGGCGGGTTTTATGACTTTGGGTATCTACGACTCCGATAACGCAGGAACGAAAGAAGATCTGCGTGAAGCAGCCGATGGCTTCATAAACGGTTTCGAAGAATTGGATTACGAGTGCTTTGTGCGCGGTTGGAAAAGAGAGAGCGTTGCCATCCGTTAAGGGAGGCAAGTGGAAGAGCCAGCACAGGGCTGAATCGACTTAAGTGAGAGGAAGAAAATGGGTTGCAAGAGTGAAGACGTTGGCATCCTTGAATCTAATAGCTTCAACGTTGCCAATATTGATTCTTTGGAAGGTGATTTGAAGAGCCTGGTTGAACGCCGAGCGGTGCTGGGCCCTTGTTATCGCCTGTTTTACCAGAAGCCATTGCATTTGGTGCGCGGTAAGGGAACGCGCCTGTTCGACGCCGACGGCACCGAATACCTTGATATGTATAACAACATTCCCTCGATGGGCCATAGCAATCCGGCAATCACCGAAGCGGTTACTGATCAGCTGCAGCTGCTGAATACGCATACTCGTTATGTGCATGAGAATATCCTGGACTATGCCGAGGACTTGCTTTCAACCATGCCTGAGGAAATCGATCGCGTGATGTTTATGTGCTCGGGCTCGGAGGCCAATGACCTGGCGGTACGCTGCGCTCAGCTTTACACGGGCGGCGAGGGAATCATCGTTACCGGCGAAGCGTATCACGGAAATACCGCCTTGATCTCCGGTCTTTCCCCTTCAATTGGCAAAAGTGTTGCCATGAGCCAAACCATGCGCATGATTCCTTCCCCTGATACATTCAGGCTGGAAGTTGACGATTTGGGTACATGGATGTGCGAGCAGATTTCCATCCAGATTCAGGACATGCGTCGCCACGGCATCAAGTTTGCTGGCGTGTTGTTCGATGGCATCTTTTCCTCCGACGGCGTTATTCCCGGTACGCCAGGCTTCCTGAAGCCGGTGGTCGATTTGGTTCACAAAGAAGGCGGCGTGTACATTGCCGATGAAGTGCAGCCAGGGTTCTGCCGTACCGGCGATGCCTTCTGGGGCTTTGCGCGCCATGATATTGTTCCCGATATCGTAACCATGGGTAAGCCCATGGCGAATGGCATTCCTTGCTCTGCCATGGCCATAAAGAGCGAGGTTCTCGATGCGTTTGCGCAGGACAACCCCTATTTCAATACGTTTGCTGGAAATCCTGTTTCCATGGCTGCGGCCCAGGCGGTTCTTAACTATATCCGAGAAAACGACATCTTGGAGCATACCCGCATCATGGGTGAAAAGCTTCGCGCTGCTGTGAGCGACATTGCAACGCGTCATCCCCAGCTTGCCGATGTACGTGGCGCTGGCTTGTTCACTGGTGTGGAAGTGGTCCGCCCAGGCACAAAGGAAGCCGATCGGCCTTTCGCCGTTTCCCTTATCGAAAAGCTGCGTGAAAACCATGTGCTTATTTCCCTGTGCGGTCCTTACGGCAACGTGCTGAAGGTCCGTCCGCCGCTGGTGTTTGACGACTCCGATCTCGATATGTTCGCAAGCGCCCTGGAAGCCTCGTTTTCTCAGCTTGAGGTTTAGTGCATGATGTCTGCCCTGTTTTGGTGGGCGAATTGGAAAGGATGCCCTCATGGCTAATAATTTTGAGAACCCCGAAGTATTTATGGAAGTGGCAAAAGCCGCAGCTGAACACTATGCCGATTCATGTGCGGTGAAGCTCCTTGCGTTTTCCGAGAATGCTACGTATTTGGTGTACGACCCCGCAACCGATGAAAAGCTGTTTGTGCTACGCGTGGGACGCCCTGGCTATCATACGCGCGAAGAATACGAAAGCGAGATAAGCTGGCTTCGCCAGATCAACGACTATACACCGCTTAAGGTTGCCAATCCCATTCCCGCAACCGATGGGTCCTATATCCAGGAGATTGAAAAGGACGGGGTAACGTACTTCTGTGTAGCGACTGAGTTTTTGACGGGCGAAACACTGGAACACGATAACTCTCCAGAAGCGGCTCCTGCCCATTTTCGAACGCTGGGAAAAACGACGGCCTACCTGCATCGCCAAACCGAGATTTGGAACGGCACCAAAGATATCAAGCGCTTTCATTGGGACTACGAGAACATGATTGGCGAAAATGCCGTTTGGGGCAATTGGCGCGATTACCCCGATCTGTACCCAGAGGCGGAAGCGAAGATCGAACGCTGCTGCCAGATCATCGAAGCGCGATTGGAGCGCTATGGCAAAACCGATCTGAACTATGGCGTGATTCATGCCGACCTACGCGATACCAACATCCTGGTTGATGGCGATGTGATCAAGGTTATCGACTTTGACGATTTCGGTTTCGGCTGGCATCTGCACGATCTGGCAGGCGCGCTGACCTTCATCGAGGATAGGGAAGACGTTCCTGATTTGGTGAATGCTTGGCTTGATGGATATCGCAAGGTTCTTCCCTTTACTGATACCGATTTCGTGGAAATCGACACGTTCATTTTGCAGCGCCGTATCCAGATGATGGCTTGGATGGGAAGTCATCAGGATTCCACCCCTGTTCAGGGATATATGCAGGGGTACATGGAAGGCACCATGAATTTGGTGGAGCGCTACCTGCGTCTTTTTGGTTAAAGCGCAGGCCACGTGGCTGGATTGACTTCTGCCGTCTTTCAGCACCGAGGATATCCCCCGAAGGCTCTACCGCTTTGCGGCTTACCAATTTACGTGAACGAAAGAGAGAACACTTATGAAGGAAATAGAGATCATCATCAACGGCGACAAACTTGAGCGAGTAAAGCGCATCCTGTCCGCCTTCAGCAAGAACGGCATTTTCGTGAGCCAGGGTTTTGGCTATGGCCATCAGCAAGGCTATCATCAGGTGTACACGCGTGATGACAACCGTGGCGTGAACATGCTCCCCAAGGTTTCGGTCCGCACCGTAGTAGCGGATGACTTGGTTGACCCGATTGTGAACGAGATGGTTTCGAGCATGGGCAACGCAACCTTTGGAGATGGCAAGATCTTCATAAAAGACGTTGCCGAGGCAATTCGCGTGCGAACCGGCGAGGTGGGCGATGCGGCTCTGTAGCGGAGAGCCCGACGGTTTAAGTCCTAAATGCTGCGAAGCGGCTCTGCCCGCCTGGTTTCAGGAGGGCAGAGCCGCTTTTGTGTTGGGGGCTTGCAGGGAAAACGAACGTGGCGGTACCGCGCTCAGTGGTTTTGCACTCGGGTTGTTCCTGTAGTTTCGTCAACCTTAATTCTTCGATTGGATACGGAATTCGGACAAGCTTGCGCAAGCCCTGGCGGGCCGCGACAACCCTTATGGGTTCCATCGGCGGCCCTCTCCTGTGCGCGCGGGCATCCATCGATGTGGAAGTCGATTACGCGGTTCGTTCGGTCTTGCGGATCATTCGGCCCTGTGAGGCTCGAGCCTTATGGATCGCGTTCTGGGTCGCGCCACGGGCGATGATGCGGAAGTATTACAGACTTTGCGCGGTGTCACACAAGAGTCGCAAACCACAAAAGGCGTTAGGCTGCAGACCTACGCAAAGAATTGTGCAGGGTGCCTTTCGGATCTTTGATAAGCAGATAAAACGCCCACGCGACAAGACCCGCAACAACGACCACGCCACCCAAGATGGCATCGTTGAGCATGGCAGTAGTGTCGGCGATTTCGATGAACGCTTCACCTTCAGCGAGGCATGCGATGCCGTCGACGATCCACATGAGCCCCGCGCCCCAATACATAAGGGCGAGCACCCCGATTTTCATGGTGCTTTTTGGGCCGGCAGCATACCACGCGATGGTAGCGATTGCAGCGGCGAGCAAGGTAATGACGAGTGTCATCTAGGCCTCCTTTGCCGCGGTGACGGGTTTTGCTTTCACGGCCGTATCGGCAACGAAAGTTGCGATGAACCACACGAGCGTGACCAGAAGGGCCATGCCAACGCCGATGGTCGCCATCTCATGAAGCATGGCAGGGATTTCCGAAGGGTCGTTCATGGCGGTGAGGAAAGGCGGGAAAGGGACGACTTCGCCGTGCCACATGTGCTCTATACACAGCAGAATTACGCCGCCCCATAGCATGTTGAGCAGCCATCCAATTTTGCGGGTCCAGCAGATGCCACCTTCGGTGGGGTCGGTGAGCTGGTTCCCGTGTTCGTCGACGATGCCCTGCTCCATTTCCTTCTTCTTGACTACTGCGCGAACTGCGGTGCCGATAATGGCTTCGCCGCCACCAACGAGAAAACACGCCATTTGAAACCTCCAAACTTCTATGGATACGGTGTTACGAAACTATATCCCGTAACAACGGGAATATTAGCACTTTCATCAGGCAGTGTGAAGAGCTCTGAAATAGTAATACCAGAATAGTCGTGGTTGACTCAGGGGTGTTGCATTTTTGGCATGGTGAGTTAACCTGCCCGAGCTTGGCGCGATTGAGCTTGGGCGCGGTGTTCGCGTTTTGTGGTGGCAACTGCGCTAGAATCCAAAGCGGTATTTTCGGAAAACGAAAGGGCGGACTTACTTCATGAGCGTGCTGTTTTTGGAATATCCAAAATGTTCCACCTGCAAAAAGGCCAAGAAGTGGCTTGACGAGCATGGCGTGGAATACTGCGATCGTGACATCACGACTAAGAACCCCACGGCGGCCGAGCTCGCGGAATGGCATGCGCGTTCGGGATTGCCGTTGCGCCGTCTCTTCAATACGTCTGGCATGAAGTATCGCGAGCTTGGCATTAAAGCGAGGCTCGATGCCGGTATGAGCGACGCCGAGTGCTTCGATTTGCTTGCGACCGACGGCATGCTCGTGAAACGTCCGCTGCTTGTGGGCGACGATTTTGTGATTCCTGGTTTCAGAGAACAGACGTGGGCAGAGGCGCTGGGGTTGAGCCTGTAAGGTGAGCTTTTTCTTAGCCTATGGTGTTGGGCTTGGCAGCCGGCTCCGAGTCTGGGTCGAGCTTGCTTTCGTGCTGGGTGAGAAGGTCGTATAGGTTAACGGACAATCCTTTGTTGCCGGAGCGCGATAGTTCTAGAGCCTCTATACGGCTAATGGCTTGCTTCGTAGCCCAAGATAATTGCTTCGGCAACTTCCGCTAGAGGCTTGCGCGTGTTCATAGAGATCTTCCGCATGCGGCCGAAGGCTTCTTCTTCTGTTGCTCCCGCTTCGATGAGCAGGCATTTTGCTTTGTCGACAAGACGTCGCGATTCCATACGTGCTTTTAGCCGATCAAGCTCACCGTGCAGCTGCTCTTCTTGCTTGAAACGGCTGGTGGCAACCTCGATGGCGGCAACCAGATCCTTTTCGGCGAAAGGCTTCGTCACATAGCCGAATACGCCCATCTTGGATGCTTCTTTGATCTTGTCCTTCTGCGCGTAAGCGGTAACCATCACAACGGGGCATAGCTGCGCCTGCGCGATTTCCTGAGCTGCTGCGAATCCATCATCGCCATCCATATGAGCGTCCATAAGCGCGCAATCGGGCGCAAAGGCGAATGCCTTTTGAACCGCTTCGCGTCCGCTGCGTGCCTCTGCGACAACTTCGTAGCCCAGATCTTGAAGGGTTTCCTTCAAGTCCATGCGGATGATTGCTTCGTCTTCTGCTATCAGGAGCTTCATTGTTCCTCTTCTGGTGTTTGGGGTTGTTCGTTAAGGATGGAATTGGGTATTTCGAAAGTGAAGCATGCTCCAATGGGCGTTGCCACTTCTTCGAGTTCGCTGCGAAGGTCGTCCTCGACCAGGGTGCGCATGAGAGTCAATCCCATGCTGGTTTGTCCTTGGATGGTGAATCCGCTAGGTAACCCGCAGCCGTCATCGCTGATGGTTGCGCGCAGCCCTTTTTCGGTCTGCTCGAGACTGATGTTCACGTTTCCTTGTGTTTCTTCGGCGAATCCATGCTCGAAGGAATTGCACGTGATTTCGGCGATGACAAGCGCCAAGCTTATGGAAACGGATCCGGGAACAAGGCGCGGGGTTCCGGTAACCGTGATGAAGAACCGACTTGAGTCACCGCACATACTGGTTTTGACCTGCTGCGATACGCGCCGAGCAAGTTCGATGACGTCCACCTGCTCTTTGGCCGCCTCGGAGAGCATCTCGTGCGCTATCGCCATGGAGCGAAGGCGCCCTGCCGCTTCAACCAAGACGCTTCTTGCCTCTTCGGAGGGGCAGCGGCGAATATGCAGACGCATCAGTGATTCAACGGTTTGCAGATTGTTCTTCACCCGATGGTGAATTTCATGAATGAGGGCGTCTTTTACGCGTATCTCACGGGCAAGCGCTTGTTCTCGTTCTTCTGTGGCGGACCCGTTTGGGTCAGTGCGCTTTTCCATGATGAGCCTCCTTCGATGTGCGCATAGTTTCCGCAACCGATTGTAGAAAGGCGGTATTTCGAGTCGGTTTCTCCGCGGTTTCCAAACGATTTGCTTTTGATGCGCAAACTTGAGCGGGTGGGCCAATTTGGCTTGGGCTTCGTTCGGCTTGCCGGGCCGTGCCTTAAGGCACTTGAGTTGGCGCGAAACAAAAATGCCCCGCTTTTTGGCCGCCCTCATCCTTTATGGACGGGCGGCTACTAAAAGCGGGGCATGGTGAGGCGAAGCGGAGCTTGCCTTTGCGCGGCAAGCAGTTCTTGCTACGAGCGCTTCGGTTACGAGAAGAACACGCGCGAAGTGCGGCCGTAAAACGATTCAGCCTTGTAACGCAGCAGCACGGTTGGCTCTTCGCCCGATTGAACGATAACGCGGCGGATGGGGCGATCGATGGGAATAAGCTCGCCATCGATGAACATAGTTGCCTCGCGGTTCGCGCTCGAAGGGTCCATTGCGATTTCGACGATATCGGAAGGGCCGGTAACCAGTGCTCGAGAGTGCAGGGAATGGGGCGCGATGGGCACTACCACCAGGCCGCTGTAACCGGGGGCAACCAGTGGGCCGCCTGCGGAAAGGGCGTAAGCGGTAGATCCGGTTGCGGTGGCAACGATAAGGCCGTCTCCCTTAACATCGGCAACTTTTTCGCCTGCAACCGTGTAGGCGCAGTCGATGACGCGACCCTGGGCACCACGGGCAAGGGTGAGTTCGTTCAATCCGAAGAACTGCTGTGAGCCCTTCATGGGGGCATCGGGGCCGCCGTTGGCTCCTTCGTCGCCTTCGCAGAAGACATCGATGCGCAGGTTCGTGCGGTATTCGGTGGTCAGCTCGCCGGCGAGCGCTGCTGCAACCACGGGGATAATGCCGTCTTCGTTGGAGTTGGCCATGAATCCCAGATGGCCGAAGTTCACGCCTAAAATAGGGATGCGGCGGTATTTGATTTGAGCGGCAGTACGCAAAATGGTACCGTCGCCGCCCAGCACTACGGCAAGATCGAAATCGTCGATATTTTCGACGCGGCGCTGGAAAAACTCGGATGAAGCGCGGAGATCGTCCGTATCGAAAGCGGTGAACTCGACGCCCTGGGAAGCCAGGTACACCTCGAGGAGCAGCGCTGACTCGAGCGCTTTGGGGTTGTAATTATTGCGAACAATAAGAATGCGCATAGATTATTCCTTAGTATGGTTCCCTGGAATCTGAACAATTATAGACAACCTTGAGGACCAATGGCCAACGACTCTAAAGACAGCATACTTAAAAATACGGGGCTCATTACCCTGTGCACGCTTGGTTCCCGCGTAACGGGGCTTTTGCGCACGTGGGCGATGGCGTTTGCCCTGGGCAATACGTTGCTCACCTCGGCATATCAGATTGCATACAATATGCCTTCTATGATTTACGAACTGGCGGCTTCGGGCCTTCTTGCCACGGCGTTTCTGCCTCTGTATTTGCTCCAGAAAGAAAAGAAGGGCAACGGGGAGGCCTATAAGTTCGCTTCGAATATCCTGACCCTTACCATTGTGCTCTTGGGCATCCTGGCGCTTGCCTGTTCGGTGTTTTCTCCGCTGGTTATCGAGACGCAGACCTTTACCGTCGGTCAAGGCGACTCGAAGACTTTGGCTATCTTCTTCTTCCGCATCTTTGCTATTCAGATCTTGTTCTACGGTGTTGGCGCGGTTATCACGGGCATCTTGAATGCCGAGCGAACTTACCTTATGCCGTCGTTGGCGCCGGTTATGAACAATATCGTGGTAACCGTGGTGATGTTCGGCTTCGTGCCACTTTCGGCTTGGAACGGGGAGTTTGCGCTGTGGTGGCTGGCAATCGGCACCTCTTTGGGCGTGTTGTGCCAGTTCGGCATTCAAATTCCCGCATTGGTGAAGCAGGGTTTCCGCTACCACCCTCATATCAATCTGCGTGACCCCATGATTAAGGAAGCGCTTAAGGTTGCCGGCCCTATGTTTCTCTACATTGCAGGCACGATGATCACCTTCAGTTGCCGCAATGCATTCTCGCTCGAGGCGGCGCCGAATGGCCCCTCCACCTTGAACTATGCGTGGACGTGGTATCAGCTTCCCTATGGCGTTATCGCCGTTTCGCTTTCTACCACGTTGCTTACCGAGTTGTCTGATTGTGCGGCGCGCGAAGACTGGGAGGGCTTCCGAGGCTTCATTCGCTCGGGCTTGCGATCGACGTTTTTCCTCATTATCCCGTTGGCGTTGTTGGTGGGCGCCCTGGCTCAGCCGCTGATGCAGCTGTTCCAAGCGGGTGCTTTCACCGCTGACGAGGTCAACAACGTTGGAAGCATCCTTGCCGTGTGGGTTTTGAGCTTGCCGTTCTATGCGGGGTACATGTATATGTACCGTGTGTTTGCGGCGCTGCGCAGCTTCTTGAAGTTTGCCCTCATCGATTTCGCCGTGCGCTTTGTCCAAGTGGCGGGGTATTGGTATCTGTGTCAGCCCGATGTGCTGGGGCTGGCGGGCATTCCCGTTGCCGACTTGGGATTCTATGCGGTGATGTTCGTGGTGTGCTCGTTTATCGTGCGCGGCAAGGTTGGAAGCTACGGCAATCGCAGCATTGTGGTCATGGTGGTTAAAACGGTTGTTGCTGGCGTGGTCGGCGCTGTGGCGGCGGGCTTGCTTGCCAATGGCATGGGCGTGCTTCTTGCCGGTGTTGCCATCAGCGCGGTAGTGAAGGCGGTTGCCATCCTGGCTGTTTCGGGCGTCGTGGGCCTGGTAGTTTCCTTCGGCTTGTGCAAGGTGTTGCGCGTGGAGGAGTTCGCCGTGCTCTCGCGTATCGGCAGCAAGTTCGCCGGCAAGCTCGGTCGCGGCAAGAAGGGCAATCACGCGGCGTAAAAACGTCAATGTTACGAATCTGAAAACACTTCGAAACAGGGATTTCGCGCGGTTCGTTCTCGCTAATATAGAAAAGCGTTTGAAAGCAGTTTTGTGCCTTCAAGCGCTTTTTTGTTTTCTGGTGTTGGGTTCATTGAAGGAGAATCATGGCAAAGCATATCTTTGTAACTGGCGGCGTTGTTTCGTCCTTGGGCAAGGGCATTACGGCAGCATCGCTGGGTCATTTGCTCAAAGCGCGCGGATATAAAGTAACCATGCAGAAGATGGACCCGTATCTGAACGTGGATCCGGGCACCATGAGCCCCTTTCAGCACGGCGAGGTATTCGTTACCGACGACGGCCATGAGGGTGACCTTGACCTTGGCCATTACGAGCGTTTTATCGATGAAAGCCTCTCTCGCGAATCCAACTTCACGCAGGGTTCCATTTACAAGAGCCTCATTGCTCGTGAACGCCGCGGCGACTTCCTGGGTGGTACCGTGCAGGTTATCCCGCATGTAACCAACGCCATTAAGGAACGTCTGTATCGCATTGCCGAGCAGTCCAACGCTGACATCGTAATCTCCGAAATCGGCGGCACTATCGGCGACATCGAGTCGCAGCCCTTTATTGAGGCAGCGCGCCAGTTCAAGAAGGAGCGCCCCTACGGTGACGTGCTGTTCGTTCACGTAACGCTGGTGCCTTATATTGCTGCAGCTCATGAGGTGAAAACCAAGCCCACGCAGCACAGCGTTAAGGAATTGCGTTCCATCGGTGTTCAGCCCGATTTCATCGTGTGCCGCTCCGACCATGAAATTTCCGAGCAGGTTCGAGAAAAGATCGCCCTGTTCTGTGACGTTGCTCCCGAAGACGTACTTGCCTGCATCGATGCACCTTCTATCTACGAAGTGCCACTTTCTTTGTATGATCAGCAGTTTGATACCAAGGTGCTGAAGCGTTTTGGCTTGGAGCAGCCCGAAATCAACCTTGATCCGTTGAAGTCGTTCCTTTCTGCGGCGGATGCCGTTGAGGGCACGGTTGATATTGCGGTGGTGGGCAAATACGTAAGCCTGCCCGATGCCTACCTCTCCATTATCGAGGCGCTGTACCATGCTGGCGTTGCCAATGGCGTCCACGCCGAAGTGCATCTGATTGATGGTGAAGAGCTGAACGCTGAAAACGTGGAAGAGACGCTTGGCTCTATGGATGGCATCTTGGTTCCTGGTGGCTTTGGCCAGCGTGCTTTCGAAGGAAAGATCGAGGCGGCTCGCTATGCCCGCGAAAACAACATTCCCTTTTTGGGCATTTGCCTGGGCCTGCAGGCGGCTGTGTGTGAGTTCGCGCGCAATGTTGCGGGCCTTACCGGTGCAACCTCTGCCGAGTTCGACGAGAACGCCGACTATACGGTGATCGACCTTATGCCCGAGCAGGAAGACGTTGAAGACAAGGGCGGCACCATGCGCTTGGGCGCCTATCCTTGCAAGCTGGAAAAGGGATCTCTTGCCCATGAGGTGTACGGCGAAGAGGTTATCTACGAACGCCATCGCCATCGCTACGAGGTGAACAACGCCTACCGCGACACGTTGACGGGTGCCGGGTTACGCATCTCTGGTCTTTCTCCCGATGGGCGCCTGACGGAAATGGTGGAAATTCCCGATCATCCTTGGTTCTTGGCAAGTCAGGGACATCCGGAGTTCAAGAGCCGACCTACCAAGCCCCACCCGCTGTTCGTGGGATTTGTTGGTGCGGCCTTGAAGCACCACGCGTAATATTGTCCGTTTTCGCTTTGCTATTGTGGGGGCTCGCTTATTTATGCGGGCCCTCCTTTTCTTTTTTCAGTTCGGCAAGTTCTTTTTTACGTTTTGCACTTAGCAGTTTATCGAGGTCGAGTCCCTCTTTTCGGCAGCGAGCAAGGAGAGGTGAGCCCCATCCCTTGGATTGAATGTCCTCGTCGAGTGCATGTTTGAGATCGGGCCAACTTGAAAGCCACTTTTTGATTCGCTCACTGCCGGTGGTTTTTTGCTCATGGGCAAAGAGCCGCTTGCGTATGGCGTCTATGCTCATTTCCTTTTGGAGGAATAAACGCCTAGCCCATGCCTTCGATTGTGCCGTTCGTTCGTTGTGGGCTGCCTCACGGCATCGATCGCTGCAGTATCTCTTTTCTATCCCGCGGTGACCGGCTGTTGAAAAGCCTTTGCCGCAGCGAGCGCAATAATGAATGCGTGCTTGTCCGATCCCTAACGAGAAGTCGTACCATAGCCAGCTCAAATAGCTCCCGAACACGAAGGGGCCTGTCGATTCGTCGGTTGAGAAAACATCTACCTGGATATCGTTCATGTGGGCAACAGCGAGTGTTCGACAAAGCAGCCCCAGGATTGGCCGATCTTCTTCGTTGAAGGAAAGCTCCGTTTCGGTGAGAGTGTGATCGCCCGGTCGCTCAGGTTGGGTGGGGACGGCGTTCCTTTTGCCCGTTGCCGCGCTGGCCTCTTCGGCAAGTTGAGCTCCCGTTTCGATACTGAGGTCAAACGCTCTCATAAGTACGGAAAAATCACTTGCAGCGGGTTCTTCGGCGAATAGCGCGAGGGCTATTTCGAGCGTCGATGGAGGATAACCTGTTTCGTTTCCGAGCAGGAAGGCGTAACCGATACGCTCGCCAATCACTTCGCGACGTATAAAGCAGGGGGCGCCAAGCCAATGGGCGTATGACGCGCTTGTGGGGCGGGAGATCAAATACAGCTCAAATGACTTGCCCTCATTGGCTTGCAACCTCCAATGGGAAAGGCCCACTAGGATTTTTTGGGCGTTGCGCATCGGAAGTGCTCCTGATGCGAGCTCTGCTGCCAATGTCGCGATGTTAGCTGTCAGCGCTGCGGATGCCCAGAGGGATGTGCTCTCTTCGATGGATTGCAGATGACCTTGCGCACAGAGGTTTACGCAAGATGCCGGTTCGCGTGCGATGAGGGGCCCATGCTTCTTCGCGAAATCGATCAAATCGGCGGATTTGACGTGTGTTTGCAGGCGCATAGAGCCGTCTGGCTCTATCGCCGAGCCTGCTGATGCGCAGGAAGCGAGCTCGAGCAAAGTCATCGAGGCACCCGCCGGCTTACGATGTGGATCTTCTGCGCTTCTTGGTTTTCGGTTGGTTTCTGCTTTCGGGGTGAATAGAACTCCAGAAAAGGGTGCGGCTATTTTGCTTTCCGGCATCTGTTCGCTTCCCTGTGCAGGGCAGGCGTCAAGACCCGTAACCTGCCCAGTTGGGCTTCGGCGCTGAATCAGGGGGTCTGCGGAGATCACGACATTTTCCTTCTGTGAGACTTTTCTGCCGATGCTGAAATTTTTAAACGGTCAAAATTGCTTTTTCGTGTCCACTGCTAAGCGTACTATACAAATCGCTGAAATGAGCTACGACGAAGGAGAAAAGCGATGTACTGCGGCGAGTGCGGCAGCAAGATATCAGATGATGCAAAGTTCTGCCCAGCGTGCGGGGCGAAAACGGAGAAGGCGGCATCTGCGTCTGCCGAGGCTTCTTTCTTTACTGCTGAGGAATTGGCCAAAGAATCCCCTGCGCCCTGGACGGGTTTTGACCATGGGCCCCTTCAAGCCTCGAGGGCGGGCGGGGCAGATGATCTTGGTGGCCAAATCAAGGCCGTCCGTGCGCGCAGTCGACGCAAAATGCCCCAACTGGTTCTTGTCGTTATTGTGATCTTGGCTCTTTCTTCTGCAACAGCGTTTGCTGCTATGTGGGCTTACCGGACTTTCGTTGCGCCTCAGCCTGTTGCTGTCGAACGGGGCAACCCTGAACCGGCTGACCCTTATGCTGGCCAAAAGGCAGTTTTTGATGATGTGCTTACTCATTACAAAGGCGCATCCGACAACGGCTGGCCGACAACATCGTACGATGATGATCTTTCGAACATAAGCGAGGTTCTTTCGGGGAGGATGCTCTATGTTGGCCAAGCCCACCAGACGGATTTCCAGGGTGCAACACTTTCCTATGCCTACAAAGACCTCAATAGCGATGGAACGCTTGAACTTGTTATTGCGGCGGTAACTGCAAGCGATTACATTCCCGTTGCTGCATATGGAATCCATGATGGCGCGCCGCAGTCCCTCTTCGAAGGGAAAGGGTGGCAAACATCGACCTGGACTCTGTTTGCCAGCGGCAAGATGTCCCTTAGCGGTGGCGGCCAGTACAGTGCTGGAGTGACGGTATTTGCCCTGGAAGACGGCATGGCGCAAGAGATTGGGGAATACCAGCTGTCTCGCGGCGATCGGGCTCCCGACATGGGCGAGGCTTACCTCCTTTCTGATTTCGAATGGACTCCTTTGACCGACTACCAGCCAACTAAGTGATGTGTTTACTTGATATCCCAAATGAAAGGAACAGCTATGTTTTGCCAGAATTGCGGTGCAAAAGCATCTGACGAATCGCTGCATTGCCCCGAATGCGGTGCCAAAATCGAAGTGCCTATCGAGCTGGGCCCTGGGGTCGACTCGGCTGCAGGCTACCGCGAAAGTGCAACGAGCCCCTCGGGAGGGACGCCCAATAGCTCGGGCGACGAACCGCGCAAGCGCAAACGGATCACGGTAATTGCCGTGATGGCCGTTCTGCTTGTGATTGGTTTGGTGTTCGGCGTAAGTGCGTGCCAGGCTAACAATCAGCGTACCGCGAAACACCACGTAACGTTTGCGGTAAACGCTGAAGGGTTGGACACTTCTACGGGCGCTATGATTCCGCTTTCCGTTAAAGGGACCGATGTAAGCGGCAATTCGGTAGAGGAGTCGTGCTACGTTGGCAATGATTCCGCTTCGCTGGATCTGGTGGCTGGAACCTATACCTTCGAAGTAACGGCTTCGCCTATTGCTGCCGATGTCACTCTGTATTCCATCGAAGGTGCCTATGCGGAGGAAACGGTCGGTGAAGATGGAACCCTTTCTCCCGGAGAGGCAATCACCTTGAAGCCCTTACCGGCCGGCAAGACCACTTATAAGCAAATCGATGACGCCTATGAAGCTGCAAAGAACGGTGGAGCGGCTAGTGAAGAAGCTGCTAGCAAGCTAAAGGATGCAGCCACCAAGCGCGTCGATGCGGCGAAGGCGCAGCAGTCTGCTTCCAGCACCTCAAGCCAGGCAAAGAAGAGCGAATCCGCTTCTGGGGGAGACGCTTCTTCGAAGTCCACGACGGATGCTGAAGGCACCTATTCTGGCATGGTGTACGTATTTGCGAGTGATGCCGAAATGGCAGAGGCGTTAGGTATAGAAAACCCGAACGGACCAAGCTCAATAAAAATTGCCACGGCGGTTATGAAGCTCGATAGCGCCAAAACGGTAAAGGCCAAAAACGGCGATGGCTCTGGATCTCGCAGCGGCACGGCTCATTACCTTGTACTGGCGCACGGAACGGGCGCAGGTTCCTGGACGCCGTACAACGGCAAACATGTTAGCGTTTCCGCCCCTTCGCTTGCCTGGCCTTCTGACACGAGGATGCCCCTTGGTGAGCCCGGCGTTGTTGGCGGCGCATCGGTTGTCGGCTAACTGCCCGCTAACGCGCTTTCGTTGAAAAAGCCCCTCGACCTTTCTGTCTGTTGGATAATGGCAGGAAGTCGAGGGGCTTTTCTGCGGAGGCGCTGGGTGTTTTACCTTGAGGATTACATAGGCTATTTGGTTGCTGAGCGTGGTGCGTCGCCGGCTACGGTGAGCGCTTATCGCGGCGATTTGCAAAAGTACTGCCTTTTTCTGGAATCGGATCGTGATGTGTGCGAAGCCTCCCTGGTGCAGCGTAAAGATGTGGCAGCGTTCGTTGCCGATATGAGCAACCGTGGATTTGCCCCTAGCACCATTGAGCGGCGGCTTTCGGTGGCGAAAGGGTACCATCGTTTCTTGGTGCGCGAGGGTTTTGCCGATGCCGACCCAACGCAAACGGTGCCCTTGCCCCGCAAGCCCCATACATTGCCCGATGTGCTGTCCGTTGCCCAGGTGTCGAAGCTCCTCGATAGCCAGCCGAGCTCGACTCCCATCGAAATGCGCAATGCATGCTTGCTCGAGGTTTTATATGGCTGCGGTTTGCGCGTAAGCGAACTGGTTGGTCTCGATGTGGATCGTGTCTACTTTGATGAAGGCTATCTGCGCGTGTTGGGAAAGGGCTCTAAAGAGCGCATCGTTCCTTTTTCTGGAGTGGCCGTGAAACGAATGCGGGAATACCTGGAAGAAGCTCGTCCTGAGTTGCTGGGCAATGCGCAGCATCCTGTTCCTGCGGTGTTCCTGAACGCTCGTGGCGGTAGGCTGACCCGGCAGAGCGTGCATCGCATTACCGCGAAAGCAGGTATGACCATCGGGGTGGAAAACCTTCATCCTCACACGCTTCGTCATTCGTTTGCAACTCACTTGTTGGAAGGTGGCGCCGACTTGCGTGCTATCCAGGAAATGCTGGGGCACTCCGATATCTCTACTACGCAAATCTATACACACATTCAAGCAGCCCAATTAAAGGAAGAGTACTTCGCCGCCCACCCGCGGGCCTAGCGATGTCCACCCATGGGCCCGACGCTGCCGCCCATGGATCCGACGCTGCCCACGGACGGGCTCGCTGTTCGCCTATGGGCCCAGCGCTGCCCACCCGCGTGCCCAGCGCTGCGCTGTCGCGCGCTTGCCAAGGACCTGTGGGCTGCCCGGGTCCGTTCGTTGCGGCGGTTTTCAATTGCAGAAACAAAAATCTGGGTGTTTTTGCAACTTTTTTGCGATTAGGGGCTTCTTTTCGCCTCTGCAAAGCGAAAACAGGCTGTTGCGAAGCTGCTCACCTGCGGTTTTACGCTGCCGATCCGCACCTTGGCGCCCTGCGACAATCCCTAATCGCAAAAAAGTTGCAATCTAGGGCAATTTTTTGTTTTTGGATTCTGGTGCGGGTTCAAAGTGGCACGGGCCCTTGGTGGGCCTCCCACTTTCTCCCCCTTTTGCCCCTAAGGCGAGCGAATAGGGCCGCATTGCCCTGAAATCGAAGGTTCAATGGTGCGATTTATGGCGAAGATGTAGACGAACACGGGGTGGATGGAAAAAATCCCCCACCTTCTCCCACCGTCCCCAAAACCGATACCTAGGGGTGCTTTTGGGCTTATAGGCACAATATATAGTGACGTACTGAGAAATAGTGCGTCTTTCAACAACATTAGGTGGGGGAGTAAGGGGGAGAGAGTGGGAGAAAATCCCATTTTGTGTTGCGAGGTGGCGAAGCCTGACCTAAAATAGCTTTCACGAGATACCCCCAAGGAAGGAGGGAGGCGTGAGCGAACTTCTTGGCGAATTCAGCCGCAAGCTTGATGCCAAGGGACGTTTGTCTTTGCCTGCCGATTTCCGCAAGGAACTCTCCGACAATCTCAGAATGACGCTGAGCCTTGATGGCACCTGCCTGTATATCTTCGAAACCGAGGATTTCAACAAGTGGGTAGACAGCCTTTTCGAAGCTCGAGGCGGCTTCAACGTTGGCGATAGCAATATGGTCAGACTTAAGTTGAAGCTGAATTCTCGTGCTTCCAAGTGCGAAGTCGACAATGCGGGTCGTATCAATATCTCGCCTTCTCTGCGTGAGACGGTGGGCTTTGATAAAGACGTGGTCATTGTTGGCAATGGCGATCATATTGAGATTTGGGATGAAGAGCGTTGGAACCAGTTCCTGCTTGATACGGATCTTACCGCCCTGTGCATGTGATTGGTTAGGACGCGCGAACGATGACAAGCGAATATCGGCATATTCCCGTTTTGCTCCCTGAGTGTATGAAGTACTTGAAGCTTTCCGAAGGAAAGACGTACGTAGACGCAACGCTCGGTGGGGCAGGGCATTCCCTTGAAGCCGCAAAGCTCATTGGCTCAACCGGCCATCTGCTAGGCATCGACCAAGACGACGTGGCACGTGCTGCCGCATCTGAGCGCTTGGCCGCTTTGCCCGACGATGTCCGTCCAGAGGTCGATGTGCTCGCCGGCAACTTCGGGGAATTGGATTCTCTTCTTGTGTCTGCCCAGATCCCCTCTATCGATGCGATTCTGTTTGACATCGGGGTATCTTCGGTGCAGATCGACACGCCTTCTCGTGGCTTTTCCTTTAAGGAAACTGGCCCTCTTGATATGCGGATGGATCCGAGTAACCAAACTTTAACCGCAGCTGAGATCGTCAACACTTATACCGCAGCAGATCTCGCTCGGGTCATCCGTCATTACTCAGACGAGAAATGGGCTAGTCGCATCGCCGATTTCATCGTGGCGGCTCGCGAAGAGGCGCCACTTACGAGCAGCGAACAGCTCGTAGATGTCATCAAGGCCGCGGTGCCCGCTTCGGCGCGCCGTGCAGGTGGTCATCCAGCCAAGAGAACATTTCAGGCTTTGCGAATCGAAGTGAACGGTGAGCTTGATGTGCTGAAAAGCGGACTCGAGTCGGCCGTGCGCTGGCTTGCTCCCGGTGGGCGCATCGCAGTAATCAGTTATCACTCCCTTGAAGATCGCATCGTGAAGGATTTTTTCCGCGAGTATTCAAAGGGCTGCACGTGTCCGCCCGATTTGCCTGTATGCGTTTGTGGGAACAAGCCGATACTCAAAGTGATCACGCGCAAGCCAGTGCTCCCGTCTGAAGAGGAAATTGAGCGTAATCCGCGTTCGCGTAGCGCAAAGCTTCGCGTTGCCGAACGCCTGGACGAAAACGCATAAATTGATATGTCGAACAATAGGTCGTAAAGCAAGGAGGTAAGCAGATGTCAAGCGCGCCCGCATACCGCTACGATCATGCCGCTACGCGCCCTGCTCGCCACCTTGAAAGCGCCCCTTCTGTTCGCGTCGTACCTGGCCGCAAGCATGCGGTATACCCTACGCTTTCCGATGGTGCCGTGTTGGGCATCAAGGCCATCATTGCATGTGTAATCGTGTTTTTGGTTATTGGCTTTGTTCGTGTAGGTCTCTCTTCTGCCGCATATAGCATTGCCTCGCAGTCGAGCGACTTGCGCGCTCAGATTTCCGATGCGCGTACTACGGGCGAATCGCTCGCCGTGCAGGAGAGCCTTCTTTCCAATCCTAATAACATTCGCACCGAAGCAGGAGAGCGTCTTTCCATGACGGCTGCTACGAATTCTTCCACCATGACGCTTTCCGCCGACCCTGTCGCTATCGATTCCGCGGGCAACCTTTCCTTCTCGGAAAGCGTTTCCCGTCTTGCCTCTGAGGGATAAGCGCTTATGGACGATAGGTCCTCTTCGCGTCGCCCCCAGCGCCAAGGCGCAGCTCCTCGATCTCAGCGCCAGCACCCTCCCGTGCGCCCTCAGCGTGGTGGTCGCGGCATGCATATGGATATGGACGTATTGAACGGCCGATTGGCGATCTTCTTGATGCTGTTTTGCGCGTTTGCCCTGATCCTGGCCATACGTCTCTTCGGCTTGATGGTCATCGATGCTCAGGCGAACCTCAATCGTGATTCTTCGCGCGAGGTTACCGTTGACGTTCAGCCGCGTCGCGGCACCATCTATGACCGCAACGGCACCATCCTCGCAACTACCGTTGATGCTTACAACGTCTTCTGCCATCCCCATATGGTAAGTTCCGACAAGGTAGACCAGCTGGCTCAGGCGCTTGCCGATACTTTCGGTGGGGAAGTACAGGATTACAAGAACAAAATCACTACCGACTCCAACTTTGCCTACCTCTATAAAGGTGCCGACGAAGATGGCATGAAAAAAATCAAGGATCTGGGTATCGAGGGCGTCGACTTCGAGAAGACCACTAAGCGTGTGTATCCATGCGGCGCAACGGCAAGCCAGATCATCGGCATTTTGAATTCCGACGGTAAGGCTATTACTGGCTTGGAGCTGTATTACGACGATATCCTGGGCGGCACAGCTGGACATAAAACCACTGAGTACAGCAAGGAAGGCGTGCCTGTTCCTGGTTCGGAAAAGGTAACCGCGGAAGTGGTGAACGGTCAGGACATCGTCCTTTCCATTGATGTCGATATGCAGCAGAAGCTGGAAGAGTCGCTCGCCCTTCGCGTAGAAGAGGTGCAGGGCAAAGGCGGCTCGGCTATTATGATGGACTCTGCAACTGGTGAAATCTACGCGTGCTCTTCTTCGCCGACGTTCGATATTACCGATCTGAGTGAGATCAAAGAGGGCGCCACGAACCTTTCGGGTATTTCTTCGGCATATGAACCCGGTTCGATTATGAAGCCGCTAACCATGCTCGCCGCATTGCTCGATGGCAAAGTGACGCTTGACTCAACCTATTATTGTCCTGCGGCTCTCAAGGTGGATGACTATACCATCACCGACTCCCACGAGCGTCCTTCGGAGGACATGAGCGTTTCCACCATCATCGCCGAGTCCTCAAATGTCGGTATCTCACTGGTGGCGAAAGACCTCACCTTTACGCGCTTGTACGAATACATTCAGCAATTCCAACTGTGCGATAAGACGGGCGTCGACTATCCTGGCGAAGCATCAGGCAGCATTGCGCCTAAAAACGAATGGTCTACCGTTCAGGGCTACAACATCAGTTTTGGCCAGGGTCTTACCACCACGCCAATAGAAATGGTGCGTTTCTATGGTGCGCTCGCCAACGATGGCGTGGCCTGCACGCCCCATTTCCTAACCGACGTCCCCAGTGAATCTGGGCGTCGTAACTACGACACTGTTCAGATCACCGACAATGCGGGTGCTATCAGCGATCTTGAATCGATGATGCAGCAGACGGTAGAGCGCGGTACGGCAACCGATGCCCAGATCAAGGGCTATCGCGTTGTAGGCAAGACTGGTACGGCGGAAATAGCCTCTGATACCGGCGGCTATAAGAAGGGCATGTACAATCTTTCGTTTATCGGTTATCTGCCCGATACGTCCACGAATCTTGTGTGCTTCGTGGGGGCTACGGATGTTCCTGGCGAAAGGAAAACGGTAGGGACGTTTCGGGATATAATGGCGTTTGCGATTGATCGCTATAACATCACTCAGAATTGAGGTTCTCATGACTCAGAAGACATGCGGAGAGCTGTTCGAAGGTATTGATTGCACCATCATCGGCAATGCAGACGAACCGGTTTCCGGCATTGCATACCGAAGCGATTGCGTAAAGCCAGGTGATGCATTCTGCTGCATCGTGGGCTTGAAGAGCGATGGCCATTCCTACGCTCAGGACGCCATCGATCGTGGCGCACGCGTTTTGATTGTTGAGCGCAAGATCTATTTGGCGGATGCCACCGATATCACGGAAGTCGTGGTAAAGGATTCTCGCAAGGCCATGGCTCGTATGGCATCCCGCTTCTACGGTGAACCCTCCAAGGAATTTTCCCTGGTAGGCGTTACGGGTACCAACGGTAAAACCACAACCACGTACCTGGTTGACCACATTGCCCAGCATTTGGGCAACCGCACCGGCCTTATTGGCACGGTGGGCATCGAAATCGGCGGTGAGCATCGCCCTTCGAGCCATACCACTCCCGAATCTCCCGACCTGCAAGAGCTGCTTGCTCAGATGCGCGATGAAGACTGCGGCGTCGTTTCCATGGAGGTAAGCTCCCATGCGCTCGATCTCGACCGCACCTGGGCAACCTCTTTTGCGGTTACCGCGTTTACAAATCTTACGCAGGACCACCTTGACTACCACAAGACGTTCGAATCGTACTTCGCAGCGAAGGCTCGCCTGTTCTCGAAGGATTACCCCGCCAAGCGCGTTATCAACATCGAAAGCGCGTGGGGCAAGGAGCTTCTGAAGCGTTGCTCAGCAAACGAAGACGCAATCATCACCACAGGCTTCGATGCTTCCGCTCAGATTCATCCGGTTGCCGTTGAGTACGGTTCCGCAGAAACAACGGTTACGCTTTCCGTGCGTGGTTCGAACATCACCTTTACGTATCCTTTGGTTGGCCGTTTTAACGTTGAGAACATCATGACCGCATTTGGCGTCGCCATGCAGCTGGGCTATTTGCCTTCTGCCATTGCCGAAGCACTTCGCGATGCACCGGCTGTTCCGGGTCGCTTGCAGCGTGTCCGCACCGAGCATGATGGCGGTATTTCGGTGTACGTCGACTATGCCCATACTCCTGATGCCCTGGAAAACGCCATCGCCTCGGTTTCCGCATTGGTCGACGACGATCATAAAACCCTGGTCGTGTTCGGCTGTGGCGGCGACCGCGATTCGAGCAAGCGTCCCATTATGGGCAAAGCAGCGCTGGCTGCCGATTATGCGGTGGTTACTTCCGACAATCCCCGCACTGAGAATCCGCAAACCATCATCGACGACATTCTTGATGGTATGCGCGAAGGCGAGGGTCGCTTTGACGTTGAGCCCGATCGCCGCAGCGCTATTGCCCGCGCGATTGCCCATGCTTCTGCTGGCGATGCCATTCTCATTGCGGGCAAGGGACACGAGGATTATCAGATCATCGGTACCGAAAAGCATCATTTTGACGATCGCGAGGTAGCGGCCGAAGAACTTGAGAAGGTGTTTGGTTAACTCTATGCGTCTTCCTATTGGCAAAATCGCCGAATACACTTCGGCTGATTACCTGGTTGAGCCTCAAGATCTTGAAAAAGAGGCATGCGGCGTAACATGGGATTCCCGAGAGGTGAAGCCCGGCTTTGTGTATGTCGCCTTGCCAGGCGAGCGCGTTGATGGCCACGATTTCGTAGAAGGAGCCCTTCGCTCGGGTGCCGTTGCCGCATTGGTGATGCACGAGCTGCCTGATGCTGCGCTTGAAACTGCGAAAGCAGAAGGAGCCACCATCCTGCGTGTTGATGAAACGGCTCGTGCCTTTACTGAGCTGGCTCGTGGCTGGCGCGGCCATTTGCAGGGCAAGGTCATCGCACTTACAGGATCGATGGGCAAAACTACGACGAAAAACCTCGTGCGTGATGTTCTTTCCACCACTTTCAAGACGGTGGCAACCAAGGCAAACCAGAACAACGAGCTGGGTGTTCCCCGCACGCTGTTGGAGGCCAACGCTGATACCGAGTTCGTTGTTGTCGAAATGGGTATGCGCGGTTTGGGTCAGCTTGAAGAGCTGTGCGCGTTCGTGAAGCCGGACATTTCGCTTATCACCAATGTGGGCGAATGCCACATGGAGTTATTGGGTTCGAAGGAGAATATCGCACGAGCCAAGGCCGAAGTGCTCGATGCCCTGGCTGATGGTTCGGGCATTGCTGTGCTGAATGCTGCCGACGGATACTGCGCCAAGCAGCGTGAGTGGGCGAAGCTCGACAAACGGAACATCAAGACGCTCCTTTATGATGGCTCGGGCGTTTGCTCCAGCGGGCTTCCCGAGGCCGAGCTTGCCGCTTATGCGACCGACATCCAGCTCAACGAAGAGGGCTGTCCTTCGTTCGCTCTCCATCTTCCCGATGGGGCTCATCACTGCGCGTTGGCGTTGCGCGGCGCCCATAACGCCCACAATGCATGTGCGGCAGCTGCCCTTGGTTGGGCATGTGGTGTTTCCGCTGATGCGATTGTTGCCGGTCTTGGCTCATCGCAGGCGGAATCGGGCCGTCAGGAAGTGGTCCGCACCCAAAGCGGTATCGCCGTTATCAACGATGCCTACAACGCCAACCCTGATTCCATGTGTGCTTCGCTCGCTTTGCTCTGCTCAATGAAAGTTGAGGGCCGTAGGTTTGCGGTGCTGGGCGACATGGGCGAGCTGGGTGATTTCACGCAAGAAGGGCATGAAAAGGTCGGCTCATTTGTCGCGTCGTCGTCGCTTGATTGCCTTCTATGCGTTGGCGAACTGTCTCGCTTCATTGCGCAGGCGGCAATCCGAGATGGTTATCCTGAGCAACAGGTGCACCAGATGCCCAGCCGCGAAGCGGCGCTTGCCTATTTGAAAGAACATATGACTTCGGGGGATGCGGTCCTGGTAAAGGCATCGCACTCCATGGAGCTTGACCGCATTGCTAAGGGGTTGTTGAACTAGCATGCTTTCTTTTACGCAATATCCGACGTTTGTAGTATTTCTGGCTGTTTTCCTTGGCGCGATTGTCACCATGGCGTTCATGCCGGTCTTCATTAAGTTCCTGCGCTCGCACCTTATTGGCCAGCAGGTTCGAGCCGATGGTCCGGAGAGCCATTTGGTGAAGCAGGGTACGCCCACCATGGGCGGCATCATTATGCTCATCGCCGCTACGGTTGTGGTTGCCGTTCTTGCCGAGCCGGTTCCCGAAACGTGGCTCATCATGGCTGCCGTGTTGGCAACGGGCGCATTGGGCTTATTTGACGATGCGTCGAAGGTTGCCCACGAACGTTCCCTCGGCCTTACGCCAAAAGCAAAACTCATCGGTCAGTTCTTTATCTCGACTGCCTTTGTGCTTGCTGCAGTTAACTGGTTGGGGGTTCCTCCCACGGTCGACATTCCGTTTGTCTGCACGCTTGATCTTGGTGTACTTACTACCACTTTGCCCATACAGGTGCCTGCTGGTGGCGAGTTCGCTATTCCTTGGATCTACCTGATCTTTGCCGATATCCTGCTTATGGGCATGAGCAACGCAACTAACCTCACCGATGGCCTTGATGGCTTGCTTGGCGGCACCATTATGGTCGTGATGGTGGTAATGGCTGCTATCACGTTCCGTGCCGGCGTGCTTGATGCCGCTATCATATCTGCAGCAATTGCCGGCTGCTGCATCGGCTTTTTGTGGTTTAACTCGTATCCTGCCGACATATTCATGGGCGATACGGGATCTCTTGCTCTGGGCACGGCGCTTGGCTGCTTGGCAATCGTCTCCAAGACGGAAGTGCTTTCGCTTATTATCGGTGGCTTGTTCGTTGTGGAAGCCCTTTCGGTAATCATTCAGGTGCTCTATTTCAAGAAAACGCGCAAACGTCTGTTCCTTATGGCGCCGCTCCATCACCATTTTGAGAAGAAGGGCTGGAGCGAAGTTAAGGTCGTTATTCGTTTCTGGATTATCTCTGCAGCATTGGCCGGTATTGGATTCTGCCTGTACTTTGCGCAGTCGTTGATGGGATAAAACATGTCTGTTTCTTTTGATACCTCCAAAAAACATGCGCCCAATTCTTTGGGTGCTGTCCTGGTTTTGGGCCTGGGCAAGTCGGGTGCCGCCACAGCGCAGTATTGTGCAGCCCTGCTTGGTTCGCGCGTTTCGAAATTGGTTATCGCGGCAGGCGAAGCCACGGAAAAGAGCCGTGATGCTGCCGCCGAGTTCGAGGCGAAGGGCGCCGCGGTGCTCTTCGATACGTATAGCTTTGAAGACTCGTTCGATATATGCATCGCCAGTCCGGGCATTTCCGAGAATTCCGATTTCTATCATGCGGCTCAGGAGGTTTCGGCAGAGGTTATCAGCGAAGTGGAATTTGCGTGGCGTGAAAGCGCCGCCGATTCCGTATGGGTTGCCATAACAGGCACTAACGGCAAGACCACAACTACGGCGATGGCTGCTCATATCCTTACCGCATGCGGAAAGAAGGCCCAGGCGGTAGGCAACATTGGTGACACATGCATCGATGCAGTGGCATCGGGCGACGTCGAATGCTACGTTGCCGAGGTTTCCTCGTACCAACTTGCGTCCACAAAGCTCTTCAAGCCCGAGGTCGCCGTGCTGCTGAACATCACGCCCGATCATTTGAAATGGCATGGAAGCTTCGAGGCATATGCTCAGGCAAAGCAGAAGATATATGCCAACTGCGATGAGAACTGCACGGTGGTGCTCGATGCCACGAATGATGTTGTGCGCTCCTATGTGCGCGAGTTGAAGAAACAACCTGTCGAACAGCGTAAGTTCGCCTATATTCCGCTGGGTACCTGTCATGGTCTTAACGAGAGCATGCGTGAAGATGCCTGTGGCTCCGAAGCCGCGGCATTCCTTGACAATGGTGTACTCACGGTAGATTTCAAGGGCGTCAAACATGCCCTTTGTGCTGCTTCTGAGCTTCAGATCAAGGGCGAGCACAATGCATCCAATGCGCTTGCAGCGGCTTCTTGCGCCATCGCGCTGGGCTGTGACGATGCGAAAATCGAGGAGGGTCTGAAGTCCTTTGCTCCCTTGGAACACCGTATCGAGCCCTGTGGAACCATCGCAGGTGTTTATTGCTACAACGATTCCAAGGCAACAAACGTTGATGCGACGTTGAAGGCGCTTGCCGCATTTGGCGAAGAGCGCCCCATTGTCTTGCTGGGTGGATGCGATAAGGGCACCGACCTTGCCGATTTGGTGGCTGGCGCCGAGGCTCATTGCAAGGCAGTAGTGTGTTTTGGTGCGGCGGGCGCTCGCTTCCTTAAGGCATTTGAAAACGCTCAGCTGCCGGTTTACGCTGCAACCAATCTCGAAGGGGCGCTTGACGAAGCGCTTGAACATGCCCAAGCGGGCGACATCGTAACCCTTTCTCCTGCCTGCTCGTCGTTCGACGAGTTCTCGTGCTTCGAGGAACGCGGTGAGGTATTTAAACAGCTGGTAGCTGATCGCACCGCAAAGCGAGGTGCATGATCGGTCTATGGCTCGGGAGCGAAATACAGAACAGAAACGCAGAAAAACGCCCCCGCGATCCCTTTTCCAGAGCGCACCAGCGCAGGTGATGGCCCCTCGACTTATGGTCATCTTGTCTACGCTGGCGCTCTTGGCAATAGGCTTGGTCATGGTGTACTCGTCGTCTTCGATCACCTCGTATGTGGAAGAAGGGGATGCGCTCGGCGAAACCCTGAAGCAGTGCGCCTTCGCCTTGCTGGGAATAGTGGGCGCTGTTGTTATCGCCCTTTTCGCTAAGCAAGACGCGATGCAGGGAATGCCCGGTGTAATTTTTTGGGCCATTTGTTGCGCGCTCATTCTTATAACCGCCCTTCTTGGCACGGTGGGCTTGGGAGCGAAGCGTTGGCTTATCATCGGCCCAATCAGTATCCAGATTTCTGAGTTTGCGAAAATCGCTTTTGTGATGATGGCGGCTCGCATTGCGGCTCAGTATCGTGAAGGCGAGATCGATTCTGGGACTGCTGCCAAACTGGCAATCGGCATGGTCCTTTTACCTCTCGGTTTCGTGTTTATTGCGCAAAGCGACATGGGAACAACCATGATCTGCTGTATCGGCTTGTTTTCGGTCGTTGTTCTTTCGGGCCTTTCCGGCAGGGCTACTGCAGTGTTAGTGGGTCTTGGTATTGTTTTTGGACTTATCGCCGTGCTCTCGAAGAGCTATCGCGCCGACCGTCTGGGAAGCTTCGCCGATCCGTGGGCCGATGCGCAGGGAACGGGCTACCAGTTGGTCCATTCGTTTAAGGCTCTTGCGTCAGGTGGTTTGCTAGGTGCGGGCATCGGTAACTCGTACGAGAAGTTGCAATACTTGCCTGAAGCGGAGACCGACTTCATTTTTGCGATCATCGGTGAAGAGTTGGGCTTGGTCGGCGCGCTTCTGGTTATCATTGCCTTTTTGGTATTTATGCGTGGCGGCTTCCTCATTGCCAGCCAGGCAAGCACGCCATTCGGCTCTTTGTTGGCGGCGGGCCTTACCGTGATGATCGTGTTCCAGGCTTTCTTGAACATATCGTGCGTGGTGGGCTTGTTCCCGACAACAGGCAAGCCTCTGCCCTTTATTTCGTCAGGCGGCTCTTCGTTGCTTTCATCGCTTGCTCTTGTTGGTGTGCTTCTTTCGATATCCTTTGATTCAAATAACGAAGGAGAGTATCGTCAACGTCGCGATAACTTACAGGTAGTATCTCGCGTTTCGCCAACCGATCGATCTGGTCGAGGCGGACGAAATTCGGAGGGGAGGGACGTACGAGCACGTCGCTCGTCGTCTTTGGAACGTGACGGATATCCGTCTTTGCATATTGTCAGGGGAGGCAAGGCTCCGGTGTATGCAACAGAGGTTCGCGCAACGCGAACGCAAAGGAGGTAGCACTCATGCGCATAGTGCTTTCAGGCGGTGGCACGGCTGGTCATATCAACCCTGCACTCGCATTGGCGGAAGTTCTTATCGAGCGCGGCCATGAGGTGATGTATGCAGGCACGCCTAACGGTGTTGAATCGAAACTGGTTCCTGCGGCTGGCATTCCCTTTAAGGGGTTCGAGGCGGCGGGCTTTGATCGCAGCCATCCTTTGTCCTTGGCTAAAGGCCTACGCAAGATCTCGAAGTCCTCAAAGCTGGCAGTGAAGTGGTTCCTGGACATTCGCCCCGATGTGGTTGTGGTATTCGGCGGTTATGTGTGCCTGCCGGTAGCCCAGGCTGCAAAGCGCATGGGCATCCCCGTGGTAATTCACGAGCAGAATTCCGTTATGGGCATGGCAAACGACTTCATCTCGAAAGACGCCACTGCCGTATGCCTGACCTACAAGGCTGCCGGCCATGGCGTTAAAGATCAGTCGAAGGTTTTGGTTACCGGCAACCCCGTGCGCTCTTCTGTGCTTAAGGCAACGCGCGAAGAGGGTCGCGATTATCTTGGGATCCCTCAAGACGCCACGATGCTCTTGGTGTTTGGTGGTAGCTTGGGCGCGCGTCACATCAACACGGCTCTTGTTGCCATGAAGGATCAGCTTCTGGCTATGGACGACGTGTATGTGGTGCATATTACCGGCCCGAAAGAACTCGATACGGTAACCGATGCGCTTTCCCTTACCGACGAAGAGAAGAAGCGCTATTTCGCTATGGGATATCAGGATCATATGGGCGAAACTCTTGCCGCTGCCGACCTGGTAGTTTCCCGTGCCGGGGCGTCGTCGCTGGCTGAGATCTCGGCGCGTTGCATCCCTTCGGTGCTCATTCCGTTCCCTTATGCCACCGCCGACCATCAAACGGTTAATGCTTCGGAGTATGTTGGCCGAGGGGCTGCGGTGTTGATCGAGGACGACAAGGTCGAAGACCCCGAATTCGCCGATAAGGTATTTGAGCTGCTTCGCAACCCCGAAGAGCGAGCAAAAATGAGTGAAGCGGCTGCCAGCTTCGAAACCCAGGATGCGGCAAACAAGCTTGGTGACGTAGTCGAACTCGTTGGCTTGGAGCGTAAGAACAAATAGCATCTGCCTGCGCAGAAGTTGTGATGCTGCGCGGTGTTCAGGGGCATTTCTATACAATGAAGAGCGATCTCAAGGAGGCTATTCGTGGCAGAGTATCGCATTAATAAAGTTCATTTCATCGGCATTGGCGGAGTTGGCATGAGCGGTATTGCTCGTGTTGCAAAGGAAAAGGGCATGGAAGTGTCCGGTTCCGATCTTCGCGAAAGCCGCTATACCCAGCAGCTGCGCGAGGCGGGCGTTAAGATCTTTATCGGTCAGAGCGCGTCCAATCTCGAAGGGCTCGATCCCGACGTAGTGGTGGTTTCCACTGCTATTCTTGAAAACAACGCTGAGCTTATCGAGGCAAAGAAACGCAACTTGCCTATCTGGCATCGTGCCAAGATGCTGGCTGCACTGGGCGTTGGGCACGATACATTGGCTGTTGCTGGTACGCATGGCAAAACCACCACGTCTTCTATGCTGGCTTCCGCTCTTGATGCCATGGGCTTCGATCCCACGTTCCTTATCGGCGGCATCGTTCGCGCTTATGGCTCGAATGCTCATTGCGGAAAAGGCGAATACTATGTGGTAGAAGCTGACGAGAGCGATAAGTCGTTTACGTATCTCGACCCCACTTCAGTGCTTGTTACCAACATCGAAGCCGACCATCTTGACCACTACAGCGGTTTGGATGAAATCTACCAGCTGTTTGGCGATTTCATGGGATCGGTCCATGAAGATGGCTGCTGCGTGGTGTGCGGTGAGGATGCCGGCTTGGTGGAAACCGCTAAGAAAACGGGCAAGAAGGTGCTTACCTACGGTTTCTCCGAGGAATGCGACACAGTTGTTTCCCAGTACGAAACGCATGGGGTGTCAATCTCCTTTACCGTTACGTTGCCCGATGGCACCGCGCTTCCCTGCAGCATAAAGCAGAACCCCGGTCGTCATAACGCGCTCAACGCAGCAGGCGTGCTCACGCTTTTGATGACGCGTGGCGTGGATATGCAGAAGGCCGCAGAGGCTCTTTCCGGATTCATGGGTGTACGTCGTCGCTTCGATTTGGTCGGAGAGGCCGACGGCGTTACGATCCTCGACGACTATGCCCACCATCCAACTGAAATCGCTGCAACTATCGCTGCAGCTAAAGAGCTTGATTTCAAACGCGTGTGTGTGGTGTTCCAGCCGCATCGCTATTCGCGCATCCGCCTGTTCACCGAAGTACTGAAAGACGAGTTCGGCAAAGCGTTTGATCAGGCTGACATGGTGACATTCTTGGACGTCTATCCTGCTGGTGAAACTCCGGTTCCAGGCGTAACAGGCAGGACGTTCATGCAGCCGATCTATGACAATCCAAATCACCCCGCCGACCTCAACTATGTGGATCGCCGCATGCAGGTGGTTCTGTTCTTGGCGGAAAAGCTTCAGCCGGGCGACTTGATCATCACAATGGGTGCAGGCGATGTGACTTCTGTCGGCCCTGAGCTTTTGGCGGCATTGCAGGAGCGCGAAAAGAGCCGCAAATAATGGCTGCTCGCCATGCCTCTGAGTTGGAGCTTCTTCGTTTCGACGATGAGTTCGAGGGAGACATAAGGCTCAACGAGCCTATGGCTCGCCATACCACCTACCGTATCGGTGGGCCTGCTCATGCGTACGCCCAAGTGAATAGCATAGCCGCTTTGGCCACTGTGCTGAAAGTGTGCGCCGACGAGGGGCTTTCGTGGTTTGTCTCCGGCAAGGGGTCGAACCTCCTCGTGTCGGACGAAGGGTATCCGGGCGCGGTTATCGCATTGGCCGGAGAATTTAGGGCGTGGCAGTTCGACGAAGAAGAAGGCACGGTGGTCGTAGGTGCGGGCACTATGCTTTCCCGCTTGGTGCAGGAGGCTTTCCACCATGGCTATTCCGGGATGGAATTTGCCGTGGGAACGCCAGGTACGGTAGGAGGCGCCCTGGTCCAGAATGCGGGTACCGCTCAAGATTGGATTGGCTCGCGCGTCGTTTCGGTCACCACGTTCAATGCGGAACGTGGTCTTCGGCGCTATGTTGCTTCTGAACTTTCCTGGGGATATCGCTCTTCGTCGTTTTCTTCCGATGAAGTGATCGTTGAATGCGAGCTCCGTCTGCAGAAAGCATTTTCAAGCGCGGTATCGGAGCGCATGAATTCCTTGCTTTCGCGCAGAAAGGAAAGTCAGCCGCTCGAATACCCAACGTGCGGCAGCGTCTTCATGAATCCAGAAGGCGAATCGGTTGGCAAGCTCATCGAGGACGCTGGTTTGAAGGGTAAGCGCTGCGGCGATGCTCAGGTGTCCGAAAAGCACGCCAATTTTATTGTGAACAGGGGCAGCGCCACAGCGCAAGACGTGGCGACGCTTATCAAAGAAGTGCGACTAGAGGTTAGGAGGCGATATGGCATCGAACTCCAGACGGAGGTCAAGTTCCTCGGGTTCCCGAGCGGCTTCTTCGAGGAATAGGGTTTCTACCAGGCCCACTTCGGTAAAGGGTCGCCCCAGCCAGGGTCGCACTTTACGCAGTTCGCAGCGTTCTGGCTATGCCTCCGCTCCCGCACCGCGCCCATCGGCGCGAAGGTCTGCCCAAACAAGTGCGCGTAGGCCGTCTTCAGGAAGCGGCGCGCGCTCAGGTCGCGGGAACCCCGCTTATCGGCAGAGCGGCGGATACCGCGATGGCGATTTGCGTTCGGTAAGCGTTTCCGAAGTGCGCAACGCCTCGCGGTACAGCAAGGCGCGCACGGGATCATCGCGAAAGGTGATGGGGGTTTTCGTCACCATAGCGGTGCTGCTGGGGGTATTCGGCATCGGCGGGTTTGTGCTCTCGAACTCCGGAGCATTTGCGGTTGAACAGGTTACTGTTTCTGGCGCAGATCATCTTTCCGGCGATGAGCTTACCGAATTGGCCGCGGTGCCGGCGGGCTCTACCTTGCTCAATGTCGACGCAAATGGCATTGCCACAAGGCTGGCTACTAATCCGTGGGTGAAAAGCGTTTCGGTCGATCGTGTGTTTCCCAACACGCTGAATCTAAACATCACTGAGCGAAGCATTTCCGCAGTGGTTGCCGTAACGGTTGATAGCTCGAATACGGTTGAGCGTTGGGCCCTTTCTTCCGATGGTATGTGGCTTACGAAAATTCCCGACGACCGCAACAGTGCCGAAGGCAAGGCTTTGCCTGATTCGGTGTACAACGATGCGGAAAACGCGCTTGAGATCACCGATATCCCGTATGGGTCCACGCCGGAAGCCGGTTCCTATTGCAATAACTCAAATGTTGAGAACGCGCTGGGGGTAATCGACGGAATGACCACCGAACTTGCGGGTCAGGTTAAGAGCGTGGCGGCGGCCAGTAGCGATTCAACCACACTCACCTTGCAAAACGGCATCGAAATCGCCTTTGGAGACTCTAACGACATTCGCGACAAGGAGCGCGTGTGCCTACGGCTCATGAAAGAGCACGAGGGGAAGATTTCGTATATAAATGTGCGTGTTGTGAATAAACCGGTTTGGCGCTCCGTTTAGCGCCTAGCAGGAAGCTGGTTGTTTTGCAATCAGCAGGCCATTGTGTAAAATAATCCAAGTGTCTCCTGGGGCTTTCTGTCCTTGTGGGGCAGCGCTGAAATGAAATCGAAAGCGAGCACATAATGCAACAGATTCTTGGCAACGATAATCTTGCGGTTATCAAAGTTGTCGGCGTTGGCGGCGGCGGCACGAATGCTGTAAACCGCATGGTTGAAGCCGGCATCAAAGGCGTTGAATTCATCGCCGTAAATACCGACCGTCAGGCCCTTCTTCTTTCCGATGCTGATAAGACCATCCACATCGGCGAAGAAATTACCCGTGGCCTGGGTGCAGGCGCCAACCCTGAGGTTGGCTGTCAGGCGGCAGAGGAATCCCGTTCCGAGATTCGCGAAGCTCTTGCTGATGCCGACATGGTTTTCGTTACCGCAGGTGAAGGCGGCGGCACTGGTACCGGTGCAGCTCCTGTAGTTGCAGAAATCGCTCGCGAGGAAATTGGTGCCCTTACCGTTGGCATCGTAACCAAGCCCTTTAGCTTCGAAGGTCGCCTTCGTCGCAACCAGGCAGAGCAGGGTATCGACTATCTCTCTCAGAAGGTTGACACCCTCATCGTTATCCCGAACGATCGTCTGCTTGAGATCGTGGAAAAGAAGACCAGCATGCTCGATGCATTCCGCATCGCCGACGACACGCTGCGTCAGGGTATTCAGGGCGTTACCGACCTCATTACCATTCCTGGTCTGATCAACCTCGACTTCGCCGACATCCGCACCGTTATGAAGGACGCGGGTACGGCAATGATGGGCATCGGCCTTGCTTCCGGTGACTCTCGTGCATTGGATGCCGCACAGCAGGCAATCAACTCCAACTTGCTGGAAACCTCTATTGCGGGCGCTTCTCGCATCTTGTTCTCCATCGCCGGCGGTCCTGACTTGGCTCTTTCCGAGGTTGATGAAGCCGCTAAGGTCGTCGAAGCTGTTGCCGACGAAAACGCCAATATCATCTATGGCCAGATCGTTGACGAAGAACTGGGTGACACCATCCGTATCACGGTTATCGCAACCGGCTTCAAGGCTACGAGCTCTCAGCCCGCTATCGACTTCGGTCGCCGCGATAACGCATTCGGCTCTTCTACCGCTTCTGCTCAGAAAACCAGCAGCTCTCAGCGCCCGCTGTATCCTTCTGAGCCCCGCTTTGCCGACGAGGATTACATTCCCGATTTCCTGAAGCGTCAGTAAATTACATACTTGCATTGTTTGCTTTCAACGTAAGAAGGCTTTTATGACGACCCTTGTTCTGCCCGACCCTGAGTTGACCAAGGGTCGTTTTGCGTCCATTTCCGCTTATTCCGACGAAGCGCTTTACGCTGCTACTGGTGTACGCATTGCATTTACCACGCGCGAAGGCGGCGTGAGCGAAGGACCGTACGCTTCGCTTAACCTCGGCTCCCATGTGAAGGACGACCTTGCCAGTGTCCAGGAGAATCGCCGTCGCGTTCAACAGGCTTTTGCATGCGAAGACGCGCCTCTGTTTGTGCCGAATCAAGTTCACGGCGATGTGGTGCTTGGGTTGGGTGATCCTGAAAACATCGACGCGTCTCTTACGCCTGCCCAGGTGCGTGAATTGGCGCTGCAGGCGCAAGATGGCGCCGATGGGTTGGTGGTGCATGCCTCGAGTACAGCAGCTCTCCTGTGCTATGCCGACTGCGTACCCGTTATCATTGTTTCCCCAACGGGGCGCTTTGCGGTAGTGCATGCGGGTTGGCGCGGGGTGGACAATCTCATTTCCGTGAAAGCAGTGCGCAGCATGGCCTATGCAGACGAAACTCTGTTGGGCGCCAAAGCCGCTTCGACCTACAACGTCTATATTGGTCCGCATATTGGGCCAGAGTGCTTTGAGACGGGCGCCGATGTGCATGCTCGTTTCGTGTCGCAATTCGGGGAGGCGTGTGCTTTCGACGGTAACCATATCGATTTGGCGGAAGGCATTCGCATCCAGCTTGATCAGGCAGGCGTAAGTCGTTCGCGTATCTGCGATTTAGCCAAATGCACGGTATGCGAGAATGGCGAATTCTTCTCATACCGCGGGCAGGGCGGTACCTGCGGACGCCATGGTGCCTTTGCCGTCAGGACTCGCTGATGTCCGATTCGGGCAGGGGGAGTGGTAGCTGGAAGTTCATGCTGCTGCTGTTTCTTTTGCTTGCAATCGAGGTAGGGATCGCGTCATTTTGGTCTTCTGTTGCTGGTTCGTTGCTAAAAATATGTCTGGCAGCATGGTAGGCGCGGTATGCTAAAACGTAAATCGAAAGGAGCGCCCTCTATGAGCACGGCAACGAGATATAAGCATGTACGTTCTGAAGTCGACCAGGTTTGCAAGGAGCTTGGTCGTGACCCGGAAGAAGTTTTGCTTCTGGCTGTTTCCAAGACGGTAGACGTTGACCAGGTTCAACTGGCTATCGATGCGGGCGCAAGGGCATTTGGCGAAAACCGTCCTGATGAACTGGTTCGCAAGCAAAAGGCCTTCCCTGAAATGGAATGGCATTTCATTGGCAATATCCAGTCGCGCCGCATCCCCGAAATTGTTTCTGCTGCTACGCTTATCCATTCGGTATGCAAGGAAGCGCATCTTGCCAAAATCGATGCAGCCGCTGCGGCAATCGGCAAGTGCCAGCGTGTTCTGCTCGAAGTTAATGTTTCAGGCGAAGAAAGTAAAAGCGGCTTTGAGCCCAGCGAGGTTAAGGGCATTATCGAGCGCGCCCGTAGCCTTGAACATGTTAAAATCGAGGGCCTTATGAGTATGGCGCCGCGTGCTGAAGATGAGCTTATCAACACAACGTTTTCGGGCCTTGCCAACTTGGAAAATGAACTTAATGGTGCGTTTTCCCAGGAAGAGGGCACTGCTCGTTTGTCTGCTCTTTCTATGGGCATGACCGAAGACTGGCCAGTGGCGTTGCGCTATGGTTCTACCATAGTGAGGATTGGGCGCGCTATTTTCAGCGATTCGTTCGAAAACGCGTAAGGCATGCCTCTTTATTTGTTTGATTGATCAGAAGGGAAGACCATCATGGATTTTCCGCGTCCCTCTATGTCGGCAAGTGAACTGTTCGGCGATTTGAAGGACAAGCTTGGTTTCGGCGGCGGTCGCTCGGATCGTCGCGACGATTACTACGATGATCCCTACTACGACGACTATGCCGATCCCGAGCCAGCTCAGGGTTCTTATGATTCTGGCTACGACCCGGATACCTACGGCGATCCCTACGATCGCCTGGAATACACCACGCGTTCTACGGGCTCTTCTCGTCCCGCAGGCTCGCGATCGAGCCGCTTTTCTTCGGCTCAGTTGGTAAGCTCGGGCGACATTCGCGCAACTACGAGTGCTTATGGCGTATCCGATGTTGCGGCAAAGCCCACTATGGAGCTTCCCAGCGTGCCTCATCGCACAGAGGCCGAAGAAAGGGAGTCGGTTTCTAAGATTGCTGAAGATTTCAGCATCCCCGCATCATCGTATACCGATTTCGTTTCGCCCTATAAACAGAGCTCGTCCGCCAGCGCCTCTTCTTCGGCTGGCCTTGACTCCCTGTTCACTCCATCCGCATCTTCTTCTAGCTCCGTTTCGGGCTTGTCCGATGATGCCAATGCGGGCTCTGCCCATGGTACGAGCTTTGCTCGCGAGATTGTCGTCCTTAAGCCGACGTCATATGAAGACGTGTCTTCGATTGCCCAATCGGTTCGTGCGGGAAAGATCGTGGTACTGTACCTTCGTCAAACTGACCCGGCTCTTTCCAAGCGCGTACTTGATTTTTCGTTCGGCGTTGCTTCTGCCCTCACTGCGCAGGTTGATTGCCTTGCCGAGAAGACGTTCGTAGTCCTTCAGGGCAAAGAGCTTACGCTTGAAGAGAAGCACAACCTGGCTAAGCAGGGCGTGCTGAAGTCGTAGTCATTCGCAAGGTGCCCATTACGAGCATAAGGAGTTTTAGTACATGATCAGCATGCTTTTGGTCAGTTTGGCCGATGCATACAGTTTTGTGATCTTCGTGTATGTGATGATGTCCTGGATCCCCATGGGTGGGGGCATCGTTACCGATGTCTACCATGCGTTGGGAAAGATCTGTGATCCGTTCCTTGACCTGTTCAGGCGCTTTATTCCCCCTATTGGAGGAATGGTGGACGTTAGCCCAATCGTGGCATTGCTTGTGTTACAGTTTGGGGTACGTCTGATAGTAAATTTTTTAGCTGTACTTATCTAGCGCAGCTGTTTGAATAGCCAGATTAGGGGAGTTTTCTATGGCCATCACCTCTTCCGATATCCAGAATCAGAGCTTCAAAATCGAGCGTCGCGGTTACGACGTTGATGAAGTAGATGTATTTCTCGAGCGCGTTGCTTCTGAGATCGATGATCTGAACGACGAAATTGCTCGTCTGCGTGTCCAGGTCAAGGAAGCAGCTTCCGCTTCTCGCACCGAAGTAATCTCCGAGCGCCCGGTTGCTGCGTCTGACGAAGAGGCAAAGCCCGCAGGCATCGATCCTGCTTTGGTCGCAGAGAAAGACGCCATGATCGCCGAGCTTGAGGCGAAACTGCGTGACCGCAAGAGCGATGACACCGCTATCGCACAGGCTCTTATTGTTGCTCAGCGCACCGCTGATGAAATTGTTTCCAAGGCCAAGGCCGATGCTGAGCAGACCCGCCAGAACGCCGAAGACGAGGGTCGCCGTATCCTCGAGAAGGCCAATGGCGAAAAGCAGAAGGTTATTGATCACATCAACGAGCTTTCTTCCAGCCGCGAAAAGGTGCGTGAGCAGTACCAGGATATGCTGAAGGAATTCATCGGCTCCGCAACTCAGCGCCTTGCTGAAATCGGTGGCGAGGTTACTGCAGGTATCGATATTCCTGCCGAATTGCTTGAAATGACCACGTTTGATGCTGCAAGCTCTGCTGGCACCCAGCAGAAAACCGAGGCTGAAAAGCCTGCTGCTGCTACTTGGGAACCCAGCCCTGCTGTGGCAACCTACACTACGCCTACGGTAACGCCTAGCGCCTCCGCTCCTGCGGCACCGAAGCCTTCAACCGCATCGAAGGATTTCTCCGGTTATGGTGATGCAGACGATACCTTCTCGTTTGACGATATGGATTAGCAGAAAGGCTCGCTTCCAGCGAGCCTTTCGTTCGTTTGAGACGCTATGACGCTGCGCGGCGTTCTGGCGGCACAGGAAAATTTCAAAGCCCATGGGGCGGCACATAAGGCCAGCCCCATGGGCTTTTCAACTTTCCCGCACTCGCCAGAACGCCGCTCGCTGATTTACTGGCGTATGCCCTGATTTTAGTTAACGCCCCTTCAGGCGTTTTTTTCGGTAAACACAAAAGGTGAGCAGCCAAGCTGCTCACCTTTTGTGGGTAGGTGCCTTTTGCGTATGGCTTATGCGTCCGCTTTTGCTGTTACCACGAAGGTGGTGCTGGCGGGCATGTTGCTGGCGTTGCCGCAGAAGGCGCCTTGCTCTTCGGTGTGGTCGCGTAGGGCGGAAACCGAGTCGAGTTTTCTGTTGATATTGCCTTGCATTTCCTTGATTGCGGTGCCGATGCCTTCGCTCATTGCCTGGGTGCCTTGGCTAAGCTTCGCGGATGCTTCGGTAATCTCGTTGGTGGCTTCACCGAGTTGGGCGTATCCCGCTTGGATCTTTGCCAGACCTTCGCTGATGCCGGCAAGGCCTTGGCTCAATTGCGCGTTGGCTTCGCTTGCCTTATCGAGCGTTGCGCTTGCGGTGGCTGTCGCCTGCTGGGCGGAAGCAAGGTTCGCTTTTGCGTCGGCGGTTGCCTGGATAAGCGCCTCGATCTGTTCTTCGTCCATACCGTTGGTATCAACTGCTTCAAGCTTAGCTACGGCAGCTGCGGCTTTTACCTGCTCTGCCTTCACTGCTTCCAGCTGCTGCGAAGAGGCATCGATGAGCTTGCCATATGTTGCAGTTTGATGATTACGTCATTGCGGATTTATTGAGAGATGACTTTCTCGATGTGGAGGAAAAAATTAGCAATTCCGCTTTTTCGATTTTGGGCGTTGAATCATTTTCCGGATGTTCGAATTGCGAATTGAAGTATTTATGCGGGGGAGGATGTCGCGCCCGTTCATTGTATGCCTGCAGGAATATCCATTATCGTGACCCATATTGCGCTTTAGTTCGGAAGTTGTATGGCCTGCTCGGCGATTTTCTCAGAAAAGCTTATGCGTGACCGATTAGCTTCTACCGTTAAGGCGAATAACTATGGACATAGTTTATTGATAGCAGTAACAAATAACTAATTAATCACTTCTGCTAATTAGTTAAGGAGTTAGTGATGATTTTCTATTCTGTTCCTGCTCGACAAGTTTCGGGTTGCCTGAATATCGGCCTGCTCAATGGTTGCGTATGCATTGGCATTCAGGGCTTGCCAAGCGGGAAGCCAAAACTGAATTGTTAGCGGTGAAAGGAAAGCGCAGTTGTTTGGAGAGCTAGATGGGGCGAAAGCCTCTTTGCAACGCTTGGAAAATATTGCAAAACCCTTGTATATAGCTTTGCGGGGCATTATGGCGGTGTTTATCGTGGGATGGGTTCTGCTCTTTCTTGCATTATTCATCTCTTTGGCGACTTCAGGGATTGGTTTACCTGGCTTAGCTGGACATTTTCTCTATGCTGTTCCCGTTATGGTGTTCGCTTTTCTGAACGTGTACATTCTTTATGTGATTGGGAGCATTTTCGGTTCAATACGCCATGGGGATACGCCGTTTACGATGCGGGTTTCCCGTCAAATCAAGGCAGTGAGCTTTTTGCTGCTTGCCAGTTTTCTTCTTGAAGCTTTTGTTTCCGCAATCCCCTTTGATGGTTATTCTCTTGGCATCATGAGGATTGGTTTAGCGAGGCAAGAGGGCGGAGTAGTGGCCAATTTGAGCGTTTCAACTTTAATAGCTTCGGTAATTGGTTTTGTTTTGTCATATGTGTTTAAATACGGAGCATTGTTGCAACAATTGTCGGACGATACGGTTTAGGGGCTTGCTTTGACTATAGTGTTCAACTTGGACAAATTGCTTGCTTCGAGAAAGATGCAGTCTGTCGAGCTGGCGGAAAAGCTCGATTGTACGGTTCAGACGGTATCGAGGATAAAAAACGGGAAGATTCGTGCGTTAAGAATCGACAGTCTTGATAGGATTTGTGAAGTTTTCGGCTGTCAACCTGGTGATTTACTCGAGTATCTTAGCGATGAAGAGGCTGGAAAAAGATACGGTGAGACCTTTTTGGAGGAGTATAAAAAATATCATAGTCAATAGACGCTATTGCGCTTGATGATGGGCACTGGAATTCACCAGTGCCCATTTTTTATGTTTAAAAACCGCCCACCGTTCAGGTCAACCGCCTATCCTCGGTTTCTTTCTGAGTGCTAATAAATAATGCTTAACTTTAAGAAGTTAAAAGAAACAGTTAACTTATTAATATTTCATTTCCATTAGGGGGGCTATTATGAGGCATGGTCACCATAACTTAACCAATTACAGAATGCTTCATATTGTTAAAGAAAACAGAGTCTTCTTCTTGCGAAGTCCCTTCGGATTGGGCTTGTCAGTTTGATTCAACCTGGAGATATTTATTTCCCGCAAAGGTGAACTTGCCTGATCGGGGATGGAAGATCCACCTAAGCTCGTGTCCTACGGAAGCTCAATTACTGCTCGATAAATGGTGGTTCTTGCTTATTGGTTGATTATTCAACTGGTTCCGCTGGGCTGATCGGATTTCTCCTGTCGTTGGCCGAGCATCCTTTTGGATGGTTTCCCGTTTCTCTTCATTGATATAAGAGGTCACGAATTGTGAAGGGAGGTGGAAAGAATGGGTTCGATGTTGGATCTTCAGTCGCTTGAAGCTTCTAACGACGCAATTGACCCAAGGGCATCTGGGGCTAGCTTTATGTGCAATGGCGATAACGGCTCTGTGAGCCTCTGGTGTGGTTAAGCCGGAACAATGCCGGGCATACGGAAGCGTGCCCGGCGATTGCTGTAAAAGGAGCGTGTTTTTCCTATGACACCCTTAATTGACGCGAGCGCAATAAGGAAATCCTTTGTCTATGGCAAAGGGAAAAACCTTCGAAAGAATGAGGTTCTGCGTGGAATCGATTTTTCGATTAATGCAGGTGAGTTTGTTTCCATCGTCGGTCCAAGTGGCTCAGGGAAAACAACCCTCCTAAATTGCCTTTCGGGCCTCGAAGAAACAGATTCGGGCTCTGTTGTTCTTGACGGTATCCCTCTTTCCTCGATGAGTGCCAAGAAAAGAGATGAGACCAGAAGACGCTTAATCAGTTTTATCTTTCAGGATTTAAACCTCATTCCATCGCTGAATGCGGTAGATAACGTTTGGATTCCTGCGCGCCTGTCTGGAAAGAAGGTCACGAAAAAAGATGCGCTTGCTTTGCTGGATAACCTTGGCATTGCTGATAAGGCGAAAAGCTATTCAGGTTCTTTATCGGGAGGAGAGAGGCAACGTATCGCGATAGCCCGATCTGTTGCGGTTGATGCTCCGATACTGTTTGCGGACGAGCCCACGGGGTCTCTTGATGTTGAGAATACGCGAGCGGTGATGGGTATGATGCGGCGAGAAACAGAAAAAAACAATCGTACCGTTGTGATGGTAACCCATGATTTGATGGCAGCTGCTTACTCCGATCGCGTTGTGGTCTTGAAGGATGGGAAGGTTGCTGCGGAGCTTAGTCATCCGGCCGCACATGAGATTGCCTTTTTGTTAGAGGAGTAGTCATGTGGCGTTTGTTTGTTTCCGACTTGCGAGATAGATGGCTTGATTGGGCAGGAGTTCTTCTCGTTGCTTTCTTTTGCGGCCTTGCTGGCGGTTGGTCGGATTTGCTCATTTCTTCATCGTACGGATTGGAGTCAGACGCTTCGAGGCGCTTGTTTAATGCAGGTACGGCAACGTTATTTTTGACATGGGTTGCATCGGTTCCTGTGTCTGCTTCTGTAGCACGACTTGTCGCAAAGAAAAAAGAGCCTATTTATGCTGTATGGCGTTTATTGGGCATGCGCAGAAGGTATGCGGGTCTTTGTTTTTTCACTCAGATGACAACGGTTTCATTCCTTGGGTTAACATTGGGCCTCCTTGCTTTTGGCTCTATGATCCCATGTTTTGACGGCATCGTTCCTTCTCTGGGAGCCCGTCTCGATTTCGTGCCTAGCATTACAGTTATCTGTGTCGAGCTTCTTTCGTTCGTTTTTGGCGGATTGGGAAGTTTTGTTTCATCTTTGAACGTTTCTCCCGTTAAGGCGTTTGACGGTCAATCCCTGCCTAGGAAAAGGCTTAGCGTTTTTCGCGTTATTGTCGGTGTTGTTTCTGCTATTTGCCTTTTTTCTTTAATTGCAATTTCCGCTAGCTCCGATCCTCTGTCTCGGGTTAGCTGCCTTGTTTTTCTTCCGTTCATCGCTGCGTTATTCTGCTCTCTCTTTTTGAGGTTGCTGCTTCCATGGGCGGTAAAACTGTGGACTAAGGTCGTTCCCTGGAAGGACTCGCCGGTCTGGCTGGTTGCTCGGAGCAAAATTCTTTTTTACTCCGATGAGGCAGTTGCAATCCAGATGCCGATAGCGATAGGGGTTTCATTGGCTACAGGGCTCATTCTTGTTGTTGAGGTTCTGGTTGTTTACCTGGAGGAACAGGGGATTAAAGCGAGTGGGGTTAACGTTGAGCAGATGCTGTCATTCCTTGGTGCACCTATTTTGGTTTGCATTGCCGGTGCTGTTGCGGTTGTCGCAATGTCGGCCAGCGACAGGGTCATTGAGGGAGAAACGCTGGTTTCGTGCGGGTCGAGCAACCAGGCTGTCTTCGGAATGGCGGTATGCGAGTCATTTATCCATGCGTTCAATGCTCTTCTTATGGGTTTGGCGTGTGCGTTAGCATCGGGAGCTATTGCTTCCGCTGTCTGTTCTTCTCTCTTTCCACTGTCGGCTTGTCTTGCCCCCTCTTTAATTGTCTTCTTGCTTTCGTTCGTGGTTATTTTGCCTCCTATGTTGGTGGTGTTGCCGGGTGCAAGAATTGGAAGACTTCGCGTTGGTTGCAAACCTGTGGAATAGGGGTTGGGTCTTGATGTCTTTTTCTCCGATAGAAGGAGTTCGATTCCATGCGAGTGATAATGATTCTGCTGAAAAGGTATGCCCCTGTTCTGAGGTGGACATTTGGTGCTTGTTTGGTTCTCGGTTTGCTGGGGACAGGCAATCTTGCTGCTCCAACCACAATATGGAGGGGCCCTGATTCAGGCTGTGCAAAATGGGGCAAATGCCTTTACCCCTTTGGTGATTTTGCTGGTGCTTCTTGTTGCAAATGCGCTATTAACTATGGGTCAGCAAGCATTGGTTGCCGAAATAGCCGAGAGGTTAGCTAGACGGATAAGGGGCCATTTAGTCCATTCTTTTTTGCCTTGTCGGCCTTGGCGCAGGAGGCTCGGCCGTCGGGTTGGTATTCTCAGCGCATTGTGAGCGATGTTGAATTGATAAAGAGACTTCCTGGCCAATTAGCTTCCCTCGCTCAATCCCTTTTCGTATTCATTGGGTCATTTGTTGCTCTTGTTTCTGTTTCTCCTGCAACGTTTGTCATCGGTTTGGGATTTGGGCTTTTGTCCTTGCGCTTTTCCATAGTTGTTTCGAGTCCGATGTCTGGCTACAGGAAAGAGGTTCAGGAGCTTCTTCTGCGAATTACGGTAAAGATTCAGGAGTTTGCTCTTTCAAATCGTCTTTTGAGATCGCATAATGCATGGGGCTTAGCGGAGAAATCTCTTGGAACCGAGATAGATGGTGCCGTAAAAGCTGGTTTCAGGTTGTCTTTGCTTTCCGGCTTCCTCTCTCCGATCTCGTCTGTTTTGATGCAGCTTGCAAATATTGGAACAATCCTATTTGCTTCCTGGCAGGTTGCCGCAGGAACTATGGCATTTTCCGATCTTGTTGTTTTCCTGATGTACCTTTCTTATTTCTCGTCTTCTGTAAGCCAGTTTGTCGGGTTCGTTTCGTATGCACGTGAGGCTGCGGTGGGCTACGAACGCATTGAAGATTTTGAAACGCTGGCTCATCCCGAAGGATCTCCTTCTTTGCCTTGTTGTTGCGGGGGTATTCCGCCTTGCCCCTCTTTCGTGTTTGATCGCGTTTCATTTCGCTATCCATCGTCTTCGGATGATTCGCTGATTGACGCTTCATTTTGCGTGCCTTCCGGGGAGATAACCGCGTTGGTCGGAGCTTCGGGTGGGGGAAAGACAACTTGCTTGGGTCTGATTGAGCGTTTCTTCTCGCCTACTAAGGGCGAGATTTTTCTCGATGACATTGAATTGTCGAGTATTCCGCTTGAGGAGTACAGGGATTCGAATGGGTTTATAGACCAATCCGCAAGCTTGATTAGCGGTACTGTGGAGGAGGATCTAAGGCTTGGTAATCCTTCGGCATCTTGTTCCGATATGGAGAACGCCCTTGGTTCTGTGGGGTTGGGCGGCCTTCCTCTTGATAGGGAGGTTGGCGAGAGGGGTTTGTCGCTGTCTGGCGGACAAAGGCAGCGCATCGCATTGGCTAGGACCGTCGTCCGCAATCCTCAAATACTCATTCTCGATGAGCCAACTTCCAGTCTTGATGGGATTTCTGAGCGTGAGATAGACCTTCTTCTGAGAGACCTTTTTGGGGGACGAACGATTGTCTATGCCGCTCATAGACTGTCATCTATTCTGAATGCGGACTGGATCGTTGTCCTTAATGAGGGAAAGATAGAGGGACAAGGGAGGCATCAAGATTTATACAATAGCTGCCTATATTATCGTAGCTTAATCGATTCTCAGTCAGAGGCATAATCGCGCCAGCCCGATAAACGAAATGCCGTCCAAAGGGACGGCATTGAAATACGAGTGAGCCTATAAGCCGGGTTCTGTAATCGGCAACCATTTATCTCGACTTTGCGTCGCCGCAAAGCTCAAGCACGCAACCCGAATGCACGGAAGGGCGGCCGTGTGGCATTCCTATTTACGCTTGCTCCAGATGGGGTTTACCAAGCTACGTTGTTGCCAACGCACTGGTGCGCTTTTACCGCACCGTTTCAGCTTTTCTCCTGCACGCAGGGGAGTCTTCTTTTCTGTGGCACTGTCCGTCGGGTCGCCCCGCCCAGCCGTTAGCTGGCATCTTGCCCTTGGGAGCCCGGACTTTCCTCATGCTTGCGCACGCGATTGCCCGGCTCACTCGAGGTTGTATTATACATTGTTCTACGAACAATGTATTGAATTGACGCTGCAGCCAAGCCAGGCGCCTCATCTTGCTTCTCCAAACAGGCTTGATGGGCGAAGCCCGCCTGGAATTCTGCTCGGACAAACTGAGCAGAATGCATCCGCCTGGATGCTTGGTTTGGGGACCAAGCATGACACTGGCATGTTTGCCGACGGAAATTTAAGGCACCGGATTGGCCCTCGCTGACTGATATGGACCTGAGGGTTTCAGAAAAATCCTCTATGATGTTTCCTCGATCTCTGGCTTCTACTTTGCGTTTTTCTGGTTTCATGGTTGCGAACGATTCTCGTGCTCGTCCACTCTGAAAGGACTTTCATATGAAACGCTGCTTGCTTGTTGGCGCTGCACCTTCGGCCCATAAAGAGCTTGACTATATCCTGCAAACGCAGGAATTCGATGCGGTGTATGCAGTCGATGGTGGGTTTGCGGTGTTGCAGGAGCGTGACATTGTGCCTGATGCGGTGTTCGGCGATTTCGATTCACTTGGCGCGGTGCCGCAGCATCCTTGTGTGTTCGAGTACGATACGCACAAGGATTTCACCGATATGGATTTGGCCATTGGTCATGCCGAGCAGCACGGTTTCGAAGAGCTGGTTATCTGCGATGCGTTTACGGGCAGGCTCGACCACTCTTTGGGCAATTTGCAGCTGCTTATCCAAGCGGCAGCCCGCGGGACGTGTGTATGGGGTATTGGCGAGGAAATTGCCATTGCGCCCTTGGTGGCGCCAGGCCCGTTCTGCTCGCTTTCCTTTGCGGAAGGTGCACAGGGCACATGCTCGGTAATCTCGCACAGCGATGTGTGCCAAGGCGTTACCGAAGTGGGCCTGGAATGGGAGCTCGACGGCGCAACCTGCACGAACCGAGCGCTGTGGGGCATTTCGAATGAGCTTGTTGGCAAGCCTGCCAGCATCAGTCTGGAAGAAGGCTCGCTGTGGGTTATCTTCCCCCTTTTGGAATTCCCACGCGCGGCGTATACCTATATACGAGTACAATAACGTAACCACATAACAGGGGAGCTAACCGCCCGCGATGCGCGGCTGTTCGGCTGAGAGGGGGCAAGGCCCCGACCCATAGAACCTGTATGGATAATGCCAACGAAGGGAGCTGTGATGACGCAAGAACGTCTCATCACTCAAATCGATCATGCCCGTGCGGGCAAAATCACGCCTCAAATGGAAGCGGTTGCCGCCAAGGAGCATAAAACGCCTGAAGAGATTCGTGCAGGTGTTGCGAAGGGCTGCATTGCCATTCCCGCCAACATTCACCATGCCGCATTGAGCCCCGAGGGCGTAGGCGAAGGCATGCGTACCAAGGTAAACGTTAACCTGGGCATCTCCGGCGACCTGATGAATGCCGAAATGGAGTTCGAAAAAGTACGTACCGCTATCGAGCTGGGCGCGGAAGGCATCATGGACCTTTCCAACCATGGCAAAACGCACGATTTCCGTAAGCAGCTTATCGACATGAGCCCTGCCATGATCGGCACGGTGCCCATGTATGATGCTATCGGCTACTTGGAAAAGCCTCTTATTGGTATTACGGCTCAGGACTTCTTGGACGTTGTGCGCGCCCATGCCGAAGACGGCGTGGACTTCGTAACCATCCATGCCGGCATGAACCGTCGCACCATCGACAATTTCAAGGAAACCGGTCGCTTGATGAACATCGTAAGCCGTGGCGGCTCGCTCATCTTCGCTTGGATGGAAGCCACGGGCAACGAAAACCCCTTCTACGAGTATTACGATGAAGTGCTGGAGATCTTGCATGAGCACGATGTGACCATCAGCATCGGTGACGCTATGCGCCCCGGTTGCAACTACGACGCTACTGATGCTGGTCAGATTTCTGAGCTTATCGAGATTGGCAAGCTCACCAAGCGCGCATGGGATGCGGGCGTTCAGGTTATGGTTGAAGGCCCTGGTCATATGGCATTGGACGAGATCCCCGCCAATATGAAGATTCAGAAGCGCTTGTGTCACAACGCTCCGTTCTATGTTCTTGGCCCGCTGGTTACCGATATTGCTCCTGGCTACGACCATATTACGTCTGCTATCGGTGGCGCGGTTGCCGCGTCGTGCGGTGCCGACTTCCTGTGCTACGTAACGCCTGCTGAGCATCTGCGCTTGCCCGATGCCGATGATGTGCGTGAGGGCCTTGTTGCGACTAAGATTGCAGCTCATGCTGCCGATATCGCTAAGGGCATCCCTCATGCGCGTGATGTCGATAACCGCATGAGCGACGCTCGTCGCCGTATGGACTGGGAAGAGATGTTCAGTCTTGCCATTGATCCGGTGAAGCCGCGTAAGTACTTTGAAAGCGCGCCGCCTTCAACGGAGGGCACCTGCACCATGTGCGGCAAGATGTGTGCAGTTCGTACGGTTAACACCATCATGGATGGCCTTACCATCGACCTCGGCGAGGAAATGGCCGACAAATAGCAAGTATGAAGCGGCTGTCCCTCTGGGCAGCCGCTTTTTCCTATGATGCAAGTGGTAGATGGTCGAGTGCTGGGGCGGCTAAACCTTCTTCAGCACTTGAAGCTGCTAGCTTGCTTTGAGCAAGGAGAAAATATGAAAACAGCGCTAACAATTGCTGGCTCTGATTCAAGTGGCGGAGCCGGCATTCAGGCAGATATCAAAACCATGAGCGCTTTGGGGATCTATGCGGAATCGGTTGTCACAGCGTTAACCGCGCAGAACACCATGGGTGTCCAGGGAGTGGTGGCGACAGACCCTGATTTTGTATTACTGCAGATGGAAAGCGTGTTTTCCGATATTCGTCCTAACGCAGTAAAAATCGGCATGCTTCCTACGGCGGAAGTGGTGCGTGCGGTGGGGCAAGGCTTGCAGCGTTTCGATGCTCAGAATGTTGTGCTCGATCCTGTCATGGTCGCTACAAGTGGGGCTGCACTTTCGGAGGCGCCTGCAGTGCAGGCGCTTTTCGGCCTGCTTCCGCAAGCTTCCGTGGTAACGCCCAACATTCCCGAAGCCGAAGTTCTTTCAGGCATGCGCATCGAAACTAAAGAGGATATGCTGGCTGCGGCGAAGGCTATTCAGTCGAAGGGAGCACGGGCTGTTCTGGTGAAAGGTGGCCATTTGGCTGAAGAAGCCGACGATGTGCTGCTGGAAGCAAACGGTGCGGCGACGTGGCTTTCCGCTCAGCGCGTTGAGACGAAGAACACGCACGGCACCGGCTGCACGCTTTCTTCGGCCATTGCCTCGTATTTGGCTAAGGGCGAAACCTTGAAACATGCTGTGGCTTTCGCAAAGCGCTATCTCACTGAAGCAATCCAAGCAAATCCTGGGTTAGGGAAAGGCAATGGTCCCGTGAACCACTTATTCGCGTTGCGTTAACGGGGCGGTTAGGATTGCGCGAACCGCTTCGCCAATGCCAGAAGCGATTCGCGTTCAGGGGCCACCTCTTCGTTGGCCACGGCGCTGAACAGCTCGTTCAGCACAAGTCCAACATGGGGTCCTTGAGGTACGCCGAGAGAGATAAGGTCGGTGCCATTTACTGGCAGGTCGGCAGGTGAAAGCACTTCGCCTTGCTTAAGCATCTCATCGAATAGGCTTTCGGCTGCATTGATCTTCTGGATCCATTTTGTTGCACGGGTCGATTTTCCTCTTGCATCGCCCCGCATCAAGTCGCAAATTGCGTGGAAGAGCCTCTCATCGTGCTCCACTAGGGCATACAGCTTACGTACGCCTTTTGTTGTAGGCTCGGGTCTGTCGCCGTGGTAGCGGATGATCAAGTCGAGATCATGCTGCATCTTCTTGCTGAAATGCAGCGTTTTTGCGCTGTCGCGCATGTGATGAACGCTTGCTATGGGATGGTTGGGCATATGCCCCAAATTGTCTGCTCCAATAAGGAACGTGTCGGGTTTACCCGCATCGTGAAACAACGCCGCCCAACGCACCAAGGGGTAGGCGGGGGTGCTTTCGACCACCGCAGCGGTGTGCTCCCACACATCGTAGATGTGCCAAGGGTTGTGCTGGTCAAAGCCGTCCATGGCTTCAATGCAGGGAACGACATAAGCAAGTTCGCGGGGGAACCGGAGCAGGGTTTGGCGCACATGGTTTCCGCAGAGGAGCTTTTCAAGCTCTTGCCTTAGGCGCTCTCCTGCGACACCGGTGAGGGTTGGCGCATATCTGCGTATGGCGGCTTCAGTATCAGGGTCAATCCAGAATCCGAGCTGCGAAGCGAAGCGCATCGCGCGAAGGACGCGCAGGGCATCTTCTTGCAGGCGGATATTGGGGTCGTTAACGCAGCGGATTATCTTGTTGGCCAAGTCGTTCTGCCCGTCAAAAGGATCTACGAGGCCACGGACCGGGTGGAACGCCATTGCGTTGATGGTGAAATCGCGTCGTGCCAAGTCTTGTTCGATGGTGTCAACGAACAGCACGCTATCGGGGTGGCGGTGATCGGTGTAGGCGCCTTCAGTGCGGAAGGTGGTAACTTCGATGGGTTCATTTTTGTAAACCACGGTTACCGTGCCGTGCTTCGTCCCCGTTTCGTGCACCGCCATGCCGCTTGCCAGGCACGCTTCGCGCGTTTGCTCCCAGTGGGCGTTGGTGGCAATGTCGGCATCATGGGGCGTGACGCCGCGAAGGGCGTCGCGCACGAAGCCACCGACGATCCACGCCTCAAAACCGCGCTTCTCCAAAGCGTTGATAACGGCGCACACCGATGCGGGAAGCTGGGCAAGCGTTCCGTAGGCTTCGATATGTGGTGCATCATTGACAGACATAACCCCAAGCTTTCGTTACGGGTATGTTTCAGTATACGGCTTCGGAAGCGATTCGTGCGTCCATACCGGAGATATGTCCTGAGACATTAGGCTGTTGGCGTGGTGGTTTGTTGCGATTGCTTTCGCATGTCTTTCGAATTCGGTAGCGTAAAATCAAACGGTGAAAGATACGAATACGGTGCGCCGAGCACTTAAAAGGGGTTGCCATGATTGATGAAGTGCATATTCGCGATGTGGCGTTGATCCACGAGGCAACGTTTGTGCCAAGCCCTGCCTTTACCGTGGTAACGGGCGAAACAGGCACGGGTAAAACCGCTCTGTTGAATGCGCTGAAGATCCTGGTCGGCGAGCGCGCCGGCGCGTCATTTGTGCGCGAAGGCTGCGAAGAGCTCCAGGTAGAGGGCCGTTTTCTTGGCGAAGGATGCGGGGAAGATGGCGTGGTGGCTGCACGCCGCATCGGCGCACAAGGGCGCAGCCGCGTTTCTATTGACGGTTCACTTGCTTCGGTGAAGGAGCTTGCCGGCGGCTTAGGTCAGACGGTCGACCTTTGCGGACAGCACGAACATCAGCGCTTGCTTTCGCCGACTTATCAGCGTGCTTTGCTCGACGAATGGGGCAAAGAAGAAATCAGTGCGCCGCTGGAGGCGTATCGAGCATGTCTTTCTGCGGCAAACGGTGCGTCTGCCGAGCTTGTTCGTTTGCAAGAATTGGAATCGGCCGATGCTGTTGAGCTTGACAGGGCACGTTTCGCTTTAGAGCAGATCGGCAAAGCGGATCCCCAGGAAGGTGAGTATGAAGAGCTCATCGAGCGTATGCCTCGCCTGGAAAACGCCGAAATGCTGGTCCATGAAGCCATGTCTGCCCAGCGCAACCTAACAGGGTCGGGCGGTGCAGTGGAATCGCTCGAGTCTGCATTGGGGTCTCTTGAGCGAATCGCGGCGGTGGACTCTTCCGCTGAATCCGTGTTGGAGCTTGTACGCGAAGCGTTCTTTTCGCTGGAGGATGTGGGTCGCGATTTGGCGACGTACAAAGATGGCGTCGATTTCCCCCAGGAAGAGCTGGAGGCGGCGCAAGACCGCATTGCCGAATTGCAAGGTCTTATGCGGGGCTTCGGTCCGCGTATGGAAGATGTGTTGGCGCAGCGCGCCGAAGCAGAGGCGAAAATTCGCGAATACGATGGGCTCGACGAGCTTATCTCCCAGGCTCGAAAGAAGCGTGACGCGGCGGAATCGGCGCTTGCCGATGCGGCGCGTGCCTTGGCGGAAGCTCGTGGCAGGGTTATTCCTCGTTTTATTGATGCCGTCCAAGCCCAGATGGCTCGCTTGGAAATGAAGGGCGCACGTCTCGAGGCAAGGATTTCGGATCTGCCGCGTGGGCAGTGGGACACATGGGGCTCGCAGTCTTTCGAGTTCCTTTTTGCCGCTGGTGAGGGCCTTAGTGCTCAGCGGCTCGGCAAAATTGCTTCAGGTGGTGAAATGAGCCGCGTGATGCTTGCCCTGAAGGTTGCATTAGGCGAATGCGACCAGGTGGACACCCTGGTTTTTGACGAGATCGATGCTGGTGTGGGCGGCAGTACCGCTCGTGCGCTTGGCGCCGTCCTTCGCGATTTGGCAAAAACCCATCAGGTCATTGTGGTAACGCACCTTCCCCAAGTTGCCGTGTGCGGCGATACTCATTATCTGGTAACGAAGTCCGATGATGCGTTGCCGCAAACCTGCTTGACCCCTGTTTCGGGCGAAAGCCGGACGGCGGAAATTGCCCGTATGCTTGCCGGCGAGGTAAGCGAAACGTCTCTTGCCCACGCCGCCGAACTGCTCAGCGAGCAGGGGTAGCCGGCCCTTAATTTGGCCTGCCATATGCAAGGCAAAGAAAGAGGAGAACTCATGTCCGAATATCAAGCCGTATTGCAGCAGCCGACAGATGGGCGCATGCCCGTTATTGGTTGTCACCTTTCTTCGGCTAAAGGGTATGCCGCAATGGCGAAAATGGCGGCCTCCATCGATGCCAACACGTTTGCGTTCTTCACGCGAAACCCGCGTGGTGGGAAGGCGAAAGCGATCGATGATGCTGATGTGAAGGCGTTTGCGGAAGAGGCGGCGCTGGCGGGTATCGGGCGCATCGTTGCGCATGGTTCGTATACCGTGAATCCGTGTGCGGCGAAAGAGCAGGTGCGCAGTTTCGCGTTCCAGGCGCTTGCCGAAGATCTGGTGCGAATGGAACGCACCCCGGGTCAGCTGTTTAACATTCACCCTGGTTCCCACGTGGGACAGGGGACGGATGTGGGCATTGAGCTTATTGCCGAGGTCTTGAATAGCGTATTGGCGCCCGAGCAGACCACCACGCTTTTGTTGGAAACCATGGCGGGAAAGGGAAGCGAGGTGGGCCGCACCTTCGAGGAGCTGGCTGCTATCATCGATCGCGTTGAGCTCGACAGCCATCTGGGGGTTTGCCTCGATACCTGTCATGTATGGGATGCAGGGTATGACATTGCGAATGACTTGGATGGTGTACTCGAGGAATTCGACCGTGTGATCGGGCTGGATAGGCTGCGTGCTTTACACATTAACGACTCCCTCAACGAATGCGGCGCCCATAAAGATCGCCATGCGCGCATTGGCGAAGGCCGCATTGGCAAAGAAGCGTTGGCTGCCGTAGTGATGCATCCTCGGCTGTTGGGATTGCCCTGCATTCTGGAAACGCCGAACGAGCTGCCAGGCTATGCGGAGGAGATCGCATTTTTCCGTTCTTGCGTTGTGTAAAACGATTGTTTACCATGAACGAGTCTTATTAATTCCCCTTAACAGCATATTTGCAGGTGGCCTATTACGGGCGAAGTGTGCCTGCACGGTTATTCATTTCTTTTAAGGAGGATCCAGTGAAATTCTTTCTGGACACTGCCGATCTCGATGAGATCGAAGAGGCAGCAAGCTGGGGTGCGTTGGCTGGCGTAACCACCAATCCGTCTTTGTATTCTCGCATCGGCGGCAAGCTTGATGACTTCCACAACCACATCAAGCGCATCTGCGACATCGTTGGTCCTGATTGCCCCGTTTCCGCAGAATCCGTTGCTATGACGCGTGAAGAGCTCATCACCGACGGTCGCGAGCTTGCCGCTATTGCTCCTAACGTTGTTGTGAAGATCCCCACCATGGTGGAGGGCCTTGCCGCAACGCATGCTCTCGCAGCCGAGGGCATTCCGGTGAACATGACGCTGTGCTTCAGCGTTCCTCAGGCCATCTTGGCTGCCCGCGCTGGCGCTCGCTACATCAGCCCCTTCATTGGTCGTTTTGACGACATCTCGGAAGACGGTCTTGATCAGGTTGCCAATATTGTTACTGCGCTGAACAACTACGACTTCACCTCCAACACCGTAAACGGTGAGCAGGTCGAGGTCATTGCGGCTTCTATCCGCAGCGCAAACCACGTTACCCAGGCAGCGTTGATGGGCGCCGATATTGCAACGGTTCCCTTTGGCGTGCTGAAGAAGATGGTTCAGCATCCGTTGACCGATCGTGGCCTTGAGGCGTTCCTCAAGGACTGGGAGAAAGTCCAGAACGCATGAGTGATGCAGAAGTAGTCGAAGAGTCTGCGCCCGAGGAAAAAATGCCGGCACGTACTACGCGTCGTCGTACGGCGAAGGCCTCCGACAAGCAGGAGGGGGCGGCCGCAGCGGCCGCGCCCTCCGATTCTGCTGAGGTAAAGCCTGCGGCTGCCGAGGCTTCTTCTCCGGAAGAAAAGCCCAAGCGCCGTAGGGCAAGCAGGAAGAAAGCCGAAGAAGCTCCTGCCGATACCGAATCCGAGCAGAAGCCCAAGGCGGCGAAGCCCGCAAAGTCCAAGGCTGCTGAAAAGAAGGAAGAGCCCCAGGTTGAATCTTCCGATTCGCAGAAGGGCGATGTTTCCTCTGAGGATGAGCCCAAACCAAGGCGAACCCGCACCCGATCCAGGTCGAAGGCCAAGACCGAAGAAGCGCCTCAGGGCGAAAATGCGCAGGCAGCTCCCAAGCAGGAAGCTGAGCCTAAGCATGAAACAACTTCTGAACAGGCTTCTTCTGCCGATCAAGAGACTCCATCGAAGCAAAGGGATTCCTTGAAGCAGGAATCGGCTCCTTCTGAAGGGGCGGAAAAGCAAGAGTCCTCCGAACCCTCGGATGCTTCTGACGCTGCCGAAGAAAAGAGTTCCAACGAACGCGAAGAGCGCGACGACCACAAGGGCCGTCGTCAGCGTAAACCCCGCCAACAGAGGGGCGGCGATCGCCAGAAGGGTGATCGCAACGACCGTCAGAAGAACGATCGTTATCACAACAGCCGTCGCCAGCACCAGCAAAACCGTCGTGAGCCAGTTGCTCCTCAGGTTTCCAAGGAAGATCTCGCGAAACTCAAGGTTGTTGAGCTTCGCGAAAAGGCTCAGGAGTTGGAGATCGACTTCAAGGGCCTTAAGAAGGCAGAGCTTATCGAAGCAGTGTTTGCTGCCAGCATGAAGGCCGAAGGCTTTGAAGAGGTCAGCGGCATCCTTGATGTGCTTTCTGATGGCTATGGCTTCTTGCGCACGAGCGGCTATCTTCCCGGTGAAAAAGACGTTTATGTGGGCACTTCTACTATTCGTCGCAATCATCTTCGCAAGGGCGATTACCTTACCGGCCAAACGCGTCCAGCACGTCCGAAGGAAAAGTTTGCCGCCCTTCAGCGCATTGACACCGTGAATGGGGTTCCGCTGGACGAGGTTGGCAAGCGTGTTCGCTTTGCCGATTTGACGCCGGTATTCCCTGACGAACGCCTGGTGCTTGAGCACGGACGATCCTCTATCACTTCTCGAGTTATCGATCTGTGTGCGCCTATCGGCAAAGGTCAGCGTGGTCTTATCGTTTCGCCTCCCAAGGCGGGCAAAACCACGATTTTGAAGGATATCGCAGCGTCCATTACGTCGAACAATCCCGAAGTGCATCTGATGTGCCTTCTGGTTGACGAACGCCCCGAAGAAGTTACCGACATGGAGCGATCCATCCATGGCGAGGTAATTTCCTCAACCTTCGATATGCCTTGCGAAAACCATGTTGCGGTTTCCGAGATGGTTATCGAAAGGGCAAAGCGCTTGGTGGAAAACGGGCGGGACGTTGTTATCCTGCTTGACTCGCTTACGCGTTTGGCGCGTGCCTACAACCTGGCGCAACCCGCATCGGGCCGCATCCTTTCTGGCGGTGTCGATTCGACGGCGCTGTATCCGCCCAAGAAGTTTTTGGGCGCTGCCCGCAATATCGAGGGCGGCGGAAGCCTTACCATCTTGGCATCGGCTCTTATTGAGACGGGCTCGAAGATGGATGAGGTTATCTTTGAGGAATTCAAGGGTACCGGCAACATGGAAGTGAAGCTCGATCGCTCTTTGGCGGAACATCGCATCTTCCCTGCAATCGATCCGGTTGCATCGGGCACTCGTCGAGAAGATCTGCTGCTTGATCCTCAGGAAGCGCCGCTCATTTGGGCAGTGCGTCGCGTGCTTGCCAATCGCAATAACGTCGAGCGCGCCATGGACTCGCTTATCAAGTCACTTAAGCAGACTAACGATAACCAGGAATTCCTGATGCGCGCCGCAAAAAAGGCGCAGCAGGGACGTCATTTCGACGAGAGCGGAACGATTGAAATCTAATAAATGAGATTTCGGTTCGCGACGTGATCTGACTGCGTTAGAGCATATCGTCATCGCTTATAATTACGAAAAAATGGAACCCTGCCGTTCGGTGGGGTTCCGCAGTGTTTACCTGTCTGTATTTATAGGGAGGGCATGTGCCTCAAGAGCCATTATCTCAGCATCCGGGCGGACCCCAACCGCCAGTAGGGTATGAGCAGCCTGCGCCTCAGCCCCCGTTTGAGCAAGCGCCGCAATCTGCTGCGGCGGCAACCGTCTATCGGAAAGAGCCTCGCAAATCACGCGGGTGGATTGTGGCGCTCGTCGCAATTGTCGCGGTGTGCTTGGTGTCGGTTTTCGGCATTGTGTCCTGCACCTCGGCTATTGCCGGCCTGGGCGGATCAAGCTCCTACGACAGCGAGCCGCTGTTCCCGAACACGGTTGCGGTTATCGACATCGACAGCACCATTCAATACGACGGTACCACGAACAGCCCCGATGGCCTGAAGCAGCAGCTTGACGTAGCGGCAGACGATAGCAGGATCATCGCGGTGGTGCTGCGCGTGAACTCAGGGGGCGGTGTTGCCACGGCCGGTGAGGAAATGTCCACCTATGTGAAGGAATTCCGGGAGGACACAGGCAAACCAGTAGTGGTTTCGAGCGCTTCTACCAATGCGAGCGCCGCTTACGAGATATCCAGTCAAGCGGACTACATCTTTACGGCACATACCACCGCCATAGGCGCAATCGGTACAGCGATGCAGCTGGTCGATTATTCTGGCCTAATGAGCATGCTCGGTATCTCCACGGAAGATATCACTTCTGCCGAAAGCAAGGATTCCACCTACGGTACGCGCAAGCTCACTGACGAAGAGCGAGCATACTATCAGGCTCAGGTAGACCAGATCAACGAAACGTTCATCCAAACTGTGGCTGATGGTCGTAATATGTCTGTCGACGAGGTTCGCGCCTTGGCTACGGGGCTCACGTTTACCGGCGATGATGCCGTGAAAAACGGTCTTGCCGATGAAATCGGCACAAAGGAAGACGCTATCGAATACGCAGCTAAGCTTGCGGGGCACGCATCCGATTACGAAACGGTAAATCTCAGGCAACATAGCTCGGACGATATTTCTACCCTGCTCGACCTGATATCTGAAAATAAGTCTATTTCCGCTGATCAATTGGCTTCGGCGTTGAAGGAGTTGGAGAGCAATGGCTCCATCGCAAAATAAGAAAGAACGTATCGAGTGGCCGAAGCGTGCCGTTGTAACGGCAGGCATGCCTTATGGCAACAAGTCTCTGCACTTCGGCCATGTTGGCGGCGTCTTTGTGCCTGCTGACTGCTATGCTCGCTTCCTCCGCGATCGCATCGGCTCCGAAAACGTGGTATTCGTCTCTGGCACCGATTGCTTCGGTTCTCCTATCGAAGAGGGGTATCGCAAGGAAGTTGAATCCGGTTCTTTCGAGGGGACCCTGGAAGACTATGTTCGTCGTAATCACGATCGTCAGAAGGCAACGCTCGATGCGTACGACATCAGTCTTGATGTGTACGAGGGCAGCGGCCTCGGTCATTGCGGCGAGGTTCATCGCTCCATTTCTGCCGCCTTTGTGCAGCGTCTTCACGAAAAGGGATTCCTGCATCTGGAAAGCACCCTTCAGTTCTATGACGCTCAGGAAGGCATGTTCCTGAATGGCCGTCAGGTGGTGGGGCATTGCCCCGTGCAGGGCTGCAAAAGCGAAAAAGCCTATGCCGATGAATGCGACTTGGGCCACCAGTACGACCCGGTTGATCTTATCAAGCCGATTTCGTCGGTTTCGGGCACGGTGCCGGAAATGCGTGAGGTGCGAAATTGGTACTTCGACCTGCCTGGCTTGTCCAACGTGGTTCGCGATTACGTTGATGCCCTGGAAGGCGATCCGTGCATTCGTCCCGTTGTTACCAAAACCATCAAGGAATTTCTGGTTCCGCCCATCATCTACATCAAGGTGGAATTGCATGACAAATACCTGGAAATTGCGGACAAATTGCCCAAGCATGTGTATCGCGATGCCGCCAAGGGCAAGCAGAGCTTCGAGATCGAATTCGAGAATATCTTCGATCGCGATAAAGCGCGTACCGTGTTGGCCGATGCGAACATTCGCTTCCGCACCGGTAAGGCATTGGTGCCATTCCGTATTTCCGGCAACGTTGAGTGGGGCGTGCCTGTTCCCGAAATCGAAGGAGTGGACGGCCTCACGGTATGGTGCTGGCCCGAAAGCCTTTGGGCTCCGCTTTCCTTCACCATGGCGCGCAACGATGATCGCGGTCTTTCGCGCTCGGCATGGCGCTCTTTCTGGTGCAAAAAAGACGCAACGGTGTATCAGTTTATTGGTCAGGACAACCTGTATTTCTATGGTGTTGCCCAGCCTGCGTTGTTTGCCGCCCTTCAGGAAAAGCAGCCTGTGGTTGCCGATGCTCCTGAAGGCGAATTGCAGCAGACGAAACTCATTGCCAATCACCATATCTTGTTTGGCGACAAGAAGGCTTCTTCCTCTGGCTCGGTGAAGCCGCCTACGGCAGACGAGCTTTTGGAGCATTACACCTCCGAGCAGCTGCGCGCTCATTTCCTCGCTTTGGCGCTCGACCAGAAATCGGTAGGGTTCAAGCCGAAAATCTTCGATCCCGACCCCGAAAAGCGCGAAGATCCGCGTGTTGCCGACCCTGCCTTGAAGGAAGGCGCGCTTCTTACTAAGGTATTCAACCGCCTTGCCCGTAGTTGTTTCTATGAGGCGGCAAAGAATTTTGAGGGATATATGCCCCTCGGTACGGTAACCACTGAGGTACTTGCCAAGGTGAATAAAACCATGCACAAGTACGAAGAGCTGATGTACCACGTCGACCTTCATTCCGTCATGGCCTTGATGGACGAGTTCATCCGTTATGCCAATAAATATTGGTCAAGCGGCATTCGCGAAGCGGAGGCCAATGAGGATGCCGATGCTCGCCGTCAGGTATTGGTCGATTCGTTCTATCTGTTGCGTATCGCAACGTTGCTGATGCATCCGGTAGTTCCGCGTGGCACCGAGCGCATCTGCGACTATATGAATTTTGAGTTCGAAGACTTCTTCAGCTGGAATTACGATTTCGACAGCATGGAAGAGCTGTGCAACGCCATGGAACTTGACGAGCGCCGTCATCGCGTTCGCGACCTCCCCCCGCGCACCGACTTCTTCAAGTTCCATCCCAGCCAGATCAAGAAGAAATAGGTTTTAGAAGAGCCTCGTTACACCCGCCGCACACCGTGTTGCTCTTGGAGCAAAGATTTATCCTGGGAGCAACACGGTGGATTCGGCTTCGCGTGCGGGGTTCTTTTTGTTGTGCGGCCCTCTTTTATCCAATAGAACCTTGTTCGGTAGGGCGTTGTCTCCGAGTGCGGAAAAATATCGGCGTTCGCAACTGTAGCCCCCTGTTCGGCAGGGTGTTGTGAATCCAGCCAGCAGCTCCAGCGCGGCCAGCACATAGCCCTCTGTTCGATGGGACGTTATGAAGGAACAGGGAAGAAGGTCCGACGTCCTTGCGAAAGTGCGCTTCTGCGCTATACTAAATAGGCTTATCTCGCCTTGGTCGGAAACCAAGGCATAGTAAGGAGAACCAATGAAAAAAGATATCCATCCCGAGTACGTTGACTGCACGGTAACCTGCACCTGCGGCAACACCTTCCAGACTCGCTCCACGAAGTCGGAGATCCGCGTTGACATCTGCAACGCTTGCCATCCGTTCTTCACCGGCCAGCAGAAGCTGATCGACTCTGGCGGACGTGTACAGCGCTTTGCTAACAAGTTCGGCGCTGCTACCGAGGCTGTTGCTGCTCGCGAGGCTGCTAAGAAGGCAGAGCGCGCTGCTGCTATCGAGGCTGCTGAAGCTGCTAAGAAGGCAGAGCGTGAAGCTAAGGCTGCTGCTAAGGCTGCTCGTGCTGCTGAGTTCGCCAAGAAGGCTGAGGCAGAAGCTGCTAAGGCTGCTGCAGAGGCTGAGGCTGCTGCTGTTGTTGCAGAAGGCGAAGCAGAAGAGGCTGCTGAAGAAGCTGTTGCTGCTGAGGTTGCAGAGAACGCTGCTGAATAGCATTTAGTTTGTGCTCAGGCGAAGGCGTCCGCATTATGCGGGCGCCTTTTTGTTTTGGGCCGCAAGCCCGTTGGCTAGAGCGCGTTTCAGGCGTCTCTTTGCGGCAATGTCCCTCATGCCGTCCAGCTGCCGCTTTGCGGCGTTGTGCCCGGATCGCTCCCCACGGCATCGCACCCACACCCGCTCCACCTACAGCATTGCGCCCGGGCTGTTTCGCCCATGGCTTTGCCAAAAGCTGTCATGGGAGCCTGAAAACAAAAAATCGGTTCGGATTGCAACTTTTTTGCGATTAGGGATTGTCGCGTGGCTCCAAATCGCGGATCGGGGCGTGAAAACGTGGAAAATTGGCCATAAAGCGGCCAATTTTCGCTTTGCAGGGGCGGAAGGGAGCCCCTAATCGAAAAAAAGTTGCAAAGACGTGAGGATTTTTGTTTTTGCCCTTCCTCAGGGGGACTGTTTCTTCCTTTTGGTCTCCCGCAGTGGCTATTTCCCTCTATTGTGCAACGGCTTGGCATCATCTTTGCTTTCTCGGCGGTTGCGATGGTTTATGCCCGTAAGCTGGATTCATTGCAGGAAAATGCGACGCGTAGGGTGCTCGGTCGTGCTGCACATATCGTGTATGCCCCATCTTCTCGGGGAGCGCAAGAGGCGCGCACGGGAGGTATCTGCTTGCTTTAGTGCGAGATGGGCGCGCTGCTCATCTCGCCTGTGATGTGAATGGGGTACGCGTTAAATATGGCGGCGTTTGACTGCGTTTGGCTTGCAACGGGTGCGTTCCGCTCTTTGCCGACGAAAGGTACTTGTTCGATTTGCTGCATAGGTGTGCAGCTGGGAAAAGGAACCGCAATGAATAACGGTGATAAAACAACGGTAGTAAACAATGGTGATTCGTCCGCTAGCGGAGTCTCGGCTGAACCTGAATATGTGGTTCCCGAAGTGTTGCCTATGGACGACGAGGAGAACCCGAAGCATAAAATCAAGGGGGCAGCCCAAATAGCGGCAGGTACTGCCTTGACCGCCGCAGGCGTTCCCATGCTTGTTCTGCCCGGCCCCGGCGCTGTGGCAATTGCGGGCGGTGCAGCCTTGATAAGCAAGGGCCAGCGAAATTGCTCGGGTCGTTCGGCAACGCCTTTCGAGGAAAAACTCGACGACGCTGCCGAAAAGGCCGCCGTTGCGGTTAAAGCCTCTGCCGAGAAAACCGCCCACAAAGCAGCTGAAGAGGCCCCGAAGGTTGCGAAGAAGGTTGTTTGCGAAGCACCGCTTGTTGCTGGAGCGGCGGTTCGCGCGGCAAAGCCTGTCGTTAAAGGCGTTGCCGGTGCAGCAGCTCAGGTAGCAAAGCCCGTTGCGAAAAGCGCTGCGGGTGCGGCAGTGGCTGCGGGTAGTCAGCTAACCCAGAAGGGCTTGAAATACTTGCGAGATAAGAAAAGCACCAAGAAATAAGCCCGTTTACCAGGCGTTTCTTGCTGTAGCCCATAGCATTCGTATTCTATGATCACAGCTAAGCAAAGGGGAGGTTTGGGAGCTATGGATAAAACTGCATTTCGATCGCTAACCTACGGCATGTACCTGGTTAGCTCCTTAAGGGATGGAAAACCTGTTGGTTGTGTGGCAAACACGTTTACGCAGGTTACGAGCAACCCAGCTCAGGCAAGCATTGCGCTGAACAAAGACAACTTCACCACGCAAGGCGTGCGCGAGGCGGGCGCGTTCGAGGTTGCGGTGCTTGATCAATCCGCTTCGATGGAGCTTATCGGCGCCTTCGGGTTCCATTCAAGCGCCGATACCGATAAGTTTTCGGGTTTTACTACCGAAACGTCCGCACAGGGTATTCCGTACGTTTCCGAACAGGTATGCGCACATTTTTCGGTGAAGGTTGAACAGGAGATCGATCTGGGGTCCCACGTGCTCTTTATTGGCACAGTTACCGATGCCGCACCTCTTGGCGGCGAAGAGCCTATGACCTATGCCTACTACCATCAGGTTAAAGGAGGCAAAACGCCGCCCAAGGCACCGAGCTTCAATGAAGACGCTCCTGCGAAGAAAGAAGAATCGGACCCTGCGGCGGGTCGTACGTTCGCGTGGCGTTGCACGGTTTGCGGCCATATCGAATACGTCGACGAGCTTCCAGAAGATTTCACCTGTCCGATATGCGGAGTGGGCAGGGATTTGTTTGAGCGTATAGAACTGTAGGCCCAATTTCGGCAGCGAGCGCAGCTGCAACGCCTCTCGGAAGGGCAGCGAGCGCTAGCATGATGCGCCTCGGAGGAGCAATTCTTCTGGGGCGCATTATTTTGATGGTGCGCCCTTCCGCCGCTTATTAGCGTGTTCTTTCCGCGAACCAGTTTGTTGTGGGCGGCTGTTTGAGGGCGGTTCGCTATTATGGCGCAAGAAGAGAAAGGACAAGCCCTATGAATGTAGAGCTTTTGCAATACCCCGAACATCCCGAACGTGCGGTGGCAACGGCGGCACGTCTTTGCTATGCCCCCGTTGGCGCAACTGAGCTTATGGAAACCATGCCACCGGAGCGCGTGCAAAGCGTGCTTTCTACCATTATGAAATCGGGCCATTTTTCTACGCTGGAACACGTGAGTTATACCTTTGCGGTAGACGGCGTTTCTCGCGCGCTCACTCACCAGTTGGTTCGCCATCGTCTGGCCAGCTTCAACCAGCAGTCTCAGCGCTACGTTAAGTTCGCAGGGGATGTCGAAGTGGTGAAGCCCCCTACGGTTGCCGCCCAAGAAGATACCTCCCGCGTGTTTGATGAGGCAATCGATGCCGTTGTAGATGCGTATCATAAGCTCCTTGATGCGGGTGTTCCTGCCGAAGATGCCCGTTATCTTCTTCCCAATGCCGCAGAAACTAAGATTGTCATCACCATGAACATCCGTGAGTTGCTTCATTTCCTGAGCTTGCGCTGCTGCAATCGCGCTCAATGGGAAATCCGCGAGCTTGCCAATCGCATGCTCGAGCTTGTTCGCCCCACGGCTCCCTATATCTTTATGGATGCTGGCGCTCCCTGTGTTCGCGGAGCGTGCCCCGAAGGTAAAATGACCTGCGGAAACCCCTATCCAAAAGTAGTAAGGGAGTAGCCTTTCCCCATGGGAAGCGATCTGAAACGAGCATTTACCGAAGATGGCCAGCGCCGTACCCATATTGGCGGGCAGGCGCTTATCGAAGGTGTGATGATGCGTGGCAAGCTCAACTGGGCTGTTGCTGTGCGTGAGCCCGATGGCCATATGCACTCCGAGGAGCATCCTCTGTCCAAGAAGGGAAAGCGCGCCAAGTGGCTTTCCTGGCCGTTGGTACGCGGGTGCGTGGCCCTGGTTGATTCATTGGTGTTGGGATATAAGGCGCTTGAGATTGCCGCCAACCATGCGTTTGACGACGAAGACGAGCAAGCAGAAACAGTAGCCGAAGAAGTGGCTGCGGGCGGCTTGTGCATCGACGGCGACTTTGACGGTCAAGAATACGATTTCGAGGATCAGGGCTTCATTGACAATGGGGGGCTTCAAAAATCTGACGGCAGCCAGGTCAGAAGGAGCGAGCCCGAACAAGAACCCCCGTTTTCTTGGAAACATGATTTCGGGCGTCCGGATACCATGATTGACGCCCTTGGTGCCCAGCGAACGCTTGAGGTGGTAACCGAACCCAACGAGCAAAACTCGTATGGTGGCCAGGAAGGGCCGCTTCATGCGTCCGAGGGTCAAGGCGTTCCCGCTCGCGCCGCCAAGGAGGAAGAAGAGCCGTTTTTCGGGAAAGCGGAAATGGCAATTTCCCTGGTTATGGGCTTGGTTTTAGGAGTGGGCCTGTTTATCTTCTTGCCTGCTTTGGCATCCAATGTGCTGGTCGGTGAATACGAAACCAACCCCTTTGCATGGAACATCATTGATGGCTTGATGCGTGTGGTGATATTCGTTTTTTATGTATGGCTGATCGGGCGTATGAAAGACATCAAGCGAATGTTTTCCTATCATGGCGCCGAGCACAAGACCATCCACTGCTACGAGCACGGGCTTGAGCTTACGCCGGAAAACGCGCGGAACTTTCCGCGGCTGCATGTTCGGTGCGGTACGGCATTCTTGATCATGGTTATGATTATCGCCATTCTGGTGTACACCATCATTCCCCTTAATTTGCTCATCGAGGGGTGGGGGATCAGCGGCCCTGCCGCATTCGCCTTGCTCATCGTGGTGCGTATTGCGCTTATGCCCCTTATTGCTGGAATCTCATACGAGATTACCGTGAAGTGGGCGGGCAGCCATCCTGAAAATCCCTTGGTGCGTGTTGTCTTGTGGCCGGGTATGCAGATGCAGCGCCTAACCACCAATGAACCCGATGATTCCATGCTTGAATGCGCCATCGAAGCCATGCGCTTGGTTTTGGACCGCGAAAAGGAAGAGCTGCAAAACGCGACGAATTAGCCCCGTGCTTCCCTGGAGGGTCTTTCAGCGGGGCTATGCGGATACGTTATCAAGTTTTTCGCTTCGAGCTTCTCAATTCGGGTATGCTGAATCTTGCTACGCAGCAGAGGGGCTCCAGGCGTAGTGGGCGCGGCGCTATTCTGCCGCATGGCAAAGGCTGTGCTTGGGAAGCACTGCCAAACAAAGGAGCAAATCCCCACACACGTTAATAAGCAAATCGGGGTTAAACCGTGTGAATAGCGGCTGGGCTTAAAGCCCGGCAGAAAAGGAGGAACCGCGTGAAACTGGTTGTTACCGAGAAGAACGACGCGGCTCAGAAGATCGCAGATTTGTTGGGCGCAACAAAGCCCAAAGCCGACAAGGTATATTCCACTCCCGTATATCGCTTTACCGTCGATGGCGAAGATTGGGTCACCATTGGTCTTCGTGGCCATATCCTGGAGCCTGATTTTGCCACAGCGCTGGTGTATAAGAAGCGCGGTGGGTGGCGTGGCGTTTCCGCCGACGGCGAAGTTATGGAGGCCGATATCCCCAAAACGCTGCCCAGGCCACCTTTCAAAAAGAAGAAGCCCTTCACCGAAGATGGCGTGGAGCTGAAGGCTTGGAAGATGGATGCGCTGCCGTATTTGGTGTATTCGCCTATCGAAAAGCGCCCCAAGGAAAAAGACATTATCCGTTCGCTGAAGAACTTGGCGAAGAAAGCCGACTCCATCGTCATCGCAACCGACTTCGACCGCGAAGGCGAGCTTATCGGTTCGGACGCGCTTTCATGCATTCAAGAAGTTAACGACACGGCACCTGTTTCCCGTGCACGTTATTCCGCATTTACCAAAGAAGAGATAACTCACGCATTTAGCAACTTGGTAACGCTCGACACCAATTTGGCTAGTGCGGGCGCTTCGCGTCAGGACATCGACCTCATCTGGGGCGCGGTGCTTACGCGCTACCTTACCTTGGTGAAGTTTGCCGGCTACGGCAACGTGCGTTCTTCTGGCCGCGTGCAGACGCCCACCTTGGCGCTTATTGTTGCCCGTGAGCGCGAGCGCTTGGCGTTTATTCCTGAAGATTACTGGGTAATCAAAGGCTCTTTCGACGAAGACGAAGATGCCTTCATCGCCCCTCATGCAACGGCGCGTTTCAAAGCTGAGGCAGAAGCCAATGCGGTAATGGCCCATGTCGAAGGCCAAACCTCGGCACGCGTTGAGTCCATCACGAAGCGCAAGCGCACCGTGGCACCTCCCGTGCCGTTCAACACCACGAGCCTTATGGCGGCAGCTTCCGCTGAGGGCTTTACCCCTGCACGAACCATGCGTTTGGCAGAAAGCCTGTACATGGATGGCTATATCAGCTACCCCCGTGTAGACAACACGGTGTACCCCTCTTCGCTCGATTTGGCAGACACCGTGAAGAAAATCATGGGCAATCCCGCCTATACCCCCTATTGCAAGCAGCTGCTTTCGGGCGGTCCTTTGCATGCAACGCGCGGCAAGAAGGAAACCACCGACCATCCGCCTATTTACCCTACGGCAATGGCAACGCCCGACAACCTTCCGGCGGCGGAGTACAAGCTCTACAACCTTATTGCCCGTAGATTCCTGGCAACGCTCTCCGATGCTGCCATCGTAGAAGGCACGAAGGTCTCGCTCGTTGTGGGCGGCGAAGAGTTTGTGGCCAAGGGCGATGTTTTGGTGAAGCCGGGCTTCCGCGGCATTTACCCTTATGGCTTGAAGAAAGACGAGCAGCTGCCCGCGCTGGAAGAAGGTCAGGAGATAGCTTTCAATGGCGCAACCTGCACGAAAGACCAAACCAAGCCTCCAGCCCGCTACTCGCAGGGCCGCCTTATCCAGGAAATGGAAAAGCTTGGCTTGGGCACGAAATCTACCCGCCATTCCATTATCGAGCGTCTGTATACGGTGAAGTACGTGCAGAACGATCCTATCGAGCCTAGCCAGCTCGGTATGGCAGTGTGTGATGCCCTCGATAAGTTCGCGCCTCATATCACCCATCCCGAAATGACGGCAGAGCTCGAAGAAGAGATGGACAATATCGCCGAAGGCCAGAAAACAAAGACTGAGGTGGTAACCAATTCGCGCAATTTGCTTTCCGAGCAGCTGGCAAGCCTGCTTCCTCATTCCGAAGAAGTGAAGGATGCTCTGGCCGATGCCGTTGCTGCCGATGCCTACGTGGGCCCATGTCCCAAGTGTGGTAAAGACCTGCAGCTGCGCTCTTCGCAGAAAACGCGCTCAATGTTCATCGGCTGTGCGGGCTGGCCCGATTGCGACGTCACCTATCCGCTGCCTAAGGGCAAGATCGAGGCGTTGGAAGAGAAGTGCCCTGTTTGCGGCATGCCCCAAATCAAGGTTACGGCATTCCGCTCTAAGCCGCGCGTTCTGTGCATCGACCCAGAATGCGAAACCAACAAAGAGCCCGACCTGGAAGTGGGTATTTGCCCCGCGTGTAAGGAAAAGGGCTTGGAAAAGAAGCTCATTGCGCGTAAGAACCCGCGCACGTTGAAGCGCTTCATCCGCTGCGAGAACTACGATGAGTGCGAAACGGGCTATCCGCTTCCGCAGTACGGCAAGCTTACGGCAACGCAAGAAGTATGCGAAAGCTGTGGCGCCCCCATGGTTATCGTCACTACACAGCGTGGCCCTTGGAAGCTCTGCCCGAACTTCAATTGTCCCGCCAAGGAAGAGGCGGCAAAGAAGAAGGCCGAAAAAGCTGAGGCGAAGAAGGCTGCCAAGAAGCCTGCGGCAAAGAAGAAAACCGCAGCCAAGAAAACCACTGCCAAGAAGGCAGCTGAAAAAAGCGAGTAGTTTCTGAGAGCGTCCTTTGCGGGCGCTCTCTTTATAAGCTTTCCCCTTTGAGCGCTTGGGGGGGGTGAGCGGCTGGTATGCAGGAGTAGCTTGTGTTTTTCTATAGAGGAAATAAAGAAAGAGTAGAATAAAACAATTACGTGCCGTGCGGGCACGTGGCGAATCCAAACCGTTCAGGAGGAATAATGAGCAAGGTCACTATCGTAGGTGCAGGCAATGTTGGCGCAACCGCTGCGCACATCATCGCTTCCAAGAATCTCGCCGACGTCGTTTTGGTGGACGTGGCAGAGGGTCTGCCTCAGGGCAAGGCGCTTGATATGATGCACATGCGTTCGGTGGAAAAGTTCACCGTTAAGGTAACGGGCACCAACGACTATGCGGCAACCGCCGATTCCGACATCGTGGTAATCACCGCTGGTATCGCTCGCAAACCCGGCATGACCCGCGAAGACCTGCTTGGCGTTAACTCTGGCATCATGTCTTCCGTTATCGAGCAGGCAATGGCCGCTTCTCCGAACGCTATTTATATCTGCGTCACCAATCCGCTTGACGTTATGACCTACCTGGCCTTCAAGAAGTCCGGTCTGCCTTCCAACCGCCTTATGGGCATGGGTGGCGTGCTCGACTCCTCCCGTCTTTCTTTTGCGGTATGCGAAAAGCTTGGCTGCGATCCCGCTGATGTTACCGCTTGGGCGCTTGGTGCTCACGGTGAGGGCATGGTTTGCTGGCCTCGCTTCACTACCGTCAAGGGCACTCCTATTACCGAGCTTATGAGCGAAGAGGACATCGCCGAGGTTACCAAGCGTTGCACCAAGGGCGGCGCTGAAGTTGTTTCCTTCCTGAAGACGGGCTCTGCTTATTACGCTCCAGGCGCTTCCATTGCCAAGATGGTCGAGGCTATCCTTACCGACTCCAAGGAAGTATTGAGCGTTTGCGCTTACATCGACGGTCAGTACGGTCTGAACGACCTGTACATGAACATCCCTGTTCGTTTGGGCAAGGGCGGCGTTGAAGAGATCGTCGAGTTCGACCTTACCCCCGAAGAGATGGCTGCCCTGCAGGAATCTGCTGCCAGCGTTAAGAAGGGTCTCGAGAATCTTCCCGAGTAAGCAAACGTTCTAAGGTGACTACATGCTAACGGTAACCCCCGGCGATATCGAGGCGACACTGCTGCCTCTTATTCCTCAGCTGGCCACGCGCGTTCCCGACGATATCTTGTCGGGTTTGGTTGCTGCCCGTGAAACTGAGACTGGCGCCCGTGCACGCATCGTTTTGGACCAGCTGGTGCAAAACGCTTGCGTTGCCGCAGATGACTGTGTGCCTATCTGTCAAGACACGGGCACGGTATGGGTGTGCTTGGAAGCAGGCCCCGACGTGCTGGTTCCCGGTGATGTGTTTTCTCGCGTGAACGATGCGGTTGCGAAATCCTACATCGATGCGCGTTTGCGCAAATCGGTGGTAAAGGATGCGCTGTTCGACCGCGGCAACACGCAAGACAACACGCCGGCTTTCTGCGAGGTTCATTTTGTCGATGAGCCGGGGGTTTGCCGTTTGCATGTAATGCTGAAAGGCGGCGGCTCCGATAATGCCAGCCGCGTGGTTATGCTCACGCCAAGTGCTGGCAAGCAGGGCGTTATCGATACCGTGCTTGCCTGCGTGCGTGAAAAGGCAGCCAATGCCTGCCCTCCTTTGGTGGTGGGCGTAGGCGTGGGTGCCACGTTCGACAAGGTCGGCGGCCTGGCTAAGCGCGCTTTAATGCGTCCGCTTGGTACCGTGAACCCCAATCCCGACGCCGCTGCATTTGAGGCGGAGTTGCTTTCCGCAATCAATGCAACGGGAATCGGTGCGGGGGCGTTGGGCGGCCAAACCACGGCGTTGGGCGTACGTGTTGCTACGGCTCCGTGCCATATTGCCGCGCTTCCCGTGGCGGTGAACATGAGCTGTTCTGCCACTCGTCGAGCAACGGTCGATGTTCCCACTCATGTTGTCAAAGTGTCTGAATCGGAAGGGGAGTAGTCATGCCAGCTGATCCAATACGCCTTACTCTTCCCTTAAACCCTGAAGAGGCGAAAGAATTGCGCGCCGGCCAAGCTTGCTTGCTTTCCGGCCCCCTTTTCACGCTGCGCGATGCGGGCCATCAGCGTCTGCTTGCCGAAATGGGGGACAGCAAAGAGCTGCCGTATGGCTTAACGGGCCAGACCATTTTCTATGCAGGGCCAACCCCTTCGGCAGCAGGGCGTCCGTTTGGCGCTATCGGCCCCACCACTGCTTCGCGAATGGACTTTGCGGCTCCTCGTCTTATGGATTGCGGTCTTGCCGCAACGGTGGGCAAGGGCCACCGCTCCGAAGCGGTTCGCCAAGCCTGTATCGATAACGGTGCGGTGTACTTTGTGGCTGTTGGCGGCGCTGCTGCGTTTCTTGCGAAGTGCATAGAATCGTGTGAAACGTTAGCGTATGATGACTTGGGTACCGAAGCGTTGCGAAAGATCATCGTCTCTGATTTCCCCGTTTTCGTCGGTATCGACACGATGGGCGAAGACATTTACTCTCTCGACTGATAGGAATTAACGAGTGGCCATTGCGCAGGATACTACTGTCGGACCTGGAATCTTCATCACCTTTGAAGGCGGAGATGGCGCCGGCAAAACAACGCATATCACGTTTTTGGCTGAGTGCCTGCGCAAAATGGGGCATGAGGTTCTGTGCTTGCGCGAGCCTGGTGGCACTGCCATTGGTGAAGCGCTGCGCTCGATCGTCCTCAATCCCGAGAATTCCGCCATGTCTGATCAGGCCGAGTTGCTTATCTACGAAGCCGCTCGTGCCCAAATCGTAAAAGAGACTATCATCCCCGCGCTTGCGCGAGGGGCGGTTGTTCTGCTCGACAGGTTCTATGATTCCACGGTTGCCTATCAGGCGTATGGTCGCGGTCTTCCCGTATCGTTTGTGCATCAGGCCAATGTGTTCGCTTGCCAAGGGGTGCATCCCTGTCGCACCATCCTGCTTACCACCGAAGCTCCTGCTGAAGAAGGGCTTGAACGAGCCACCCACCACGGAGACGCTGATAGACTTGAGCAGGCGGGAGCCGATTTCCATGCGCGCGTGAATAGCGCATTCATGCGCATCGCGGCAGAAAACCCCCAGCGTATCCGCGTCGTTTCCTCTGCGGGTTCCAAGGACGAAACGGCTCGAACCATCTTCAGGGAGCTTTCCGATATCTTCAGCTGGGATGCTTCGAGTCCTGTGTGGCAGCCCGGATTCTTCGAATCTATCCTCGAGCGCAATACCGATAAAAAAGCCCAGATCAACTTAGGTGAGTAGCACGGTGGCTGATGTCTTCGATGGAGTGCTCGGTCAGCCTCGTGTGCGCGAGTTCTTTCGTGCGACGATAGCTTCGGGTCGGGTAAGCCATGCTTACTTGCTTACGGGCCCTGCCGGCTCCAACAAAACATCTGCGGCATATGCTTTTGCCCAGGCAATCCTGTGTGAAAAGAATGGCTGCGGTGAATGCGACGATTGCGCTCGCGTGTTGCGTCGCCGTCATCCCGATGTGCACTATTACGCTCCCGAGGGCGCTCAGGGCTACTTGGTCGAGCAAATCAGGGAAATCGTTTCCGATGTTTCGCTTGCTCCCATTCGCGCAAAGAGCAAGGTATATATCCTCGATCGCGTCGATCTTCTGGGAACTCAGGCGGCGAATGCTTTTCTGAAGACTCTTGAAGAACCAGTGCCTGGCGTGGTGTTCATCCTTCTGGGCCGCACCCGCGAAGGCGTGCTTCCCACCATAGTTTCTCGCTGTCAGGTGGTTCCTTTTCGCCATATTCCTGCTCAAGAGGCGGCGGGGATCCTTTCCCAAAAGGTTGGGATAACCCCTGAGCGCGCCCGTATGGCAATCGAGGCGTGTGATGGCTCCATTACGCAGGCTATCTCGTTTGCCAAAAGCAGCGAACGCACCGAATTCCGTGCTCGCGTAATGGAAGTCTTGGCCGGTTTGTCTGTTGCCGATGCCCGCGATGTACTTGAGTATGCTGCTGAACTCATTGAACGTGCAAAGGCCCCGCTCGATAACGTGCGAACCGAGCAAAGCGAGGAATTGGCGGAATCTGCTGATTTCCTTACGAAAACAGCCATGCGCCAAATCGAGCTGCGCCATAAACGCGCCCTTACCCAGGCAACGCGTACTTCGCTCAAGCAAATGACCGCGATTATCCGTTCGTGGCTGCGCGATGTCCTTATGGTGGTTTCGGGCACTCCTGAGCTGATGGTGAACATCGATCAGCGTTCTGCTGTAGAAGCGGCGGCAGCCAGGGTAAACGTTGAGGGTCTGATGCGCGCATTGCGCGAAGCGTACAAGACCGACGAAGCGCTTAGTTATAATGTTTCTCCAGAAACGTGCTTGGACACGCTTCTGTTCACGATAAGAGAGGTTCTACATGGTTCGGGTAACACCTATTAAGATGCAGGCGGGAACCAAGGTTCTCTGGTTCGACCCGGGCGACATAGACGTTAAAGCAAACGACCACGTAATCGTTAAGACGGAACGAGGAACCGAGTTCGGCACGGCAACGGCCGATATCATGGAGGTGAGCGATGAGCTTATCGCCGATCTGAAGTCGCCGTTGAAGCCGGTTATTCGCATTGCGACGGAAGAAGACGTCCAGCGTGCAGACGAATTGGCCCAGCAGGGCGAAGAGGCGCTGGTTGTGTTCAAGGAGTTTGCCGAAGGTGCAAGCGATCAAATGCGTCCTGTTATGGTGGAGTTCCTGTTCGATGGCGACAAGGCGGTGTTCTATTTCGAGGCTGAGGAGCGCGTAGATTTTCGTGATTTGGTGCGGAAGCTTGCTGGCCATTTCCATGTGCGCGTAGACATGCGCCAGATTGGCGTGCGCGATGGGGCTCGTTTGGTGGGTGGTTTGGGCCATTGCGGCCAAGAGCTCTGCTGCAAGCGTTTGGGCGGAGAGTTTTCTCCTGTTTCCATCCGTATGGCAAAGGAGCAGAATCTGTCGCTCAACCCTCAGAAGATATCGGGATGCTGCGGCAGGCTCATGTGCTGTCTGCGCTACGAGTATGAAACCTATAAAGAGGTTAATTCCCGTGCCCCCAAGCATGGCGTAAAGGTTGAGGTGCCTGGCGGCGTTGCCCGCGTAACGGAAATCAACGTTCCATTGGAGCGCGTCACTCTTCAGCTGGAAGATGGCAAATCCATCAAGGTTCCGCTTTCGGAAATGGAATACAACGGCGAAGGAAAGCGCCCCACTGGTGTATCCGAGGAAGTGTTCGAGAAGTACGCTTCTCCCGATCCCCTCGATGTATTCGGCACCACTACCTTCGAAGTTACCTCGTTTAGCGGCAATGAAAAGCTCGCTGATAACGAGTCGCGTAAAGCTCGCAAGAGCGAGCGTGAAAAGGAAGACGCTCATCGCAAGCCCCGCCGCCGTCGTAGCCGCAGCGGTTCATCGGGTACAGAGGGCCAATCCGCCAACAAGGGCGAAGGCTCTCAGGATCAGAAGAAATCTGGTTCTCAGAAAAAGAACGAGGGTCAGTCGCGTCGCTCGCGCCGTGGCTCAGGCAAGGGAAGCAAGCCTCAGCAGCAGGGCAAGCAAGGTCAGCAGAACCAGCGCAGTGAAGAGCGCAAGAAAAGCAATTCCGACCAGGGTGCAAAGCGTCCCGGCCGTAAATCTTCGGGTGTGCGCAATGCACCCCGAAAGCAACAAGGGGAGCATACGGCCAACGGTTCAAATGCCGGCAAGCAGGGCGAAGTAGCCCATCGCAAGCCCCGTCGCCGCCGTCGTAAGGCTCAGGGGGAAGGCAGCACGAATGAACAACAATGATGACTATGCTCTATTAACGGACCTGTACCAGATAACCATGGCCCAGGGCTACTGGGCCTGTGGAAAGCTCGAAGAGGAGGGGTGCTTCCATATCTTCTTCCGCGAGCCTCCTTTCAAGGGCGGATACGCTATTGCCAGCGGCATGGATCATATTGCCGAAGTGGTAGAAAACTTCTCGTTCTCTGATGAAAGCGTGGAGTATCTTGCCTCTATCGATGCGCCAGGTGGCGGGAAGCTGTTTAATCCGGACTTTCTTGAGTACCTGCGCACGCTTGAGCTTACTGTCGAGATCGATGCCGTACGTGAGGGCACGGTGGTGTTCCCGAACGATCCTATCGTTCGCGTAACCGGTCCTATCGTCCAGTGCCAGCTTCTGGAAACGCAGCTGCTGAACTGCGTGAATTTTGAAACGCTCGCCGCAACCAAGGCAGCGCGTGTTTGTCTTGCCGCTGAAACTCCCGTGGCTGAATTCGGCTTGCGTCGCGCCCAGGGCGAATCGGGCGGCATGCGTGCTTCTCGCGCATGCATCGTGGGCGGCTGTGCTTCCACCTCGAACGTGCTTGCCGGCCGTGAGTACGGTTTGCCGGTTTCGGGCACCCACGCGCATGCGTGGGTTATGGCGTTTGACGATGAGCTTGAGGCGTTTCGTGCGTATGCCAAAGAATTTCCTACGAACTGCGTATTGCTTGTAGACACCTACGATGTTACCCAAGGCATGAAAAATGCCATTACCGTGGGTCTTGAGATGAAAGCGCGCGGCGAGCACCTGGCGGGCATCCGCATCGACTCGGGCGATTTGGCGTGGAACGCCAAGCAGGCTCGTGCCATGCTCGACGAGGCGGGCCTTACCGATACCGGCGTGGTTCTTTCGAATGATTTGGATGAATTTGCCATCAAATCCATCCGCGATTCGGGTGCCGAAGTTGCTTCTTGGGGCGTGGGTACCAAGTTGGTTACCGCTTACGATCAGCCAGCGCTCGGCGGTGTGTATAAGCTGGCGGCAAAGCGCATGAAGGGTGGCAAATGGGAACCCTGCGTCAAGGTTACGGGGCAGAGCTCCAAGCAAACTGTTCCCGGAATCCTTGATGTTCGTCGCTATTTCCACGAATCGGGAACTATTGCGGGGGACATGGTTTTTGATGTTCTGTATCCTGTTTCAAGCGAACGCATCGTTGACCCTGCAGACGAGTTGCGCCAAAAAGATCTTTCTGGTCTTCGTTACGAAACGCTTCTCGAGCCGCTTGCTCGTGCGGGCAAGGTTGTGCTCGATGCCGAGGCACGTGACGCTATGGTTGCACGAGATCGCTGCCGGGAGCAGCTTGCTTTGCTCGACGAAAGCCAGAAGCGCATTGTCAACCCGCATTCTTATCCAGTCGGTTTGGAGCACTCCCTGTTCTACCGTCGACGCGATTTGATCTCGCGCCTTTTGGGGCTTTCGTAAAATCCCAATAGCGTTTGATATCGTCTTGCCCTGCAAATTTCCTGTTGCTGGGGCGATCCGGAAATAGCCAGCAGGTGTTGAGCCTAGCTGCGATAAGGCAGCTGCGCTTCGGCGCGTTGCCTTTGCGAAAGGAGCCATGCCGAATGATCAAAGTCGTTACCGACTCCGTAGCCTCGTTGCCAAAGGAATTGATCGAAGAAGAGAACATCGAGGTAGTGTCCTTGTTCCTGAACGAGAACGGGCACGAGCATGTTGACGCCACGATGGATCTTGATGATTTCTATACGCGTATCTACGACATGGCCGACAACCCTCCAACTTCAAGTCAGCCCTCGCAGAGCACGCTGGAAGAGCTGTTCGAATCGTTCGCAAAGGCGGGCGATGAGGTCCTGGGCATTTGGATATCTACGGGTCTTTCCGGTGCCTTCGATGGCGTGTTGCGCGCTGCTCGTTCTGTAGAGTCGCGCAATATCAACTTCAAGTATTGCATGATTGACTCTTCATCCTGCGGCTTTGATGAAGCATTTCCCGTTTTGGAGGGTGCTCGTGCAGTGAGGGAAGGCAAGACGCTTGCCGAGGCTGCCCAAACGGTTCTTGAGGCTATCAAGAGCACGCGTTTTCTCTTTACGCCCGAATCGCTTACCTTCCTGAAGAAGGGTGGTCGCATTGGTGGTGCGGCGGCGCTTCTGGGCAACCTTATCAAGTTGGCGCCTGTTTTGACGGTGGTCGACGGCACGCCCGAGCCTATGGCGAAAGTCCGGACGCGCAAGAAGGCTCTTATCAAGATCCAGGAAATCTTGGAGCATGATATTGAGACCTGCGGTGGTTTGAAGGACTTGGTGGTGCACTATATCGGGGACAAGACCCCTGCGGTAGAGTGGGCGAAGGAATTTTTCGAGCCCTTCCTCAAGCGAGAGGTTCGCGTGATTCCTGTAAGCCCGGTTGTTGGGCTGCACGTAGGTCCTGCTGTGGGAATTTCGTATATATGCAATAAGCCGCTCGAAGGCAAGATCACAGGTGATTTGAGCAGCCTTGCCGTGGCTAACTAGCGAACCCCCCGTTGTGAGAGGCAACCGTAATGGATATTAAATGCAACTTAATCATCGATTCATGCTGCGATTTGCCCTACGAGGTGGTAGACCGCGATGGTGTGTATCTGCTCAAGTTCCCCTATATCGATGACGAGGGCGAACATCTTGACGATCTGTATCGTTCGCGTTCGGCACATGATTTTTACGAGTCGATGCGCAACGGCTCTGAGCCTCGCACTGCCCAGATTCCCATGCTTGCGCTTCGAGAAGCGTTCGAATGGGCTCATGAGCAGGGAAAACCAGCGGTGTATTTGAGCTTTTCGAGCGGCCTTTCGGGAACGTTCGATACGGCATGCGTCTTTCTCGATCAGGTAAAACAGGAAATCCTGGATCTGGATGTCCGCATGGTGGATACCAAGCTGGCATCTATCGCCGAGGCTTTTTTGGTGTATGAGGCATTGCGTCAGCGCGAAAAGGGACTGACCGCCGATGAGATGGTTGCCTGGGCCGAAGAGGCGCGCTATTTCGTGGATCGCCAGTTCATGGTGGACGATTTGGAAGCGCTGCGACGGGGCGGTCGTATTCCGTCATCGGTTGCCTATGCGGGCTCCAAGCTCGATGTGAAGCCCCTTTTGGGCATCGACGCCGATGGGAAGCTGGCGCTTACGGGGGTTGCTCGCGGTCGCAAAAAGGGCATTCGAGCCCTGCATGAATACTATATGAAGCGACGCAGCTCTGATGCTCCAGGCCAGAATGTGGTTATCGGCAATGCCGACTGCCCCAAAGACGCCGAGCGCTTGATGAGTCTTCTCTCTAAAGAGGACGACTCGATTATGTTCCTGGAAACGAGCATCGGCCCGGTTATCGGGAGCCATGTAGGTCCGGGAATGATCGCTATTGTGTTCTGGGGGCAAGATTGCCGCGCAGATATTTCCATGGCCGACCGCATTGCGAACAAGGTCCGCGGAAAGAAGCAGTAGCTTCCCGAGCCCGCCCTTTTGAAATCTCTACGCATCGTCAGCGGGCTGTGTGCGGGGATGCGTGTTCCCGAATTGGCGAATGCGCCATTCGATAACTTGGAAAGGATGTGCATATGAGCACTCAGGATTTGACTTTTGCATTTGCTGGCGATGAGCGTGTGGGCGCTGGTGTAAGCGGCTTGCTCGAAGCAGCAGGTTATCCGGCAACCGATATCTCCAATGCCGATGTAGTGTTTACGTACTGCACCAACACTTCCGCATTGGAAGATCTGTACTACGACACGGAGGGTCTGCTTCGCGGTTCCAGGGAAGGTGCCATCCTGGTCGACCTGAGTCCCTCTACCGTTTCGTTCGCTTGCGAGCTTGATGCCGTTGCCTGCGTGAACGGCCATGCGGCTATTGACGCTCCCCTGGTGGTGAGCGACATGGTATGCGAAGAGGCATTCGTTAGTCGTGAAAACCTGGGCATTGTTGCTGGCTGCCGCGAAGACGCTGACTACAAAACGGTAAAGCCCCTGCTCGATGCTATTGCTCATCGCGTGATGTGGATGGGTCATGCGGGAGCTGGCCAGAAAGCCAAGGTTGCCCTTACGTTGCAACGTTGCGCAACCTTGGTCGGTGCGGTCGAGGCGCAGGTCGCTCTCGCGAACGTCGGCAGTGACGTAAACGTGATGGTTGAGGACGTTATCGACTTCATGCATGACATGAATAGAATTTCCCCTGCTCAGGAAGCTTTTGCTCAGGCTTTGCTCGACGAGGAGTACGATGCTTCGTTTACGATCGAGCACCTGATGGGGGAAGCAACGGCTGCCCTTGCTTCCTTGGAAGATGAAGAAATGATCCTTCCTCAGGCAGAAGCGTGCTATCGCCTTATGGAGCTGCTTGCTTTGGTGGGCGGAATCGACTTGAGCCCTGCTGGCTTGAAACTGGTATTCGCCGATGAAGAGACCACTAATCGCTACGGACTCGATTGGTCCCGTGCTGAAGGCGCCTTCGAGGGCTGCGATTGCGGCTGCGAAGACGGCGAAGACCACGAGTGCGAATGCGGCCATGATCCCCACGAGGAGCATGAGTGCTGCGGCAAGCACCATCACTAATTTGGTGAGCTTGTGGGCGAATCGGTGAACAATGCCTTTGATTTAAGGGGATCCCGTGTGGGGTCCCCTTATTCTGCGTGCGCTTTGTGCCCTCGGCAATGCGGCGTGAACCGCGAAGAAGGGGAGCGTGGTGTCTGCGGGGCGTCTGACGTTCTTCGTCTGGGGCGTGCTGCTCTGCATTGGTGGGAAGAACCATGCTTGGTGGGGGACAAAGGCAGTGGTGCCGTGTTCTTCTCGCATTGTCCGCTGCAATGCGTGTATTGCCAGAACAAGGAATTGGTGTCTGGCTCTGGAATCCAGATAAGCTTGCAGAAGTTTAAAGAGGCGCTGCTCCGTTTGCAGAACGAGGAGCATGCGGCGAATATCAACTTGGTTACGCCAACACACTATACGCCTAGCATCGCTGTCGCTTTGGGCGAGCTGCGGAATTCGGGGGCGCTTACCATTCCAGTGGTGTACAACACCTCAAGCTTCGATTCGCTTGAGGCGCTTCGCCTTATGAAGGGAAACGTGGATGTGTATCTTGCTGATTTCAAGTACGCATCCGCGCTTGAGGCGGGGAAGCTTTCCCATGCTCCCCGTTATCCCGAAATAGCACTGGCTGCTATCGAAGAAATGGTTGCTCAGGCTCCCGTGTGGGAGGAAGACGGCGAGGGCCTGCTGCTTAGGGGTGTCATTGTCCGTCATTTGGTTCTTCCTGGCAGGGTCGAGGAATCAAAGCATGCGCTCGCTACGTTGCATGAGTGCTTTGGCGGTAGTGTTCGGTTGAGCATCATGAGCCAGTACACGCCTTTAGCATCGGGGCTTGAGCGCTACGGCCTTGCCGGTCGGGTAACCGAAGAAGAGTACGAAGAGGTGCTTGATTATGCTGATTCGCTTGGGATAGAAGATTATTTTTGGCAGCAGGGCGATGCTGCTCAGGAAAGCTTCGTTCCCGATTTCAATGGCGAAGGTGTGCGGTAGCTGCTCTTGACGTTTGCCGCTCTGGGCAACCGCTCAACCTATTTGGTGCGTTTTCCGTGATGATGGCTCAACTTATGGCATAATTGGCAAACGGTTTGCCGGCATGGCGCAACGGTAGCGCAACTGATTTGTAATCAGTGGGTTGCGGGTTCGATTCCTGTTGCCGGCACCATTAAAAGTCCAGGCCACCGAGCTATTTGCTCGGTGGCCTTTTTGTTTTCAGATTCCCGGAGAGGCCTTGTGGGTCAAATAAGGTGCGAAACGCACTATGCGATATCTCTATTCGCCCTTTAATTCGCCTTCTTTGGGCTGATTCTGCTCTAGGTGCTAACGAACTACTCGTATTCGGAGGTCTCGATGATTTCCAGGCTGTCTACCTTGATGCATGCCTCGTTGCCTTCGTCATCCATATACCAGCAGTAGCGTCCTTGCGCATCTTCAGTGAAGGAAAGGACGTCCCAGGCAAGGTAGAGACGGGCGTTTTCTCGAGTGGGTTCGATGTCGGCAAGCTCCAGCACGTAAAGCGCTGCTTTGGTTTGCTGTTCGTCAAGTTCGTCGAAAGTCATAGGTGCTCCTTAGCGGATAAAGCAGAGCCCCGACATGGAATAGCCATGTGGGGCTCGAATGGGCTGCTTCTATTATAGGTGCAGTTGCATTGCTGGGTGGCGGTAGCGAAATCGCTATTCGCTCTTTTGGATAACGGCAACAAAGCTCAACATCTCATTGCCAGAGTTCAAGATGCCATGGAAGCTTCCGTCAGGGCAATAGAGCACATCGCCCTTTTCGACGTGGTATTCGACGTCGTTTTCGGTGTACGTTGCGCTGCCTGCGGCAATGAAGTACATTTCCGAATCACCCACATGCTGATGGATGCCAATCGAGCAGCCCGGCTCAAGCGAGATCTGCGCTACATAGCTGCAGATTCCACCAAGTTGATCTCCCTCAAGCAGGCGGTCGCGCTGCATCCTGCCGATACCGCCTTCTACCTGTTCTGCATATTGCGGTGTGCGGTTATTGAAAACGGGCATAACATCCTCCTCGTTACTATGACCCTCCTGGTTTCCATTATATTCCGTTGATTTGTGGAGGCGATATGCAGGAGGCGTGATGATGTGAAGGGAAAATGACCCAATAGGTGCGTTTTGTCGGGTTGGGGAATGAGCGTACACCAGCTGGCTCCAAAAGCGTCTATAATCCCGAAAGCAAGAAAACGCCTACGGGTGTAGGTTGTCATGCGCCAAAACAACGGCGTTTTGGCATTATTGGGGTTCGCAGTTTTCGTTCGCGAACATTGGAAAAGGAGCATTGGTGCTAGACCAGTTTTTTTCGTCCCTCTCGTTTGTGGACATCTTTAACTTCTGCGTCTTTCTCGTGTTCTCTGTTTGCTACGTGTATCAGATTTTCTACGTATTCGTAACGCTTACGAAGAAGCCGCCGCAACTGACAGCGAAGAAGAATCATCGTTATGCGGTTATCGTTGCCGCTCGAAACGAAAATGCCGTTATTGGCGACCTTATTCACAGCATTCGCGTGCAGAACTATCCGCAAGAACTTATCGACATCTTTGTTGTTGCCGATAACTGCACTGATAATACGGCTGCCGTTGCCCAGGAAGCTGGCGCCATCGTGTTCCCCCGTTTCAACAAGGAGCATATCGGCAAGGGTTACGCCCTTGATTACGGTTTTTCCTGCATTCGCCAGCACTACAGCGAAAATGAATACGAGGCATATTTTGTGTTCGACGCTGACAATGTGCTTGACGTGAACTACTTCCGCGAAATGAACAAGACCTTCGACAACGGTGCGGTTGCCTCGACCAGTTACCGCAACTCGAAAAATTACGGCTCCAACTGGATTACCGCAGGTTATGCCGTATGGTTCATGCGTGAGGCGAAATACCTTTCTCAGGCTCGTCTTACCTTGGGGACCAGCTGCGCAGTTTCGGGCACGGGCTTCTTCATCAGCGCGAAGATCATCGATGAGATGGGCGGCTGGAAGTACCATATGCTCACTGAGGATATCGAATTCTCCACTGCCTCTATCGTTCGTGGCCGTCGAATTTCCTACACCCCAACAGCTATGCTCTACGACGAGCAGCCGCTGACATTCCGCGACTCGTGGAACCAGCGCTTCCGTTGGGCAAAGGGCTTTTACCAGGTGTTCTTTGGGTATGGCGGGAAGCTGGTTAAGGGTATTTTCACCAACCCCAAGGGTTCTCGCTTCGCATGCTACGACATGTTGATGACCATCTGCCCGGCCATGCTGCTGACCATTATCACCATTGCATTCAATGCGATTATCGCCGTGCTGGGCGTTACCGGCGTAATGTCGACGGGCGTCATGATCACCTCTTCTCTTTCCTCGATCTTCTTCTGTCTCTTCAACTTCACGCTCTTCATGTTCATGTTCGGTGCGCTCACCACGTTTACCGAATGGGACAACATCCATGCACCTGCGCGTAAGAAGATCTTCTACATGTTCACCTTCCCGTTGTTCATGATCACCTACATTCCTATTGCGTTGGTTGCCCTGGTCAAGAAGGCTTCTTGGAAGCCCATTCAGCACAGCATCTCGGTTGACGTTCAAGAGTTTGCGCAGGCCAACGCCAAAGACGCCGATCGCATCTAGGGGCGCTCTACGGGTCGGCGCGGTTTGCGTTCCCGACTCCTTTTTGCTCTAGCGGATCCAAAACAGCCAGACGGTATCGTCTGGCTGTTTTTTTGTCGTTCTGCGCGGTGGGCTTATGCTCTGATGAAAGTAACTGCATAGACTTCCTTCGCGCCCGCTGCCCGTAGGGTGTTTCCAGCGGTGAAGAGGGTTGCCCCCGTGGTGAACACATCGTCGATCAATACGATGCGGGGCATGATGCCCAAACGCGCTTTGAGGGCATTTCCGTAGGGAAGTGCCCCATTTGGTTCGAGGTCGAACGATCCAACCATGTTGGCAAGCCTTTGCCTTGCGTCAAGTTCGCGTTGGTCGCGGCGGGGTTTCGCTCGGAGAAGGGGAGTAAGGGGCATTCCGGTTATGTGAGATAGCTCAGCTCCGATAAGCGAAATGTGATCGAACCCGCGCTCTCGGACGGCGCTGGTGCGCGCGGGTATGGGGACGAGCGCAGCTCCTGCTTGCCAGGAGGGCGGAAGAACATTTGCCATATGGTGGGCAATTATCTCTGAAAGCTGTTGCTCTCCGCGATCTTTGAAAACGGTTACGATGCGCTTTGTTTCCGGTGAAAGCAATACCGCAGAAACGCAGCCGTCGAGGGGAAAGCGTGCCAATCCCTTCCAATTCAGGGTTTGCTGATTGCATTCGCAGCATATACCGCGTCCCCAGGGCGCTCCGCATAGGGGGCATGCTAAAAGCTGATCGAGGTAGGGCAATTCTCGTGAGCATTTATTGCAAAGCGCTACTCCCGGCACATCGCAGATAACGCACCGGGTTTGCCAAACGGCTTCCGAGAGTCCGAGCTGAAGGAGCTTGAGCGAGCCTTTGATTTCCGCGAGCACTTCATCCTTCTTTCTGATGCTGCCTTATATTGCTGGCCTTGGCGATGTGGGCGGCGCCGTCAGTGACCCTGTCGTCGTAGCTGACGAGTGGGCTTTTTGTCTGGCTCCAGCAACGACTATGATCGGTAGGTGCGAAACAATTGCGAAGGATATGGGAAAAGCATGCGCAAGAAGCCGATCAAGTTGCCTGTTCTGCTAGACTAGGAATGCTCTATCCAGGTCTGTGGTTGCGGTTTTTTCCTAGTCCAAGGCAGATGCGGTCAAAAGGATCCACGTAAGTTATCGGCTTTCCGAAACGAGCATGGCGCATCCTAGAGGTAAGACGTACCGTTCGGGTTTTATGCAACATAGGGTTGCACGAACGAGAGGACGATGTCCGCTTAGCGGGCTTGGTTCCAGTATGCGAGTGTGGGGTCAAAGACCAGGTCAGCTGGAAGGGCGTTAGTATCGGTACCAAGAAGGGAAGCCTCGATGAAACGCGCATCGATTCTCGTTGTCACGTTGGTGATGGCGCTGTCCATGGCGGTGGCTTTATGCGGCTGCACGTCGAACAATTACACGCCCCAGGCGAAGGAGCAGACGGTCAGCAATTCTGCCCTCAAGTCTTCTGGCACGTTGCGCGTGGGCGTAAACGCGTCCAATGCCCCCTATGCTGCGGAGTCCTCCGGCAGCATTGTCGGCATCGATGTCGATATTGCGGCTGCCCTTGCTGACGAACTGGGCCTGAAGCTCGAATTGGTGGATGTTGGATCCTCGGTGGACACTGCCTTCACCAAGGATAACGTTGACATCGTCATGGGTGTTACGAAGTCGAATTCCGCATACTGGATGTCCGATTCGTACATGAGCTCTGCGGTAGCTTTGTTCTCGCTTACCCAGAACGCTACGGCCCCCACTCAGTCCGGTTCATTTTCTGTAGCTGCTCAGTCTTCTTCCATGAGCGCATGGGAAGTAACTGACCATTATGGTGAAAGCTGCCTGCGCAACAGCGCCGATCTTCAGGGCGCTTTCGAATCGCTGCAGACTGGTTCGGTGAACTATGTTGCTGCTGATAGCACCATCGGTGCCTATGTGGTCCATTCTTCTTCGGTTGAGGCTTATCCGGTGGCGCTGCTGCAGGATCCTTCTTCCTATTGCGTTGCCGCTCCTACCACCAATGTGGAGCTGCAGAAAGCCGTGTCTGAGGCATTGAGCTCTTTGAAGAACGGCGGTGTAATCAGCGTTATCCAGAAGAAGTGGCTGGGCGACCAGGCTGATATTTCTGCGCTGAAGGTAATTCAGTCTGAGAAGAGCGAATCTGACGGCGAAGACGCCGCTTCGACCGACGCATCTGATTCTTCAAGCACCGGTTCTTCCAGCAGCGCTGGATCGTCTAGCAGCTCTAGCTCGTCGAGCTCGAACTCTTCGAACTCCGCCTCTGGTTCGACCAGCTCCAGCACGAAAAGTGGGAGCACTCAGAGCAGCTCCAACGATTAGCGCGGGAAACAAAATAAAGGCGCTTTGTTGAAAAGGTGTCATAACGTAAACAAACGGAAGGCAGGTTACATCTTGCCTTCCGTTTGTTTTTATTCTGGGTCATATAAGCTGATCCGCGTAGAGCGGAACCTATTTGTTGAATCAAGGAGCATCGCATGAACGACCAAGGCAATTCCTCTGGCTCGCCCATTCCCCCCAATGGATGGGGGAACCAGGGTGCAACCCCTCAGCAATCCGATACAGCAACGAAGAAGGCCCCTTCTCTTCTGAAGACGTTCCTCGTTGCTTTTGGCGGTGCCGCAGTTGCCTGTGCGCTGGTATTGGGCGTCTATTCTTTCATTCACCCCGCTTCATCCACGGTGCTGGGGAGCAATGGCTCGGGGACGAACATCACGGTAAGCGGGGAAGACACAACGCTTGCCGAGGCGGTTTCTCAGAAATGCCTTCCTTCGGTGGTTAACATTGACGTGTATACCAAGCAGTCCAGCCAAACTATGATGGGCATGATGGGCCAGACGAGTGACGAGCTTGAAGAATCATCTCTTGGTTCGGGAATCATCCTGTCTTCTGACGGCTATATTCTGACTAACTACCACGTTATCGAAGGCGCCGACCAGTTGAAGGTGAACGCTGGTGGTGAAGAGTACACCGCTCAGGTGGTGGGCACCGACGAATCGAGCGACCTGGCAGTTTTGAAGATCGATGCAACTGGTCTTACCGCCATCGAGGTTGGTTCCTCTTCCGATCTTACTGTGGGTGAATGGGTAATGGCTGTGGGCAGCCCCTTCGGCCTTGAGCAGTCTGTTTCCACTGGCATCGTTTCCGCCACCAGCCGCACCACGTCTGCTCTGAACGATTCCAGCAGTGGTTCCAGTGCTGTTTACACCAACATGATCCAGACCGATGCTGCTATCAATCCGGGCAATTCTGGTGGCGCTTTGGTGGACAAGGACGGTAAGCTTATCGGCGTTAACACGCTTATTGCCTCTGCCTCTGGTTCCAGCTCAGGCGTTGGTTTCGCAATCCCCGTCGATTATGCGATGAATATCGCTCAGCAGATTATTGACGGAAAAACCCCTTCCCATGCGCAGCTCGGCATTACCGGCACTACGGTTAACAGCCAGCTGGCAAAGCGGTACAACCTGCCAGTTGAATCGGGCGCCTATGTGACGAGCGTGTCTGCTGGTTCTTCTGCTGCCAATGCCGGCATTCAGGAAGGCGACATCATCACGAAGCTAGGCGATACCTCCATTTCCTCTTCTTCCGATTTGGTTTTGGCGGTGCGTTCGCACAGCGCAGGCGATAACGTGCAGGTGACCTACAACCGAAATGGCCAGGAGAACACCGTTTCGGTAACGCTCGGCTCCGATTCATAAAACGTATAATGTGATAAATATTTGCTAAAACTCCCTGAACAATTAGGCGCTATGCTCTTGTTCAGGGAGTTTTTTTATTGGGGCAGCACGTTACATGCGCTCTTATCTAGGAAAGGGGAAACCACATGTCTGAACGAATAACCGGCCACACTGAGCTTATCGGTTTGATGGCGTATCCAATCCGTCATTCCGCTTCGCCTGCCATGCATAACGAAGCGTTTGCGGAACTTGGCTGCGATTACGCTTATCTTGCATTCGAGGTTGGTGCCGACGAAATAGAGGCAGGCGTACAGGCAATTCGAACGCTTAAGATGCGCGGTTCCAATATTTCTATGCCCAACAAAACACTGGTAGGGCGGTATCTCGATGAGCTTACGCCCGCTGCCCAAATGTGCGGTGCGGTAAACACGGTAGTGAATGATAACGGGCATTTGACGGGAACCATTACCGATGGCGTGGGCTTTATGCAGGCCGCCGCCGACAATGGTATAAGTCCGGTTGGCAAGAAGATGACCATTGTGGGTTGCGGTGGTGCTGGCACGGCAATTCAAATCCAGGCAGCGCTTGACGGCGTTTCGGAGATCAGCATCTTCAACCGCAAGGATGATTTCTATCATCGCGGAGAAGAAACAGTGCAGAAGATCAACTCGCAGACCAACTGCAAGGCGGTCCTTTATGACTTGGCTGATCTTCAAAAGCTGAAAGAGGAAATGGACGACAGCTACCTGTTCGTGAACGCTACAGGTGTAGGCATGAAGCCGCTTGAGGGCCAATCGGTGGTGCCCGACAAATCATTTTTCCGTCCAGAATTGAACGTCGTGGACATCATCTATGCTCCTCGCCTTACCAAGCTTCGCGAAATGGCGAAAGAGGCTGGCTGCAAAACTATGAATGGCCTTGGTACGATGTTGTTTCAGGGATCTGCTGCCTTCGAGCTGTGGACGGGCGAGCCTATGCCTATCGAATACATGAAGGAAACGCTGGGTATCGACTACGATGAGTAGTATTAAAAGATAAGGAGCTCGGGTATGAAAACGGTAAACGCACGTGGGGTGGTTTTCGGCGAAGGCCGCCCAAAGATTATGACCTCCCTATGCGGCTCTGATGCTGCGGGAATGATAGAGCAGGCGCAGTTTGCGAAGAAGCTTCCAGTGGATGTGCTTGAGTGGCGTATTGACTTTCTTGACGAAGCGTATGACGTCGATTCGATCGTCGATTGCGGGCAGAAGCTTCGTGCTGCAGTGGGCGACGATACGCCCATTCTCATGACGTTCCGCACCGCGGAAGAGGGCGGTGAAAAGCCGGTGGAGCCTGAGGTGTATGCCGATATCAACATCGCGCTCGCCGAAAGCGGCATTGTCGATCTGATCGACGTTGAGGCATTTACGGGCGATAAAGTGGTAGAGCGCATTATCTCGGCGGCTCATGCGGCTGGGGTATTCGTAATTGCCTCGAACCACGATTTCGAGAAAACGCCTCCCAAGGAAGAAATCGTTTCCCGTCTGTGCAAGATGCAAGATCAGGGCGCCGATATCCTCAAGATCGCATTGATGCCGCAGTGTCGTGCAGACGTGCTTACTTTGATGGATGCTACGCGTGATATGTTCGAAAACCACACCGAGCATCCGCTTATCACTATGAGCATGGGTGGCATGGGCGTAGTAAGTCGCTTGGCTGGTGAATCGTACGGCAGTGCCGCAACATTTGGGGCAGCAGCGCAGGCATCGGCTCCTGGGCAGGTTGGTATTGCTGATTTGGCGCAGGCGCTCGACATCGTCCACGCTGGTCTGTAAACAAGATGCTATGAGCTTTAAGGGGCTGCGGCGCAATGTCGCAGCCTTTTTGTGTTGCGTCCGAACGCGATGCGTGTTTTACGGTAATATGGCAAGGATACAGGCTATGAAAGGAAATGCCCATGGCATCTGACTATAAGTACAAGCGTGTTCTCCTGAAGCTCTCTGGCGAAGCATTGATGGGAGAGGCCGGCTACGGTATCGATCCTAAGGTCGTTGAAGAGCTGGCTGTTCAGATCAAGGAAATCGTTGACGACGGAATTCAGCTTGCTGTAACCGTTGGCGGCGGCAACATCTTCCGTGGTCTTGCTGGTTCTGCAGAAGGCATGGATCGTGCTCAGGCCGACTACATCGGCATGCTTGCCACCTGCATGAATGCACTTGCTCTCCAAGACGCTTTCGAGCGACATGGCATCCCCACGCGCGTAATGAGCGCTATCGAGATGCGCCAGGTTTCCGAGCCTTATATTCGCCGTCGTGCCGTGCATCATCTTGAAAAGGGCTATGTTGTTATTTTCGCAGCTGGCACGGGCAATCCTTACTTCACCACCGACACCACGGCGGCTCTGCGCGCATGCGAAATCAATGCTGAGTGCCTGATGAAGGCCACTAAGGTTGATGGCATCTACGATGCCGATCCGGTAACCAACCCCGATGCTAAGCGCTTTGAAACCATTAGCTACCTCGAGGTTCTTTCTCGTGAGCTCCACGTTATGGATTCCACGGCAACTTCGCTGTGCATGGACAACAAGCTTCCCATCCTGGTGTTCGACCTGATGGTTCCCGGCAATATTTCGCGCATCCTGAAGGGCGAGAACATCGGTACTACCGTTACCGCGTAAACCTACTTTCATCGTGCCTGATTTACAGGCATCGCAACAATACGAATCAAAGGGGAAGGACCCAAGATGACCAAGGAAATCATGGATAAAGCAGCAGAGCGTATGGCGGGCGCTGAGCAACAGCTGCTTTCCAACTTTGCTTCTGTTCGCACTGGTCGCGCTAGTGCCATGATCCTCGACCGCGTAAAGGCCGATTACTATGGCGTTCCGACCCCCATCAACCAGATGGCTGCCATCAAAACGCCTGATGCCCACACCCTCGTTATCGAGCCGTGGGACAAGTCGGCTCTTGGCGGTATCGACCATGCTATTCAGGAGGCAAACCTGGGCGTTATGCCCAACAACGACGGTTCGGTAATCCGCCTTTCCTTCCCGCCTCTTACCGAGGAGCGTCGTAAGGAATTCGTAAAGGAATGCCGCGCCTACGCCGAGGAAAGCCGTGTGGCGGTACGCAACGCTCGCCGCGATGCCAACACCGCCGTTGAGAAGGCTGTAAAGAACGATGGTCTTCCTGAAGACGAACAGCGTCGTGCTGAGGCTGAAATCCAGAAGCTTACCGATGCTGCTATCGCCAAGATCGATGCTCATCTTGCTAAAAAAGAAGAAGAGTTGATGTCCATCTAGTTTTGCCTCTCTTCTGAGGGCAAAGATATTCATGGGGCAGAGAACGCGCACTTCGCGCTGTCGATAACGCGGTAGGGTTTCATTTGGGAAAGGCAACTCAAGGGTTGGCCCGTGCTTTCGCCGCTGTCATCGGTTTTTGCTGCTCTGATGATTTTGAATTTCTGCCCGTCAGTCCATCTGACGGGCGTGTTTTGCATTTGCGGGGTTTGCAAGGAGGAGCGGAATGAGACAGCCACTTGAGTACATATTCCCGGATCCGCCTATGGGGATAGATCCTAAAGCGCTTGATCAGAGTCGCATACCCCGTCATGTCGCCGTCATCATGGACGGCAATGGGCGTTGGGCAAAAAAGCGTGCGTTAAACCGACTTCGCGGTCATAAGGCTGGGATCGAAGCGGTGCGCGAAACCATTCGCTGTGCCAACGATTGCGGCGTAGATTACCTCACCATCTATTCGTTCTCCACAGAGAATTGGAAGCGTCCGAAGGAAGAGGTAAGTGGCCTGATGGAGCTGTTCGCCAAAACCATGTTGGCAGAAGTGGACGGTCTGCATGAAGAGCATGTGCGCGTTCGCACCATTGGCGATCTTTCCATGCTTCCCAAGGAAACGCGCGATGCTTTTGACGCTGCATGGGAAAAAACCCGCAATAACGACGGCATGACCTTGGTGGTTGCCGTGAACTACGGCTCGCGTCAGGAAATGATGAATGCTGCCCAGGCATATGCGGACGCTGCTATTGCCGCCCATGAAAAGGGCGAAGAGCTGGTTCTTACCGAAGAGCTGTTCGAGCAGGGTCTCGATACCGCCGATATTCCCGATCCCGATTTGCTTATTCGCACTTCGGGCGAAATGCGAATAAGCAACTTCCTGCTGTGGCAAATTGCCTATTCTGAGTTCGTATGCACCGATGTGTTGTGGCCCGATTTCAATCGCTATGATTTCCTGAAGGCATTGCTTGAGTTCCAGTCGCGCGATCGTCGTTTTGGGGCGGTGTAGTGCATGACGAAGACGCGTGTGCGTAAGCCGTTTATACGAGAGGATGCCCAGGCGCATCCTGGCCTCACCACGGAGCTTGAGGAATTTCCCGCGATCGAGCTTCCCGGTGAAGAAAAGCGCTCTACCAAAGTCAAGAACGCTGCCGCAGCGAAAATGCCTGAAAAGGTAAAGCATCCCAGTAATCTGATGGTACGCACCGCAACGGGCGCTGTATACATCCTTCTTACGGTGGTGTGCATTTGGGCTTCCGAAGCATCTACAGCGGTATATCTTTCGGTGCTCAGTGCTATCTGCGCAGGTGAGTTTTATTACATGTTGCGCTCCGATGCCAAGTTGCCCAATGAGTTTTTGGGCATCTGCGCCGCCGCTTTATTCCCACTTGCCACTTGGCTTTTCGGCATTTCCGGCGTGGTTGTGGTGTTCGCTATCTTTGTATTGACCTTGCTTGTTTGGTACGTCTTTTGGCAACCCGCGCGAATCAGTGACGTTGCAGTAAGCCTATTCGGCGCGGTGTACACAGGCGTCATCATGTCATGCGCCATGCTGCTGCGCGTATCGCTTCCCGAATTCTGGGGCGCGGTTTTGATTTTGGGCTTGTTTGCCAGTGTTTGGGGTAACGATGCTTTTGCTTATCTGGTTGGATCGGCAATCGGCAAGCACAAGCTTGCGCCCCATATCTCTCCAAAGAAAAGCTGGGAAGGCTTCATAGCCGGTCTTATCGTGGCCATGGGGTTCTGGTGCTTGCTCACGTTCATTCCCGGGGTGACCATGTCCATTCCGCAAGCATTGGTGTTCGGCCTGATAAATGGGCTTTCGGGTGTTTTGGGCGACTTGGTGGAAAGCCGTATCAAGCGCAATTCCGGCTTCAAGGATTCGGGTACCATCATGCCAGGTCATGGCGGTTTGCTCGATAGGTGCGATTCGCAGTTCCTGGTAATCCTTACGGGTACCATCATGCTTGTTCTAGGAGGCTGTATTCCTTATGCAATCTAACGTAACCCCTCAGGCTCGCGTCGCTTCTCAGCGACGCGTCGTTGTTTTGGGCTCAACGGGTTCCATTGGTGTTCAGACGCTTGATGTGGTGCGCCGTCATCCCGACCGCTTGAAAATCGTTGGCTTGGCTGCAGGCACACGTGGTGCTGAACTGCTGGCTCAAGCTAAAGAATTCAATGTGGGGCATTTGGCTCTCGGTACGCCAGAGGCGGTTAGCGCTTCGGTCGTGGCTGAGCTGGAAGAGCAGGCCGCAGGCTTTGTCGGCGCAAAGGGAAGCATCGGTTTCGGGCCTGATGCGGTCCGTGAGATGGTTCATCTTGAAGATGCCGATGTGGTAGTGAACGCCTTGGTGGGTGCTGCTGGTTTACAGGCGAGCTATGAAACGCTTCGCGCGGGCAAGGTTCTTGCCCTTGCCAACAAGGAATCGTTGGTTGTGGGCGGTAACCTTATCATGCCCATGGCAGCCGAGCCGGGCATGCTGATGCCCATCGATTCTGAGCATGGCGCCATATACCAGTGCCTTTTGGGCGAAGACCCCCGTGAGGTAAGCAAGCTGTGGGTAACCGCATCAGGCGGTCCATTCCGCGGGAAGAAGCGTTCCGATCTGGAGAACATTACCCCTGCTCAGGCTTTAGCCCACCCCACGTGGAATATGGGCAAGAAGATCTCTATCGACTCATCCACCCTTATGAACAAGGGTCTTGAGGTTATCGAGGCGCACCATCTGTTCCAGATGCCCTACGACCGCATCGAGGTCGTGGTTCAGCCCCAAAGTGCTATTCATTCCATGGTCGAATTCACCGACGGAAGCGTAAAGGCGCATCTTGGCACTACTGATATGCGCATCCCCATTCAATTCGCGCTCAGCTATCCCGAGCGCTGGGATGCTCCAGTTGAACCGCTTGATTTTCGCGCGTTGGGTTCTCTTGATTTTGCCGCGCCTGATACGGAAACCTTCCGTTGTCTTGCCTTGGCCTACCACGCAGGTAGGGTAAGTGGCACTTTGCCGTGCGCTATGAATGCCGCCAACGAAGTGGCGGTTGCCTCGTTTCTGGAGGAAAAGCTGCCATATCTGGGCATTGCCGAGTGCGTTGAGGCCGTGATGTCGCAGCATGAGGCACGTGGCGTTCAACAAGTTATGAGCATCGATCAGCTTCTTGAAGTTGATGCATGGGCTCGTAGCTGCGCACGCGCATGGGTGTCTGCCCACTAGAAGTACGCTTAAGCTAGTTGCGCCCCTCGTTCCTGTCGGGTGGGCTGCCTGTTGCTTCCGACGCTAAGGGAAGTGATGGGTGGTTTCTCTGATGGGGTCGAGGGGGCTTTTTCGCGCAACGGCTATGTATTTGGCGGCGTAATGCCGTGTCTTGCAGGATTTGCTCGCTACTGCGAAGACGCGCACGGAGCTGTATTCGTCGCTTATTTGCACGTTGGCTGGCGGGGTGGCTGCAGTTCGTATGAATTGGAACGGGAGCGCCGCGTTGCTCAAATATAATGAGCATCATGGATATACTCATCATGCTCATAACGGTAACCCTTCTTCTGGGGTTCCTTGTATTCATTCACGAAGGTGGCCATTATCTTGCTGCGCGCGCATGCGGGGTGCGCGTGAGCGAATTCATGATTGGTCTGCCTGGCCCCTCGATCGGCTTCACCCGCGGAGAAACGCGCTTTGGTATCACTGCCGTTCCGCTGGGCGGCTATGCGAGCGTCTGCGGCATGGCTCCCCCTAGCAACAGCCCCCATCTGAAGCGTGTTTTAGGCTACGCCTATCGTAAGGGCACCGTGTATATGGAAGACGTTGCCCACGACCTGTTCCTTACCGACCAAGAAGCCTACGATTTGCTCGAAGAGCTGTGCGATTGGGGTTCGCTCAAACGTCCCCGCCGCAAGGACGAGCACAATGTGTATCGCACGCCAGCTAAAAACGGCTTCGAGGAAGGACAGCCTCGCGCCATTTCCAGCAACGAGGAGTTTTTCGCGTCGGAAAAGGCGCAGCAATACTGCACGTTGCCGTTCTGGAAGCGCTGCGCCATCTTGCTTGCAGGTCCATTTATGAATCTGCTCTGGGTGTTCTTGGTGTTCATTTTCATCTACTCCGTTATGGGGCTTGATCTCCAGAACACGCAAACTGGCGAAACATTCCATTACACCTGGACTCCCTGGGAAGCCATTGTAATGGGGTTCAAGTACCTCGGCATGGTGGTCAGCGCAATTGCGGCGCTATTCAATCCCGCAACTGCGGCGCAAACCGTTTCCCAGTCAACTTCGGTGGTGGGCATTGCGGTTATGTCGAAAAGCGCCTTGGATGCTGGCTTCTTGAATTTCCTATTCTTCACGGCCATCATTTCTGCATCCTTAGGCCTTATGAACATGCTCCCCATCCCTCCGCTTGACGGTGGCCGATTTGTGGTGGAAATATTCCAGAAGGTATCCCGTAAGGTGGTCTCGCTTCGCGCCTTGGGCTATATGTCCACCGTAGGTATCGTGCTCTTTACCGGATTCTTCTTGGTCATGGTCAATCAAGATGTTCAACGATTCATATTTGGGAATTGGAGCTAATACATGGCGAATACTGCTCCCAATGCAAAAACACGTCAGGTCATGGTAGGTTCTGTCGCCCTAGGCGGCGGCGCTCCCTGCGTGGTTCAATCGATGCTTAATCTGCCCCTTGCTGATGTGGAGGGGAACCTGAATCAGATCAATCGCCTGCAAGAAGCTGGTTGCGAAGTGGTGCGCATCGCCGTTCCTCGTAAGACCGACCTGGATTTCTTCGAGGAGATCTGTAAAAAGTCCCCTTTGCCGGTTGTTGCCGACATTCACTTCAGTGCTGAGTTGGCTATAGAGGCTGCTCGTCGAGGGGCTGCAAAGCTGCGCATCAACCCTGGCAACATTGGCGGCTTGGAGGCTACGGTCCCAGTGCTTCAAGCTGCAAAAGCAGCTGGTATTCCTATTCGCATAGGAGTTAACGCAGGTTCGCTCGATTCTGCGTTGGCGGAACGAAGCGACTTAACCTTGCCCGAAAAGCTTGTTGAATCGGCCACCGCATACGTGGAATTCTGCCATAGCCAAGGATTCTATGATGTGGTGGTTTCCGCCAAAGCTCACGATGTGCCTACCACGGTGGCAACGTATCGCCTACTTTCGCAGCGGATGCCCGAAGTTCCCCTGCATATCGGTGTTACCGAGGCGGGCACCTTGTTCCAAGGTCTTATCAAATCTGCGAGCGGCCTGGGCATCCTTTTGGAGCAGGGAATAGGGGATACCATGCGCATCTCCTTGACCGACGACCCTGTGGAAGAGGTGCGCGCCTGTTGGACGCTGCTTTCCGCATTGGGCCTGCGTCGCCGCGATCCTGAATTGGTAAGCTGCCCCACCTGCGGTCGCTGCCAGGTTGATCTGATCCCCATCGCGCAGGAAGTTGAGAAGCGGTTGCGCGACGTGCATCGTCCCATCCAGGTGGCAGTTATGGGATGCGTGGTAAACGGTCCTGGTGAAGCAGTCGACGCGGATATCGGCGTTGCGTGCGGAAAGGGGTCTGGTGTGGTATTTGCCCACGGCAAAACCTTGCGCAAGGTCGAAGAGGCCGCTATCGTTGATGTACTTATGGAAGAGATAGGAAATCTGTAATGGAAATCATGCGTTTGAGCCAGCAGTATGCTCCCACGTTGAAAGAAGACCCTGCCGACGCCGAGATCGCAAGCCATCGTTTGCTTGTTCGCGCAGGCATGATCAGGAAAGTTGCAGGCGGTGTGTACACCTTCCTGCCCTTGGGCATGCGTGTTCTTACCAAGATCGAGAACATCGTGCGCGAAGAAATGAATGCCATCGGTGCCCATGAGATCCTCATGCCGGCGCTGCAGCCTGGTGAGCTGTGGCACGAATCGGGCCGTTGGAACGATTACGGTCCCGAGCTTATGCGACTGGAAGACCGCCATGGTCGTGGCTTCTGCCTCGGACCAACCCATGAAGAGCTGGTAACCTCCATCGTTCGCAGCGAGCTGCGTTCCTACCGTCAGCTTCCTATGACGCTCTATCAAATTCAGACGAAGTTCCGTGACGAGATCCGTCCTCGCTTCGGTCTGCTGCGCAGCCGCGAATTCGTTATGAAGGACGCTTACAGCTTCCATTCCAGCCAGGAATCCCTGCAGAAAACCTACGATGAAATGTACGATGCCTACGGTCGCATCTGCGAGCGTTGTGGTCTTGATTACCGTCCCGTTGTGGCCGACGGTGGCCAGATCGGCGGCAGTGTAACGTGCGAGTTCCACGCTTTGGCAGAAGCTGGCGAAGACGATTTGGTTTATTGCCCCGATTGCGATTATGCGGCAAACAACGAAGCAGGCGTATGCCATGCCCATCCGGTTGAGTATGCCGCCGCTGAGTGCAAGAAGGTTGAAACCCCGGGCGTTTCCTCCATCGAAAGCCTTGCGAAGTTCCTTGGCATCGAAGAGGCTGCCACGGTTAAGGCTATGGTGGGCAAGGACGCCGAGGGCGCCGTCTTCGCTCTCTTTATTCCTGGCGATCACGAACTAAACGAAATCAAGGCAGAGCGCGCGGTAAATGGCTTTACCCTGCTTACCGACGAAGAGCTTGAGGCCGCAGGCCTTCATAAGGGCTCCATCGGCCCGAAGGGCCTTCCTGAAGGCATCAAGGTTATCGGCGATGTGAACCTGAAGAACATTGAGCGCTGGGTTGTGGGCGCAAACGAAGAGGGCTTCCACTTCGTGGGTGCCAAGCACGGCGAAGATTTCCAGGTAGACGAGTGGGCCGATCTTTCGCTCGTAATGCCGGGCGATGCCTGCCCGAAGTGCGGTGCTGCCCTGCAGGGTGCACGCGGCATCGAGGTTTCCCAGGTATTCCAGCTGGGCGACAAGTACTCCAAGACCATGGGCGCAGTGTATTCGGACGAAAACGGCGTAGATCAGAACTTCCTCATGGGCTGCTATGGCGTGGGCGTTTCCCGTACGCTGGCAGCTATTGTCGAGCAGCATAACGACGAAGACGGCATCATTTGGCCTATGTCGGTAGCGCCGGCTCATGTTTGCGTTATTCCTCTTACCGTGGGTGACGAAGAGGTGTTACCAGTTGCTGAGCGCATCGCCAAGGAGCTTGCCGAGCAGGGTCTTGAGGTTGTGCTGGACGACCGCGACGAGCGCGCTGGCGTCAAGTTTGCCGATGCCGACCTTATCGGCTGGCCCGTTCAGGTTGTCGTGGGCAAACGCGGCGTAAAGGAAGGCGTGGTCGAGGTTAAGCGCCGCGGCGAATCCGAAAAGACCAAGGTTCCCTTCGCAACGCTTACCGAGGCATTGGCATTTGTGAAGCGTGCTGCACGAAACAACAAGTTCTCGCGTACGCTCTAAATGCCCGTGCAGAGCGAAACAAACAAATCAGAATTGCTTGCTCCCGCCGGTGGGTGGGAGCAGCTTCAATACGCGCTTCACTTCGGGGCCGATGCGGTGTACCTTGCGTGCGACCGCTTCGGCCTGCGCGCCCGTGCCAGCAATTTCTCGCTGGAAGATCTGCCTCGTGCCGTTGCGTTGGCGCACAGCGCTGGTGCGCGCGTGTACGTTACCTGCAACGCCTACGCCCACGATGAAGACCTAACGGCTCTTCCCGAATACGCTCAAGCCATGGAAGCTGCGGGCGTCGACGCCGCTATTGTGAGTGATTTGGGCGTTATGTCGGTGGTTCAGCAGCACGCGCCTTCGGTTGCCATCCACGTTTCCACGCAGGCATCGGTATCAAACGCCGAAGCTGCGCTTATGTGGTACCGCCTCGGTGCCCGTCGCGTGGTATGCGCCCGTGAAATGTCGGTTGCAGAAATCGCCGCTATGCGCAAAGCCATTCCCGCCGATATGGAAATTGAGGTATTTGTGCACGGCGCCATGTGCATGGCTATCTCGGGCCGCTGCCTTATCAGCGATTACCTTACTGGCCGTCACGCCAACAAGGGGCAATGCGTTCAGCCGTGTCGTTGGGAGTATGAGCTGAAGGAGCTTTCCCGTCCCGATCAGAGCTTCGGCATAGAAGAGGGCGAAGACGGTACGTACCTGCTGAATTCCAAAGACCTGAACATGCTTGCGCATCTTGACGATCTTGCTGCGGCAGGTGTTTCTTCGGTGAAGATCGAAGGCCGCGTGAAAAAGGCTTTCTATGTGGCAACGGTGGTAAATGCGTATCGCCACGTGCTCGATGGCGAGCCGGCATCTTTGTGGGAGCATGAGCTTGAGATCATCTCGCATCGACCCTATTCAACAGGTTTTTATTACGGGGATGCCGAGCAAACCACCGACAACGATATCTATGTGCAGCTTTGCGACTGGGTGGGGGAAGTGGTTTCCTCAGCCGCAACCGAGCAGGGTCAGTGGCGCGTGAAGGCAAAGTGCCGTAACCGTTTTTACGAGAGTGATGAGCTCGAGGTATTAAGCCCCCATAAGCCCATTCGAACCGTTAAGGTTCAGGACTTAGCTGAAGTCTACGATGGGGCGGAAGTGTCCTCTGAAGTGGCGTGCAAGGCCATGGCACCGTATGCGTTCACCGCTTCTTTCGAGCTGGAACCGCGAGACATTCTGCGCGTTCGTCGTAAGGACCCAACGAAGAAGAACTGATAGATTGACGCGGGCGCTTAGACGGAGCGTCCGCTAATTGAGAGGAAAAGGGGCGCAGAGGGATGCGTCCTAGAAAGCAAGGAGGAACATATGGGAAGGCAATCTGACGAGGCGTTGCAGCTTGCGGATGCGGACGAACTGGTGAACTACCTGATGGGTGCTCACTGCGCATATATGCAATGGCGTGAGCTTACCTACTACCTTACCGATGCAAACGACATCTATTGGCGTGCGCAGGACACCAACGAACTGAACGACAAGGGTCATTTCCCTGACTGCAGCGAGCTGGTTGCTTCGGTGCGCGAATTCGTTGACCTGCCGTTCTTGGATGAAAAGCACTCTATCCGCGAGGTATTTCCCGAGGCTACCTTCTACGGCTCAGTGAAAATCGAGGGGCAGGGCACGCCTGTTCCCGTTGTTTAGTGGGGGTTGTCGGGCGCGAGTGCCTTTCGCCATCGTCTTCGGTGCTGCGTTTTGCGATTTCGGTCGATCTGCGCGGTTGGCTAAATATTTGAGCCATAGGCTGCCTTTATGCAGCGAATAGGGCGGGCGCGTAAGCGCCCGTTTCTTTTTTCTGGGTTGAACATCTCCTGTTTGAGGGCGCTCCTGCCTGGCAGGACGAAGAGGATCTCGGGGAGTGCGGTGGTTTTCTCCGAAATCCATCTGACGGGGAGAGCGAAACTCGCATTGCCTAGCCGCATAGACAGGAAGGGCCCAAGAAGGTGATGCGGGCACTCGTTATTTAGGGAACGCAATCGCGCGGCGAATACGATCCGATAACGAAATGCTGGCCGGCTTTTTCGTTGCGCTATCATCGGTTCAATCGTTTGATGCGAAAAAAGGGGGATTGATGGCTCGTTTGCTTATCGTCGAAGACGATATATCTCTGCGAGAGAACCTTGTGCGCATGCTTCAGCTTAAGGGGCATGAATGCGTTTGTTGTGAATCGTTTGAGAACGCTGCAGCCGAAGCCCTTGCCGCTTCCCCTGATTGCGTTTTGCTCGATCTGTCTCTTCCTGGCGCATATGGCCATGAGATCTGTCGCTCTATTCGTCAGGAAAGCAACGTTCCCATTATTGTGCTCACTTCTTCCGACAGTGAGTTCGACGAGGTTATGAGTATGAGCGTTGGTGCAGACGATTACGTGGTGAAGCCCTATCGTCCCGCTGTGCTGCTTGCCCGTATTGATCGTGCGCTCGCTCGAAGCGGCTCTGCCGATCTAGCGCACAAGCGGCTTGAGCGCGGTGGTGTCTTGCTTGATCCTGTGCGGGCGGAAGTCTCGTATCGCGGCAAAGTCGTGGAATTGTCTCGCAACGAGCTCCTGATCTTGCGCATCCTTATGGAAAACGCAGGTTCTATCATCTCGCGCAGCGAACTGATGGATGAGCTGTGGCAGACCGACGCGTTCGTCGACGACAACACGCTTACCGTGAACGTGAATCGTTTGCGCCGCAGTCTGCAATCCATCGATGTGCCCGATGACTTCATCACCACCCGTCGCGGTTTGGGCTATGTGGTTCGATGAGCGGTTCCGTGCAGGACAATTCCGCGACTGATTCGTTGGTTGGTTCGGAAGGCGAGCCAACGCCCGATTTGCCTTTGTCTAATTCGGCGCTTGGTGCGGTGTCGCATTCATCTGCTAGTTCACCGCGCGAATTGGAGCTGCTTGCTGGCAGCAACGCCGAGCGGGCGTACTCGTTCTGGGCGTATTTTCGCTCGCATTTCGGGTTTGTGTTCGGCATGGCTGCCCTGATGGCTGTGGTGGCGGGCATTCTGGCAGTCACCGGCTCGAACGCCTCCGCAATTGCGCTCGTTTCCATCTGTGAGGCTCTGTTCGCCTGCATTGTGCTTGCCGTCGGTTTTTTGCGCGATTGCAAGTTGTACCAGCAGTTGGATCTGTTCTGCAATTCACCCGAAAACGCACGGTATCTCTCTTCGATTTTGGACGAGCCGAGAACCTTGGAAGGCTCTATCGCCTATCGCGCGCTCGCCGTGCAGGGCAAGGCGGCTTCCGATGAACTTGCCGCCCGCTCTCGCGACATGAAGGAATATCGCGACTACATCGAACTGTGGGTCCACGAGGCTAAAACGCCCATTGCGTCGGCGCAGCTGGCTTTATCGAGTCTTCACGGTCCTGAAATCAATGAGGTACGCGGCGATCTCGATCGCATCGAATCGCGTATTGAACAGGCTCTGTACTATGCACGTTCGGCAACGTTGAGCGAAGATTTTTCTATTGAAGTGCTCAATCTGGCGGCGGTGGCGCGCAAGGCGTGCCGCCAAAGGTCTCGCACGCTGATCGGCGCGGGGGTCTCGCTTGATTTTGCAATTGATGATGCCCTCGAAGTGCTCGCCGATGCGAAGTGGGTCGATTTCATCGTCGGTCAAGTTTTGGAAAACTCGGCGAAGTACGGCGCAAAATGCATTCGTTTCGAAAGCGCGGTAAGGGATGAGGGCACGAAAGACGGCTGCATTGAGCTGTCGATAAGCGACGATGGCGACGGCATCCCCGCTGCCGATGTGCCGCGCGTGTTCGATCGCGGCTTCACAGGAAGCAAGGGTCGTACGCATCATAAAGCAACAGGAATGGGTCTTTATTTGGCTGCCGTGGCCTGCGAAAGAATAGGACTTGGCCTGCGCATTTCTTCGGAAGAGGGGCGGGGCACGACCATCATGTTGACCTTCCCGCTCGATCGTACGCGTATGGAATTGGCGGCAAACCTTACAAGATCGTAAGATTGCGGTAAGGCCCTTCGATGGCTCTGGTTTCGCGATCTCCGCATTATGGGAGTGTACCGAATCGAAGAGAAAGGAACTCCCATGTCTGTGGTCACCGCAACCCCTCCAGCAGGTATCGCAAATAACAATTATCCCGACAGCCGCAAGGCCTTGCTTTCTGTGCGTAATGCCCAAAAAGTGTATGGCTCGCGGGAGGCCGTCACGCGCGCGCTTGACGATGTGTCGTTCGATATTTGCGAAGGCGAATTCGTAGGCGTGATGGGCCCATCTGGTTCAGGTAAGAGCACGCTATTGAACTGCATCTCCACCATCGACACCGTGACCAGCGGGAACATCATCTTGAACGGGCTCGATATCACGCAATTGCGCAGCCGTCAGCTGTCCAAGTTTCGTCGCGACGACCTGGGCTTTATCTTCCAGGATGCGAATCTGCTCGATACCCTGACTGGTTTTGAGAACATTGCTTTGGCCCTTACCATTAAGGGAGAAAAGGCCGATGCCGTTCGCGCGAAGGTCGATCGTACTGCCGATCTTTTGGGCGTGGCAGACGTTCTGCAGAAGTATCCACGCCAAATGTCGGGCGGCCAGCGCCAGCGCGTGGCCGCGGCGCGCGCCATCGTCGCCGACCCGAAGCTGGTCCTTGCCGACGAGCCCACCGGCGCGCTCGATTCGCGCAACGCCGCCGTTCTCCTTGAAACCCTCGAGGTGCTGAACGCGAAGCTGCACGCCACCATCATGATGGTCACGCATGATGCAGTTGCGGCATCGTATGCCGATCGCATTCTGTTCATCAAGGACGGCAAGCTATTCAACGAGCTGCGCCGCGGTGATAGCGCAAGGACCGATTTCTATCAGCGCATCCTTGAGGTTCAGGCGTTCCTTTCTGGCAAGCAGGGCGATTCCTCCGCGGTCGGTTTTGTAGCTTCGCATGTCTCTGCGCTGCGCAAATAGGCGGTGATTATCATGTTGATGAAACTTGCCTTGCGCAACGTGCGCCGCAGCATGCGCGATTACGCTGTGTATTTCGTTACCCTGACTTTGGGCGTGGCGGTGTTCTACGCCTTCAATGCCATCGAGGATTCCCGCGTGCTGTTTGAGGCACAGGAAGGCGCCGCAAACGTGTTCCTGGCGTCGGGTGCGAGCATTTTCGACATCCTCGCACAGGTCATGACCTATTTCAGCATCGTTGTTGCCGTGGTTTTGGGCTTTTTGGTTCTGTACGCCAACCGGTTCGTGGTTCGCGCCCGCAAGAAGGAATTCGGCACCTATCTGCTGCTGGGCATGAGCCCACGCCAGGTTTCCTCGGTGGTGCTGATGGAAACGCTGATTGTCGGCTTGCTTGCGCTGGTGGTTGGCCTTGGCCTCGGCTTTCTAATCTCGCAGGCGATCGCCTTCGCCACAGCGGGGCTCATCGGCGTGGCCATCAGCGACTACCATTTGCTGTTCAGCGCTAGGTCCGCGCAGTTGACTTTGGGGTGTTTCGCGCTCATCTTCGTTGTGGTTGCCCTGTTCAACGCCGTGCAGATTTCGCGCTGTAAGCTCGTCTCACTGCTTTCGGCTAACTCTCGCAGCGAGCGTATGCCCGTGCACAACCCTATTGTCTGTCTGGTCGTGTTCGTGTTGTCGTGCCTGGTGCTTGCGAAGGCGTACTCTGAGCTCAATATTGACGGCCTGGTCTTCTTCGGTGAACACTTCCGTATCGCGACTGCCCTGATGCTCATTGGCACATTGAGTCTGTTCTGGTCGGCGGCCGGCTTCTTCATCCTACTAATCCAGCGTTTGCGCGGTGCCTACTTCAAAGGCCTTGCCATGTTCACCATGCGTCAAATCGCAGCGAAGGTGAATACCGCGTTTGTGTCGTTGTGGGCGGTTACTGTTCTTCTGTTCTTCAGTATCGTTGTATTCTCCACGGGCTTCAGCCTGGCGACGGTCTTCTCTGACCAGCTGGAAGAAAACACGCAGTTCGATGCATCTATCCGTGCGAGCCTGATGATACTTGACGTCTCTGACATGGAGGCAGTGCCAGCAGAGCGGTTCGGCGGGGAAGATGAGAAGGCGGCCGCGATCAAGGAGACCGAAGCCCAGCGTAACGAGATCCATGGCCTTTGGCAGGCGAACGGCGGCTCTACCGCTGCATATTTTAAGTCGCTTATCCCCGATTGGGATGAGCGCGTGACGGGATCGGCTCAGGTGGACACGTGGCTTGCGAACGATTTGACGAACAAGCAGCTTGCCGACGCCTGCGGCTTCACGCTTGCGCAAATCGGCTCCGACGAGGATTCCAGCATGGCAGACGAGGGCGTGCAGTACGTACCGTTGTCGCAGTTCAACGCCGCTCGACAGCTTGCAGGCGAAAAACCAATCGAGCTAGCTGCAAACGAGTACCTAGTTGACAACACAGTCGACAAATCGGCTGAATACGCAAAGGCCCTTGGACAAAAGGGACGTACGATCACCGTCGATGGGCATAATCTGGCAGCATCCGGGCAGGTTGTTTCGCAGTCGCTTCAGGTGAGCAATATGAGTTGTCTGATCGCCGTTTTGGTGGTTCCCGACGAATTGGCGGCCAAAAGGTTCGCCGTTGGCGACTTGCCGTATTTAAGCGAGCTGAACGTCAACCTGGCAAGCGATTCGAAAGAGCAGGCCATGAAAGATCTTATGGCTGAATACGGGAAGGCTGTCCCTCCGAGGGAGGAGCTTGCCGAGGCTGGCTGGACGTACGACTCCCGCCCGTGGCCGGTGTCCTATTACGACACGAGCGAGGGCATTATCGCCGATAGCATGGGGCTTAAGCTTCTCTTGGTATATTTGGCGCTCTACATCGGGTTCGTCTTCCTCGTGACTACCGCAGCCGTTCTTTCCGTTCAGCAGCTCTCTGAGGTTGCGGACAGTATCCCGCGCTATCGTTTGCTGGCTCAGTTGGGGTGCGACAGAGGCATGGTGCTGCGAAGCCTGCGTACGCAGATCGGCGTTTACTTCGTGGCTCCGCTTCTGGTCGCAGGATGCCATTCAGTATGTGTGATCAGCCTTCTGTACAAGAATCTGCTGTCGCTTTGGGGCACGGGGGCCGTTACCGGCGCACTTGCCGTTGGCATCGCGCTGGTGGTCGCGGTGTATGCGATCTACCTGATATCCACGTACCTGGTTGCGCGATCGGCGGTAATCGCCGGCGCAGGTAAGAAGCTGCTTGCATAGGGCGAGGGGCTTCGAGTAAGGCACGTAGGGGGCGGCGCACGGCCCTCGAAGGAAAGCCGTCTCCTGCGGCGGAGCCACCCAGCTGCCTCTTCTGCTCCCGAATTCTTTGGCGTTCCCTGTTCCTTTTCTTCGGAAGGAGCAGCCTGAGCCCAAATAGACGTGCTTGGTTGAACCTGAAGAGAAAAGGGGCAGGTCAGGTTAAACCCGCATAGCGGCGCTTCATCGATTGTGGGCTGCTTTTCATAATTCTGAAAATAATTCTTGACCTAGCGTGGTGGCGAGGGTATATTAATCAAGCACTTCGGGGCATTAGCTCAGCTGGGAGAGCGCATGGCTGGCAGCCATGAGGTCAGGGGTTCGATCC
>ENA-OUQH01000044-OUQH01000044.1-human-gut-metagenome-genome-assembly--contig:-NODE-44-length-113149-cov-29.416141_pt1 | contig 113149 bp, 83 predicted proteins | sample MGYA00237948_ERZ548828 | MGnify/ENA primary metagenome ERZ548828 (study PRJEB26490, sample SAMN05194711) | human gut metagenome | biome: terrestrial biome; feature: human-associated habitat...
ATGAATTCGCCGGGGGTCTTGCCGACAGATGTGCGGAAGAAACGAGTGAAGAAGGCCAGAACAGGTTGTTGTCAAGAGGGCCCAAAAAGCACATAGCCTCCGGAAACGTGTCATGTGGATATTTCACGTTACTCGTCCAGCATGAATTCGCCGGGGGTCTTGCCGACAGATGTGCGGAAGAAACGAGTGAAGAAGGAATGATTCTGGAAACCTAGCATTTCAGAGACCTGCTTGATAGAATACTTGCCGGAGAGGAGAAGACTCTTGGCATCCAGAATGACATAATCACGAATAAGGTCCAGAGGCTTGCATCCTGAGGCCTTCTTGACAAGACGGGAAAAATGCTTCTCGGAAATGCATTGACGACGGGCATAGAAACCCACGGAACGGTCCTTGCGGGAAAAATTATGGATGTCCGACTGGAAACGGAAAAGGACTTCCCGCTCACGGGTATAGACCAGACCGCCGTCCGGCAAAGAGTCATCATGGGCGCAATCATCAGTGGACCTCTTGCGCCACTTCAGAAGCAGACTTGCGAAAATATAGGTAAAACCGGACAGAATACCGTCAGAAGTCTCAGAATCAGAATTCTTTACAATAAACTTGAGAGACTGGCACAATTTCTCGAAATTCAGAGCCTCATCCTCATCAATACTGACAAGAGTCGGCTCCTGATTATGCAACACCCACTGCCTGAGACTACGCCCGTGAGGACCGCGGATCTCAGTCATGATATATTCCGAATCCACAGCCACAAAAATGACAATGCAGTCCTCAGAAAGCTCCACATTCTCCAGAATCTGCCCGCTGAAAATGATAAGGAGACTTCCCGCCTCCGCGACATAATCCCGCTGCTGGATCCTCGAGGAAATGCGCCCGCGCTTGCAGAAAATACAGAAGGTCAATGTTACCTTCACCGGAAACCTAAGTCTGGGCACATCAATAACATCGGGTTCATTACTTTCCCCGTTATCCTCCAGGTTGTCCAGCAGACAGAACTTCTCCCCCACCCACACCTTGGAAATCTCACCTTTGAGATAATTGACCCCGAATGCTGAAATTATATCCTCGTACTTCATTCCAATCCTAAACAAATCCATATATCCAAGTTCCGCAAGTTGTCGGATATTCCGGGCACTTGAGAAACCCATGTTACATATAACACACAAAAATAGACAAAATTTATCATATAGATGCCGGCTTTTGTCTGTTTTAGAACATCCATCCTCCTTTTTGTGGCATGAAACATCCAGACATTATCCTTACCTTTGCGCCCAAATTATGTACAGTGTGAAAGACAATGAACGTCAGGCTTTCACCAAATCAAAGACACAGCATGAAATTCTACAAGAAAAGCAATTCATTCAGAGAATCTTACATCGACACTCTCGGAAAGCTTTACGATTATTCCACAATAAGGTACGCGAACAACAGAGTCTCCAAAGTCATTGACACAGACAAGGAATACACCTATGCCGGCTTCAAGGCGCAGTGCGACAGCCTGTCCAAACAGCTCACCCAATTCGGAATCGGAGCCTCGGACAAAGTCGCCATATTGTCACAGAACATGCCTGAGTGGACCGTCGCTTTCTTCGCCACAGTTCCCTTCGGCAGAATCGCAATTCCTATTCTGCCAGAATCATCAGCAAACGAGGTGACGAACATACTGAACCATTCAGAATCCAAGGTACTTTTCGTTTCCAGGAAACTGCTGCCAAACGTAAGCCGTGAATGCATTGACAAACTCACCCTTGTCATTGACATAGAAACATTTGAATTCATAAAGCAGGACAATGACAAATTCACCTGCGACGGAAAAGTTGCCATGCCGATGCCGGATGACATCGCCACGATAATCTACACTTCAGGCACGACAGGAAACGCAAAAGGAGTGGTCCTGAGCCACAGGAACCTCACATCCTGCGTCGCATCCTGCTTCCACGCGCAGCCAAGAAACGAAAAAGACCGCTGGCTCTCGATTCTGCCGATGTCACACACACTGGAATTGACATTGGGAGTACTCTACCCTATGTATGTCGGCGCCTGCGTCTATTACATGTCCAAGCCACCGGTACCGGCACTGCTTCTGAAAGCCATCCAGGCAGTGAAGCCGACCACGATGCTCTCGGTCCCGCTCATCATTGAAAAAATCTACAGAAGCAGCATCGTCCCGACCATCAAGAAGAGCCGTGTACTCAGCTGGATGAATACACACATGAACTTGCTGATGTGCAAGATCATAGGATTAAAACTGAAAAAGACATTCGGAGGCCATCTTTCATTCTTCGGAATCGGAGGCGCCAAACTTGACACAGAGGTAGAGACCTTCCTTCTCAGAGCAGGTTTCCCATATGCAGTCGGATACGGATTGACAGAGACATCTCCTCTGCTCAGTTTCACAGTAGGAAAGACAAGAACCCCAGGCTCAATCGGTTACACCATAAAGAATGTAGAACTCAGACTCGACAACATCAATCCTGAGACAGGAGAAGGAGAAATCGTGGCAAAAGGGCCAAACGTGATGCTCGGTTACTACAAAGACCCGGAACGTACCAGGAAAGCCTTCACTGCAGACGGCTGGTTCAGGACCAACGACCTGGCCTGCATTGACGAAAAGGGTAGATATTACATCAAGGGACGTCTCAGCAACATGATTCTCGGCTCTTCAGGAGAGAACATCTATCCTGAAGAAATCGAACAGGTAATCAATGGCATTGACGATGTGGACGAGTCGATCATTGTTCCTAGGGACGGCAAACTCGTAGCCCTCGTCACTTTCAATGAAAATGTCATCGACTGGAACCAGGAGGGTGAAGACGAGTTCTTCCGCAAGATAGAAGAATACAAGGCCAGGATTCTCGGAATCGTGAACAAGAACGTTAACAGGACTTCCAAGGTCAGTGCAGTACAAATCTTGCGCGAGCCATTCGAGAAAACAGCAACGCGCAAGATCCGAAGGTTCAAATATCTCCACAAGGAAGGCCTATAGGCCACCCCTAAACTTTGCAAGAACAGAGAGCACAGACTCTACGACATTTTTACCGGGGACGGGGATCCTGATTTCAGAATTTCCAGTCTCCGGATTCTCATATACGATGGAGTCGATCAGTTTCGCTGTCTTTTCCGGAGACTTTAGGGTTTCGGCAAGACCTGCAAAAAAGGCCACACCATGCTTTACAAGTTCACCTGCATTGTCAGAAGTCTCCGCCGAGTCCTGCACCGGGGAAGCATTGGAAAAAACGCCCGCATTGCCATGAACTTCCTCTCCATATCCCGACTCGGACACACTGTCATTGACAATTTCCGAATCAAAAGAATCGGCATCGGCAGCTGCTTCCGGAAGGTCTTCGACATAACCGGCCACGGATTCCAGAACCTTGTTCATCCGGTTGTCATCCAGAATCACGGTATCGTCGCCTCCATCCAGAAGGCCCTCGAACAAGGAAGACTTCACCTCCAGCGTAGAAAGCATCCTCTCCTCGAACGAGTCTTTTGATATCATATTGACTACCTGAATCTTACGCTCCTGGCCGATACGATAGATACGGCCGATTCTCTGCTCCAGTACGGCAGGATTCCACGGAATATCGAGATTTATGATAAGGGATGCAGTCTGCAAGTTCAGACCGGTACTTCCTGTATCAGTCGAGACAAAGACCCTGCAATCCGGCTTCTCCCAGAAATCACTTATGAGAACATTGCGCTTTTCAGAAGGCACCGTTCCGCTAAGAGACGAATAGCCGATTCCAGCCTTATCCAGTTCAGAGGCGACAAGCCGTGTCATCCTCTCCCACTGGCTGAACACCACTACTTTCTCATTTCCGCTCTCGACCACATTCCTGATGATGTTCATCGTCTCATCCACCTTGGTATCGTATCTTGTTTCCTGGTCCAGAATGTACGTACTGTCACAAACCATCCGTATCTGACTAAGCAGCAGGAGCATACGTTTCCTGTCCTTATCACTCAGAAAATGCATGCGCCGCCATTTGGAAACCAGTTGGGCCACAGACACGCGGAAACCGTCATGCAGTTCCCTCTGCTGAGGGGTCATAGGCACGAACAGATTCTGGTCAGTCCTGGCAGGCAGCTGAATCTCCACGTCAGCCTTCCTGCGCCTTATCAGACGCTGCTTCAACCTCTCTCCCACGACATTGAGATTCTTGTAAGACACGATTTTGCCGCTTTCGTCCTTGACCGTAGTCTCCTCGATGAACTTGTAATATGGTCCGAGACAGAACTGGTCCACGAACTCCATCACGGAATAAAGCTCTTCCAGCTTGTTTTCCAGCGGAGTTCCGGACAAGACTATGGAATAATCCGACTGAATACGCCTGGCCGACTTGGAAATCTGCGTGTTCCAGTTCTTGAGTCGCTGAACCTCATCCATTATGACACACTCAGCATATTGGTCGCCAGACTGCTTCACATCATTGCTCAACGCATGATAAGAAACAATCTTATAAAACGTATCGGACTCATAAAGTTCCTTGCGCTTCGCAGGAGTGCCCTCCACTATCACGGCCTCCGAGTCGGTAAACCTCTCTATCTCCTTCTTCCACTGATACTTAAGCGACGCCGGGCACAGCACCATGACAGACGAAATCAGACCTGCCTTCTTCATCAGTTCAGCCGTACCGATTGCCTGCACAGTCTTTCCGAGTCCCATCTCATCAGCGATAATGGACTTGCCCTTCCCGAACGCGAACCGGATGCCCTCCTTCTGATAAGGGTACAATTTCGTATGAAGCAGACTATCGAAATCGGTATCTGTCAATGACTTGAGGTATTGTTCCCTATACTGGGCGTCCTTCAGTTCAGCCAAATAATCCGTCACATCCGGGTAACAGCGGAAATCCGGATCCGCGACCTTCGCTTTCGCGATAAACTCCGCCATCACCGGAAGTGATTCTGTCAATGCCTTTCCGTCAGGAGAGAAATAGCCCTTTGCCAATGCCGACATTTCGGTCCAATGGGCGCTTCCTATACGGAGGCACACGGAACGTCCGTTCCTGTAAGAAAGATACAATGAAGAATACGGAGGATTCACGACAGGGACCTTCTTGTGTCTGGTCTCAAGCCATTGGCGCACAGCCTCAATATGCTTGCACGTCCCGATCTGCGTGGTCTTGAAATCCATGCAGGAACAATAATTCCACCGGCTCTCATTACCACGATAGACGACCTTGTAACTGCTCTTCGTCTTGGGATTGCGGACATCGAACACGCCATAGGCCGCCTCGTCCCCTCTGGGCACGACAGAAAGCACCTCCCTGGCAGCAAACTGTTTCCTCAACGTTTTCTGCCACTCCTCCGGACTCATTCCCTCCGGCTTGACAACATTAGATAATTTCTTCCCCATACGTTCTGATTCTACAATTCATGTTTCGCACCGAGCCAGAGCATAACCTGCCCTGAATAATAAGGAATCATGACCAGCCAACGGCTTCCGTCCAGCGGTTCCACGAATTTATTATATGCCAAGAAAGTATCCGAAATCAGAAAAAGAAATGCTCCCAAGGCAAACAGCCACTTGCCCTGGAACTGCGCGAGCACTGTCATTACGCAGATAAGTGCCGCATAAATCACACAGCCACAACGTATTACCCCGGCAGGGGCATCAGGTATAATCCAGATCATCGCCGCCGTAAAGAACAGCAGGAACACCAGCGAGACCAATGAAACTTTCCTCGCCCCAGGCCTCCCTACGGCCCCCGAAATGAGATTCCCGCCGAAAAAGGATATGAGCATGACATGGGCCAATGCGAAAAAGCCCATCTGACCGATGAAACTGCCGTAGGCCCCCATCCAGTCCCCGACGAGCGAAAAAGCCATCGCCAATGTCATCTGCCAAGGAAGGAGAAAGATTCCGGCCAATGTCAATGTCGCCAGAGGCCCGACAATCCTGTATTTGACGGCTGCCGCCGGAAGGATTCCTATCAATGCCTTTGTCGGCACAAAATATATCGCAGCCAGCACGGCAACTGCGGCCAGCACAGCCAATGTAATCTTTTTCCTGTCCATAACTCACTGAATTGCTACAGAAGTGACTTCACCATCTTGAAGAACTTGTAAGGCATATACCTGAACGGCAGGTCAACCGAAGTCGGAGTCACGATGTTTGACCTGTAATGGGTGAACGCGTCGAAACTCAGTTTGCCATGGTAACTGCCCATTCCTGACATGCCGACGCCTCCGAAAGGGACATGCTCATTTGCAATATGCAATATGGTATCATTCAGACAAGATCCGCCAGACGAAGTGTGCCTCAGGACATAATCCCCGTTCTTTCCGAAATAATACAATGCCAGAGGCTTCTCCCTGGACGTGACAAACTCCGTCACCTCAGATATGTTCCTGAAAGTCAATACCGGGAATATCGGTCCGAATATCTCTTCCTGCATCACAGGAGAATCCGGGCTGACATTATCCAGAACAGTCGGCTCGATGTATCTTTCCGCCTTGTCAGTATGACCTCCGAACACGATGTTTCCGTCCTTGAAATATCCCGTAAGTCTCTCGAAGGCAGTATCATTCACGACACGGACGAAGTGTCCGCTCTCCTGAGGATTCTTGCCGAGCAACTCGGTAAACGCCTTTCCGAGCGCCTTCAGGAACCTGCCCTTCACCTCTTCATGGACCATCAGATAATCCGGCGCAATGCACGTCTGCCCCGCATTGAGAGTCTTCCCCCAGGCCACGCGCTTCGCGGCAACATTGATATCAGCATCCTTGTCAATGATACAAGGACTCTTGCCTCCGAGTTCAAGCACGACAGGGGTCAGGTACTTGGCGGCGGCAGTCATCACGCGGCGTCCCAGCGACGGGCTTCCGGTAAAGAATATGATATCCCACCTTTCTTCGAGCAATGCAGCATTGACATCCCTATGTCCCTGAGTCACTGCGATATAGTCTTCAGGGAAGGTATCTGCAATCATATCCTCTATGACCTTCGACACATTCGGCACGTAAGGCGACGGCTTCAGCACGGCCGTACATCCTGCAGAAATGGCACCGACAAGCGGAGTAAGCAGCAGCTGGACCGGATAATTCCACGGGGATATTATCAATGCAGTACCGAGCGGCTCGCTGATGATTCTGCTTCTGGAAGGGAACATCTTCAATGGTGTCGGCACACATGTCCGACGAGTCCACTTCCCTATCTTGCGTATATGAGTACGGATTTCCCCGAGCAGGATACTGATTTCAGTCATGTACGCCTCCTCGTAAGATTTGTGCAAATCTGCCCACAGGGCATCGCAAAGAGGCTTTTCCCATTTCAGGACAGCCTTCTCGAATGCCTTGAGATTTGATTTCCTGACAGCCACGTCCAATGTGGCTCCGGAATGAAAATATCTGGCCTGTTTCCCGCGGATTTCGCGGATGCGCTCAGGCGTTGTACTTGTCAATGTCATAGTCCAAATTTAACTAAAATACCCCATTATCACAAGACTTTCGTGAAGGATTACCGTCTTCCCGTGAAATGGTCCATCACTGAATAAACGCCGAATACCTTTCCGAAAACAAAGTCAAACAGCCAGTTGGGGAGCAGGCCCTGCCATATTCTGATGAAGTGGTATGCAAACGGAATTCCGCGGAACGATTTCCCGTCCTCTATAGCCCTGATTATCTTCCTGGATGTCTTCTCCGGCTTCAATATCGGGAATACCTTGGAATTCACTCCGTCAAACATTCCCGTATTTATGAAATATGGCGCCACAGATGTCACGCGGACATTGCTTCCGGCCTGCTTCAGTTCCACCCGCATTGACTCTGTCCATCCTATCACCGCCCATTTGCTGGCGCAGTAAACTGACAGTTTCGGCACACCGAGCATTCCGGCTGCCGAGGCTATGTTACAGATGTGCCCGCTGTCCCGTTTCAGCATATCGGGAAGTACAGCCAATGCCACATACATCGGAGCATTGGCATTGATATCCATCGTCAGGTCAATGTCCTGGATTGTCTGCTTGTCGAAGGTCCTGTTTCCCCTTACTATTCCGGCGCAGTTTATAAGGATATCCACCTGACCGGCTTCTTTCTTGACTTTTTCGTAGGTCAATGCTATCTCCTCCGGAGATGCAACATTGACAATATAACTGCTGATATGCCCCTGCGCGGCAGCTTTCACCTTCGGGCGCACATGCCCGAGTTCAGCCTCAGTTATGTCAATGTTAGCCCTGTTGATGTCCCAAATGATCAGATTTGCGGCTCCTTTTTCGAGGCAGATCCGCCCCATGATACGTCCGATTCCGGAAGCACCTCCGGTAATCAGGACATTTTTTCCGATAATGTTCATATTTTCGTCCACGTTCGTTTCGATTCGGTCTGACATGGCATTTGCCTGCCATCCCCGTCGGCAATCCCGCCGATGCGGCTGCAAATTTACAAAAAATGCGACATTTATGTATAAAAATTAGACCAAACGACATTAAGTAATCCTTAAAAAATAACTTAGGAATCCTCCACAAATCTTTACCAACTTATTTTTTTTAACGCTCACTAAACAACTATGAATGGGCAAATTAAAGTGACAATGCGAACTCCCGGGACAAAAAAAGGACGGATTGCTCCGCCCTTCGACATGTATTTCCGAACTGATTATTCAGCGCTTTCAGCCGACTCTTGAGCCGCAGCCTCTTCCTGTCCGTTCTCAGAGAGTTCAGTTCTCTTGAGTTTCAGAACAGTCTTGCCGTCCTTGGAAAGCACTGAAGCATTGTCGTTGTCAGCAAACTCCACCTTAGCCGCAGAATCAAGTCCTTCGAGCACCGCAGTTTCAACTTCCGGTGTAGGTCCCATCATCTTGGTCACTCCCATTTCTCCGAATTTGATGGCATCACCATCTACCTCATAATTTCCGAAGAAACCATTGATGCTGGTATTTCCGTGTACGCCACCTTTGTCATCAAATGAAACCGTAGGCTTCTCGAATCCCGCCTCTACAGCAGCACCTCCTGCCTCCACGATTTCCCAATCTCCGACCAAAGCTTTCGCCACATCATTCTTCTTTCCGGCCCCGCAGCTGCAAATCGCCGCAACAGCCATAACCATAAGAATCGCCTTTTTCATAATTGATTGATATTTATTAATTTATATTCTTCATTCATCGCCACAACATCTGTACCAATGCAGATGAGACTAATACACAAATGAGAATTCGTCGAGATAGAGTACAGTACCGTTGCCACCGGTGAAATAGTCGCCGTAACGGCTGGACGCGGAAACGATGGCAACCACTGTCGGAGTTCGGTCACTGCGATAAGTGATAGGAATGTCAAACTCCTCATAGTTGTCCATCCATTTGCTGAACTCGAAATTGCCATATCCGATGATTGCCGGGTCATTGTCATAATCTACGAACTGACTGTCCGAATTCACAACATGGAAACGGCCTTTGTCATCGATGGCACCATCCGGATAGCCGGACCACTTGTTCTTGTCCCAGTCCGCAAGAATAATCTGGACCTGACCTATATCCATCTTTCCGAGCAGATCCTTATGCGAATCATCCGCATTGTCGATCGCCACAGGCTGATAGCAATAATAGCCGTGAAGTGATTTCGGCCTCTCGGTAAAAGGAATACCCCAAGCCAGATCGGCGCCCTTGGTACCCTTAAGACCACAGAACTCCCCTGTATAGATATTTCCTGAGGCGAACTTGATAAGAATCCACTGGCTGCTCAGTTTGGCTGCATATTTTCCGGGACCAGGAACAGCAACAAAAGACTCCTCAGGGGTCGTGGTGTTCCTGTTCAGAAGGTCAGCAGTACCCTTGTTCGCGGTAGTCCATATCGACTTTTCATTATCAGAAGCGTCAGCGGCATAAGGATACCATCCCTTGCCGGCCATCGCCCAATTGTCAAAACTCATATTATAGAGCTGACGGCCCTCGACAGGAGCACCCGGATCAGCATTTACCGCAATCAGTTTCCACTCGAATTCGCGGAACGCCATAAGCCTTACTCGCAGAGTATCAGACAAATCCACATGATCACCGACAGCCAGTTGAGACTCCTTGAATCGGGTCGGAACGGTATATTTGACCTTGGAAATCGTCAACGAATGCAAGTCATAATCCGCCGGCATCGTGACAGTCACAGTCAGCTTGGAAGTATTGATGGACGAACTTACCTGATCCTCAACTTCGAAAGACTCGTATCCCGCCACATCCTTCGGAATCATCATATCATTTTCTATCTCGCACCCTGTCAATGCCAGAATGACAGATGCGGCAACTAAAATCCTATTCCTCATATACGCTACTTATCGCTACGTCTTCCAACCTGGAAATAATACATAATGGAAAAGCCCACACCCAGAAGGTTCGGCTTGAAAGTCGTTCCGAAGTGAGACAACGAGCTGGTATATACCTGGTTCTTAGTCTGTTTCGTATATGAATAGTTACACTCCAACACGCTGAGAGACAGCTCGAAAGAAAGATTATTCGTAAGGAACGCTGTCAATCCCGGATAGACACCGATATTTAGAGCGTAAGAATCCGAAAAAGTTCCATCCTTCTCATCACCGTCCATCCGGTAAGACTTGCCCCGGCCCTTGCTTCCTCCGATTCTGATTTCATTGAACATGGCGAAGACGCGGCTGCCGAAAAGCGGCACATAGTTCCTGACCGCAAACTGGCCCAGATACTTCTGGTTCTCGAAATAATGATTTGAGAAATCGAAATTGTTGTCAGTATCCAGACTGATGGATGCCTTGTCCATATCCATTGACGTATAGGAATAGCCGAAACGGGCTCCGACCGCAGTATTCTTGCCGATGAAATAGAACGCGGCAGGCGAAATCTTGACTGTGGAAAGAGTACCCTCCAGTCCGGTTATAAGAGACATCAGTTCATATCCCACATCACCATTTCCGGCTGAATACCTGTTATACGAAATGGATGTTCCCAATGTCATCATTCCTTTGGGAATAAAAACGGTGCTCGCGTCTCCAAGCCCCCTGTCAAACTTCTTCTCAGGAGTTTTTGCGAAAGACATCGAGCCAACTGTCAGCAGCAAGGCTGCAAATAAAAATTTTCTCATACAAATAGTTTACTATGAGGCACTCCGCCCATGCGTTCACCTCAGTTACGGGCTCCGGAATACGGCATTGAAAGTTCGCCTGACCGGAATTCCGTCGCCAAAAAGGCTTCAATAAAAGGTATATATTTCAATAATACAAACTGCGAAAATATCATAATTTTTCGAACTATCAAAACTCATCGACAAACTCGACTCCTGTCAAAGAATGGCGAAAATCCGTTTTTTTTCGTAATTTTGCACATATATGCGTTATCGGCAGCAGTTGACAATCAAAGTTCCGCAGAGAGGACGCAAATGCGGCCGGAAATACCCACGCACAAAACAGCATTGACTTAAAGACATATGGCAGAAGAAGTACAGTACAATAACGACTCGATCAGGACGCTGGAATGGAACAAGCACATCCGCCAGCGCTCGGGAATGTATATCGGAAGACTGGGCAACGGAAACAACCCTGACGACGGTATCTACATACTCCTGAAGGAAATTGTCGACAACTCCATTGACGAATTCGCGATGGGGCACGGCAAGCAGATCCTGATTACCATCGAGGACAATACTGTGACCGTGAGGGACTTCGGACGAGGAATTCCGCTCGATTCAGTCGTGAAGGCTACAAACAACCTGAATACAGGAGGAAAGTTCGACGACAAGAGCTTCAAGAAATCTGTCGGAATGAACGGTGTCGGAAGCAAGGCTGTCAATGCATTGTCATCGGAATTCTATATCGAGTCTTTCAGGGACGGAGAGAGTTCCTGGGCGAGATACGAACGCGGAGAACTTAAAGATTCCGGAAAGAGGACAGGCGTAAGCGAAAAGAACGGCACGTTCGTGAAGTTCACACCTGACCCCCAGATGTTCGGCAACTACGCCTTCAACATGGACTTCGTCGAGACAATGGTAAAGAACTACTCCTATCTCAAGAGAGGTCTTACACTTGTCCTGAACGGCACATCCTACAAATCGGACAACGGTCTGCTGGACCTTGTCAATGAAAGGATGACGGAGGAGCCGAAATATCCGCCGATTCACCTCGAGGGGGAAGACATTGAAATAGTCCTCACCCACGGCGACAGCTACGGCGAGAACATCTACTCTTTCGTCAACGGCCAATATACCCGCGACGGAGGCACCCACCTCGCAGCATACAGGGAGGCTATCGCAAAGACATTCAAGGACTTCTTCAAGAAAGACTACGAACCGCAGGACTGCCGTCAGGGCATCGTCGGAGCCATAAGCATCCTCATCCAGGAGCCTCAGTTCGAAGGCCAGACCAAGACCAAGCTCGGTTCCACATACATGTGGGAGAAGCAGGAGCGCGACGAGAACGGAAACCCGGTGAAAGGCGCAGACGGAGCGATCAAAATCGACAGGGGCCCTACCATCAGGACTTTTGTCAATGACTTCGTATCCAGAAACCTTGACAACTACCTCTACAAACACAAGGACATCGTTCCTATCATTGAAGAGAAAATCAAGGACTCCAAGAAAGAAAGGGAGGATATCGCCGGCATCCAGAAAAAGACAAGGGAAAAGAACAAGAAGGCCAATGTCTATAACAAGAAGCTCCGCGACTGCCGCTTCCATTATTGCGACAAGCCTGTAAAAGGAAAAGAGGACGAAGGCGAGAAGTCAAGCATCTTCATAACCGAGGGAGACTCAGCGAGCGGAACCATCACCAAAGTCCGCAACGCGAACAACCAGGCAGTGTTCTCACTCAGGGGAAAGCCTATCAACAGTTACAAGGAGAGTCATAGAAAAGTAGCTGAGAATGAAGAGCTTAACCTTCTCATTTCAGCACTTGGAGTGGAAGAGGACCTCAAGAATCTGAGATACAACAACATCATTGTCGCAACCGATGCCGATGATGACGGAATGCATATCCGTATGCTGGTCCTCACATTCTTCATGAAGTACTACCCTGACCTCATCAGAAGAAATCACGTCTATATACTCCAGACTCCGCTTTTCCGCGTCAGAAACAAGAAAGAGACGAGATACTGCTACAACGATGACGAGAAGGCACAGGCAATCAAGGACCTGAAGACTGGCGTGGAAATCACACGATTCAAGGGTCTCGGAGAGATTTCACCTAACGAGTTCGTGGATTTCATCGGCGAGAACATGAGACTTGACGCCGTCAACCTGGCCAAGGACGAGTCCATCGCCAGCATCATGGAATTCTACATGGGTGACAATACCATTGACAGACAGAACTTTATCCGGAAAAATCTCCGCAGCGAGACAGAACTGGAAGATATAAACATTTAGTATCATCAATATGGAATACAAGATTACAAGATGGTCGAAATTCTGCGGTTGGCTCCTCAAGAGGATGGGCTGGAAAACCGTAGGCGGACCTGCTCCCGAAAATAAATGCATACTGCTTGGAGTTCCACACACATCGGCTTGGGACTTCGTCATCTCATACCTGTTCTACACCCAATTCGGAGCGATAGCGCACGTGATGATAAAGAAGGAATTCTTCAAAGGCCCCGTCGGCTGGTTCCTGCGTAAAGTAGGCTGCATCCCTGTGGACCGCTCAAGCGCAAGTTCAATGCTTTTCAGTCTCATCAATGAAATGGAGAAAGTGGATACTTTCCACCTTGCAATAGCACCTGAAGGAACCAGACACGCAATAAAGAAATGGAAAACCGGCTATCACATGATTGCAAGAAAAGTCGGATGTCCGGTTTACATGAGTTATTTCGACTGGGGGACCAAGTGCGTCAGCATCGGAAAGAAGGTAGAAATTACCGATGACGCACGTGCCGATACGGACAGGATCCAGGCCCTATATGAAGAAATGCATCTGAAGGGCAAGCATCCTGAAGGTTATGTAACACACTAATATTCAACAATCATGAGGAATAGCCTATACAGAAAGTTAACCACAAACAGGGAGAATTACATCACTACCCTATCAAGACTTTTCGACTATGCGACTACGGCATACGCCAAAAGACCGGCTCTGACTTTCGTTGACGGTAGCCAAAAATACACATACGGCGAGTTCAGGGCAAAGAGTCTCGAACTTATGCATCTGTTCTCGAGATATGGTCTGAACGCAGGAGACAGGATTGCCATCCTATCGCAGAACATGCCGAACTGGACAGTTTCCCTGTTCTCCATCGTATCCTTCGGAAGGGTTGCAGTACCTATTCTGCCTGACTCTTCAGAAAACGAGGTGACAAACATCCTGAACCACTCGGAATGCAAGGCGATTTTCATCTCGCAGCGCATGCTCCCGAAACTGAAGGAGGAGGTCAAGAAGAAAATGACACTCGTCATTGACATTGACACTCTCGAAATCATATACAAGGACAGTTCCGCATTCACTTGCGACGGCTGGGGCAAGGAGCCTTCACCTGATGACCTAGCAATGATCATCTATACGTCCGGAACTTCCGGAAAGGCGAAGGGAGTCATGCTCAGCCACAGGAACTTCTGTCAGAACGTAATAGAGGCATGGCATGCGCAGAAGGCGAACAAGAAGGACAGATGGCTTTCAATCCTGCCGATGTCACACACTTACGAGATGAGTTTCAGCGTCCTCTATCCGCTGTACGTCGGAGGATGCGTATATCACATCAAGAAGCTCCCTACACCGACAATTCTCATTGAGACGATGAAGAAGGTACGTCCTACCATCATGTGCTCAGTGCCTCTCATCATCGAAAAAGTATATAAATCCAGTGTCGTTCCGACCATCGCGCACAGCCGCGTGCTGTCATGGATGAAAGAACACACGCCTAAGATTCTCTACTTCCTCATAGGCAAGAGGCTTTACGCCACATTCGGAGGAAGGCTCAAGTTCTTCGGAATCGGCGGTTCCAAACTGGACCCGGCCGTAGAGAATTTCCTTATCAAGGCCAAGTTCCCGTATGCCATCGGATACGGACTTACGGAAACCGCACCTCTGATCACCAATGCCTGCGTAGGCAAGACCAAGGTCGGCTCGATAGGAGTCCCGGCCTATAACGTTCAGGTAAAACTGGACAATGTCAATCCGGAAACCGGTGAGGGTGAAATCATTGCGAAGGGTGACAATGTCATGCTCGGCTACTACAAGGATCCGGAGCGTACCCGTCAGGTGCTTTCAGATGACGGGTGGTTCAGGACCAATGACCTGGCCTGCATGGATGCGAAAGGACGTTTCTATATAAAAGGTCGTCTGAACAACATGATTCTGGGACCTTCCGGCGAAAACATTTATCCGGAGGAAATCGAGCAGGTCATCAACCACTTCGGCGGAGTGAACGAGTCTCTGGTCATGGAGAGGGACGGCAAGCTCATCGCCCTCGTGAAATTCGACGACAACGTCCTCAACTGGGACCAGGCTACAGAGGACAAGTTCTTCGAGAACCTCCAGGCCAAGAAGAAGGCCGTGCTGGACTACGTGAACAAGCATGTTGGCAAATCGTCAAAGGTCAATACAGTAGAGGTCGTCAAAGACAATTTCGAAAAGACGGCCACACAGAAGATCCGCCGGTTCAAGTACACCGGCGTCCATGGTGATGAACCGAAGGAGACTGAAACGCCAACAACAGAAACAAAAGAAGACCAAAAGGACAACTAGATAAAGTTTCCGACTTGCGGAATTCCGGCAAATCAGGGACTTACGGAATCTGATCCAACAGCGTAAAAACTCCGCCTTGCAGATTTGCGAGACGGAGTTTTTTTAGTAACGTGAGAAAAATAACCGGCTTCAGATTAGGAGAAGATTTTCGAGGATAGATCTATTTTCGAAGATGGAGTGTGCCGGTGGCACATGACTGATGAAAAAATAGATATAGACCGAAAAGATTCCCTTAGATGATGCATGTTATTTTTTGAATGTTACTTAAAGCACGAACATAGGGGAAGGTGTCTGCCGAGGCAAAGCCCTCAGGTTCACCACCCCATCGCCGACACCTGCCGAGGTCAATGCTGACTTGGCGGCATTGTATGCGAGTTCAGGAGTATTGTTATGCTCACTGAGATGGCACAGGAAGATATTCTTCAGTCCGGGATGCCAGAAACGGCGTATGGCAGCAGCACACTCGTCATTGCTCAAGTGACCATGCCCCTGACATATACGCATCTTCAGTTCATGTGTATATGGACCGGCGATAAGCATATCCATGTCATAATTGGCCTCGATAACGACAGTATCAGCCTCGGAAGAGTACGAGACAGCTTCTTCTGTCATCCTACCTATATCGGTCATAATCACGAACTTATGTTCAGCTGTCTGAATATAGTATCCCACAGTCTGAGTCGCATCGTGAGGAACGATGAAATACTTGACACGGAAACCGGCAATATCATTCCATTCACCCTCGACAAGTTCTTTCCCGCATTGACCCAAAAACGGAGAGCCGAATGCATGGGCCGACAATGCGGCATGCAGTTCCGGAGTCGCATAAACAGGTTTCCTGAGTTTCTTGCAATAAGAAGCAAGACTACGTATATGATCCATGTGGTCATGGGTCACGAGCACGGCACTGAAACTGTTTTCATCCAGCCCGTTGGCCGACAAAATGGTCTTCAGCCGTCTCAGACTGACGCCGGCGTCTATAAGAACCGCATGCCTCTGCCCGGCACCTTCCTGCGATTCGAGATAATAGCAGTTGCCGCAGCTACCGCTTGAAAGACTCATGAATCTGAGCATTGTATAATAACACTTTAAAAATTTCTCCTACTGCTGCGCTTCCTGCTCGCAGTATTTCTTGATTACTCCGTACGCGTCAGAAACTCCTAGTTCACCTGCTCGGGACAAGTCAATGCAGCCTTTCTCCTTATCCTTCAGATATATAAGGACAAGCCCCCTGTTGAAATAGGCATCGCCCATGTACGGATACAGACTCAGGGCTTTCGTATAGTTTCCTATCGCCTCGACATAAGACGCGGAAAGGCATTGGAGATTCGCGAGATTGAACCAGATGTAAGGAATGTCGCCCACGATTTCCGCAGCGCTCTTCATATCCTGAACGGCATCCGAATAATCATAACTTCGGCTGACCTGATCTGTCACACGTGCCCTGGTAGTACCCTGGTCATCCATCGTCAGCGTCTGGACATTGTTCTCAATAGACGAGATGAAATCTATCATATCGGCACGGAGCACGCCCCTGTTCATCTGGTAGAAAGCCTTGTACAGTTTCTTGTATTTGTCTCCTGTCTCCACTTCAATTGCATTGTCGTAATGTGCCAATGCCGAATTGAACTGCTTGTCAGCGACATCGTAGAGGGCCTTCAGGAATTCACCCTCAGCATCACCCGGAGGAACCGACCAAATCGCATCCGAGACAGCCGATGTAGAAGTGAAACGCACTGTATCAGAATTGGATATGACGACAGGAACCGGCGACTCGGCCTTGAACTTGTCTATAAGCGCATTCTCATAACGGGTTTTCAACGCATACTGCACATTGTCCCTCTCATCCGAAAGCTTGAACCTGTAAAGGGGACGCAACCTGATATCGACATCCCTGTGCTGAAGCATCTCATCATCGAAGTCTTTCTTTGCGAAATCAGCATCCAGAGCCAGAAGCGAACTGTACTTCTGGGTCGTGTCGGCAAAAGAGACTTCCCCGCTGCCCGTCTTCTCACGATACTCGGAAATCTTCTTCTGGGCAGTCTCATAGTCCTTCTTCGAAGCCGACTTCATGCCAAGCATATTCTCCACATACGACCTGTTCATATAGGCCTTGGCAAAATCAGGATAAAGGTCAATGGCCTTGTCATAATCCTCCAGAGCATCCCGCCATCTCTCCATATTCACAAAATAAGATGCCCTGTTGTAATAGGCAAGCACATTTCCCGGATTGATGTTGATTACCCTGTCCATATCCTGGAGCGCATCCTCGTAATTCCCGACCTGGGCATGGATGAGACTCCTGTTGTAGAGTGTCAATGCATTGCCCGGCTCATCCTTCAGCACCCTGTCCAAGTCAGCCATGGCGGCATTGTAATTATTTTGTTCATAATACATTATGGCCCTGTTGAAATACGCGAATGTACTCGTACTGTCCAGACTTATGGCCATGTCCATATCAGCAATCGCATCTTCATACTTATGCTGTGACGCATACAGACGTCCCCTCCTGATGAATCCCTCAGGCTCGAAACGGTCCAGAGATATCGCCTTGTTGTAATCAGAAAAAGCCTTGGTCGTATCCCGCAGAAAAAGCCAGCTGGCACCCCTGTTCAGATACGCAGACGGGTCCTTCGGTTCCTTCCTTATGTACCTGTCGAAGTCCGCTACCGCCTTGTCGAACTGCTGCGCAAGAAAATACGTCACCCCGCGGCTGAAATAAAGGCCAATGTAACCGGGGCGCAGGTCAATGGCAGTCTGGAGGTCTCCCAACGCCTTGTCATAGTCACCGAAACGGCTTTCGGTTATCGCTTTATAATGGTATCCTGAAGTGAAAACGGGATTCAGTCTCACGGAATTGTTGAAGTCTTTCTGGGCGCCACGCAAATCCCCGAGATTATATTTCGCGATTCCTCTGTAAAAATACGTCCAATAATCAGTACTGTCAATGCGCGCAAGCACATTGAAATTTTCGATAGCCTTGGAGAATTTCCCGTCGGCAAGGGCGCTTCTTCCCCTGAAGAAGAACACATCCTTGTCATATTGCGCAAAGGCCCCCACCGAAAACAGCAGAAGCAAAGCCAATGAAAGGAACCAATATTTAAAATTTCCTGAATTCATCAGAAATTCCTAATTTTGAAGTCATTTTCCAAAAAGGCTGGCTCTCCATGCAAGAAACAGCCGACATAAAAGCCCCGGGAAGGGCTGCGAAAGATTACAAAGATAATCAATTAGTAACATGAAAAAAAATAAGTTGCCTCAGATTAAGAGAAGATTTTCGAGGATAGATCTGTTTTCGAAGAAGGAGTGTACTGGACGTACACGACTGATGAGAAAAAAGATATAGACCGAAAAGATTCCTTAAGATGATGCAGGTTATTTTTTGAAGGTTACTTATCATGCTCCATTAGTCGAAATGAAGAAAAAATTGCTCAATATAGTCCTGCTGGCTCTGCTGGCATTGCCGGCACTTGCGCAGACAGTGCCGAACATCGGTGCCATCAGCAGCACCCAGGCCCACAATGTCGTATGGGAGACCAAGATTTTCCGTCAAATAGAATTCCTTTCCGACTCTCTGTGCGGAGGAAGGGCGACAGGAACACGTGGAAGTACAGAAGCGGCAGCATGGATCATGAGAAGATTCAGTTCCATCGGACTTATGCCGTGCGGAGACGCCTGGACCCACCATTTCTATGAACCATTCGGAAGGAACGTCATCGGTTTTCTTCCGGGCTCATCCAAACGCCACAGAAACTCATATGTAATCGTAATGGCCCACTATGACGGCCTTGGCACCCTGAACGGAGTCCTCTATCCGGGAGCGGACAGCAACGCCTCTGGAGTAGTGTCCATGATAAGCATCGCTGAAATGTTCTCTTCCATGAGACATCTCGGACGGGCATACGACAGCAACCTGATATTCGTCGCACTGGATGCCAAATCCGGCAGCATGAAAGGCTCCAGAGCACTGTGGAAGATAATTTCCGAAGGTCAGCTGCAAGACCCCGTAACGGGCAAGGCAATAGAACCGGCCCAGATCGGCATGGTAGTCAACATTGACCAGATCGGAGGCACTATGAGCACATTGAAATCAGGCAGGAAAGACTTCATCATAATGCTCGGACGCGAAGCGGCAGGTCAGGAGAATTCAGGACTCCTCAGCCTCTGCAACCTGAAATACGGGTCTGGACTCGAACTGAGCTATGACTACTACGGAAGCAAGGACTTCACGAATGTCTTCTACCACAGGGTAAGCGACCAGAAAGTATTCCTGGAGAACAAGATACCGGCGGTCATGTTCACGTCGGGAATCACGATGAACAACAACAAGCCTTACGACAACCCTGCTTCCATTGACCTGAACATTCTGAAAAGGCGCATCTGGCTCATGTTCCACTGGATCGAAAGGATATTGTAGCCCTGCAGAAATTTCGTTTTTCAGTTCAATGTTCTTTCACTATCTTTGTAGGTTGTATTCATAATATAAGAAGAAAGATAATAGATGAAAGAATTCTGGCAGGTACTGGTAAAGTACGTTAAACCATACAAGGGATACCTCGGAGGCTCCATTGTACTCAACATCCTCTCCGCGATACTTAACATATTCTCATTTTCATTGATAATACCTATCCTTCAGATATTGTTCAAAATGAACGATACCGTATATTCCTTCATTCCGTGGGATACGGCCGGGATGGGTCTAAAAGATATTGTCATCAACAATGCCTACTACGGCATCACTCTGCTCATCCAGACCAAGGGAGCGGCCATCACATTGTTCCTCCTCTGCCTCTGGCTCAGCATCATGACCTTGCTCAAGACTGCCTGCTATTTCGGTTCTTCCGCCATAATGATTCCTATTCGCACAAGCGTGGTAAGGGACATGAGGCGCGAACTCTACAACAAGATTCTCTCCCTCCCTCTCGGATTCTTCTCTGAAGAAAGGAAGGGCGACATCATAGCCAGAATGAGCGGCGATATCAATGAAGTGGAGAATTCCATCATGAGCACACTCGACATGCTGCTCAAGAACCCTATCCTCATCATTTTCTACATTGGCACTCTGATAGTTACCAGCTGGCAGCTCACAGTCTTCACCATCGTCGTAGCCCCGGTCCTCATCTGGCTCATGAGCGCACTCGGAAGGACTCTGAAAAAGAGATCGCTCCAGGCCCAGGCTCTCTGGAGCGACACCATGTCACAGCTTGAAGAAACCCTCGGTGGCCTCCGCGTCATCAAGGCGTTCGTAGCTGAAGACAAGATGCAGGCAAGGTTCAACAATGTTACAGAGGCGGTCAAGAAGAAGACCGGCCGTGTAGCCACCAGACAGGCATTGGCACATCCTATGAGTGAATTCCTCGGTACAGTCCTCATCGCGATTGTCCTCGGATTCGGCGGAGTTATCATCCTCAGCGAAAAGGCATGGTTCGACGCTCCGACATTCATATTCTACATGGTCATCCTCTACAGTGTCATCAACCCGTTGAAAGACTTCGCGAAAGCAGGCTACAACATCCCGAAAGGCATGGCATCAATGGAACGTATCGAAGCCATCCTCAATTCAGAGAGCACCGTCAAGGAAAAGGCTGACGCCAAACTTACGGACGGGTTCAATGATTCCATCACTTTCGAGCATGTGGATTTCGCCTATAGTCCTGACAGAAAGATACTTGACGATATCAGCCTGACAGTGAAGAAAGGCAGCACAGTGGCTATTGTAGGTGAGTCCGGTGCAGGAAAATCAACGTTGGTTGACCTCATTCCACGATTCTATGATGTCTCCGGAGGATGCATACGAATTGACGGCACCGACATCAGAGACCTGAAGATCCACAGTCTCAGAAGTCTGATGGGAAATGTAAACCAGGAACCTATACTTTTCAATGACACCATCTTCAACAACATCGCGTTCGGTGTGGAAAATGCCACAATGGAAGACGTGGTAGCCGCAGCCAAGATCGCCAACGCACATGAGTTCATCATGGAGAAGGAAGAAGGCTATGACACCAATATCGGAGACCGCGGAATGAAGCTTTCAGGAGGACAGAGACAGAGGCTCAGCATCGCCAGGGCCATTCTGAAGAACCCTCCGATCCTGATTCTCGACGAGGCTACGGCATCTCTCGACACGGAGTCCGAAAGACTCGTCCAGGAGGCTCTTGACAGGCTCATGTCCACAAGGACCACAATAGCAATCGCCCACAGACTCTCGACAATAAAGAACTCAGATGAGATTATCGTGATGCATGAAGGCAAGATCGTAGAAAGAGGCAAGCACGAGGAACTCCTCGCGCTGAAAGGATATTACAAGAAACTGACTGATATGCAAAGTCTTTAAGGAGGTATTCAAATGGAATCCAAGAAACTTGTACTCCCATTCGTGGAGGGACTTGACAGCGCTGTAAGCCTTGAAGAGTTTTCATCAATGCTGTGCAACGCGACTGCCGCGACAAAAGTCGCTACTCTAAACTGGCCGGATGATTTTCCATACTGCCCGGAATGTAACGTCAGGGCTGCATGGTGCGATAAGGGCCTGGGCATTCTCTATAATGTCAAAGGTCTGGACCTCAGGGCATTGGCAATGTCAGACAACGGTTCGGTATGGCAGGACAGCTGCTGCGAATTCTTCGTTTCCGACCCACGCGACGGAACGTACTACAATTTCGAGATGAACTGCATCGGAACCTTGCTCGTGTCGAAAAGGAAGAGCCGGGAAGACTGCGTCCATTATACCGCAGACAAGCTGAAGAAGGTCAAGAGGTTCACCTCTCTTGAGCGCAAACAGGTGGAAATCAATGACAAGGAATTCAGCTGGAGCGTGGGAATGTTCATCCCGTTCAGCCTCATCGGCATTGACAAGCACCATATTCCTACTTCGCTGAAAGCGAATTTCTACAAATGCGGCGACCTCACTGCGCACACGCACTTCCTGAGCTGGTCTCCGATTGACGCATCCAAGCCGGACTTCCACAGGCCGGACTTTTTCGGGACTCTGGAACTTGCGCCAAAGCCGGCACAGTCATTCGCCAGGATTATCTTCCCGCTGATGTTCCTCTGCTACATCTGCGCTGTGGGTTTCCTGTGTTTCGGACACTTCGAGGACATGCCTGACGTAGCGACGACAATCTTCGGCATTCCGACAGACAAGGTTGTGCACTTCTCGATGTTCTTCCCTTTCCCGCTGCTGGCATACGCGACATTCGGAAGAAAGACCAAAGGAAGATGGAACTCCATACTGTTCATACTCGCCATCTTCCTTGTCGGCTGCATTCTCGGAATCGCCACGGAACTCGGCCAGGGACTGACTGACTACAGAAGCTGCGACATCAATGATTTCAGGGCTGATTCCCTCGGAATGGCTCTCAGTTCCGTATGCGCACTAATTATCGACTCGATAAGACATTCATCAAAACGATGACCAGAAATATATTTACCACCCTTGTACTCTGTCTCTCTCTCTCAATGCCGATGAAGGGGCAGAGTCTTGTCCTTGCACAATACAAGAACAGATGCGACACGCTTAAGACACTTATCCAACAAAGGACTTCCGTCCTTGCCAATATCCAGCTCAAATCCGTTGCCAGGAAAAACGGCAGTCTGGATTTCTATTTTTCATCTGGAATCGGCGACATTCCATGGAGAAAAGGCGACATCGAATGGCTCAGGCATACCTTGCATGAGATTTCACCTGAAGCCTACGCCCATTATAAGATAGGAACCATCTACAGCGGCAGCTCCAGACTTTCCGACATCGCATTTCCGGAAGCCGGAAATGACGGACACCCTGCCGAGCACAAGTGGAGATACAAGGATCCTGTCAATGAAAACGGGCCGTCCATCGTCAGGGAAGAATATGGTCAGACCTTCAGCAAGGGATTGACAGGAAGGAATATAGCTCTCTGGCAGAGTCACGGAAGATATTATGAGGAGGCAACACGCAGATGGGAGTGGCAGAGGGCACCTCTGATGACGACCGTAGAGGACATGTACACCCAGAGCTATGTCCTGCCTTTCCTCATTCCGATGCTGGAGAACGCCGGAGCCTATGTCATGACCCCACGCGAGCGCGACACCCAGAAATATGAGGTCATCACGGACAATGACCCTGCATTCACAACACCGAGGGAGGGTCTTCTCAGACGCAGAGGAAAATACAGCGAGGCTGGCAAATGGAGCGATGCCGGTGTCGGATTTGCTGACTACAAAGAAGTTTACAGCGGCAATGACAATCCTTTTGCCAACGGTACAGTCAGGAAGGCTTCATGTATAAAAGAGGTCGAAGGAAACGCATTCGCAAGCTGGACTCCTGACATCCCTGAACGTGGGGAATATGCAGTCTATATATCATACAAATCCCTTCCCAACAGTTCAGAATCAGCACATTACATCGTAAAGCATCTTGGAGGCACGACCGATTTTCTGGTAAACCAGAAGATGGGAGGCGGCACATGGATTTATCTCGGCACCTTCGAATTCGCGGAAGGCACCGGGGGTAAAGTCATGCTGGACAACGGCACGAGAAAGGGTACCCAGTTTGTTCCTGGCTCCGTCATCACTGCCGATGCTGTCAAAATCGGTGGAGGTATGGGCAAAATAGCCCGAGGGAACAAGGATATGTCCCCTGAGGAATACACCACCTCTGGTCTTCCGTCTTTCACGGAAGGAGCACTGTACTGGATGCAATGGGCCGGCATTGACACCACCGTCACGAGACGATTCAACAATGATTACACAAATGACTACGGTGACCGCGGCGCATGGGTTTCAGACATGAGCGGCGGCTCCAGAGTGAATCCGAAAAAGCAGGGCAAAGGTATTCCCATCGATATGTCATTCGCTTTCCATACTGACGCCGGAACCACACCGAATGATTCTACAGTAGGCACTTTGGCGATTTACACTCTGATATCGGAAGGTAGCAGGAAGTACCCTGATGGTGAGGACCGCATTCTGGGACGTCTTCTTGCCGACAATGTTCAGTCCCAGATCGTTTCCGATGTCCGCGCCCAGTATGATCCGAAATGGAGCAGACGTCAGCTTTCTGACAGGTCATACAGCGAAAGCCGGACAGGAGATGTTCCGGCACTGCTGCTGGAACTCCTTTCCCACCAGAACTTTGCGGACATGAAATACGGACTTGACCCGGGATTCCGTTTCACGGTCAGCCGCGCTGTCTATAAAGGCATGCTCAAGTTCATGAGCAGCAGATACGGATACAAATATGCCGTCCAGCCTCTGCCGGTAAGGTCATTCGCGGCAATCCTGGATGGCGACACTGCGGAGCTAAGCTGGAAGGAGACAGCTGATACACTGGAGCCTACGGCTATTTCCGAGGGCTTTATCCTCTATACCAGGACAGATGACGGCGGATTTGACAATGGCGTAATACTGAACAATGTCAGAAAATCTGGAGACAGGTACTGCATCAATGTTCCTGTCAGGAAAGGACATCTGTACGATTTCAAGGTTGTCGCTTTCAATGCCGGCGGACGCAGTTTCCCTTCCGAGGTTCTGAGTGTCGGCATACCTGAGACAGAGAAGGGCAAGACTGTGCTCGTAGTCAACAACTTCGACCGCATCGCACCTCCTGCATGGTTCGACACCCCGACTTATGCAGGTTTCGATTCCCGTCTCGACGGAGGTGTAGCCTACAAAAAGGAAATCAATTTCATAGGTGAGATGTATCAATGCCGCAGGGAGCTTCAGTGGCTCGATGATGACAATCCCGGTTTCGGTGCATCCTACTCCGACCAGGCAGGAAAGCTCGTCAATGGAAACTCTTTCGACTACCCTTCCCGTCACGGAAAGGCGCTCATGGCTGCCGGCTACAGTTTCTGCTCTGCCAGCGCGGACGCTTTCGCAAGCTGCGGCCTGGACAGTTTCTGGGCCACCGACATCATCTGCGGCAAACAGATTTCCACCCCTGCCGGAACTGGCAAAGTCAATGCCGCAAGATTCCAGGTCCTTCCTGAGCCGATGCGCAAGGCTATTTCCGCCTGCACTTCTAAAGGAGGAAACATCCTCATTTCCGGAGCCAATATCGGCACCGACCTTTGTGACCATATCTATCCGACAGTGGCTGACAGCACCTATATGGTTGACTCTCAAAAGTTTGCCAAGGATGTTCTCGGTTACAAATGGCTGACTAATTATGCGTCCAGATCGGGCAAAGTTCAGAATCTTGGAAAAAGAAAGGAGACAATCTCTTTTTATCAGAAACAAAATGACTATATTTACCAAGTTGAGACGCCTGACGGACTGATGCCGGCTTCAGACAAAGCCTCCATCTTCCTGCGTTATACAGACACGGATATTCCGGCGGGAATCTTCAACGAAGGCAAAGGATACAGGACGGTGAGCCTCGGTTTTCCGATTGAAACCATAACAGACATGTCGGAAATGGAATCATTGTTCCGTATGGCATTTGACTTCTTTTACGAAGGAGAGAGAAACTGATAACCTTTATAATTATGACTAATAGAGAAGCTGAAATCATTGGACTTGTCCATAAGGAGGTAAAGCCGGCCTTGGGGTGTACTGAGCCGGTTGCCGTCGCTCTTGCAACTGCGCGCGCAATAGAAATCATGATGAGCAATGTCAATGGTTTCTCACCGGCTGAATCGTCTTTTAAAATCAATGTTGAAGTAAGCGGAAACATCCTGAAGAACGGTATGGGTGTCGGCATTCCGGGTACCGGTATGATCGGTCTCAGGGTCGCCGCCGCATTGGGAGCCGTCTGCGGCAAATCTTCATACGGGCTGGAAGTCCTCAAGGATCTCGACAAGGATTCCATATCGGCCGCCAAGAAAATGGTCGCAGAGGACGGGGTCTGCATCAGCATTGCCCACGACTGCCCTAAACTGTATGTGAAGGCGATCATTGTCATTGACAATCACAAGGCTTGGGCTGTCATTGAAAATGAGCATGACAAATTTGTCGAGACCGGTTTCGACGACAAGACTGAGGTTCTGGCGAAAAGGGGTGAAAGTCAATGCGAGAGCGCGGATGACAAGGAAACCCGGGATTATCATCTGACAGTCAAGGAGATCTTCGAATTTGCGAACACTGTCGATTTTCATGACATCGAGTTTATTCTGGATGACAGGAAACTTAATCTGGCTCTTGCAGAGGAAGGTCTGAAAGGTAATTACGGCCTCATGGTCGGAAAGACTATCCTGGCGTGCAAGGACGAGGTCTTCGGGGATGATTTCCTTTCTTATGCAATGGCATTGACAGCGGCCGCTTCTGATGCCCGCATGGCTGGCTGCACTTTGCCGGCGATGAGCAATTCCGGCAGCGGCAACCAGGGTATCACTGTCAGCATGCCTATCATCGCCTATGCTCTCAAGCACAATATTTCGGATGAGAAACTCGCACGTGCATTGATTCTGAGCAATCTTATTGCCATACATATCAAGGGGTACCTCGGTCGTCTTTCTGCCCTGTGCGGATGCGTGGTCGCTTCTACAGGTTCTTCTTGCGGTCTTGTCTGGATCAAAGGTGGCGGATATGAAGAGGTTTGCTATGCCATCAAGAATATGATCGGCAACATTACTGGTATGGTCTGCGATGGCGCCAAGGTAGGTTGTGCAATGAAAGTTGCTTCCGGTGTTTCCAGTTCGATTCAGTCGGCTGTGCTGGCTCTCCAGGGAATCCATGCTTGCGAAACTGACGGTATCATTGACAAGGATATTGAGAAAACCATTGCGAATCTCGGCAGCATCGGTTCTACCGGCATGGAACTCGCGGATGAGTTGATTCAGAGGATTATGGTCTGCAAATAAAACTTAGAAGGACATGATGGATATTGATTTCGTTGTCACTTGGGTTGATATGGATGACCCTGAATGGAAGAAGAGTTTTGCAAAAGCCAAGGGTACCATTGACAATTCCCAGAATCAGTTTTCGGAGGCTCGTTTCAGGGATTATGGTTTCCTGAAGTACTGGTTCAGGGGTGTGGAGAAGTTTGCTCCTTGGGTGAGGAAAATTCATTTTGTCACTTGCGGGCAGAAGCCTGAGTGGCTGGACACGTCGAATCCCAAGCTAAATCTCGTGAATCATACTGACTATATTCCGGAGAAGTTCCTGCCTACGTTCAATTCGTCGATTATCGAGCTGTTCTTCAACAGGATTCCCGGAATCGCTGACAGGTTCGTATATTTCAATGATGATTTTTATCTTACCAGTCCGACTCCGCCTACACGTTTCTTTGCTGAAAACGGCTTGCCTCAGGATATTGCAGCTTTCCGCTTCAATACTGGCATGAGCCTATGGTCGAAACTGCTGGAGAACAATATCCGTGTGATCAATGAGCATTTCAGCAAGAAAGATGTCCTGAGCAGGGATCATGACAAGTGGTTCTGCAAAGAGTACGGTTCCAAGGCCAATGTCACACGACTTCTCAGATGGTACGGGAAGTTCATTACGCTCGTTGTTCCTCACAATGCTCAGCCTTATCTGAAGAGTACTTATGATGAGGTCTGGAAAAATGTTGCACCGGAGCTGGAGGCCGTCTCTGTCCATCAGTTCCGCAATCCAGCCGATTACACTCAGGAGCTGTTCCGCACATGGCAGATCTGCAAGTCGAATTTCGAGCCGTACAATACGTACAAGGACACGAAGATGTTCCCGCTGATGGTGAAGCCTAAGCAGGCTGTCAAGGCGATCCGGGAGCAGAAGTACAAGCTGGTCTGCATCAATGACAGTGTGCATATCCGCAATTATGATGAGGTAATGTCCAATCTGGAGGCCGCTTTCAATAGTATTCTTCCTGAAAAGTCTTCGTTTGAGTTGTAGGTGAACAATGTCTTAGCCGGGATTGATAGACGGCCTGAGAATTGAATTGCTGCTCCAAACAAGTCAATCAGATTATTATGTCCGTAAAGATCTTTCTTTGCGGACTTATTTATGACATGTCAGGAATCATTTGCTGGTCACGATATCGTTTGTTGTCAGGTAACGCAGTACGGCGGAACTCACTCCGCTGCGCTCCGTTCGGCCCTCCTACCGTTTCCTGCGTCCTCGCTCCCGCGAGAACTTGTCTCCGGCAGGCACCTCCCACTTCCCGAGGCCGTGGGTTGGCCACGTCCGCCGTACTGCGCCACCTGACGGACGACATGTCGATGAAGAAAACGGTGTAAGAAAACGCCATTTTTTACCCCGTTTCAGAAAATTTAGAAAAACGGTGAAAAATTGGGCCGATATTTACACCGTTTTTTTCACCAGACACCTAAACTCAGTTTTTCTCTTTCCCCTGAACTCACGGGATGTTCGTACTGGGCACACTTTTTTGTTCGCTACTATACCACGGAAGGCAAGTTTCTACCCGTAACACTCAGGATTACGGTTAGGGGAAACGCTGCGTTCCGCGGTTCCGTACTTCTGTTGTGTAAGCATCTCTGGAGTCACGTCCGTTGTCGGGACGGCGCCCAGGAGGACCAGGCCCTCCCACTTCGTGGGCCCTTCCCTCTAGTGACGAGGGCGTCAAGTCCTCCTGGGCGCGGCCTCGACAATTTCACACTTTTTTGTTCGCTACTATACCACGGAAGGCAAGTTTCTACCCGTAACACACAGGATTACGGTTAGGAGAAACGTTGTGTTCCGCGGTTCCGTACTTCTGTTGTGTAAGCATCTCTGGAGTCTCGTCCGTTGTCGGGACGACGCCACATTGATTTTTGCAGCAGTTTGATTCTTAGGAAGTTATGAAATTCAGTGTGGATTAGTGGCCAAAAAATCTTCGGAAATCCACGCTTAAAATAAACGATACCTGATTATCAATGTGTTACTGAGGGGGCCGTGGCGTCGTCCCGACATACCATTAGAGAATATTCGTGCTGGACAAAGCATAAAAAAAGTTTCCGAAGATTTCTCTTCGGAAACTTTGTGATCCCAATAGGATTCAAACCTATAACCTTTTGATCCGTAGTCAAATGCTCTATTCAATTGAGCTATGGGACCATTTCAGGTCTAAAGACCTGTATTATACTACTCGGTAGCGCCCTCTTCTTTGAGAACAACGAGCTTCTTCTCCTTAATTCTAGCCTTCTTACCAGAAAGGTTTCTGAGGTAGAAGATTCTAGCTCTGCGGACGTGGCCGACCTTGTTAACTTCGATAGAATCGATGAATGGAGACTGGAATGGGAAAATTCTCTCAACACCTACACCACTTGAAATCTTTCTTACTGTGAAAGTCTTGGTGAATGGAGTAGCACCGCTAATCTGGAGAACTACACCTCTAAATTTCTGGAGTCTCTCTTTGTCACCCTCTTTAATTCTGTAAGTTACGGTAATTGTGTCACCGCCTTTGAACTTAGGGTAAGAAGCAACTTTCTCGTTTACAAAAGCCTGCTCAACAACTTTTATCAAATCCATTTCTAATCAATTTTTAAAGCGCAACGTTACCTTTAACTCAACGATTGTAAGAGGTTGCTTTGTTATTGGGATTGCAAAGGTAAGAACTATTTTTTAATCTGCAAACTTTTTTTGACAAAATTTTCACAAATTTCAGAAATTCTCCTTCATCTTATCGAAAAGGTTCTTGTCTTCCCTGCTGAGATTAGGCACAAATGACTCGCTCTGACGCATTGACTCGAGCGCATCCTTCTCGCTTGATTTCAGCTTCTTAGGAATCCATACAAGATACTTCACATATAAGTCACCGGTACCGCTGCCGTAGCCTTTGACAGCAGGCATTCCCCTGCCGCGCAATCTCACTATGGTACCGGACTGGGTACCAGACTCGATCTTAATCTTATATGTACCATCCAGACATGGAATCGCTGCCTCACCTCCCAGGATTGCATCGGTCACAGGAATAATCTTGGTATAGAACAGATTTTTGCCCTCACGCTTCAGAGACTCATGAGGAAGTTCTTCTATCACTACAAGAAGGTCTCCATTGATGCCGCCGGCCTTGGCTGCATGGCCCTGCCCCTGGAGAGTCAGCTGCATACCATCCTCGACACCGGCAGGTATATTGACGGTAACGGTTACGCGCTTGCGTACGAGACCTGTTCCACCGCATGTATGACAAGGATTGGAAACAATCTTTCCTTCACCGCCGCACCTTGAGCACGTCGTGTAAGTAACGGTACGTCCAAAGATACTGTTGACATATCTCTGCTCCTGACCTGAACCGTGACAAACCGGACAAGTCTGGATATCAGACTCATTCTTCGTTCCCTTGCCGCCGCAGTCAGGGCACTGCTCATACCTCTCGATGGAGATCTCCTTGGTAACGCCCTTGGCAATTTCCTCCAACGTAAGACGGACTCTAGTCCTGATATCACGTCCTCTCTGGACACGCTGCTGAGAACCGCCTCTGCCACCGAAACCGCCGAAGCCGGAAAAGCCGCCGAAGCTGCCGCCGTTTCCGCCGAAGTCAAAGCCGGCACCAAACAAATCCTTAAGGATATCATTGATATCAAAGCCACTGAATCCGCCGGCACCGCCACCGAAGCCACCTGACGGGCCATTGAATCCGAACTGGTCGTATTTCGCTCTCTTGTCCGGATCACTCAGCACCTCATAAGCCTCAGATGCCTCCTTGAAATTCTCTTCAGCTGTCTTCTTCTCCGCATCAGTACCGCTCACCCATCTGTCAGGATGCCACTTGAGCGCGAGCTTCTTGAAAGCTGACTTTATCTCATCAGCGCTGGCCGTCTTCGCAACGCCCAGCACTTCATAATAATCTCTCTTTTCAGCCATAGTTACAAATACCTCCCTAGATTCCTACGACAACCTTGGCATAACGGAGAATCTTTCCACCGAGCATGTAACCGGTCTCGATAACATCATAGACAAGACCTTTCTTGTCCTTATCCTCTACAGGCACCTGAGCCACAGCCTCGTGGAAATCAGTATCAAACTTCTCTCCCTTAGCCTCGATTTTTTCCAACCCCCTGGACTTCAAATACTTCATGAGTTTGTCATAAATGAGGGCAGTACCCTCCTTAGCTGCCTCATCGCTGGACTTGCTGAGAAGTTCCATAGCCCTCTCGCAATCATCAAGAACCGGAAGAAGACCCTTAATGGTATCCTTGGCGGCAGAATTGACAAGCGCGAGTTTCTCCTCGGAAGTACGGCGTCTGAAAGTATCAAACTCAGCCATAAGGCGCACATAATCATCCTTTTCCTTGGCAAGTTTAGCCTCTATATCTTTTTTCTCCGCTTCAAGTTTCGCTATCTTTTCTTTACAATGTCCTTTTTCATGGCCCTCTTCCTCAGAAGCGCCATCAGACTTTTTGTCAGCATTGTCACATTTCTGTTCGTCACACTGACATGTTTCCTCAGAGCAAGGAGCCTCATTTTCCATCTTTTCCTGATTTTTTTTCAGCTCTTTCTCTTCTTCTCTTTGCTTTTTCATATCGTCTTAACCTTTTATATCTTTTTGAAAACAACCCATAAATGGTCGCTATAATAATCACCCACAACATATTAGCTCGTATGGCCAGGCTGGGTTATCCACGACCATACAGTCCAATGAGTGAGCAAATTATCTGCCACAGCGAAAAACTGACAAATTGACACCACAACCGGAGCGACATCATCCGCAATTACAAACCATGCGGGGCCCGGCCATCAGGTCAAGCCCCACATAAAAACTTGCCGGTCACACCCGCGCAAATCCGACCTATACAGGTCAATGCTAGAGTTCGAACAGTTTCGCTGCCGCAACCGCACAATTAATTCCGTCAATGGCAGAAGAAACGATTCCTCCGGAATATCCTGCACCCTCACCACAAGGGAAAAGACCAGGGACCTGAGGACATTGACAAGTCTCGGCATCACGAACGATACGCACCGGTGAAGAAGTTCTGGACTCTACACCAAGGAGAAGCGCATCCTCAGTGTAGTATCCACGCATCTTATTATTAATCAGAGGGAAAGCCTTCTGAAGACGTGAAGCCACACACTCTGGAAGAAGCTCATACAAAGGCGCGGAAACCACACCCGGACGATAAGATGTCTCCGGCAAATCCTCCGACATCTGCTCCTCGCAGAAATCTACCATTCTCTGAGCCGGAGCGCAAAGTTTGTTCACAACACCATTTTCATCAGCCTCAGCATGTTCAGCAGCATAATCAAACATCTTCTTCTCTACATCATGCTGGAAGTTCAGCAAAGAGAACACACCATATTTCTTATATTCCTCAGGAACATCATCCGGTTCGATGGAAACCACCACACCGGCATTGGCCCACTTCGAATTTCTGGCCGAATTGGACATTCCGTTGAGAACAGTATAGCCGTCTTCAGTAGCGGACGGAACAAGAATACCTCCAGGGCACATACAGAACGAGAACACGCCTCTCTCATCCACCTGTTCCACGAAAGAGTACTCGGCAGCAGGGAAACCAGGCTCCCACTGACCACGATAACGAATCTTGTTGATAAGGGCCTGAGGATGTTCCACACGGACACCCATCGCGAAACCCTTGGCCTGAAGCTCCCAGCCCTTCTTGTCGAAAAGCTCATAAATATCGCGAGCAGAATGGCCCGTAGCCACGATAACAGCCTTCGCCTTAAATGTCAATGCCGATTCCCCGTCTTTTTCATCAATGGCAGTCACGGTGATGACACCATCCTCTCCCCTTTCAATGTCAGAGACTCTCGTCTGAAAATGATACTCGCCGCCATGCTCAATCACACACTCGCGGATATTGGAAACAAGACGCGGAAGTTTGTCCGTACCGATGTGAGGATGAGCGTCAATGAGAATGGACGGATCAGCACCGAAGTTCACGAACTGATGGAGAACCTCCCTATTGTCCCCTCTCTTCGAGGATCTCGTAAAGAGCTTGCCATCAGAGAAAGTACCGGCTCCGCCCTCACCATAGCAATAATTGGAATCCGGATTCACGACTCCTGTCCTGGACAGCTTCGCGATATCCGGCTTACGGCCGCTTACATCCTTGCCGCGCTCCAGAACCACCGGCTTGAGGCCGAGGGTAAGGAGCTTCAATGCTGCAAACATACCTGCAGGACCGGATCCGATGACAATCACCGGCTCACCGGCATGAACATCCTGATATTCAGGAAGTTTATACTCCTCATACGGTTCATCTTTCCTGTAAGCCTCCACTCTGTAACGCATAGTTACGTCACCTCTGGCATCTATCGAACGATGTACGATATGGCAATGCGCATCGGCATTGTTCATCGTAGGCTGATATGACTTGGTAGGGTCAATGACATTGATGACTGCATTCGGCCTCAGACGCAGAGCCTCTGCTGCGGCCATTCTGATGTCATCCAGTCTGGGTTCTCTGCCCATGCGGCAGGATACTTCAAATTCTATCATCTTTATAACTTATTTTTCGTCGTTAAAAATCCGCCATTCTCGATACCGGAGCCACATCCAGAGGAGTGCGCTCACCTGCAAGATAATGGTAATAGCCTGCAATGGCAATCATAGCCGCATTGTCCGTAGTAAACTTGAACTCAGGCAGATACGTATTCCAGCCACGCTTCTTACCCTCCTCCACGATACGATTCCTGAGACCGCTGTTCGCAGAAACGCCGCCACCAATGGTAATCTCCTTGATACCTGTCATCTTGGCCGCCTTGATGAGTTTGTCCAACAGAATATCTATCAATGCTTTCTGGAAACTTGCACAGATGTCTTCCTTGTTCTTTTCCATGAAATCAGGATCCTTGGCCATCTCATCGCGCACGAAATAAAGGAGAGAAGTCTTGATGCCACTGAAACTGTAGTCCAGCCCAGGGATATGGGGCTTCGCGAACTTGAAACGGTCAGGATCACCAAGTTTTGCGAGCTTGTCAATGATAGGGCCGCCCGGATAGCCGAGGCCCATCATCTTGGAGCACTTGTCAAAAGCCTCCCCCACAGCGTCGTCGATTGTCTGACCGAGAATTTCATAGTCAAGAGGACTGTTCACCTTGACTATCTGAGAGTTGCCTCCTGAGACGAGGAGACATAGATAAGGGAATTCCGGATGATGGTTTTCCTTGTCATACTGTTTCACGAAATCAGCCAGGATATGTCCCTGAAGATGATTGACCATCACCATAGGTATTCCGAGAGACACGCTCAGAGCCTTCGCAAAAGATGTTCCTACGAGCAAAGAGCCGAGAAGACCCGGACCACGTGTGAATGCTATGGCAGTCAGTTCCTCCGGCTTAACCCCGGCCTTTTCCAGAGCCTGGCTCACTACGGGAACGATGTTCTGCTCATGAGCTCTGGACGCCAGTTCCGGAACGACACCGCCATAATCTTTGTGAACCTGCTGACTGGCAATGACATTGGACAATAGATACCCGTCCTTGATAACTGCAGCGGAAGTATCATCACATGATGACTCAATTCCGAGAATGATGTCTGTATGTTCCATTATCTTTCAAAAAACTCCAAATATGACGCGCAAAGGTAATAAAAAGGTAATAAATAATCTTTATCAGACAACAAAAACAGACATTGAACCGACATTATCCCCATAAAATCAAAACAAAATTAGTATTTTTGTATGATACAATTTTCTCTGGACCCGGGACAGAGACAAAAACGACAGGAACTGAAAAAGGCAGTTAAAATAGTCTATCTGACAATCATGACCATAGTGGCGCTCATTGTCGCCGCTCTTATTGCCGTGCAGTCACCTGCCGTACAGACATATATGGCCGACAAAATCCTCGCTTCACTGAAAAACAGCATTGACGGGGACATCACCATTGGCAAGATCCACGTGGCGCCTTTCAAGGCAGTCATGCTGAAAGACGTGGCCGTCATTGACAGGCATCCGTTTCCGGACACTTCAGGTGCCGCTCCTGTGGACACTTTCTTTTCCGCAAGATACGTGACGGCATCCCTCAGCGTAAAAAACCTCACATCTCCCGACGGAGGCATATACCTAAGCTCCGCAAAAGTGACTGACGGACAGTTCAATCTCACGATCGAACCCGGCATTGACAGCGCCTCATCCGGCACTAACCTGAAACGCATCTTCCACCTCGGGGACTCCGACAAGAACGAAGAGAAGAAGGACAAGGAAGTCTTCAGCATATCGGACGTGAAACTGGAAGGCATGAGGTTCAGGATGGTGAACTACAAGAAGGACAGGACCGCATACGGAAGTGACTCCATAAACTGGTTCGACCTGGATGTCAGTGACATAAACCTCTCAGGACGGGCCCTGAAACTGAAAGGCCCGGTAATGTCCGGCACATGCGACAAACTGTCATTCAGGGAAAAGAGCGGATTCGAATGTCTCCTCCTCTCAGGAAAAGCAAAGGTAGGAAACGGAAAGACCATAGTGGATGACCTCAGAATCAAGGACGACTGGTCAGACATCACGCTGCCGTCTTTCGTGATGTCATACAAAGATACGGATTCGTGGTCCTACTTCACCAGCGATGTCAGGATGACCGGCCAGATAAAGCCAAGTATCGTCAGCATGAAGACATTGGGATATTTCGCACCGGCATTGAAAAACTTCCGGCTTGCAGCCCGCCTGGAAGGCGACGTTGACGGATACGTGAACGACCTGTCAGTCAAGAATATACACATCCGGACGAGCGATGCCGACGGATACAGGGACTGGGCGGACCACGAAGGACACGGCATTTCCGGCACCATTACAGGCTCCGTCGTCGGACTGCCGGACTCATACGGAATGATGACCGAAGCCACACTCAGCCACATCAGATTCACATCCTCCGGGCTGGAACACTTCATAAAAGGCTGGGCGCCCGGGGCATCCCTGAACATTTCCAATCTCTGCAAAGGAAGCAGACTCGAATTCTCAGGAAGGATGCGGGGACCGCTCAACAGACTCCACGTCCACGGAATCCTCACCGACGGAGCGGGAAAGGTCAATGCCAATGCCCACATCTTCAATGTCATTGACAAGTACCGGCCGCTGGAAATCGGCGGAACCGTTCAGACTGAAAGTCTGGATATCAGCAGAATCGTCGCAGGCGTCCCGATAGGCCCTTGCGACATGAGGGCGGGACTTTCTGCGACATTGGCGGAAGACGGGCCGGATGTCCGCATCGACTCCCTCCACGTCGACAGGCTGAACGTGCTCGGATATGACTATACAGGCCTGTCGGCAGCAGGAACCTACAGCCAGGAGGCGTTCAACGGACGTATCGTCTGCAGCGACCCGAACCTCAACTTCCTGTTCCAAGGTATCTTCACGTTGTCATCCAAGACCAACAACGCGCTGTACAAGTTCTACGCAAACCTCGGATATGCAGACCTCAACGCCCTTAACATCGACAAGAGGGGCACTTCCAAAGTGAGCTTCACCACCCAGGCGAACTTCACCAGAGTAAGCGGAGAGGACATCATCGGAAACATCGATGTCAATGACATCTTGCTTGAGGATGACCATGGTATCCACAATATCGGAGACATCGAAATTTCATCACACGCCAGAAATGACATGAACAGGGTGAAATTCGCATCGTCATTCGCAGACATTTCCTATGTCGGTTCCAAGTTCTTCGCCAGTTTTATGCGTGACCTTCAGACAGTTACGACAAAGAAAGAATTACCGTCACTGTACCGGGACCCGGGCAGCACATGGGACGGGAACAGATATGACCTTTCCTTCAGGTTCCATGACACGAAAGACCTGCTGTCATTCATCGCTCCTGGAGCCTATATCGCAGACAGCACGGCATTGACCCTAAGCATTGACGATGACGGGGCAATGGAAGCGAAACTCAAGTCCGGACGACTGGCATACAAAGACAAATACCTGAAAGGCATTGACTTGCGCATCGACAATTCAGGAAAACAGTTGACGGGTACTCTCAATGCAGGAGAGGTTTCCGCCGCACCTATACTTGCAAAATCCTGCAATCTCCAGATTCTGGCGGACAACGACAGCATCGGGCTCGGGTTCAGATATGATAACGAAAGCGAATTGGCAAACAGGGGCGAGATAATCCTGAACGGAAACATTTACCGTGACGACAAGGATTCTCTTGCAGTCAGAGCCAGCTTCCTTCCTTCATATATTTACTTGAAGTCAAATCTCTGGAAGATAGCCTCCAACGACATTAACATTCATAAGGAGACTGCAAAAGTGGACAGTCTGGCGATTATCGGAAACGGGCAGACGATTCTTCTGGACGGCGGATGGTCCGCATCCCAGACCGACACGCTGAGGCTGAACATGGACAAGTTCGACATCTCGCTCGTCAATGCGTTCACCAGCTTTGACATGGACATAAAGGGGCGTGTCACCGGACGTGCCATGCTCATTTCCCCGGCCCGTGAGAAGACAGGGCTCCTCATGGGAATCGTCTGTGACTCAACCGGTTTTGGAGGGCGGGAAGTCGGGACGCTTCGTGTCGGTGGTGTCTGGGATGAAGAAAAACAGGGCTTCAGTTACGCATGCAGGAATCTCCTTGAGGGCAACCAGACCTTCGGGGCCAACGGAAATTTCTATCCGAAAACCAGGCAGATTGAAGGAAAACTCTCCCTGTCCGGATTTGATTTGGGATATGCGGAGCCATTTCTGAAATCCGTGTTCAGCAGCATGGACGGACGTCTTTCAGGAGACATTTCATTCAACGGCCCGCTGGAGAAACTTGAGATTGACGGAAACGACCTGTATCTCGCCGACGGAAAACTCGGGGTGGACTTCACGAAAGTCACGTACAATGTGTCCGGCCCGCTGTCCGTAAACAGCAGCGGGCTGAGATTCCACAACATGGACATAAGCGATAGGTTCAATGCCAAAGGAACTGTCAACGGTCTCATCGGCTGGGACCACTTCAGGGACATGACCTTCGACACCGGCATCAGGTTCAGCAAGATGGAGGTCCTGAATCTTAGAGAATCCGACAACCCGTCATTCTACGGCAATGTTTCGGCAACAGGTGAGGTCGCCATAACAGGGCCTCTCAATGCCATAATTCTCTCCGCAGACGCGAAGACCGACAAGCAGGGCGATTTCCATATTCCACTGAACACCTCATCATCGGCAGGAACATCCAACCTGCTGACATTCAAGGAGCCATATAAAGAAATAATCATTGACCCTTATGAGGAAATGATGCGGAGGCTCAAGGAAAAAGAGACGAAATCAAATGATTTCGGAGTAAGGCTGAAGGTCAATGCCACACCGCAGGTTTCCGCCAACATTGAAATAGACAAAGCAGCCGGAAACGTCCTGACCGGATACGGGAACGGACTCATTGACCTGGACATCAGGCCTAGCACCGGTGTTTTCAGCATCAACGGAAACTACAGCATCACGAGCGGTGTCTATCATTTCGTGGCTCTGGGAATCGCGAAGAGGGATTTCACCATACAGGACGGAAGTTCCGTGAGATTTACCGGAGACGTGATGGACAGTGACTTGAACATCAATGCATTATACAAGACCAAGGCATCTGTCGGGACATTGATAGCGGATACGACTTCCACTTCTACAAGAAGGACTGTGGAGTGCGGTATCGCCATCACGGACAAAATCAAGAACCCACGGCTGGATTTCTCCATCAACATTCCGGACCTGGATCCAACCACACAGGGACGGGTGGAGAGCGCGCTGAACACCCAGGACAAGGTCCAGAAACAGTTGCTGGCACTTCTGCTCACAAACAGTTTCCTGCCTGACGAGCAGTCAGGTGTGACCAACACGTCTTCGTCAATGCTATATACCAACGTCTCGGAAATCATGGCGGGACAGCTGAACAATATACTCCAGAAGTTGAATATCCCGCTGGACTTCGGACTTGATTACCAACAGGATGTGAGCGGTTCCAACATATTCGACGTAGCTCTTTCCACAGCCTTGTTCAACAACAGGGTAATCGTGAACGGAACCATCGGAAACAGGCAGTACAAGTCCAGCACCTCAAGTTCGGACGTGGTGGGAGACCTTGACATTGATGTAAAACTCGACAAGCCGGGGGCAGTCAGGCTGAACCTGTTCTCCCACTCGGCTGACCAATATACCAATTATCTGGACAACAGCCAGAGAAACGGTATCGGACTTACATACCAGAAAGAATTCAACACCTTCGGTGAAATGATACGGAACATGTTCCGGAGCAGGAAGCGCAAACAGGAAATCGAGGCGGAAAAGCTTCAGGAACAGCAGAATGAGAGACAAATTAAAATCAGAATCGAAGCGGATGACGCAGCTAAAAAGAGAAGAAATGGAAAAAAGCAACAATAAGGGAAGACTCTTCCTGATTCCTTCCCCGCTGGGAGAAAATGATCCACGCGAGGTAATACCTGACGGAGTTTTGTCAATGCTGCCTAAGCTTACCACATATGTTGTGGAGGCTACGAGGACGGCCAGACGATACCTGTCCGCAGCCGGTCTCAAAGGACATATCCAGGAACTGGAATTCCATGAACTGAATGAGCATACGAAACCTGACGAAGTAAGGGCCCTTCTGACATTGTTCGACAACGGCAATGATGTCGGACTGATTACCGAAGCGGGACTCCCGGCTGTCGCCGATCCGGGTTCTCAGCTCGTAAGTCTGTGCCACAAGGTCGGCATTGAAGTCGTGCCTTGTTCCGGTCCTTCTTCGCTCATGCTGGCATTGATGGCATCCGGCCTCAACGGACAGTCATTCGCATTCCTCGGATATATCCCGGCCAAGACTGACGAGAGGAGGCAGGCGCTGAAAAGCATTGAAAAACATTCTCTTACGGAGCGTCAGACAAAGCTCTTCATCGAGACTCCGTACAGAAACGAGCAGCTTTTCAGGGATATTCTTTCCACATGCCAGAACTCCACTGAACTGTGCATCGCAGCGAACATCACCATGCCGGACGCATTCATAAAGACCAAGACCGTCGGAGAATGGAAGAAATGTTCAGAGGGGAAGGAAATCATAGGCAAGCGCCCGTGCGTATTCCTGATTCTCGCCCATAGAAACGCTTAAGATATTGAATATGACCAAGAAAGCATCATATATAACTCTCGGCTGCAAACTGAACTATGCCGAAACTTCCACCTATGAAAGGAATTTCATGAAGGAAGGATATGAATCCGTACCCTGGACAGAGAAGGCCGACCTTTATGTCATCAACACATGTTCCGTCACAGAACATGCTGACAGGAAATCGCGCAATATAATAAGGAAGATTCACAGGACAGCGCCCGAAGCAACTGTCATCGTGACAGGATGTTACGCACAGCTGAAGCGTGCGGAGGTGGAAGCGCTCGAAGGCGTCAGCCTGGTTTTCGGTGCGGACGAGAAGAGTTCGCTGGTAAAGACCACGCTCGAATTCATCGGGGGACGCGAGTCAGTGCCGCAGGACCTTTCCGCCAATGGCACTTTCGCTGCCTATTCAAGCGGCGAAGAGAGGACAAGGTCATTCCTGAAGGTCCAGGACGGATGCGACAACTTCTGCGCATACTGCACCGTTCCGTTCGCAAGAGGACGCAGCCGCAGCATATCCATCGCCACCGCCGTAGAGGAAGCCAAGAAGATTGCCGCTGCGGGAGTCAAGGAAATTGTGCTTACCGGTGTCAATACAGGAGATTTCGGAAGGAAGACAGGAGAGAGTTTCCTGGATCTGCTCAAGGCTCTCAATGACGTGGAAGGCATTGAAAGATACAGGATTTCTTCCATTGAACCGAACCTTCTCACGGACGAGACCATCGACTGGATAGCCTCAGGGACCAAGTTCCAGCCACATTTCCATATTCCGCTGCAGAGCGGAAGCGACACTCTGCTGAAGGATGTAGGCAGGAAATATACGACTGAATTCTTCGCTTCGAAGATTGACTACATCAGGGAGAAAATGAATCCGAAGGAGGGTGAGGTCAATGCTGACGGAAGCAGGAAGCCTGACGTGTTCTTCGGCATTGACGTAATCGCCGGACTTCCGGGCGAGACCGACGAACTTTTCCTCGAGACATATAACTTCCTGAAAGACAGGGTGCGTCCGGCATTCATCCACATTTTCCCATACTCCAGAAGGCCGGGGACCAGGTCTGCCGCGCGCAAGGACCAGATCCAGGACTGCATAAAGACAAGGAGGGTGTCAATGCTGGAGGAACTTTGCAAGTCGCTCAACGAGGAGTTCATCGCATCGCAGAAAGGTGTACGGGAGAACGTACTTTTCGAGGAGAGCTGCAACAACGGCATGATTGCAGGCTACACCGGCAATTATATAAAGGTAGAGAGGCCGTGGGATGAATCTCTCGCAGGAAAAATCGTGGAGGTGACATTATGAAAGCCAGACTCACATTTCTCGGGACAGGAACATCCCAGGGAGTTCCAATCATAGGATGTCAGTGCAATGTGTGCAAAAGCATTGACCCTCATGACAAAAGGTTCCGCTCGGCGGCATTGGTGGAGTATGGAGGCCTGACAATACTTGTGGATGCCGGTCCGGATTTCCGTATGCAGATGCTGCGTCAGGGCATCTCGCATCTGGATGCCATCCTGCTGACACACAGCCACAGGGACCATACCGGAGGACTGGATGACGTAAGGTCATTGAATTACATTGACCAGCGTGCTGCTGAAATCTATTGCGAGCAGTCTGTCCTGGATTCTCTCAAGGAGGGTTTCGACTATGTTTTCGCTAAGAGGAAGTATCCCGGGGCTCCGGAATGGAACATACATCTCATTGACGAAAGGCCATTCTTCGTGGAGCCGGGAGATGAGGACAGGAAACTTGTATGGGTGCATGACAAGGGATATTGCTATCAGAATCCGGATGGTTCGACGACTCCTACTGATGACAACATCGTGTCGGAGGCGGAGCATGCAGAGGACTCTGATTTCTCCGGAGAGCTGAGATCGTCCACAGGAAAGGGCATTGAAATCATTCCCATCAGGGGAATGCATGACAAAATGCCTGTTCTGGGATTCAGATTCGGCAAAATTGCGTATATTACGGACATGAGTCTGTTGCCTGACAGGGAGCTAGTAAAACTACAGGGGCTGGAACATGTTACCCTCAACACGGTGGGATATAAGCCTCACCATTCGCATTTCTCTCTTTATCAGGCAATTGACGTAGCCCGGAAAATCGGCGCAAAACATACGTGGCTGACTCATCTGTCACATACGTTTCCTGTCTATGGAGATTTCTGCGGACAGCTTGAGGAGATTGCGCCCGACATCGACATAAGGCCTGCGTATGACGGACTTGCAATCGAAGGGTAATTTACATTTAAGAGAATATGGAAAACATTGATAATAATACTGTTACAGAGCCTGTGATTTCTTTCAGGGATGCGGAAATCATGAACGGTGAGACTTCTGTGATATATGACTTGGATATGGATGTATATCCTGGGGACTTCGTATATATAGTAGGTAAGGTGGGAACCGGCAAGACTTCCATCATCAGAACCATCATTGCGGAAAACCCTCTGACAAAGGGAAAGGGAACCGTATGCGGATACGAATTGAACGGTATCAAGGATAAGGACATTCCTTATCTCAGGCGTAAGATCGGTGTCGTTTTCCAGGATTTCCAGCTGCTGATGGACAGGAGCGTGGAGGACAATCTGGGATTTGTTCTCAGGGCTACCGGATGGAAGGACACGGAAAAAATCGACAAGAGAATCCGTGAAGTCCTGGAAAATGTGGGCATGGAGAACAAGGCGCACAAGATGCCTCACCAGCTTTCCGGAGGTGAACAGCAGAGAATTGCCATCGCAAGGTCTCTCCTGAATGACCCGGGCGTGATAATTGCTGATGAGCCGACCGGAAACCTTGATTCCGAAACCGCTGACGGTATCATGAAACTTCTCACCGGCATCAACAGGACCAAAGGGACTGCTGTGGTCATGGTTACTCATAACCGTAATATTTTCGACAGCTATCCCGGAAGGGTCATGCTCTGCAAGGACGAGAGTTGCAAGGAAATGTTGTAGGACTATGACGAAGAAGGACAGATATAAGGGAATCGTAGCCTGGTTCGAGGAAAATGTGCCGGTAGCGGAGACTGAACTCCACTACGATACGCCTTTCCATCTCCTGATTGCAGTCATTTTGTCTGCCCAGTGCACGGACAAACGTGTCAATATGGTGACGCCTGCCCTGTTCGAGGCCTATCCGGACCCTCAGACACTGGCAAAAGCAAGTTTCGATGAGGTTTTTCCCTTCGTCAGGAGCATTTCCTATCCGAACAACAAGACAAGCCACATCATCGAGATGGCCCGGAAGCTTGTCAATGATTTCGGCGGGGTCGTCCCGTCTGACATTGATGAACTCATGAGTCTTCCCGGTGTCGGCAGAAAGACTGCCAATGTGGTGGCTTCTATCGTCTATGACAAGCCTGTCATCGCGGTAGATACCCATGTCAGCCGTGTTTCCAGGAGGCTTGGGCTGTCTGACGGCAAGACGCCTGAGGCTATCGGAAAGGAACTTGAGGCCAACATTGACGAGGACAAAAGGGCCATTGCCCATCATTGGCTCATATTGCAGGGACGATATGTCTGCACTGCAAGAAAGCCGCACTGCGAAGAGTGCGGACTGAAGGTGTGGTGCCGGGAGTATAGCCGGAACCTGCGCAAGAATGAACTTAAAATTTGATAAGTAACACATAACAATATGCACGAGATTATTCATTTCACTTCTGAAAACATATTTCTTATCGGGTCAATCCTGGTATTTACAGCGATAGTCGTTTCCAAAACGGGAAACAAATACGGTGTTCCTTCCCTCCTCATATTCCTGTTGGTCGGAATGCTGTTCGGAAGCGATGGACTCGGACTTGTATTCGACAATTATAATCTCGCGCAATTCCTCAGTATAGTAGCATTGTGCGTCATCCTGTTCACGGGCGGTCTTGAAACAAAATTCAAGGAAATCCGTCCCGTAATCGGACCTGGTGTCGTGCTTTCGACCCTGGGCGTCTTCCTTACGGTCATATTCACGGGAGCATTCATCTATTTCCTTTCCAGAATTGAGCGAATCGGATTGTCGCTGTCCATCGTGATGTGTTTCCTGCTGGCAGCGGTAATGTCTTCTACGGATTCGGCCTCTGTATTCAGCATATTGAAAAACAGCAAGATGAGGCTCAAGCAGAATCTGAAGCCGATGCTGGAACTGGAGTCCGGTAGTAACGACCCGATGGCATATGTCATGACGATTGTGCTCATCCAAGTTGCAAAACTTCTTTATGAACCGGCATCAAGCATAAGCGGCATCAACTATTCCCATCTGATTCTCAGTTCATTGCAGACACTTTTCCTGCAGATGACCATCGGTTCTCTGGCCGGTGTCGCTATCGGTTTTGCAACCGTATGGACTCTGAAAAGGGTCAAACTGAACAGTGCTCCGCTCTACTCGATTTTGCTTCTTGCGGTCAGCCTCTTCGCATTCTCGATGACCCAGATGATTCAGGGCAACGGCTATCTGGCAGTATATATCGCAGGCCTCATCATAGGAAACAAGCCGATGAACAACAGAAAGGAGATTCTCTCCTTCATGGACGGCATGACCTGGATTATGCAGATCGGAATGTTCCTCAGCCTCGGTCTGCTCGTCAATCCTCATGAGATGCTGCATGTTGCACCTATCGCCCTTCTCATCGGTCTTTTCCTGATATTTGTAGGACGTCCTCTTACAGTATTTCTCTGTCTCTTGCCATTCCGGAAGATATCTTTCAGGGCCAAGTTGTTCACTTCGTGGGTCGGCCTGAAGGGTGCTGTTCCTATCATATTCGCTACTTATCCTATTGTGGAAGGGATTCCGGGGTCGGAACAGATTTTCAATATCGTGTTCTTCATCACTCTGCTTTCCTTGATTTTCCAGGGCATGTCCATCCCCAGGGTTGCGAAACTGCTTCATCTGAATCTTCCTATGGAGAAGGTTCCTGAAACATTCGGCATCGAAATTCCTGAGGAGGCGGGCAAGCTTCAGGACTATACATTGACAGATGATGACCTTGAAGGCGGCAACACTCTCAAGGAAATCCAGTTTCCTCAGGGCGCCAGGGTGGTAATCATCCGAAGAGACGACAAGTTCATCATTCCTGACGGCAGCGTAGAGTTGCAGAGCGGTGACCAGCTCCTGATAATATATGGTGAGACGGATGAAGACCACCACATTCTCGGCAAGCTTTAGGTCAATTGATGTCAGAAAGGTTAAGGAAATAACGTTATTGTAACAACTCGACACTATCTTTGCGGCAACAACGGAAATTATGGAACTCAAGAAAAAAATTCTCGTTGTAGATGACGAAGTCGACATTTGCAACATTCTGAAATTCAATCTGGACAAAGCCGGATTCGAGACAAGTATCGCACACTCCGCAGAAGAGGCTCTGACAAGCGGAGTTGCGGGTTATGACCTTCTGCTTCTGGACATCATGATGGAGGGAATCTCGGGCATGCAGATGGCTGCCATGATGAAAAAGAATCCTGAGACAGCAAATATTCCGATTATTTTCGTGTCGGCCAAAGATACTGAGGATGACAAGGTGGACGGGTTTGGCATCGGTGCTGACGACTATATCTCCAAGCCGTTCTCCATCAGGGAACTGATTTCCCGTGTAGAGGCGGTCCTCCGCAGGACATCCGCCACAAAAGAATCTGCCGGCAATAAAAACATTATCACATACAAGGGGCTGACAATCGACATTGACAGGAAGAGCGTTACCGCCGATGGAGTTCCAGTCGAACTGACCAAGACCGAATTCGAGATTCTTCAGCTTCTTCTGAGCAATTCACCTCATGTCTATACCAGGGAAGAGATCCTGTCCAAGGTCTGGCCTGACGAGGTCATCGTTCTCGGAAGGACGGTCGATGTCAATATTACCAGACTCCGCAAGAAGCTTGGTGAGTATGGGGCTTGTATTGTGACCAGACACGGTTACGGTTATTGTTTCGAACAAAAATGAAAACTAATGCATCCAGACCCAAGATATCGCTGACTTCCCGGCTGCTTCTGCTTGTAGCTACGATTTTCGTGTCTTTTGCGATGTTTTTCATCTTCTTCCAATATCAGAGGGAGAAGAAGTATCGTATAGATATTCTGAATACCAGACTCCAGATCTGCAATGAGGATGTCAGGGACCTGATTCTGACGGATACGGCAGCATTGACAAGATTTGAGGCAAGGCTTCTTAATGACGGCATCAGGGTTACTGTCCTCGATACATGCGGCAATGTCCTGTCCGACAGTCAGGCATCTGATTTGTCCAAGGTAAAGAATCATCGCGACAGGTCTGAGATCCGTCAGGCAATGTCCTCCGGAGAGGGTTATGCCATCAAGCGTTCTTCTTCTACGCTTGGAGGCAAATGGTTCTATTCCGCCACTGCGTTTAAGGATGACGGTATCATTGTCCGTTCCGCGCACATATATGATGTGTCGCTGATGACAATGCTTTCTGATGTCAACGGTTATCTGTGGCTGGTTCTTGCATTGTCAATACTGCTGCTCTTCGTCTATTATCTTTACATGAGACGAATCAAGATGAATATCAGACAGTTGAGCATCTTTGCAGACATGGCTGAGCATAATTTTGACATTGAAAATGCCGATATCCGTTTTACCGACGATGAACTTGGCGAGATTTCCCAGAACATTGTGCGTCTTTATGCCAAGCTGCAGAACAGCGAGGATGACAAGACCCGTCTGAAGCGTCAGCTGACCCAGAATATCGCACACGAACTCAAGACGCCTGTGAGCAGCATCAGGGGATATCTCGAGACTATCATTGACAATCCTGACATGGATGACAAGACGAAGGCTGATTTCATGGAACGCTGCTATGACCAGAGCGGAAGGCTGAGCAATCTCATTTCGGACATTACGATGCTTTCCAAGATTGATGATGCTTCAGGAAGTTTCACGACTGAACACATTGACATTTCTTCTCTTCTGGATGGTATCAGTAATGATGTGGAGCTCCAGCTTGAGAACAAGAAGATGAAGTTCCTCATTCTTGTGGCGCCGAAGACTGTTGTCAATGGCAATCAGTTGCTGTTGTATTCAATTTTCAGGAACCTGACTGACAATGCGATAGCTTATGCCGGTGAAGGCACAACGATAACTGTCCAGTGTCCTAAGGAGGACAGCAACAAGTATTGGTTCATCTTCTCCGACAACGGGGCCGGTGTTTCCGAGGAGCATCTTCCGCACCTGTTCGAGAGGTTTTACCGCGTGGACAAGGGCCGATCCAGAAAGCTCGGCGGAACAGGGCTTGGTCTTGCCATCGTAAAGAATGCCGTACTGATTCATGGCGGTTCGATTTCAGTGAAGATCGGAAGGGCAGGCGGCCTGGAGTTCAGGTTCTCTTTGCCGAAATGACAAAAGCCACGCGGAAGCGTGGCCTTTATCATTTCTGACGTATGGTCTAAAGATATTTCACCGGATTGCTGCGTCCTGCGAACAGGCTGGTAACATCCTTACCCACGAAATTGCCCTCACGGACCTTCTCCCCCTCAAACTCGAATCTGCCTGGAGCAACCTTAGATTCAACCCATCTGACAGGCTTATAAACAGCAACTATAACTCCATCAGAAACAGCCAATACATAATTGATAGATTCAACCCTCTTCTTGGAAACCCGCCAATACTTTCTTGCACACTCATAAGTCGAACCTCTTCCGTCAGGATCATGTCTGTTAGGATATGTCTTGGAGATATTCACTGCCATGAGATTCTTTCCATCAAGGATGGTGTCGGTAAACAAAGTCTGAACAGCTGGCATAATCTAAAGTTTTAATGTTTCGATAGTCACTCTTGAAGGTGAACGACGTAAACCTGACCAAATTCGCCCAACCACGCTCACTTGGACATTGCCAAGATAAGATATTTTATCGATTTAAAAAACATTCCAGCACACATTTTTGAAAAAAATCAGCCAAACGGGCATTTTTTTTCAGGAACGGCAGCAGGACCCGAAGACAACCTCACTTGCGGCGGAGAACCAAGACATCAATCTCCGGCCAGGCGCCCCAGCGGTAAGCGATATTGCCGCCCGTGCCGGTGCTCACAAAAAGACGGCGCTCCCCCTCAGAATAAAGGCCGCCCCACTCGTGATAAAGGAACATTGACGGCGAAAAATTGCCGATACGGAACTGCATCGCATGGGTATGGCCGGAAAGGGTCAGGTCAATGTCAGTGTCCGGCAGGACCTTTCGGCGCCAATGCGTAGGGTCATGACTCATAAGGACTTTGAAAATTCCTGACGGAAGACCGGCCTGGGACTTGGTCAGATCACCTCGTTCAGGGAAAGGCGGACGACCGTCATTCTCGACACCGATAAGAGCAATGCTGTCGCAGCCATGACGGATGATACGGTTCTCATTGAGAAGCAAATCCATGCCGGCAGAGCGCTCCATCCCTATCAGACGACGCTGCTGCACCTCCTGCTCTCCGGGAGAATCATAATGGACATAACCGAGATAATCATGATTGCCCATGATGGAGAACACCCCGTCAGGAGCATTCAGACGGGACAAGACATTGACAAAAGGCTCCAGTTCATCAGGAGAAAGATTGACCATGTCACCCGTGAACAGAATGACGTCAGGAGAACTGGCATTGACCTTCTCGACGATAGCAGAGACGGTTTCCGGCGAGAACTCGAACGTACCGATGTGCAAATCAGAGATTTGGGCTATCCTGTAGCCGTCAAAGGATGATGGCAAGTCCGCAAACGGGACCTCTATTTCATTGACTATCACATGGCGCCAACCGAAAACAAGACCATATAACGCCATGCAAGCCACCACAGAAGATGCCGCGATGCCTGATATCAGGCCACATTTGGAAAACGGTTTCCAGAAGAGAGAACCCATGCGTCCGATGAAAGAGAACACGGCAAAAACGCCTTGGGGAATGAAATAGGCGGTGATGAGAGCCGTCATCAGATACCAGCCAAGCATGCTGGAGCCACCTAATGACACACAAAGCACAAGAAGGATGAGCGGTAGCCAATGCAGCCATTTCGCCCATCCTTTATAATGTCTAAGATATATGAACCATATCCAAAGGGAAGCGGCAACGATGCCGACCATCCCGAAAAGCACAAACTTCATTTCGTTTCCGAATTTGACAATCCCCGAAGAGGATTACTGACGGGCGGAACGAACTGCAAAAATCAGGCCCGCCCCTCAGAAAAATGTCTTGCGGCACGAAGCATATGTTTCAGTGAACTTGCCATCTCTTGAGTCTCCTGAAGGATATTCAGATAGACATATGACACGGTAATATTCTCACGTCCGGCCTGCATACGGGCCATCTGCTCGTCACGAGTCTGGGAAAGACAATGCTTGAAGGCATCACACTGCTCGTTAAGTTTCTGGACATCAGTAAAATCACCGGCACTGATTACCCCGCAGACACGCTTGAGAAGATAAAGCAACGTGTCACGCAATGGAAGGAACTCCTTGACACGCTCCTTATCGAGAGGAACGAAACTGTTGTCAATATGCTCCTCGCAAGGGTCACAGATTCGCCTCAGACTATAAAGCATATCCTCGCAACTGTTGATTCCGAGATGGAACCAGGTGTTCTTTTCGATTGCGACATCAGGGTCGATACGCCTGAGACCGAGCATCTCCTTACGTCTGGTCTGTTTAAGTTCCATACGCTCCCTCCTCAATCCGGTCACAGCCTTCTGGAGCTTGCCCAAATCCTCGGACACGAATCCGTCAGTCACTTGGAAATACGTATCATTCACAAACTCAAGGAACTGCGCATTGCTTCTGGAGATGTGGGAAGACAGCAGGCGCAAAGTCTGGGCGCTGTCCTCGGATGTAATCATTTCATTGAAAATGACATCACCATTCTCCTCATCCCTCTTCTGCTTGTATTTGATATTGCTCCTGACAAGAAGGAGAATCGCGAGCACCACAATTATGGCAGCGGCCCAAAGCCCGCCAAGCGTCATTATAAGCGCCACGAGGAAACAGAGGATGAACGCAGCTCCGGCAGTAATGAACCATCCGCCGATAACTGAAATGACACCAGTAATACGGAACACCGCACTTTCGCGGCCCCATGCCCTGTCCGCAAGAGACGTACCCATAGCCACCATGAAAGTGACATAAGTGGTAGAAAGAGGAAGTGTCAATGATGTACCGAGGGCTATGAGGAGGCTGGAAACCACCAGATTGACAGTAGCTCTGATTTCATCGAAGGCTGCCCCGCGAGGCAAGACGACATTCTCATTGTTGAATCTGGCATTGATCCATCTCTTCACTCTCTCAGGCACGAGTTCGGAAATTCCGGCAGCAGTGTTGGTACTGAAACGGACCAGGATTCTGGCCATCTTGGAAGAGCCGAACATCTCATCTCCGGCATCCTGACGGGCAAGGTCAACGGAAGTCTTTACGACATTGAAAGCCTTCTTGGAAGTCGCAAGCGAGATGACCATCACTGTTCCCGCAGCAACCAGGAACAGAACCGGAGTCTTGGCAGGACCATTCAGCGAATCCATCATGAAACCGGCATAGTCACCGTTTCCATTGGCCATAAAATCAGTATAAGAAGCAAAGCCGGCAAGAGGGACACCGATGAAATTGACGAGGTCATTACCTGCAAAGGCCATGGCCAAAGCAAAGGTTCCGGCAAGAACCAGCACCTTGAACACACTGATTTTCAGGAAGTAAAGAATCTGGGACAGTATGGCGAAAGTCACGAAACAAATTCCGCAGATTGTCCACTGGTGGGTATTCATCCAAGCCTTTGCATCAGCCGTCATGAACGAGAAGTTGCCGACACCTTTTATCAGCATGAAATAGACAATCGCAGTAAAGGCGATGCCGCCGAAAATGCCGATTTTCCATTTCAATGCCTTGTTGTTATATGTAAAGGTAAAAATCAGTCTGGAGATATACTGGACGAAGGTACCGACTGCGAAAGCGATTGCTACTGAGACAAATATCGCCATAATCATTGTCAATGCCTTGCTGGTGTTCATGAGTTCGCCCGCATTGATGGCAGAGTCGCCGAAAGTTTTTATCAATGCTATTGCGACAGTACCTCCGAGGAGTTCGAACACCATGGAAACTGTCGTGGACGTAGGAAGTCCCAGCGTATTGAAAATGTCGAGCAGGACAATGTCAGAGGCCATCACGGCCAGATAGATGAACATCACGTCCTGGAAAGAGAACATCGAAGGATGGAAGACACCATTCCTCGCGACATCCATCATTCCGTTGCTCATAGTCGCACCGAAGAAAATACCCACGGCGGCTACCGTAAGAATTGTCCTGAAGGTAGCGACCTTTGCTCCGATTGCAGACTGAAGGAAATTCACCGCATCGTTGCTGACGCCTACCATAAGGTCAAAGACTGCCAGGACAAACAGAAATACCACAAAAGCCAGATAAACTGATCCCATATAAATACTGCTATAAATACTACATTTTACTCAAGTTTCGCAAGTTGTCAAACTTGCTGAACGTTAGTGCGAATTTGTGGGGTGCCACTCGTTCGAAGGCTGTAAGCCCAACGCACTATTTATGTGCACGTTACCCTCTCCCTAAATCCCTCCCCTCGGGGAAGGGACTTACCCTCGCCCTCCCGGGCTCTAAAAGCGGTGTTTCGCACTTGCGAAACTTGAGATTTTATTTATCAATGCAAATTTCGCATGATAATATTATATGGATGTTTCGTGGATATTACATTTTTGTTACTGTATTCCTTACAGCCAGGCAGAACGGTGTTTTCAGACAGTCTGACGGCGGACCGCGGCCACAAGCCAATTCGAAGACTTCCTGTCACCAAAGTCAATGCCGATTCCGAAGATATGCACATTCCCGCCAGACTGGGCCTTCAGTTTTTTCCTGAGTTCATCGCTGGTCATGGAAATATTGCGGGCAGACACTTCCGCCTTAGGATATTTCGCGCCGAAAGCCTTTATCGACTGTTTGTTAAGAGGAACGACATCTACAATATGAAACACCTTGCCGAAGAACTGCATGTCAGAATCCCCTTCCGGAGCATCAGGCGAGAAATACAAATGCGTGGAACGGGCAGCCTTGACCAGGCCGGCGCCCAGAGACGAACACACGGCATTGAAAAGGCCTGCCTTGGCCAATGCCTTGCCCGGCTCGAACAACATTGACATTGACCTCAACCCTTCTTCATCATTGAAAAATTGCGGCACCGGATTCTCCTCTGACGAGGAATCAAACTCTTTGACATGACCGTTTTCATTGACAATCAGCGTGTAAGCGACATCTTCAGACGGACCGGCAGGCACGAGATGGAGCAGCAATTCCTTGCACTCCCCCGCCGCAGAAACGACATGGACGGCCCTCGTGGCAGCGCCCGCAGCAAGCAGACGGCGCACCAGCATTGAAATGTCCGCCATCGGAGAAAGTTTGACCAGCAGGGACGGGGCGACCGCGAAAAGTTCTTTTGTCAATGTCAGGATGTCGGGGCTGCAATCTTCCAGCAGGAACACCTTGCTGCCTGTGGCTGAGCGCCTTGCAGGATCCATATATATGAGGTCAGGCCTGAATGCACGCAGCCTGTCCCAAAACGGAGCCGACCTGGCCGACTCAGGCTCCACGCAAAAACATGACACCTCGATATTATGGGAGCCGAGCACCCCGAAGTTATGCCCTGCCGCCTCAGCCCTGTCCGGATTCATCTCATTATACATCACGGCAGAGGCAACTCTGGAAAAGGCCAGGCTGTCAGCCCCAAGACCACCTGTAAGGTCAGCCATCCTGAAAGACGGATTTTCAGAACATATATCTTTGGCTACCAAAGCTTTGTATTCGGCAGTAGCATAGGAACTTGACTGCTCCGCACAAATTCTGTCCGGATAGATAATCTCCGGCTCGGCATACCATTCAGGCAGTTTCGCGCGAATCTTCCTCCGGCATTCAATGATTGTCGCGGCCTTGTCAATGTCAATCCCCGGCCACTTCCCGCGTGAAAGCAGCAATCCTGCGACATCATCGTCAGCATGTTCCAGTATAAAGTCTCTCAATGTCATATTCCCGACAGGCCGGCATAACACAGCCGGGCACAAAGTTACTCTTAAATTCCGCCATTGCCAAACGGCCGAAAAACTTTCAAATACGGGGAATGATTTGTATTTTTGCAAAGTTTGGATATACATACTAAATCATATAATTATGGCAAAAGATTTTAGAGAAGTTGCCCAGAGTTGGCTCGAAGGAGATTTCGATCCGGAGACCAAGGGCAAAGTCATTGAACTCAGAAACAGCGACCCTGCCGGGTTTGAAGATGCTTTTTACCGCAATCTGGAATTCGGTACCGGTGGACTTCGAGGAATCATGGGTGTCGGCACGAACCGTATGAACAAATACACTGTCGGCATGGCCACACAGGGACTTGCAAACTACATCAAGGCTCATGCAGCAGATTGCAAAGACGCTTATGGCGACCCTATCAATCCTGAAGATGTACGTGTCTGCATCTCATTCGACAGCCGAAACAACAGCAAGCTTTTTGCAAAAATCACAGCTGACGTCATGTCCGCAAACGGAATGCACGTCTTCCTGTTCGACAATATCCGTCCTACACCTGAGCTCAGCTACTCCATCAGAGAGAAAAGAGCCATCGCAGGTGTCATGGTGACGGCATCACACAACCCTAAGGAATATAACGGATACAAGGTTTTCTGGTCAGACGGAGCACAGATCACATCCCCTGTAGATAAGGATATCGTAGCTGAAGTCGCAAAGATTACCGACCCTGCACAGGTACGTTTCGAGCCTAAAGAGGAATGCGGCGAGATCGAGCTCATGGGAAAAGATGTGGATGAGAAATACCTCCACGACATTCTCTCCCTCACACTCACCCCGGAGGCATGCAAACGTCACCCTGAACTCAAATTCGTCTATACCCCGCTTCACGGCTGCGGTGTAAGACTCGTTCCCGAGTGCCTCCACAGACTCGGCTTCGGACATGTCTATCATGTTCCAGCACAGGACGTAAGCGACGGAGACTTCCCTACCGTAGCCTCACCTAACCCGGAGGAGCCTTCTGCAATGAAGATGGCTCTTGAGGTAGCGGACAAGGAGGGTGCGGACATTGTTCTGGCTACAGACCCTGACGCAGACCGCATGGGAATTGCCGTAAGGGACACTGAAGGCAAGATGGTCCAGTTCAATGGAAACCAGACAGGTTCAATGCTTACCTATTACATCCTTTCACGTTGGAAGGAACTCGGCAAGCTCACACCTGAGACATATGTCGTGAAGACCATCGTGACCACCGAACTCATAACCGAAATCGCAAAGAGCTTCGGAGTGAAGATTTACAATGTCCTCACGGGATTCAAGTACATTGCCGAGGTCGTAAAACGCAACGAGGGACACGGAGAGTTCATCTGCGGCGGCGAGGAAAGCTACGGATTCAATGTCGGACAGTATGTCCGTGACAAGGATGCCCAGATTGCATGCTCAATGGTCGCAGAATGTGCGGCTTGGGCAGCAGACCAGGGACTTACCCTCTACCAGCTCATGCAGAAAATCTACAAGGAGTACGGATACAGGAAAGAAGGCCTGACATCTCTCGTCCGCAAGGGCAAGACCGGTGCAGAGGAGATTCAGAAAATCATGGTTGACATGCGCCAGAATCCTCCTAAGGAGCTTATCGGATCACCTGTAGTGAAAGTCGTGGACTATCTCAAGACAGAAGAGACCGGACTTCCTTCTTCAAATGTCCTCCAGTTCTTCGATGAGGCCGGAGACGTAGTGTCAGTCCGTCCTTCAGGTACCGAGCCTAAGATCAAGTTCTACTTCGGAGCCAAAGGCGATGATGCAGATGCCAAGATCGAAAGACTCAAGGAGCAGTTCATAAAATAACTCCTTTGGGATTAACTTAAAACACCCGGCACGCGTTTGGTTCGCGTGCCGGGTGTTTTGTCATCTTAACAGCAGATTATTTCCCGCACAGGTAATGCAGCCAGAAATCGTGGTTGGCTTCGAGGAAATGTTTTCCCTGGTAGCCGCGATAGCCGTGCATTCCATCAGGATAAATCATGAATTCGAACTTCTTCCCGTGCTTCTGCAACTCATTGATAAGCTGCATGGTACTCTGGAAATGGACATTGTCGTCACCGGTGCCGTGAGTAAGCTTGAGCATAACCGATTCATCCCCGTCAAAAGTCGGCTTGTACTGCGACGCATAGCTGATTACGCGAGAATCACGATATCCTTCAGGGTTTGTCTGAGGAGTCTCCATGAAGCGCTCGGTATAATGGCTGTCATAGAGAATCCAGTCATATACTCCACCGCCTGCGATACCATAATGATAGTAGTCTGAAGCCGTGAAAAGAAGCATTGCGGTCATGGTTCCTCCGAAAGAGAAACCTTCCACGCCAATCTTGTCAGCCTGCACATAAGGCAGCGACTGCAAGTACTTGGCCCAAGCCACGAAATCCTCCACCTCTTTGGTATTCAGATGCTTATATATCTGGTCAAGTCCTTCGCGACCGTTATGTCCGGCAGCCCTGCAGTCAGCGGTCACTTCAATGATGCCGTTCTTTGCCCACCACTGGTTACTGCTGTACGGATGTATCCATCTGTCGCGAACCTGAGGAGAATCAGGACCGCCATAGATGTCCACATGAACAGGATACTTCTTGGTAGGGTCGAAATTCTCGGGATATACGATGTATGCAGGAAGTTTCAAACCGTCATTTTCGATATAGATGAGCTGTGGAAGAGCATAATTTGCAGCATTGTAATCATTTCCCTTCATATCAGCGACAAGGTATGCGGTATTCGCAGGACGCGCATTGTAGCGTTTTGCCTTCTTGTCTGAAGAAGCAAGCATCCTTCTGGCCTTCCATGCCTCGGCAGCCGATGAAGTCTCATACATCCACAGCTGGACAGGAGTAGTGAAATTGGAAAGGGCTGCGATAAAGTGCTTTCCGTCAGGAGCGAACGATACTGAATTCACATTGAGTGAAGTATCGGTCAGAGCCTTGATTTCTCCGGCAGCATTGACCTTATAAAGGCATTGACGCACAGATGCATCGCGGCAAGCGGTATAATAGACGGAGCCGTCCTTGTCGGTACGGAGAAGTTCCACCCTCCAGTTAGGACCGTCCGTGAGTCGTTTCAATGTCTTTCCGTCGTAGGACAGGAAGTATATCTGCTGCCAGCCCGTTTCGAAACTGCGGGCCATGTAAAGACCCTTGTCAGTGAAGAGCATGCCGTTGATCCAATCAAGCCAGGTCTTGTATTCCTCATGATAGATATGTTTCTTGGAACCATCCGCAGCAGAAACGCTGTAAAGGTCCAGGGTATTCTGGATTCTAGGCTCACGGGCAACGAAGAACTCTTTGCTGTCAGCACCCCAGAACGGAGTTCCGAAATACTGGTCCTCCTTCGGATTGAAATCCGCCCACACAATCGCCGCAGAAGAATCTGCAGCCTTGCGGTCAAGGTCAATGATACCGATTCTCACCTCAGGGTTGTTCTCTCCGGCCTTCGGATAACGTGTCTGGTGGAGGGTTCCGTCCTGTCCGAACGGAGAATAGATAGGGAACATCGGAACTGCCGTATTATCGAAACGGTAGAATCCGATCTTGCGGGAATCCGGTGACCACCAGAAAGCCCTGTATCTGGACGGTCTTCCGAAAATCTCCTCATAATATACCCATGATGCAAAGCCGTTCAGAATCAGTTCCGAGCCGTCGTCAGTAAGACGAGTTTCCTTATTTGTCTTGATGTCAACCACATAGAGGTCATTGTCACGGGTAAATGCCAGCATGGTGGAGTCCGGAGAATATGTCAGGTTCACGGCTCCCTCAGGCTTGACCGGATAATCCGTATATTTATACGGGGCATGAAGTCCGTCCTTCTTCCTGTAATTGGCGACATTGACAGAAAAGGCTCCTTCATCAGTGAATGAACCGTCATAAGAGAAGGCTGCATTGGAATTGTCCAGCCACTTCCACCTCGACGGAATCCTGTTGAAATCCTGCGCCGCAGCTGACATTGACATGAATGTCGCCGCTGCTACAACCGTCGCGCATATTCCGGCGGCACGGCAAAGTAGATTTTTCCTCATAGAAAGTACTCGTCTTTGAAATTAATAAGATAAACTTTATCGACAGCACGTGTTAGTGCAGTGTATAGCCATTTATAGTCATCGGCATTGAACTCATCCTGCCAAAATGGATTGTCGATGAAAACACATTTCCACTGCCCTCCCTGAGATTTGTGACACGTTATCGCATTGGCATACTTCAGCTGCAAAGCGTTGTAGAACGGGTCCTCCCGAACCGCATCGTAGCGTTTCTTCTTGGTGGGAAGATGCGCATAGTCCTCAGACACACCAAGATACAACGCATTCTGCTGTTCGTAAGTCAATGATGCTGCCTCCGAGTCGAGGGTATCAAGACACACTTTCGCGGTTATCTCCTGGTCGCCGTAGTCCGGGAACGACATCCTGGCATCGGCAAAATGGAGTCCATATCTGTCAGTATAATGGTTAATGGAAATTAGTTTTACAATGTCACCGTTGGCGATATAGTCCATGTCCTTGATGTCGTCAAGGAACTGATAGCAGTTCTTCACGACCATCAGTTTGTCGCTGCGTACAAGCCGTTCCTCCTTATATTGGACAGCCCCGCGGATTCCCGCATTGTACCGGTTCGCCCTCTTGTTGGAGCGGCAAAGCACGATCGTCTCATCCTCGCCATACTTGTCATACGCATCGGTCAGCGCGTCTATCAGTTCGCCTCCGCCGATTCTTTCAATGTCAGTTAATCCGGTCACAGACAGTTCAACGCCTCCAAGCGGGAACATGGCTCCGCCTGATTCGTAGTCCTCGGCTATCATCTCCCGGAGATTCGTGGCATTGAAAAGAATTCCGGACTTTTCGCCCTGGCGGACTACATCTGTGAGTTCGGCCCAAGACACTCCCCCGAATGTATCCATATATTCATGTGCCAACGCCGGACTGTATTCATGTCCGACCGGAGGGAGCTGGGCGGCATCGCCTATCAGGACCATTCTGCAACCTATTCCGCTGCGGACATAGCCGATGAGATCCTCCAGCAGATTTCCTGTCCCGAATGTCGCCTGGGACTGTGTACCTCCGTCAATGCCGATGAGAGAGACCTCATCCACGACAAAGAGTGTATCTTTGGCTTTGTTGGGGGCAAGAGAGAACAAGCCGAGGCCGTCATCACCGACAGATTTCTGACGGTAGATCTGTTTATGAATCGTGTAGGCAGGACAGCCTGAATACATTGACAATACCTTTGCCGCGCGTCCGGTAGGTGCGAGAAGCACGCACGGGACATCGAATTCCTTGAGGCCTGCGATTACTGATGAAATGACTGTCGTCTTTCCTGTACCCGCATAGCCGTTCAGAATCATGATGTCCCCGTCGTCACCAGTCAGGAATTCCGCCATCTGATGCAGGAAACTGTCCTGTCCTTCAGTAGGCTCATATCTGAAATGTTCCAGAAATCTGGAATATAAAAACGCGTCTCTGCCCATCTCCTACTTCTTTTTACCGGTAAAGACCATCATAACCACCGCCAATATAGGATATATCTCGACACGGCCCATGAACATGTCGATGATGAACACGACCTTGGCAAACACGGGGACAGCATTGTAATTGCCGAGGGTACCCTGCGCCTCCAATGCCGGACCGACGTTGCTCAGGAAACTTACGGATGAAGCAAAAGCATTCTGAATATCCATCCCTGACAAGACCGTAAGGACAATGGATGCTGCAATAGTTATGAAGTACAGGCCGAAATACACAAAATGCGGATATATTTCGTTGCTGCCCATTATGTGGTTTCCGACATGGACCTGATTAATCGAAGAAGGATGAATTGAGTTCTTGATCTGCTGGCCGATCGTCTTGAATATCAGAAACATACGATCAGACTTGACACCTCCTGTGGTGGAACCTGCCATTCCGCACGGAATACTTATCAGCACCGTGATGAAACAAGCGAACAGAGGCCAGGTGTTGTTGTCGGAAATGGCGAATCCGGTGGTCGATATGAAACTGACAACCTGAAAGATACCGGTCATGAACGAGTCTCCCCAAGTGAAACCGGCAGATGACATCTTCAGTGACAATGCCACGAGGAGAGAGGCTATCAGAATGGTCAGTACATAGAACTTTAGTACAGGATTGTTCAGAGGCCTAAGGCTTCTGGTGGCGAACACCATATAGATAAGGCCGAAATGCACCGAACTGAAGAACATGAATATTATCGTGAGGATGTTGATCAGATTCGAATCAAAAGAGGCTATTGAAAGATTCTTCGTACTGAAACCTCCTGTAGAAATCACACTGAAGGCATGATTTATGGCATCAAAAGCGGACATTCCGGCTGCCCAGTAAGAAAGGAAAGACACGACTGCCAGGCCCAGATACACCGCGGCAAATATCCAAACGGTCTTATTGGTCCTGGACTTGTAACCTTCTCTGGACAAGGAAGACACCTCCATATTGGTCAATCGCAGCCTCATAGGGCTGGAGGACGGGATAATCAGCAGAAGGAAGACGACGACTCCGAGACCTCCGATAAAGTGGGTGGAAGACCTCCAGAACAGCAGACTGTCAGGCAGGACTTCGACATCAGTCAGTATAGTCCCCCCGGTCGTGGTATAGCCTGAAACTGTCTCGAAAAGAGCATTGATGACCGAAAAAGGTCCTCCCCACAGGACATAAGGCAACATGCCGAATATGAACGACAACATCCATGAAAGAAAGATAATCATGTATCCATCTTTCAAACTGATTGTCAGCGGTTTGCGCACAAATATGAATGGAAAGATCCCGACGGTGAAAGTCAATGTGAAACTGATGAGCAGCGCTGCCAATGCACTGTCATTCCCGTTCCCGATGGATACAAGAATCGACAGGAACATGAAAAATGCGCTGGCAAGCAATGCAAAGCCCACATTTCTGGATATGACTTTCAGATTCATTTCCCGCCCTCCTGGCTATGTTCCATCTTTTCGAGAGAATCCCTCATCGTCTTGATTCTCTTGCGCAACTGAATATTCTCACCCGTCAGTTCAGTAATGCCGTCATTCAGTTCAGACAACTGGTCATCCCCGTCGAAGGTACAGGAATACTTGCTGCCGAAAGACCTGTAATTGTTCAGGCCGCCCAACATCCTGTATATCGGATTAACGTAATAAACCATCAGGAAGAACATGAGGAGCAGGACCATGAGAAGTCCTACGGCGACTGCCACTGCTCCCGGGATGATGCTCCTGTAGAAACCTCTTTCGAAGGTCTCCGAATTTTTCCTCAGCTCATTGTAAATGGCCGTATTCAAAATAGTTATATCTGAATGAAGTCTATTGTACTTCGGCTGGAGGCGATCGAAATACCACTCTCTTGCATTGATAAAATCAGAAAGTATAGCCTGCGGAAGTTCCAGAGTTGTAAGCATATAGGCGGAATACGAATAAACGACTGAATCAGCCAGCGAAATCATTCCCGGCGAGGTCAGCTTGGCTTTCAGGCTGTCGCAATGTTCGATGAAGTCATTCTGCCTCAACTCCGGCAGATGCTTTGTCGAATTGTCACCGATTACTGCAAGTATTCCCAGATTGTATGAATTGGCAGCGTCAGCGAGTTTCTGTGCCGCATTGATACTTCCGATGTTGGCGGCAATCAGTTCAGACACATAATTGCTCATCCTGCTATACTCCATAATGGAAATAAAGCTGGATACAAGCAATACGACTGAGATGGAACTGAGGCTCAATATGAGCTTCATCTTCATCGTCAGATTGAAGTTTCTTATATAAGTCCGCAATTTCTTTAACATAGTGCAAACTTACATAAAATACAACTATTCCGCAAACAGATAACGTGTATTATATTCTTTGACAAGGCGTTTCAGACGGGCCTTGCCCTTCGCCATCATCGGGACCCCGATTACTGCACATGGGGCTATTACTGCCACGGTAACCAGACATGAGGAAACAAGAGTAGCAACTGGGCGAAAATCGTCATAGTCAGTGTCAGAAGCCGCACATGCGAACCCTATTCCGCCGGCAAGACCGGCTCCGGCTCCCACACCCAGAATATAGTTTCCGGAATTGAAGACTTTCACATTTCTACGATAAATCTTTACCTGCCTGGGAGAGAAATAGAATTTCGCGTCCTCGACACTCAGCGGCAGATTGTCGGAAGTGTATATCCAACCTTTCTTGTAGGTCAATGTCCCTTCCACCTTACCTTTGTGACGTCGTCTCAGGAAATCCAGCGAACCATCCTCGTCTGACCCGTCAGCAACACTATCAAAATGCTGGCTGTCAGATTCGAGAATATTCAACGTATCTACCTGAGGTTCAGCTTCATGACCATCCGACAGAGCAGAAGCCCTGAGAGAAGCGCACAAAAACATCAATGACAGCATGAGAACCATGCTGACAAACATTTTTTTCCCTACAAACATAATCTTCTTCCGATTTGTCAAATACCGTATAAAGATGCATTCCGATGACGAAAAGTTGCATAAGAGCAAACAATCAGACTGTCTTCATGCGTCGAACTCATGTCAGACTGTTCCGAGGAGGAGCAGAATAAGGCTCAGAAGAACGAATACAAGATCAAGCGCCTTGGAGCGGAGATTCTTCTCGTGGAAGACGACAGCACCGAAGACGAAAGAAACCAGAACGCTGCTGCGTCTTATCATTGACACGACGGAAATCATCGCTCCGGGCATTGTCAATGCATACAGGTAGGCCAGGTCGGCTGCTGTCAATGCCAGTGATATGAACGGGATGGTCCACTTCCAGACGAACGGGACATAATCAGGTCCGGTTCCAGGAACTGCCCGGTCCAATGCACGTTTACGCTCCGGAAGCCATACCAGAAGCATGATGATGCCCATTATCACAGCCTGATACAGATTATACCAGCCCTGTACGAAAAGACGGTCAAGGCCGGCACCGGAAGAGGCCATGAGATATTTGTCGTACAATCCGCTGCACGCGCCCAGGACAGCCGCAGCTACAAGCAGAAGCACCCAGACATTTGATTTGAAGTCAATGCCTTCCTTCTTTCCGCTCCGGCTGAGCATCCAGAACGAGAAAATGGCCATACAGACTCCCGCCCATTGAAGCAGATTCAGCCTTTCACCGAAAATCAGCATTGCACCGACAAGCGTCATGACAGGTCTGGTAGCATTGACAGGCCCCACGATGGTCAGCGGCAGCTTCTTTATTGCGAAATATCCGCAAATCCATGATGACAGCACAACGAAAGCTTTGATTATCACCAATTTATGCTCGTGCCAACCTCCGTCAGGTATATACAGGCTGCTGTCCGGGGATATCATCCCGGTCAACGAGCCGACAATGGAAGGCAAGAAGAACAGAGTGCAGATTACAGTATTTATGAGAAGTACCGGAATGACTGCATTCCCCTGCAGAGACTTTTTCTTGAATACATCATAAAGTCCCAGCAATGATGCTGAGACTAACGCATAGACAACCCACATTTTCAGAAACAGGATTACAGGATATTCATCGACTGCTCACGAATCTTTTCGAGTTCATCCTTCATTCTGACAACGACTTTCTGGATACCCGCATGATTTGCCTTCGAGCCTGTCGTATTGATTTCGCGGCCCATCTCCTGGATAATGAATCCGAGTTTCTTTCCAGGATACTCGTCAGCATCGATAGTGTCCATGAAATATTTGCAATGCTGGCGGAGGCGAACCTTCTCTTCATTGATATCAAACTTCTCGAGATAATAAATCATCTCTTCCTCGAAACGGCTCTGGTCCGGCTTGAGCTGAAGGTCGGAAATGGCCTTCTCAAGTTTGGCTCTGACAGCCGCAATGCGCTCACTTTCAAATGATTCCACTTCATTCTCCAGATTCAGGATATTCTGGACTCTGCCGGTAACATCCTTATAGAGAGCGACACCCTCGCGCGAACGGTAGTCACAAGTATTGCTGATCGCCTCATCAATTGCCGCCTCGACTGCCGCCCAGTTTTCCGCCGTAATCACATCCTGACGGGTATTGTCAATGACATCAGGGAATCTGATGATGGAATTCAGATACAGCGCCGAGTCTGTCTTGAGACCAAGTCTGTCCCCAAGTTCGGAGATCTGACGGAAATAAGACTCCGCCAAATCGGCATTGATATGCTTCGCAGACGAAACCGCATTGGCCTCAAAAGTCACGAAAAAGTCAATGGTACCTCTGTGAAGTCTGTCCGCAAGTTTCTGACGCACGAGAAGTTCCTTATCCTTAGGAAGGAGTGAGGACTTGATGTTCACATCCGCGGTCTTTCCATTGAGAGTTCTGATTTCAATTGTAATCTTACCAGATTCCAGGCAAGCCTCAGCTTTGCCGTATCCTGTCATTGACTTAATCATATCCTAAACCTTAAAAATTTCATTCTCAAATACGGATAACACGCTATCGTTCATCCGCCTGTGAGGTGCAAAATTAGTAAAATTCTTACGGATTTTCATGGATTTTTTCTTATGTTTGCAAATTATGTCTATATCGTATAGGCGGATATGTCGTGTCGTCACACGACCAGAAAGACAACTTTTACTGACAAACATTTTAATGTCAATAATATATGGAAGAAGTGAAGAATGAGGCTGTTGAGCCCAAAAAACTTAATTTCCTCGAAGAAATCATTGAATCAGACCTGAAATCCGGGAAAGTCGACAGCGTACTCACGCGTTTCCCTCCGGAGCCGAACGGCTACCTGCATCTTGGACACGCTAAGAGTATCTGCATCAATTTCGGACTTGCCCAGAAGTATGGAGGAAAGACGAACTTGCGTTTTGATGACACAAACCCAACAAAGGAAGACACCGAATACGTAGATTCCATCAAGGAGGACATCCAGTGGCTCGGTTTCCAGTGGGACAAAGAAAAATATGCTTCCGATTATTTTGACCAGCTTTATGAATGGGCTGAGGAACTCATCAAGAGAGGTCTCGCCTATGTAGATGACCAGACTCAGGAGGAAATCAGCAAAGGACGCGGCACTGTGGACAAACCTGGTGTCGAGAGCCCATACAGAAACAGGAGCGTAGAGGAGAACCTTCAGATTTTCCGCGACATGAAAGCGGGCAAATATGCTGACGGCGAAAAGGTGCTCAGAGCCAAAATCGACATGGCCAGCCCTAACATGATGTTCCGCGATCCGCTTCTCTATCGTATCAAACATGCATCCCATCACCGCACAGGCGACAAATGGTGCATCTATCCTATGTACGATTTCACACATGGACAGTGCGATTCCATCGAGCATATAACACACTCTATCTGTACTCTTGAGTTCGATGTCCACAGACCTCTGTACGACTGGTTCATCAAGACATTGAATATCTATCCTTCTCACCAGTACGAATTTGCGAGACTGAACCTCACATACACACTCATGAGCAAGAGAAAACTTCTGGAACTTGTCCAGAAAGGTCTCGTGAGCGGATGGAACGACCCTCGTATGCCTACGCTCTGCGGAGTAAGAAGAAGAGGCTATACTGCAGAAGCGCTCAAGATGTTCTGCGAGAAGATCGGTGTTTCTAAACGTGACCAGCTCATGGACATCCAGTTGCTCGAATGGTGTGTGCGTCAGGACCTTAACGCAAGGTCAAACCGCTACATGGTCGTAGAGGATCCTATCAAGGTCACTCTCACCAACTGGGAACCGGGCAAAGTGGAGTGGTTCGACTGCCCTCTCAATCCTGCAGAACCTGAAGGCGCGACAAGAAAGGTTCCGTTCACAGGTGAACTCTACATCAGCCGTGCCGACTTCATGGAGGAGGCGCCTAAGAAGTTCTTCAGACTGAAACCTGACGGAGAGGTCAGACTCAAATATACCTATATCATCAAGTGCAATGAGGTGATAAAGGATGCTGAAGGCAATGTCACTGAACTCAAATGTACATTCGATCCTTCTACCCGTCCTGGCAGCGGAGAGTGGAGAAGCGTAAAGGGCACCATCCACTGGGTATCTACAGAATATGCAAAAGAGGTCGAGCTCCGCAAATATGACAGGCTCTTCACTCTTGCTGACATGAGCCAGGTACCTGAGGACAAGGACTACAAGGACTTCCTCAATCCGGAGTCACTCGTAATCGGCAAGGGTTACGCCGAGCCTGCCCTTCTGGAAGACAATTCCGGAATTGCAGTACAGTTCGAGCGTGACGGATACTTCTTCAAGGATCCGGACAGCACACCGGAACATCCTGTATTCAACAGGACCACCACACTCAAGGATTCCTACAAACCGGAATAATCTATACCGCATATAGAAAAGGCCTCCGTCCCTCAAACAAGGAACGGAGGCCTGAATATTTAGTAACCTTCAAAAAGGCAACCTACATCAGATAAGGTATTATTTCGAAGTAGGAACCACTGTCACCTCGATTCCCATGTCCTGGAGACTTTCCAGATACATCTGGGGAATCTTGTCATCAGTGATGATATGGTCGATTTCACCCACATCGCATATCTTGCTGAAGCCCTTCTTGCCGAACTTGCTGCTATCGACCAGAAGAACCGTCTGCTGTGACGTATTCATCATCATACGGTTCAGATTGGCCTCCATCATATTGGTAGTCGTAACTCCGAACTCGATATCCACGCCGTCGGCACCCATAAGGAGGAGATTGCAATTGAAATATTTCAGCATATCCTCCGCAAAAGAACCGACCACTGATACGGAGCTCTCGCGCACGATGCCGCCAAGCTGCACGACATCGATGTCCTTATTCTGAGACAGGAGCGAAGAAGCTGACACAGAAGCAGATATCACAGTAATATTCTTCTTGTCCACCAGTTCTTTTGCAGCATACAGAATGGAAGTTCCAGAAGCCATCAGGATAGAGTCATGCTCATTCACAAGCTTTGCTGCAGCCTTTCCGATAGCCCTCTTCTCCAACACAAACTGCTTTTCCTTCTCATTGATATGACGGTCACCGATATACGGACTGATCGGAATCGCCCTTCCGTGGGTCCTGTAAAGTTTGTTCTGTTTTTCGAGAGCCGACAAATCCTTACGGATAGTTACCTCAGAAACATCAAGCCTTTCAGCCAGATCGGATACGGAAACGCTTCCCTGAAGCTGAAGAATATCCAGAATCGACTTGTGACGTTCCGTAAGCGATGTCAACGACTCCTGTTCCTGCAAATTATTAATTTGTGCCATACATTATTGGTTATTTTCTGTTTATGTCAATCTGTCCGATATTCAGACCCCAACATCCGTCCTGAACAATAGGAATCATCTTTCCGTCCAGATTGCTGCGATATTCGATTTTGTCAAGGAAAGTGTGAGAGTGTCCGCCCACGACCAAATCGATATTCCTGGTTCCCGCGACAAGTTTCTGGTCACTGAACCCGCCATCGTCAAAACCGAGATGGGTAAGGAAAATCACCATATCGCATTTCTGCTCATTCTTCAGATAAGCTGCCCATTTGTTCGCAGTCTCCAGATTGTCGAGATGCGGAAGACGATCTGCTATCTCCCTGGAAACTACACGGGTAATATCGGTAAGCATACCCACTACACCTATTTTCATACCGGCCTTGCGGACAATGGCATAAGGCTTCACATACTTTCCGAGTTCGAATGACGAGAAGTCATAATTGGCGCAGACGACAGGGCATTTGACAGATGAAAGCCTCCTTGCGAGCTCTTCAATGCCATTGTCAAACTCATGGTTTCCCAATGTAATCACATCATATTTCAATGCATTGATGAGAGAAATCTCTATATCCCCGTTAAGCAATGTAAAATATGAAGTTCCCTGACTGAAATCACCGGCATGGAGGAGAAGGACATTTTTCTTTCCGTCTGCAGTCCTGACACTGTCCACATAGGCAGCACGCTCGACAACTCCGCCCAGTCCCCCTTTCTCCGCCCTCTCACGGAGAGGCTCCTCATGACTGTGAGTATCATTGACATGAAGCACTACAAGGTTCTTCTGTGCGAAAGCCGCAGTCGCGGTAAGCATAATCATCAATGCCGATACTACTATCTTTTTCATAATCATCCACGTTTTCTTATTCCACAATTCTGACTCTTCCATCAGCCTGATATGCCAGAGGTTTTCCCTCAGCCGTAAGTTTCTTCACGCAAGGAAGGACAATGTCAATGATATACTTGTCAATGACAGTCTGGCTCACCGCATTCTTGGCCAGATGATAACCGTCGCCTCCGTTCAGAAGGAAGTCAATGGTGACCACGCCGTAAACCTTGTCGTCATCCAGCGGTTCCCCGCCGATTTCCACACTCAGGAGTTTGCCGGACTTGGAGCCGACACAGCGCGCACCGCCGATTACCTGCCATCCCGTAGAAGCCATCTGCTCACAGACTTCACGGATTTCCTTGCCCCTCAACTCCAGGTAACACATCTTGTTACGGAACGGGAACATCGACAGGATATCATCCAGAAGCACATTTCCCTTGGGAACATCCACGCGGATTCCTCCGAAGTTCGCAAAGCCGAAATCAACCTTCTTCCCAGTGATTTCAGAACACTGGTCCATCAGCAAATCTATGAACCAGTCAGAAAGCGCACACTCGGGAGCATGCTTTATCATGGCCTCCGGCGCATAGGCGATAACCTGCTTTACATCAGCCATTTTGTCCTGCGCATCTATCATCACCTTGGCAGCAGCTCTTGTAGAACCTTTCTTGAACACCCTGCCATCCGGAGCGAAATACTTCCTTCCTTTCACTTCTCCCATGGCTTCCTTCACATTGTCAGCATTGGCAAATGTGACACCTGTCCTGGTTCCGTTCATTTCGATGCTTTTCCAGCCGAAAGAATACTCCTGCCCTACTGACGTCAATGAAACGGCCAGCATCACGGCAACTGCGAAACAACTTTTATTAACTCTCATAACTATTTCATTTTTAACCACTTCCAAAGGTCTTTGAATGTCGATTTCTTACCGAACATCAGGATACCCACCTTATAGATCTTCGCTGAAACCCAGGCGCAGAAAAAGAAGGTAAGTATCAGTATCACGACAGACAGGACAATCTGCCATGTAGGAACTCCGAACAGGACACGGGTCAGCATGACCATCGGGGACGTGAACGGAATCATAGAGCCCCAGAATACAAGACCGCTGTCAGGAGACTTGTATGCAAACATCGCGATGAAGAAACCTATCATCAGCGGAATTGTCAATGGCAGTATAAGCTGCTGGCTGTCAGCCTCATTCTCGACTGCGGAACCGATTGCGGCAAAGAGAGATGCGTACAACAGGTATCCGAAGACGAAGAAGAGAAGGAAGACCACTATCAGCTGGACATAATTGATACCTGCCAATGTCGATAGGATTGCCGTCAGTTCTGAAGGCTGGCCTGCTGAAGCCACATCCACTGGAAGCGTATCTGCTGCAACGCCCATGCCCCCGGCCATCTGGGTAATCTGTGCAGTAGGGTCCGCACCTGCAGCATCGCTGAGGAAACCGGTGCCGAAAATACCGCCGACCACCGCCAGAATCAGGATTGTCAATGCAATCCACATGAAGAACTGTGTCAATGCTACCATGGCAACGCCAATTATCTTTCCGAAAAGCAGTTCGGTAGCCTTCACTGAAGAGACAAGCACCTCCACGACGCGGCTGGATTTTTCCTCGATGACACTGGACATCACCATTCCGCAGAACATGGAAATGAACATGTAGATAATCATGCCGAGTATCATTGACAGGAACATGTACATGCTTGACTCATTGAGAGTTTCATTGCCGGCTTCATCCATCTTGTATGATACGAGGCTGATGTCCGGCTTGACGCTCTCCATGATTTCGCCCAGACCGGCAATGTCGTAAGACTTGATGCGGTAGTCCTCCACAGCATCATTGACCTTTCTCTGTATCGACTCGGTCATCTCGATTCCGAGAGGCTTCTCGGCATAAGATGACGCCGAAACCGTCTTGTTCAAACTGTCCAGAGGTGAGATCACCAAGAGAGCATCCATTCCGACACTTTCCAGATTTTTCTTGAGTTCTTCAGGGTCAGCCCCAGGGAACTCCTGGAATGTGGCCGTCTCATTGTCATCCAGGAAAGGCATGACGATTCCGGACTCATCCACGACTGCTATTTTCTTGGACTCTTCCTTGGCCATCACCATTATGATTGACGGCAGGGTGCACAATACCGCAAAAAGTATCGGAACAAGGAAAGTCGTAATCAGAAATGACTTTTTCTTTACGCGTGTAAGATATTCGCGTTTAATGATGATATTTACGATATGCAGGTTCATGGTTAAGCTCCTTCTGTTACAAGTTTGATGAAAATATCGTTCATTCGAGGAAGCAGTTCCTTATATGAATTGACAGTCAGATTTTGTCCGAGGACTGCTGCAAGCACCTCATTTCCAAGGCCTTCATGATCAAGAGAAAGCACGGCGGTATGACGGCCGGCATCATTTACATCTGACAGGATGCTGAACATTCCCTCCACCGGCCGGAGCTGGGATTCGCCTGTATAGATAAGTTCGACGTGGTTGTTTCCGTATTTGCGGCGGATATCTTCCACGCCGCCTGTAATCACGAGTTTGGACTTATTGATAAGTGCAATGTTATCACAGAGTTCCTCCACGGATTCCATATTGTGGGTGGAAAGGATAATGGTAGCCCCCTGCTCCTTGAGTTCCAGGATTTCCTTCCTTATCAGTTCGGCATTGACAGGGTCAAAGCCTGAAAACGGCTCATCCAGAATCATGAGTGACGGTTTGTGGACTATCGTGGTTATGAACTGGACTTTCTGGGCCATTCCCTTGGAAAGCTCCTCAACCTTCTTTTTCCACCAGTCCTGGATTCCGAATTTGATGAACCACTTCTTAAGTTCGTTCTTGGCATCTTTCTCGCTCATGCCCTTAAGCTGGGCGAGATACATTGCCTGGTCTCCGACTTCCATCTTCCTGTACAGTCCCCTCTCTTCCGGGAGATAGCCGATTTTCTCGACATCACGCTGAGTTATAGGACGTCCGTCGAAAAGGACTTCACCGGAATTCGGTATGGTGATTCTGTTGATGATTCTGATCATAGTGGTCTTTCCGGCACCGTTCGGTCCGAGAAGTCCAAAAATCTGTCCCTTAGGAATTTCAAGGCTCACGTGGTCCAAGGCCACTTTTTCGCCGAAATTCTTGCAGATGTCTTTACATTCAATAAGCGACATTGTATTAAGTACGTTATAATTATTCCCGTAAATATAAGAAGAATCCGCCGAATAACAGTTATGGTACGGTTCCGATTGTGTTACGTTTTCCTCCCAAAACTTGGAAAGCCACGCACGGATTTCCGTGGACTAGTTCAGGATTTTCGAAACCAGTTCCATCAGCAGGTCACCCTGGGACGCCTCACCGCTGCCGCCGCCTTTCCCCTTGAAATCGTATTCTTCAAGGAGCGAAATGACTTTCATGCATCTGCGGATCGGATAATTGCGGGCCGCGACATCATACTCCTCCATGAAATAAGGATTGATCCCCAGAAGTTTGGCCCTGTCAGCCTTGGACATGGCCGGATTCTTGAGCAGGGCGGCCTCGTATTTCAGAATTCTGTAAAAATGCGTATAAAGAGGGGCCGTAGCCAGAAGCAACATGAATTTCGGTCCGTTGCCGATATAGGCGGCTATTTTCAATGCCTTTTCAGCCTTCATGTAGGACAAGGCCTTGGTCAGTTCAAAGATGCTGAACTGCCTGCTGATACCGACGTTCTTTTCAATATCGGCAGCATTGACCCGCACCGTTCCCTCAGGGAGATTTTTCTGCATTTTCTCGGTTTCCAACATGATTCGGCTCATGTCAGTTCCGGCATACTCGGCGAGCAGCGCTGCCGCAGCCGGTTCGATGTCCAGACCGCGGGACTTATAGAATGAGGTTATCCACTGGGGCATTTCATAGTCCCTCAAGGCATCAGATACGAGAACAACGCCTTTTTTCTGGACATTCTTGTATAATGCCCTCCTCTTGTCAGCTGACGCGCCATGCATAAGTATCACTAGCACAGTGCTTTCCATAGGGTCAGACGCATAGGTGGCCAGGTCCTCCAGAGTCTTCATGCTCTGAGCTTCCTTAAGTACGACAAGCCTCCTCTCAGCCATCATCGGATAACTCCTGCACTCCGATGCGACAGTACCGGCATCTGTATCCAGTCCATAAAAGACAGTCTGATTGAAATCCCGCTCACTGTCCGTCAGGGCATATTTAATAATTTCATCACAGACCAGATCCGGATAGTATGGTTCTGTACCCATGAGAAGATATACGGGAACAAAATTCCCGTTCTTCACGTCATTTATTATCTGTCTGCACTGGCTCTCCAGTTCCGTGAATTTCACTGCCATACTTCAATTATCCGCAAACAGGCGGCCGATGAAAGTGCCGCCCAACATCCACTTACAAAACCGAAGTTTCGGGCCTCCGGTCAGTCCGGCCGCCCGAAACTTGTCTTAGTCCAAGAAATATCAGCCACGGGCTGCGATAACCTCTACTTCTACGAGGGCACCCTTAGGCAATGCCTTTACGGCAACAGCTGAACGTGCAGGGAACGGCTGGCTGAAGAACTGTGAATAAATCTCATTCATAGCCGCAAAATCCCCCATATCAGCAAGATACACTGTAGTCTTCACGACATTGGCAAGTGTAAGTCCGGCCTCCTCGAGAATTGCTTTCACGTTAAGGAGAGACTGTCTGGTCTGTTCCTGAACTCCACCCTCAGGGAATGCTCCGGTAGCAGGGTCGATAGGCAGCTGGCCTGAAGCATATACGAATCCATTGACTTCAATTGCCTGGCTGTAAGGGCCGATAGCCGCAGGAGCGGCAGATGTAACTATTGGTTTCATTAATCTAAGTAGTTTTAATATGTTCCGATTCACGCGCCACCCCGACTCGCCGCAAGACATAACCGGGAGTACACACGTATCCACAAATATAGTCATTCTTTCCCGTTTTCAAGAAGAATGACCACATTGTTTTTCGGGAACCGCTACTGGTCCTGCTTTAGCACTTCCACCGGATTTTCCGCAGCGGAACTCCATGTCCGGGAAATAATCGAGACAAAGGATATGAGGAAGGTCAATGCTGCCGCCACAATGATTACCCACCACGGGAAGGCTATGGCATTATAAAAATCAGCCAGGTAATAACGCATTGACCAGATACATGCCGGAACGGCGATTACGACAGCGACGGCTGTCATCAGGATGAACGACTTCGAGAGTTTCCATGCCGCGGACCTGACACCCGAGCCGAAAATCTTCCGGAGGGCAATCTGACGTGACTGCTGCTCAGTGTAATAGACGGACATCGCGAACAGGCCGAGCGCAGAAATCAGGATCGCAAGGACCATGAACGTCATCACCAGTTTCATAGTGTTCCGAGTCCCTGTCAATGAATCCGTCAGGATGTCATCTAAATAATGTATGCCCGTTTCGCGCGGCACACCGATATACTCCTTCGCCACATCGCACCATACTTTGCGGACAGCATTCAACGCCTCCGCCCTGTCGCCACGCACCTTCAGCAGATGAGTGAAACACACATTGGTACGATTCTGCACAGCCCGATGACTGTCAGGCATTGGTTTATAAAGAGGATCCCTCGCGCGGAAATCCGCTATTATACCGCAGCACTCATACTGCGGCTCGCCATATTTATTGGTCCCTACAGTCCTGTTCTCGGCAGTAATCCCATAACGCCGCTGTGCCTCCTCAGTAAACCAGCATGTTCCTTCAATAGGATCGGAATATTGTTCTATCACTTTGAACCCAAGCAGCCTGAATCCCGTACTGTCAACAGCAGGGATCTGAAGCCACGACATTTCCTCACCATCGATATGTACGCCACTGCTTCCACATGAGTACGGAGGCTGCGCCACCATAACCGCCGTCTCCACCTGCGGAAGAGCCTGAAGTCTCTGATGCAGAGCCTCCTGGGCAGCCATATTGTTATAGCCGAGCGCCCATGAGGAAACCGACAGCAAATCTGTATTGTACCCTACCGGCAAAGATACCAGATGGCGCATCTGAAGAGTCATTGTCAATGCAACCGCGATAAGAACCGTGCTTATGATGTTCTGGCAGACAATAAAGACCTTGCTGAACACCATCTTGCTGCGGAACCTGAAATCGCCCTTAACGACAGCTATAGGCTTGAATCTCGACACCATCAATGCAGGAAGAAGTCCTGAGAGAACCGAAACCAGCACGAGTACAATGACACCAACCGCAATGGTAGCCACATCCGGAACAAGAACTATAGTTGTATTGAGAAGATTCTCTATCCTGCCCTTGAACAGCAGGGCGACCAGCACGCCGAACAGCATGCAAACAAATGTGAATAAGAACGATTCCATAAGGTATCTGCAGACAATGCTGCCTGAAGACTCACCGAGAAGACGTCTCGTCGCCATCTCCTTTGCCCGTTTTCCCGTCTGCGCCACAGTAAGGTTTATGTAGTTGAAGATGGCTGATATCAGAAGTATCAATGCTACCGCCAGGAGCACCTCAACGATCTTCCTGTCCCCATGACGCAACGGGCTATATACGTCTATCTTGCTGAAATAGAGCTGGTCAAGCCTTGTCAACGTGGAGCCCCATATGAAATTCCCGCCAGAACCGTCGCGTGTGTAGAAATCCTCCCAATAATCCATATACTTGTCCAGTAGCTTTTCAGCCACAGCGTCAGGCGAGGCACCATCCTGCAGCGTCACGAAAGTATTGACCATACCGAAATTGTCCATTCTCTGGACCATGTCCTCCAGTTGCCTGATGCTCAGGAATATGTCATAATACTCCAGTTCATCATAAGGCCCGAAATCCTGAATCACGCCGGTAACCGTGAACTTGTTCTTTCCGATTTCAATGGTGCGCCCCACAGGGTCAGAGCTGCCGAATGCCTTATGCGCGAACTTTTCGGATAGGATTACATCATTCAGTCCAGCAAGTATACAGTTTCTGTTACAGCCAGAGAGCGTGTAGTCAAATAGCTGCAGGAAATTCGTATCCACACAGACAGCCTCGGCGGCATAATAGTCATCATTGACAATGACATCGGCATCGCCATACGCCCCGACTCTGGTCCAGGATGTTATCTCGGGCACTGACGGGAAGAACTCCTCGGCAGTCCCGTACGTCATTCCGACACACTCCCCCATGCCGATAGCATACAGTTGCCTGGAAAGCGGCTGCCTTGCGCCTACGCTGAACTCTGTCCTGGCATAAGAAGCCAGCAATATGACGAATCCCAGTGCCACTGACAGTCCCAATGCCTCGATTACGGCATAGAGTTTATTTTTCGAGAGAAATTTCAGATATGTACTCATGGTCGAATTGTACGTTTTGATAATTACTTTATGATAAGTTCAACCTAAGGACGTCATTCCGCGCGGATGGCGTCGGCGGGGTTTGAGTGGGCGGCGTGGAGGGTCTGGAAGAAGATCGAGACGACCGCGATGAGGAGCGAGACGGCTCCGGAGGCGATGAATATCCACGGGCTCAGACCGATCCGGTACGAGAAGCCTTCCAGCCACTTGTCCATAATGAACCACGATAGCGGCACGGCGAATATGAACGACACCAGAAGCGGGGCGCAGAATTTTGTCAGGAGCAGGGACAGAACCTCGTTCGTGGTGCTGCCCATTATGCGGCGCACACCGATCTCCTTCCTGCGCTGCCTGATGAAGAACAGCGACATCCCGATGAATCCGAGGATGGAGATGAGGACGGCGACACCTGTGAATATGCTTACGATTCTCATCGTGTCCTTTTCATCTTCCATTGATGCCTTTATCGTGGCGTCCACACTTTGCACCTTCCAGTCTAGATCTTCGGAAGTTCCGTCAACCTCTTTGACCAGGTCGCAGAGCTTCTGCCATGCGTCAGGGGAGCCGTCAGTCTTGACCATAAAGTTGGGGTCCTCGATCTCATCCGTGTCCTTGACCGAGATGAGGAACGGCTGGTAAGGATCAAGGACGTTCCTCATGTGGAAGTTGGAGAAGACACCGGCGACATGCGTCACTTCACCATCGCCCCAAGATACCTCTGACTCTTCATTCTTCAGACCTACCTTCCCGGCGAGTTCTTCATTGATGTATTTCACATCACCGGAAAGATGGTTGTCCTTGACCAGATTGATGCCCATTATGTCGATGAGCTCCTTGTCCCAGGTCGTGAGATAGACCAAAAGACTATTATTGTCCTTGTCTTTACGAGAGCTCATCGAACGATAACTGCCGTCAAACGATGTTCCTGAGAACGAGCCTATTCCTTGGATAAACGGCTGGTTTTTCAGAGCGTTTCTCAGGACTTCCGGGTTGTCGGAGCTGACACGAAAGATGTTCTGGGTGTTGTACCCCAACGGGGCCTTGGCCAGATGATCCATCTGGAGAAGGATCGTCAGAGTGGCCGTCATCATTGTCATCGTGATCATGTTCTGAAGGATTATGAATATCCTGCTGAGCACCATCTTGGAGTGGTAGCGGAACGAACCCTTTACGACATCGATAGGCTTGTACTTGGACAGCGAGACGGTCGGCATTATCCCTGAGATGATTCCTGTCAGGACAATGAACAGCAGGCTGACAGAAACTGTCGAGACGTTTATGTCCTTAAGGATGTCTATCTTTCCTTTGAAGAGTACGGCCACCTTGTCCTCGAGCAGCAGAGCCAACGCTCCTCCGATGATGAACGAGATGAATATCATCAAGGTGGATTCTCCGATCAGCTCCAAGGATATTCCTAAGCCATTGCTTCCGAGAAGCCTTCTGGTGGCCATTTCCTTTGCCCGGAAGCCGGTGTTGGCGACGGTCAGGTTGATGTAGTTGGTGACGGCGAACAGGAGGATGGCCAGCACGACGGCCAGTAATATTCCTAAAAGACTCTTGTCGCCGGTCTGGAGACCCGCTCCGTTGTTCTGCGGCGCAAACATCAGGCCGTCGAGCGGAATGAGGGCGGCGCGGGGCTTGCCAGAGAAGTCGAACATAGGAATATTCTCGGTACAGTAGTCGGTCAGGTCATCGATCTTGTCGTCGAGGTTGGCTCCCGGCCTCATCATCAGGAAGGACAATGTCGAACCCAACGGCCCGCTGACCATCAGGTCGTTGCGGGGTCTGTAGCCGAGAACCTGCGGCGCGCGTTCGAAATTGGCGATGACCGCTGTCTCGTTCAGCAGCACGGTCTTATCCAGATCCTTGATGACCCCTGACACGGTGTAGACAAGTGAGCTGTCGTATGGATCGCCATTGTCATCACTCACGAAGACATATCGTTTCCCCTCGATTTGAAGCGGCTGGCCAAGAGCATTGCCGTCAGGGAACAATGCCTTGGCAAGAGACTCTGTGACAACACATTTCTCAGGGCTGTCCAAGGCGGACTCACGGTCTCCTTCTATCATCTTAAAATCAAAGAATCTGAAGAAATTGGAGTCCGCGAGCATTATGTTGCCGGCGTTGTCCCCTTGTGCTTCCTCATAGACTCTGTCCTCGTGCTTTATCTTTCCGTTTTGCATATAGACGCAGCAGACATCTTCCACCTCCGGGTACCTGCCCTTGAGTGAACGGGAGCAGTCCGGCCATGACATGAGTGTGTTCCTGTTCTCTGTGCCCAGCACGTAGATTCTCTCATGGTTCCTGTGCCATTTGTCGATGCTGAACTGCCGGTAGGTGTAGTCCCCGATCAGTATCACGAACATCAGCGAGAGCGCCAGTCCCACCATATTGATCACCGCATAGAGCGGATTGTTCTTCAGAAATCTCAAGAAATATTTCATTGCCTAAATTCTTTTGTCATATAGTAATATGTAAAAAAAGGTATCTGCGGACAATGCCACTGACAGGCCCAATGCCTCGATTACGGCATAGAGTTTATTTTTCGAGAGGAATTTCAGATATGTGCTCATGGCCGAATTGCACGTTTTGATAATTACTTTATGATAAGTTCATCCTTGTCACCGCAACTGTCGTAAGAGGATATGATGATCTTCTCGCCCGGCTCCAGACCTTCTATAACTTCGTAATACTGAGGGTTTTGGCGGCCTATGCGGACACTACGTTTCGTCGCTTTCGTTCCATCGGCATTGACAACATACACCCACTTGCCGCCAGTTGCCTGGTAGAAGGAGCCGCGCGGGATGATAACGGCCTCTTCGGGCTGGCCGAGCTGCACATTCATATAATATGTCTGTCCCGCACGGATATTTTCCGGCTGCTGTCCTTCGAAGCGAAAATCCGCCTTGAACTTACCGTCACGAACCTCAGGATAAACCTTGCGGATGACTGCTGAGTATTTCTCATTCTGACGCTCGAAGGTCGCCTCGAGACCAGGCACAATTCTATCAATGTAATGCTCATCTATCTGAGCTTCAATCTTATACGAATCAAGGTTGTTTATCTGGCCGATTTTGGAACCTGCTGCCACCGACTGTCCGAGTTCCACGTCGAGAAGTCCGAGTTCTCCGCTGATAGGCGCCTTTACTGACAGATTTTCCTTGCGTCTGCGGATCATGCTCATATTGATACGCATATTCTCCAGACTCTCATGCATCTGCGCAATCTGAGTGCTGCGGTAGAGACTGTCCCCACGCTCACGGTCAATGACAAGTTCAAGCTTGTCTTTCGCCAGGTCGTAGTCTTCGGATGCTTTCAGATATTCTTCCTTGGCAATGAGTTTTTCTTCATAGAGAGCTTTGTTCTGTTCATACGCCCTCTTGGCTCTGCGCACTTCTATCTGAAGTGTAAGCTTGTCCTGTCTTACCGAGAGTTTCTGCTGTTCCATCGAAATCATGGTATTGCGCAGGATATTTTCCTTCTCAGCAAGTTCCGCTTCAGAGTTAAGTATCTGCATATCAAGACTTTCATTGGACAGTTCAACAATGACATCACCGGCATTGACCTTACTTCCTTCCTCGGCTATGATTCTCTGGACATTGCCTCCTTCTGTCGGGCTGATCTGGACTGTGGTCATCGGCTGGACCTGACCGCTGACGCGGATATAGTCATTGAACTCGCCTCTCTTTGCGGTTCCAGTGATGATGGAGCTGCCGTCAACTCGCACTGCAGAACTTTTCCCAGTGATTATCAATAAAATAAGGACGACTACCAATGCCGCTCCTGCCCAATATTTTATAGCTTTCTTTGTAAATGCGGCAGCCAATCCTGTTTTCTTTTCTATTATCTTATCCATGATGAAAGTTTTTTACTGTTCCAAATATGATACTCCGTTATAGTACTCGACGACACGGCGCTTGAGCTGGTACTGCAGTTCGGCATTGAGCTTTTCCGCTTTGGCTTTCAAGTAGTTGGTCGAAGCCGTATTATATTCTATCGATGATATCAGCCCCTGTTCGAATTTTCGGGCGTTGAGTTTGTATGCCTCGTCATACACGTCCGCACGTCTTTCCGCCTGAAGCAATGCGGACTCGGCTCCATCCCTGTCCTGAATCGCCCTGCGGACTTCCGATTCGACGTCGCGAAGGGATTTGTCATATTCCAAGCTGGCGCGTTGGTATGCGTTCTTCTTTTTGGCCAATGCCGTATGTTTCTGAAGTCTATCGAATATAGGTATGTTCAATGACAGCTGTACGTATTCACCTCCGTTGTTCTTGAACTGATGCCAATAAGGGGTGGCTTTGTATCCTACCTGTCCAGGGTATGTATAATAACTTGTGGACCAGCCTCCATAGAGTCCGAGTGAAGGGAGGAACTGCCATTTGGCTGTCCTGAGGCTGCGGAGGGCATTGTCCATCGTGCCTTTGGCTATCAGCACGGACGGCATTGACGCGACCGCAGTATTTATCACGTCTTCGGCAGAAGAGTTGCCGGATTCGAATTGGAGTGACGACAAGTCCGAGTCTATAGTAAGTTTTTCATCTACAGGCCAATACATCACGTCCTCCAATGTTATCAGGGCATTGTCCCTGTTATTTATGGCTGTCGTTAGTTCGTATTCCCTGTCTGCCAGGTCGGCTTTCATCTGGACCACGTCAGCATAACCTTTCGAGCCGAGTTCTTCCTGACGTTCTGCCAATTTGACTGCGTTTCTGGCGTTTTCGGCCTGCTCCGTGAGGATTTCGACCAATTTTGTGTAATAAATGACATTGAAATAAGCCTCGATTGTGGCAAGACAGACTTTGTCTCTTTCCTGCCGCTCCTGCGAGTGGCCCATCGCAACTGCGGTCCTGGTGATTTTCAGGTTATTGATTGCGGAGAATCCGTCGAATAGGCTGATGCCGGCAGAGACTGAAAAGCCTTGGTTCAATGATGTCGTGGTGACGTAAGTATTTGTTTCAGGGTCGATTGAGCGTCCCCATCTGTAGTAGCCGTATGAGTTTCCATCGACTGAAGGCGTGAATGCCTTGAGTATTGCGTCCCGCCTGTCCAGTCTCGCGTCATCATTTTTGGACTGCTGGATACGCACCTGAGTAGAGTTGCTGACCGCGTATTCCATACATTCGCGGAGTGTCAATGTCTTGGTCGTGGCTGGTTGTTCTGGAGCCTGAACAGAAACATGTTCCGTCACTTGGTCTGTATCATAAGTCGTCGGCAAGACCTCTCGAGTTGACTCCAGGCTCGCCAGTTGCGCAATAATCTTCGTGCCATTGGCATCTCTCTGTTCTGTAGCCAAAGGTGAAGTCCCCTGAGCATGGACTCCGGCCGTCACTGATGTCAATACCATTATAGCGATAATCCATTTCATAATCTTGGTCGTTTTCCTAAGATATGAACATGTGGCGTGCCAGAGTAGGCAATAGATTATCCTTCAATGATTTATATATTTCAGCCTTTCCTGTCCCTGGAAAGAATCTTTACAAATCTGTAAACATATTTTACAACGGACACTTAGTAACATTCAAAAAATAACCTGCATCATCTAAGGGAATCTTTTCGGTCTATATTTCTTTTCTCATCAGTCGTGTACGTCCAGTACACTCCTTCTTCGAAAAGAAATCTATCCTCGAAAATCTTCTCCTAATCTGAAGCAGGTTATTTTTTTCACGTTACTTATGCCGCGCAACCACCACGGCGGAGATGCAATTTCGTGCGGAATAAAACGTTTAATAGGAACAAAACATACTTGTAAAGCGCTTTTGTCCCACTTAAAACGTTTCCGTGGTACAAAATACCTTTTATGTCAAAATTAACAGCCTCTGCCCGCGGGTAGGTCTCCAGCGGATTTCTAATTCAGAAAGTACTAATTATCAACGTATTACAAAAACATCCTCCGCCGACGGCATAGGCCCAGGTCTCCTGCCACATAGATATCGAGAGACAAACTCCAACGATATCCCCGCGGCAAAGAGAGGCGGGCAGAGGTCCTGGCGGTGACCCGTGGTCACCCATGACCTCGTAAATGGGAGGTGCCGGCGCAGCCGGAGGGATGAGCGCCAGCGAAGGTCTCCGCCGGGGCCTCTGCCCGCTGCCATTAATCACCGACGGGCGTCACCATGATACGCCACCGCCATTAATCCACCTCCCGCAGGATGTGCTGCAATTTCGTACGAGATAAAACGTTTAATCGGAACAAAACATACTTGTAAAGCGATTTTGTCCCACTTAAAACGTTTTCGCGGTACAAAATACCAACACTATTTACCAATTATGACCGGAAATCGACCACAAACTCCGCCTATCTCGCACTAAGGGCACGCATGGCATTGAACACAGCCAGAACGGTAACACCTACATCAGCAAAAACGGCCATCCACATGGTTCCCAGGCCTACTGCAGCCAGAGCAAGGATAGAAACCTTGACACCGATAGCGAACCAGACATTCTGGCGGGCAATCCGTATCGTTCGACGTGCTATCCGGACGGCAACCGCAATCTTGGACGGCTTGTCATCCATCAGGACCACATCGGCAGCCTCTATGGCAGCGTCACTGCCTAGACCACCCATGGCGATACCGACATCGGCACGCTTCAGGACAGGCGCATCATTGATGCCATCGCCCACGAACGCAAGCACCTTACCTGCAGGCTTTTCCGAAATCAGGCGCTCCACCTGAGCCACCTTGTCGGCAGGAAGCAGACCGGCATGGTATTCATCCAGACCGAGTTTTTCCGCGACCTCCTTGCCGACAGCCTCCCTGTCACCTGTCAACATTACAGTCCTGTCCACACCCAGTTTCTTCAAACTTCTGATCGCCTCGGCACTGTCATTCTTAACCACATCACTTATGACGATATGACCTGCGTATTTGCCGTCCACCGCCACATGCACAATCGTGCCTGCAAGATGACAGTCATGCCATTCGACACCCAGATCATCCATCATCTTCGAATTTCCCACACAGACAGTCCGCCCGGCAACCTCGGCCCTGACACCGCGGCCGGCAATCTCCTCCACATTCGCAACTTCGCATCCGTCAGAGGCTTCCGCTGGGAAAGCACTACGCAAAGCCGCACCTATCGGATGAGTCGAAAAATGCTCCACATGCGCAGCCAGATGCAGCAGTTCCCGCTCATCGAAATCCGTCGGATGAACAGCCTCGACCTCGAACTTACCATAAGTCAATGTCCCTGTCTTATCGAACACGACCACTCCCAGATTCGCCAACGCATCCACATAATTGCTTCCCTTTATCAGAACCCCCTTCCTCGACGCGGCACCAAGCCCGCCGAAAAATGACAGAGGCACACTGATTACAAGCGCACAAGGACAAGACACTACCAGAAATATCAAAGCGCGGTGCAACCACGTCGGAAAAGAATCCAGAAAGCCCGCTTCCGCAAAAACAGGAGGGACAAAGGCCAGAATCAATGCTGCAATGACGACCACAGGCGTATATACCCTGGCGAATTTCGTAATAAATGACTCGCTCCTGGACTTGTTCTTATCCGCACTTTCCACCAAGTCAATGATTTTCGAGACAGTACTCTCACCGAAAGCCTTCGTAGTCTTCACCCTGACCACACCGGAAAGATTAATGCAGCCGGACATGATACTGTCGCCGACCGAAATATCACGCGGAAGACTTTCTCCTGTCAATGCTGCCGTATCAAGCGAAGTTTCACCCTCTATGACATTACCATCTATCGGAACCCTCTCACCTGGTTTCACGACAATAATTTCACCTATTGCCACATCCTCCGGAGACACCTCTGATACACGTCCGTCTCTTTCCACATTAGCTACATCAGGCCTTATCGCCAGAAGATGGGAAATGCTGTCCCTACTCTTTCCTTCAGCATACTCCTCGAACAGCTCCCCTATCTGGAAAAACAGCATAACAAACACAGCCTCAGGAAATTCCGTCTCAGCACCAGGAAGGAAACCGATGCACAAGGCTCCGATGGTCGCCACCGACATCAGGAAATCTTCATTGAACAAATCCCCTTCAATGATACCCTCAGCCGCCTCCTTAAGAGTTCCGAAACCAATCAGCAGATAAGGTACAAGATATATGACAAGCAACTGCCACACAGAAAGTTGACAAAACTTCTCGATACAGACGGCACAGACGAGCAAGACCGTCGTCACAGAAATGAGAGTAATTTTCCGTTTCATAACTTCGATTTTGAAAACGCTGCAAAGTTATTGAACTGAAGACGCAACCAAGTTGCAAATCATGTCAATGTGATAAACAAGAGAAAAAACGCCTACAGCACAATTGTAAACACCGTAGCCTCAGGAGTGGAAGAAGTCAGATTTATGGTGCCGCCATTGAGACGGATAATCTGACGGCAGAGACTCAGGCCGACACCCGTACCGGAAATCCCCTTGGTCGTATAGAACGGCACAAATATCTGCTCCCTGCCGGTTTCACTGATCGGCTCCCCGTTATTGGCAACATTGATGACAGTACGCTCCCTTTTGTCTATCGAAGCGGTTATGTCAATGTCGGAAGCCCCGGCCTGGACGGCATTCTTGATAAGATTATTCATCACCTGAGAAATCTGGCCATAATCAGCATACAGGATGATATCCTCAGAAAGCTCATGATACGAAACCTTGGCCGACGGCCAATTCGCCTGAGCAATAGTCACAGAATCATTGACCAAATCCCTGAAATAGAAGGCTTTGCGGATTGGAGCGGCAATATGCGTCAGCGAGCGGTAGGACTGCACGAAACTGATAAGGCCCTCGGATGACGAGGAGATCGTACCCAAGGCCGAACGGACATCTTCGGTATCGTAGGCGTCCAGATTCTGAGACAACGCCGAACTGAGCGATGCGATAGGCGTGACAGTATTCATGATTTCGTGGGTAAGAACACGGATGAGTCTCGTCCACGATTCAGACTCATTGTTTTCCATCTCGCGGGTGATGTCATTGAAGGTCACGATGCTGACATCCTTACCGTGAAGCCTTGCAGTACAGGCACTTATGGAGAACTGCACCGTTCCACGTTCAGAAATGAGCGACGCCCTCGATTCCGCCTCAGAAGCACTGCGGAAGGCATTGGCCAATTCCGGAGAAATCCTCTCGATCTGCCTGAGAGAAGAGATGTCGGACATGCCAAGAAAGCCGCGCGCAATTACGTTGGAATAGTCGATTTTGTCTCCATCGATAACGATTACCCCGCTCTGCACATGGTCCAGCATGATTCCGAAATAACGCTCCCGCTCACGTATGTCGGACTTTTCAGCCTCGAAAATGGAGCGCAACCGGTTCAACGACTTGTTCAGCCTCCTGTCCGACCAATGGTCTTCTGAATACCGGAACGCCGACTCCCCGCTGTCCAGCGCATCAGACATGAAGTCAATCTTGCCGATGATTTTCCTGCGGACCAGCGCCCTCGTCACAATGTAGGTCAATGATGCAACGACAGCTCCGCCGAACACAATCCAAGTTGCGCCCAACTCCCCTATTGTGACAGACTCCATCATATTCCGTATTTCTTAAGTTTCGCGTAAAGTGTAGGACGGCTGATATCCAGAGACTTGGCCACCATCGAAATATTCCCGTCATAACGGGCCATAGCAGCACGGATAGTCTTCTCCTCCATATTTTCCATCGTATCACCAGCATTGATCTCCATCCCTCCCGCGGACGCGGACAGGTCGAGACCGAACCCGCCGATGACCTTTCCTTCGGAAAGAATGACAGCTTTTTCAATGCAATTGCGCAGTTCCCTTATATTTCCCGGCCACGCATAGGACTCCAGCTCCACCTTCGCCATCGGGGACATTGACACTACTTCGCGGCCATATTTTCCGGCAAATTCGGAAAGGAACTGCATCGCCAACGGGACAATTATCTCCTTTCTGCGTCTAAGGGGAGGAAGTTCCACGCTGATGGTATTCAGCCTGTAATACAAATCCTCACGGAAAAGGCCGTCCCGTATCATTGACGGAATATCTGCATTGGTAGCACATATAAGCCTGATATCCACCGGAATGGACTTGGTGTCGCCGACTCTCGTGACACTGCGGCTCTGAATCGCGCGGAGCAACTTGGCCTGTGACTGCACAGGTATATTGGCAATCTCGTCGAGGAAAAGGGTTCCGCCGTCGGCCTGCTCGAATTTCCCGGGATGGTCAGATTTGGCATCGGTAAACGCTCCCTTGACATGGCCGAAGAGTTCACTTTCGAAAAGGGTTTCAGTAATCGCACCGGCATCCACGCAGACCATTGCCTTGTCGGCACGTCCGGAAAGTCTCTGGATTTCATGGGCCAGGACATCCTTTCCGGTTCCGTTCTCACCTGTTATGAGCACAGTAGCATCGGTAGAAGCTATACGTTCCACATTATGCCTGAGCTGCTGCATCTCAGGTCCTTCACCCCAGAACATCTGAGGCCCGTCATTGACATTGACACTTGCCCTTGCATTGACCTTCCGGTCCCTGATTCCCGTCAGGGTCTCGATCAGTTTGGCATTGTCCCAAGGCTTGACGACGAAATCCGCGGCTCCGCGTTTCATTCCTTCGACGGCCAATGCTATGTCCGCGTAAGCCGTAAACAGTACCACAGGCATCTCAGGCCACCTTTTCTTGAGTTCTGAAAGCCAGAACAGGCCCTCGTTCCCGGAGTTGATGTCCGTCTTGAAATTCATGTCCAGGAGAATCACGTCAGGCATCATTGACTCGGCCGTACTCATGAGCGAAACCGGGGACGGAAGTGTCTGGACTTGAGCGAAATACCCGCCCAGCAGTATCTTCAAGGCGTCACGAATGCCTTTATTGTCGTCAACAACCAGTATTTTACCTTTTTTCATTGTCATCAGATTTGGTTTATTGTCCGGCCTCCGGAAAGTGCCAATGCAAAAATACAGAATTAAGAAAATAAAAACAACCGCGCCATACTTTCACAAGCATGACGCGGATAAACCATGTAAGGTTTCTACATCAATGTTAAACTAATCATTTTTAAGCGAATCCACAGGGTTGGAAGTCGCCGCGTCCCAGCTTCGGAGCGTAACAATCAGCATTGTAATCGCCAGCACTATCAGCAGGGACAATGCGAATACCCACCAGTGTACCGGCGTGTGATATGCAAAGCCCGCGAAGTATCGGTTAATGACCCACCAGCTGAGCGGCGCCGCAATTACGAAGCTGGCCAGCACAATGCGTATATACTTGGCATTGAACATCTTGAGTATGTCGCCTACGCTTCCGCCCATCACTCTCCTGACTGCGATTTCACGACTTCTGTGCTGCGTGTCGAAAAGCACTAGGCCGAAGACTCCCATCAGGGAAATGATGATTGCCACCAGCGTAAATATGCTGATAAGCGTGGACAATCGGCTTTCCTGCCTGTACTGGGCTCCGAGCTCCTTGTCGAAGAAATCAATATTATACAGCTCGTCATCAGCATAAGGCACCATCTCTTTCACGGTCGCAATAACGAACTTGATGACAGACTGGACATCAGCACCCGGCGCAGTCCTTATATAGACCTGATGAAGTCCGTCACGCCATCTGTGTTTACCGAACACGTAGAAGGCGAAATCACCACGACCATACTGCAAAGGCCTGAAATTAAAGTCCTTACAGATACCGGCAGTCACAGTCCCGTCCTCATGTCCAGGCGCAGGAGTAACGAAATCCACGTCAAAGTCTTTCTTCGCCTGCTCGTTGAAGATCATCACTCCGCCTTCAGACACCTCATCCGATTTCATGAAATCCCTGCCGTCCACTATATCTATCCCCATGAATTTCAGGAAATTGTACGCCACAGGGTAACATTGGAAATTAATAGTCTTTCCCTTATAGTCACGTCCCCAGCCCATTCTTGAAGTATTGACAATACGTCCGTCGGCCCACGTAATGTCCTGAATCTGAGGATTGCTGCGCAACTTGTCCTCGAATGCCTCGTTCTGGGAACCATACCAACAGACATCATAAGGAATTTTACCGCTAAGGAGGCAGGACTTGTCGAAGCCCATGTCGTAGTTCATCAGGTAGGTATGCTGCATCTTGATGAACATGGCGCAGATAATCAAAGACATTGATATGACGAACTGGAAACCGATGAGCGCCGTGCGGAGCCTGCGTCCCGAAGCGGAGCCGCTGAAGGAGCCTTTCAGAACCAATGCCGGCTGGAACGACGTGATGTAGAATGCAGGATAGATGCTTCCGAGGACCGCCGTCAGGACAGCAGCGCCGACCGTCATCGCCAGCACGGGAACATTGTCCCCGAAAACAGCCGAAGAGGTAAGAATACCTGCGACGCTGGTGCGAAGAAGCAGTATGACGATGATTGCGGCCGATGCCAACGCTATGGCGACAAGGCCTACAGATTCGAATATAAAGTTGAATATCAATGAAGTACGCGATACGCCGAAAATCTTGTAGGTATTCACGGACCGCAACCGAGCAGGGACAAGCGCAAAGAAGAAATTGATGAAATTTATCAATGCGATGAGGATGATGAGCACCGCCACTGTGAGCAAAGTCATGTCCGTGGTGAGATTTCCGGTGCGTCCAGGCTTACCGTCAAGTTCCTTCGTATAAAAGAGTTCAGACAGTGGTATCAGCTTGATGTTGAATTTATTATTGATTTCATCAATGTCTTCGTCAGAGAGTGTCTCTCCCGCACCATCATACAGTTTCTTGAAATAATCGAGAAGTATAGACTTCGATTCCTTTTCGAACTCTTCCTTCTGGGACGCATTCTGGAGTTTCACGCAATAATCGAAAGACCACTCACTGCGATTGTCGATACAATAATCATTCATGTCGTAAACGGCATAGACCGTACCCAGGTCGCTGTTCTTAGGGAAGTCCTTGTATATGGAAACTATCTCTCTCGCACCTTTTTCGCCCTGCGGGTCACTCCATGAAATGCTGTCTCCGAGTTTAAGATCATATTTCTTGGCAGAAGACTCTGATATGGCAATGGTTGAAGGCTTGGAAAGTTCATCAAGTGAGCCCTCCACGGCCTCGAAATTCAAGGCTCTCAGTCCGCCTGCAGAATACTGCATGCGTTCCAGATGCATCTTGACCGGGACATCGTTCCGTCTCGTGTAGCAGACTTCACCGCTTTCATAAGCATACATGCCGAAAACGCCTCCGCCTTCAGACAAGGAAGAGCTTGAGACAAGTGCTTCTCCCAACGGTCTGTTTATGAAGATATTGAACTTTCCCTCAGCATATTGCGAAGGAACAGACATTACGAATGTCCTGTCCGCGTCCTTCAGTGATTTGTTGTAGCCAAGGTTGAAGCAGACCTGCGTCATTATCACGTAGAAGGCAGCGAACGCCACTGCCATTCCTATGATATTCAGCAGGCTGGATACCTTGTACCGTTTGAGGGTGTTCAGAAAATTATTGAAAATGTATCTCATTACAATTCATTCTTGACATCACTTACAATATGGCCGTCGAACAGGTCGATAGTGCGTTGTGCCATAGCCGCATCCTTCTGTGAGTGGGTAACCATCACGATGGTCGTGCCCTCCCTGTTCAGTTCGCAGAGCAGGTCCATGACTTCCTTGCCGTTCTTGGAGTCGAGGTTTCCGGTAGGCTCATCGGCAAGAATCAGTTTAGGGTTTGCGACTACCGCACGTGCAATCGCAACACGCTGCTGCTGACCGCCTGAGAGCTGCTGAGGGAAATGCTTTGCCCTGTGGCTGATGTTCATGCGCGCCATCACCGCCTCCACTTTTTCCTTGCGCTCAGCCGCGCTGAAATCCATATATCTGAGGGGAAGTTCAATGTTTTCGAACACATTGAGTTCATCGATCAGGTTAAAGCTCTGGAAAACGAAGCCGATGTTTCCCTTGCGGAACTTGGTACGATCCTTCTCCTTCAGCTGCGCAACTTCCTGTCCCAGAAGCTGGTAACTGCCGGAAGTCGGATTATCCAGAAGGCCGAGGATATTCAGGAGCGTGGATTTTCCGCATCCTGAAGGGCCCATGATGGAGACGAATTCTCCGTCCTTGATTTCGAATGATACATTGTCGAGTGCAACTGTCTCGATTTCCTCAGTCCTGAAGACTTTGCAAATGTTTGTAATCTTGATCATGATATATGTATGTTTTATTTGTTCTGATATGCTCCGTTTTATTCTGTCTTAATGCTGTCAGCAGGATTTGTTCCCGCCGTGCGTATGACGTAAATGTCTGATATGATGGCAACTATAGCCAGCGCTGCGACTATTGAGCCTACGAAAATCCACCAAGGAAGTCCCGCCTGAAGGCTGAAGTTCTGTTCCCAACGTCCTGCGACGATATAGGCCAGAACCGCTCCGACTGCCACGGACGGCAGGGCCACTGCCATGACATCGCGCAAAAACATTGACCTTATCTGGGAGAACTGGGCGCCGTTGACGCGACGGACCGCGATTTCCTTGCTGCGGCGACGGACTTCGTCAATCGTATAGCCGATGAGGCCGATCAGCGCGATAAAGAGCGTCACTATGCCTCCCGCGAGGATGGAGTTTCTCGTATTGAGGGTATCCACGAAATTCGAAGCGGCGAGTTCATTGCACGGATATATTCTATACCACTGCCCGTCCAGAATTTTTCCTGCAAGTTCATCGGTTTTCTGAAGCTCTTCCGGGGACATCCTGTGATATTTTACGAATATGTAATGGAACATTCCCGCATATTTCTCTGAGTCACAATAGAATATACCCATCGGGCGCCCGCCGAAATCGGATTCTGCCACGGAAAAGCCACCGGTATGCATATCGTCAATGATACCGCATATCCTGACTGGACCAGGTTCATGAGAAGTAACCATCACTTCTCGTCCGAGGACTTCGTCCCATCCGGCAGTGTTCTTCATCATTTTCACGAAATTCCTGTCCACAATCATTTCTGCATCGCTGTTGAGAGTCGGGTCGAAATTGCTTCCTTCCTGAATCTTGATGCCGAAGACATTGAAATAATGTTCATCCACATAATATGCGTCACGGATGTTGAACAGCTGACGGTCTTCGCCGGGAACACTCACATTGTCACCGCTATATCCTGTGAAAGGATTCTGATATGCAAAACAAGCATCTTCCACTCCGGAGAGGGAACGGACCTCATTCATCAGTGTATTCTTCTGAGGCTGAGTCGCTTCAGGCATGGCTATCATCGCCACGTCATCATATTTGAATCCACGGTCCGCGTTCATCATCTTGTCATATTGCAAGTTGATCACGCTCATGACCACAGCCAGGAAAACGACTGCCGCAAATTCCACCGCGAGGAGTCCGAGCTTCCACATGCGCTTGCCGGCGCGATAATTCCTGAATGCCGCAGCCACCGGAATACGGTTGAAGAAGAATGCGGGAAGGAGGCTGTTCAATGCCAGAAGCACGACTATTATTGTCAATGCCAATGCGAGCGGTCGTCCGGTGAAGAGCGCAATGACATTGACACCGAGGATGGTCTCTATCATTGACCTGAACGCAAAGATGAGGATTGCGGCGACGGCGGCTGCGATTGCGGTGTGCACGAGCGCCTCTGCGAACATCATCCCGAAGATGTCTTTTGCACTGCTGCCAAGGCATTTGCGGAGTGCCATTTCGCGTGCACGGATTGCAGCGGACGACAGCACAATCAAGAGGTAATTCAGCATTGACGTGAGCAGAAGCGCGAAGGCTACGAAGGCCAGCACGAGTGTCATATTCCGCTGAGTTTCATCCTCTTCATGAAATTTCACAAATGGCTTTATCGGAAGTTTCATTTCATATCCGGCAGCACGCAACTCGTCCATCGGCATGTGCTTGTCCATGAAGCCAGGGAGTCCGTTTTCGATTTCGCCCGGGTCAATGCCTTTCTTCAGTTTTATGAATCCTTTATAGCGGTCGTTGCCTACCATGTTTTCTGAGCCGTCGTACATGAAATGCCCGATGCTCGGCATGGAGACTATCATGTCCAGCCTGTAGGATGAGTTCAGCGGGAATTCTTCATAGACGCCTCCGACCGTGAGTTCATATTTCTGCGTATCCCCGGCAATCGTGAATTTCTGTCCGAGAACGGCTGCCGCGGCCGCCTTCTCGTCCATTTTTTTGCCTGAGGTCAATGCTGCTGCCATCTTGGTCGCCAACTTGGATGAAATAACCACATTCGCTTCAATGCCAAGTGGTTCTGTCAGGTTTCCTGCCAGGCATTTCCGGTCAAACACCCTGAAGAATGACGTATCGCTTAGACAAGTCAGTCCGGCATCCACGCGTTTGTCCGATTCGGGCATTAACAGAGAGGCGGTCTCGAATATATATGTAAATCTGGTAGCCTCTTCTATCTGCGGGAAGTATTCCTTCATCTTCGGGGCCACTCCTCCGGCGACTTGGGGATAGACCCGGTATATGCCGTTAAGTTCCATGGCTTCGTTCAGATAATATATCCTGTCGGCATCCTTGTAGAAGTCGTCAAATGTCTTTTCGAAGCAGACCTTGGATGCCAGCACGAGGCCGACTGCGAGGCCAACGCCCAAAGTCATGATTTTCAGGACGTTCCTGCGTCCTTTCATCGGCAATGTCCTGACTGCCGTGGCAATATAATTGAAAATGTTCATCTGCTTTGTCCCGGAGATTCCATCAATGCCAATCTGCCGAATCCTTCGGCATTGACATATATCCCATCCGGTCAGAGTTTTGTTTTGCCACTCCTGTGCCATTATTTATAACGCACTGTTTTTCTGCACGTTACGCTGGATATTCCATTTAAATATTGTAAAAAAACTTTACATTCCTGTAAATTTACTTTACATACACTATCTTTGCGTAGCTAAAAAGACGAACATAATGAGAACAGCAATTTATGGCGCAGGTTCATTGGGAACTATTTTGGGCGCATTCATAAGCAAGAAAGGAGGTCAGATCGACCTTATCAATCATAATGAGAAGCATGTGGAGGCTCTCCGCAGAAACGGGGCGCACGTCACGGGGACAATGGATTTCGTTCAGAAGGTCAATGCATTGACAGACAAGGAGATGACTGGACTTTATGATATCATTTTCCTGATGACCAAGCAGCAGGGCAACATTGACACTGTCAATTTCCTGAAAGGTTTTCTGGCGGAGGATGGCGTCATCGTCACTCTCCAGAACGGTCTTCCGGAGCCGCAGATTGCGGAGATTGTCGGGGAGCGGAGGGTGCTCGGGTGCACTGTGGCATGGGGCGCGACGATGACGGGTCCAGGAGTATGCGAACTGACCAGTTCTCCTGACAGCCTGACATTTTCATTGGGCAGCATCTATAAGGAAAGAGGTCATCATTTCGAGGATGTAAAGTCAATGCTGGAGATGATGGGACCTGTGGAGGTGGACGAGAATTTCATCGGAACGCGTTGGAGCAAGCTTCTTATCAATGCTTCGTTTTCCGGTATGAGCGCCGTTCTCGGATGCACTTTCGGCGAGGCGGCCAAGGATAAGGAGTCACGCAGAATCGTCCAGAAACTTATAAAGGAGTGCATCGATGTTTGCGCTGCCTCGGGCATCAGAATCGAGCCTATCCAGGGCAAGGATGTGGTGAGGCTTCTGGATTACCACAATGCTTTCAAGAAGGCTATCTCGTTCTTTATCATACCGATAGCGATTCGCAAGCATGCACGTCTGAAGGCCAGCATGTTGCAGGATATCGAGCGTGGCAAGAAGACTGAGGTGGATTCTATCAATGGTGCGGTATGTGCCCAGGGACGCAAGGCAGGTGTGCCGACTCCGTGCAATGACAAGGTGTTGGAGATTATTCACGGCATCGAGAACGGAGAACTGAAGGCTTCGTGGGACAACTTGAAAAAATTTTAGTAAGCATGAAAAAAGAAGTTGGTAAAGATTTGTGAAGGATTTTCGAGGATAGATTTCTTTTCGAAGATGGAGTGTACTGGACGTACACGACTGATGAGAAAAGGAATATAGACCGAAAAGACGAGCAAAGATTACCAAGTTATTTTTTAAGGATTACTTAGGACATGAGACTTGTAATACAAAGGGTAAGAGAGGCGTCTGTCAGCATTGACGGAGAAAAGGTGTCGGCCATCGGCAAGGGGCTGCTGGTGCTGGTCGGGGTGGAGACCGGTGATACTGAAGATGATGTCAAGTGGCTGGTGGGCAAGACTGCCGGGCTCAGGATTTTCGATGATGAGAACGGTGTGATGAATAGGAGTATTCAAGACATTGACGGTGAGGCTCTTGCCGTGTCGCAGTTCACATTGACGGCGTCCACGAGGAGGGGCAATCGTCCGTCATATATCCGCGCAGCCGGTCACGAACTGGCCGTTCCGCTTTATGAGAAGTATTGCGATTCGCTGGCCGAGGCTCTGGGCAAGCCGGTCGGCCGTGGTGTGTTCGGTGCGGACATGAAGGTGGCATTGGTCAATGACGGTCCGGTTACGATTATCATTGATTCGAAACTGAAGGAATAGTCTGCGCGAATTTGACTTTTGCAAGAATTTATTTACCTTTGTCGTCTATACTATCCGGGGATGTTCTGGTTTTGACAGCATTGATGTCGGGTGGTAAGCACGTCGAGCGTATGGCACGTTTGCTCGTTAATATCAGCGGCCGTAAATTCAGTTGCTAACAACAACTATGCACTCGCTGCGTAATCAACTAGGTTGATCACCTTAATCGGGCCGCCAAGGTTGCGGCTCTGACGAGTATCCCGCAGACTTTAGGCCGGTTATGTTCTGAGTTCGGGGTATCATCCAAACCGGATGCACGGAGGGACTCCTTTAAACTCCGCCAAGACTTAAAGGATAAGCCCCGGTTAGCCCGCCATTCGGCAGGCCGGAGCCGACAATCAAAGGATGGATAAACGTGTAGAAAGCTATCTGGTGCGATGTTTGGACGGCGGTTCGACTCCGCCCATCTCCACTAAAAGTCCATAACGGACTAATTGCCAATATTTTACAGAGTTCGAGTCTCTCAAACGGGACAAAAACGGGACAATTTTTTTCCTTGTATGACGCCCTTGTGGAGTTGTGCAAAGAATTTTTTTCTGCATCCATCCCGCACATTGATTTCATATCCGGAAATACCCACCCTTTTCCGTACAAGCTATGATTTCCTGAAAAGGGCGGAGAGGTTTGCTGAGAAGAAGGGGATCAGTGGAAAAACCCTGTGTATTATGTGAAAGGGTATGCTCCGGAATCTGTAATCCACATCCATTTTCATCGTAAACGGTTCCGCAAAAACGTTTGATGTTGCACCAAGCGTTAATATTACGGCATTTGGTTCCAAGAAAACGTTTTAAATAGTACAAAATAACTCGATGAACATGTTTTGTACCGGGGAAACGTTTTAAATGGTACCAATTCTCGGTTGCAGTAAGATAAATATGCGAACCGATATGTTTCCTCTTCTACAGGTACGCCACTTTGGGCGAATCTTACGGCATTTGGTATCTTAAGGAGGCAACAGCCAAGACCAGCAAGATTCTCAAAAAACTCGGATTAAACCTATCGCTCCTTTCACAAACAAGAGAGAGGAGCCGGGATCCCCAGGGCTTCCCTGCGTATATTACGTATCACATCGGAAGTTACAGTTTAAACAGTTCTTCTTCAATAATCTCCTGAGTATCATTCCCAGTACCCTCCTCATACACAGGAATATTAATTATGTCCTTCTTCTTCGGTGTATATACAATTCCGACACTATATCTTGCCCTCGTCACAGCAACATAAAATTTACTTCTCGTTTCAGGCTTAAGTTCCGCACCATTCAAAATCCATTGAACCATCTGAACTGTCGGATATATCAGAACTCTGTCAAATGATTGCCCTTTTGACACACCGAAGTTCAGGGCGGGGCATTTATTCGATGTATGAGTTGAAACGCTATACCGCAACTGAACGGGCTTGTATCTATCCAGATATTCATCAACATCTTCTTTCCTCACAATATAAACGCCCAAATGATCAACCTCATCTCTGTTTCCTGAAAGACATGGGGTATATTCCGGGAAGATTGAATTAGCGAAATTGCAGATGTCAGGAACGCAACGATAATTCGTATTTAATGTCGAATCGTCATATTCGATAAGACCTTTCCGACTATGCTTTGCAAAATAGTCATTTATCCGCTCCTGACGAAACTGCTTATTCTTGTTGGATTTATTTGTGCTGAAAGTTCCCTGCCTATGATCGCCGACCAAAAGAACATTTATTTCAGACTTCAGCAACAAATCAATAAAATCCAAATCATACCCGGCTAAATCCTGTACTTCATCAATAAATAAATGCGTGTAAATGCAGGACAATCTTGATATTACAAGTCCATTTGTTTTCTGGTCAATTCTACACGCCAGTTTTGCAATTTTATCGGAATAGATCTTGCCCTCTTTGGTCAAATAATGCTTGCAGAAATTCTCCTCTTTTGCCCAAGTAGCTGACTGCTGGTTTACCATTGTCAAATTACTAATCCTTCTCTCGGAATATACAGCCCCTTGGTAAGGACGTACACCATGAGTAAGTAAGAATGAGTACCACGGCATTACAGTTATGTTACAGGGAAGACAATGGGACTCTTCAATTATCCTATTTTTTATTTCTTCGGTATTCTTGTCAGTGTATGTAGTAATTAGTACACGATTGGAAGGACACCGCAACGCCTCTTTTACAAGATGCCGTGTCTTTCCTGAACCTGCGGCTGCTATGATTACTTTATTGCTCATTGAATTGCGTCCAAAATGTACTGAGGATAATTTATCTTTTCTTTGCTTTTAAATATCGCCAACGCACAATCCGTTTTATGGCCTTTCATATAATTCAACAAATCTTCATTCGTATTGAATTCTTTTCCAATAACCTTGCATATTTCATCAAGCGAGTTGGCATTCAATAGGTTAGGTTCTAAAGTATTACAATTATATGCCTTGTCGTCAATCTCTATCGAAGAAGAATTGACAGTTTCATCATAACATATCCTGATATGGTCACTATGTAGATAATCCTTATATTTATCTTTCAGCGCATTAACATTTCCATCATTGTCCGTAACGACACAGGCAGCCAGTTTCAGTTTATCTGCAATTTCAAGAAAACGCAAGAACGACAAATTATAAGCAGAGATAACATCGACCCCATCCTCAATCGGCAATTTCCCATTCTTGTCCAAATAAGCTCTCTGAACAACCAACTCATCAGAAGGCCCCTCGACTAAAATAGCCTTCTTACATAAAATCAGACGCAGTGTATTATAGCCAGGCAAAGATTCGAAATAAGCCTCTGTATCTTTTTTCAGTTCGGATAATCTTAAAGTATTTGTCCCATTCAAAAGTATCAGCCTTGAGAGACCTAATTTATTTGCGACAAAACTGCTATGTGTACTGATAATAAGTTGTTTATCCTTATCCTCGCAATGATGCTTGATATAGGAAATCAGTTCATTCATCTTAGTGTGGGAAAGATGATTTTCCGGCTCTTCCATGAGAATAACGCCAGCGTTGGATGCCTTCTTATTCCCCAAAGCCAGATTGGTTTTGATTATCGCCTGTTCGCCCTTTCCGATGTATGTGAAAGGTATATTGTCAAGGTAAGTCATAAGAAATGATTCCCACGCATTTCGTGAAGACATATCTACTGATATGCCAATCTCCTTATTTGTAATGCCCGATGATCCCTTGATTCCATCATTGATGTCCTTTACTGACTGATTGCCCGAAAAATCATCCTGTAATCCGCGAAAAGCTTGGGTAATCTTTACCACGTCATCGGTATCAAGATTATCCTTGATAATTCTGGAGATATAAATATCGGAGCCATTTGGCAGCTTCCCGTTGTCAGAGTCAATCAGGGCCACTTTTAGCGGTATAAGCCTACTTGTAGCATTATCCCAATTAAATCCGTACCATTTGACTTCGTAATATTCTATCGGCAAACTTTGAACTTCTTTGCCCCTAATCAGAACTTCGTACTCCTCCTTGAACCGTTCATCAAATTCAATAGCTAGACTGACACCGCTTGAATCAGAACTTTCCGAATTGTGTAAACCTCGAAATATCGGAGGAGCATCTTCGCCATCGAAGAACAATTCAATAAGCACCTTTGGAAGATTTGCCTTATGTCCTGCATTCACGTTAGTTAGATACTCATCGACAACATCCTTGTTAAAAATATAGGAGCTTAAGTCATTGCGAATATATCTGTTTCTGAATATGCCTGTAAGCGCAAGGAAAATTGCTTCGATAATAGTTGACTTTCCTGCTTCATTATCACCGACTATGATATTCAAATCACTATTAAGTTCAAGGTCAAATGCGCCCTTGAACTTCTTAAAATTTTCTATATGAACTTTCCGGATATACATTCCTATATCTCCTCATAATAATACGAATAATCAATTCCTTTCATAAAAATCTCCCTATCATCCACCTTGTCCGTCAGGGCTTCTCCAAGCAGATGTTTGATTGCCCTGCTGTCCGCAACACTGCGCTCCATCGCTGACAGATAAGCATACTTGTCAATCCGGCTCCAGTCCACGCAAACACCAAGACGTTTCTTCAAAATCAAATCCAGCCAAATCCGGGTAGTCCTGCCGTTGCCCTCACGGAACGGATGAGCGACATTCATCTCGACATATTTATCCACAATCTGCTCGAAAGTCTCTTCAGGCATACTCTCAATGTTCGACAAAGTCTGGTGGAGGAAAGCTGCCGGAGCAAAAGTAAAACCTCCCTTTGAAATATTCACCTGCCTGATTTGACCGGCAAAATCATATAATCCACCGAACAGATATGCATGAATCTGCTGCAATCCTTTGACTGTGCCTACCTCAACACTGTCGAGCAAAGAACTCTCGAACAACGAATAAGCTTTCTCCTTGCTCTTTCCGTCAATCGTGTTCTCTCCATTGCTAAACCATTCGATAAAACCGGCGGCTTTGTTGTTCGGCATCGATTTCGCCAGCTCAACAACCTGTGACGCATCAATCACATCCGTCAATCGCTTTTTTCCATCAGGCGCTGTCAATTTCAACTGGTTAGTACGACTAACCAGTTCGGGTTTTTCAGATTTCAGTTTGCTCTTCAGATATTTCCAATAATTCCTGTTCTTCGTGTAATCATCCTGTTCATTCAGCACACCGACCACATCAGGAACACAGAACCACCATTTGGCATTTTCCTCATCCCAAACGGCTCTGACCATACGGTCATTGAAAAATCGAAACGATATTTTGCTCATAATTAATATATTTCCCTAATCACCTCTCCAATTCCTCCATCAATTCCTGCGCCCTCAACTTCCGTCTTTCCATCTCCTCCAGCCACTCTTTCCTCCGCTCACGTCTGTCCGTCATATAAGCCGAATACTCCAGCCTGTTCTCCTCCAGCTGACTCCTGACCTCCGCCACCGTCTTCTCAAAAGAGTCCGTTTCTTCTCAGCCAAAACAACTTTTATCCTGTTAAAATCCCTATTCATATCTATACAGATTCGGTTTATTTGTTAAAAGTAATGATTATTTATAAGAAATTGAGTAATTCTGCTGAAAAATGTAGTATATAAGACAATTATTGAACTATTTTTCAATATATAGTTATGGCATCAGACTGTTATAGAATAACTGCCAATTATGAAAAAGAATATTATACTGATCATATCAAGTATCATGGCAACTGTTTTCATTGCCGGATGCGCAAAGACTGAAGAGAAGGCCGACGGACAACAGACAATGTTTTCCGCACAGACTGAAATCGGAATATACAAAGACGGAAAAGCTGTCATTACATTCGACAAGTACAGCCAGCAGATTTCCAGGAATGCTGCAGGAACTCTTTTCAGAATCCAAAGTGACAATCTTGCCAAGGTAGCAGAATGCAAATTCTCCGCCGCCCCGTCAAACGGCAAAGATATCGAGACTACAATTTCATTCACAGGTATCGACTCAGGCAATGTCAGCGATATATTCAAATGCATCAAGACCGACAATTCCAAATGCTACCTCTGGAACGAAAACAGCAAATATGGAATAATAATACCAACTAACTCTAACTAATTCAAGTTTCACAACTTAATGACTTACAATTGCCCATACGGGCTCACAATAAAATGAACTTAACTTTAGTTTATCAATAAGGAAACTTGAATAACTGGCGGCCAAATAATAGCCAAGGGCAGTTCCGATGTTCGGCGGAACTGCCCTTTTTGATACATGAGGATTACTTAGAAACTGTTTTGAAATTATTCACAGAAGGTTTGAGTGGAAAAACCTTCAGATTCAACCGAGGGTTCAGGGAAGATAGCTGGGCCTATCTGACCTGAAAACTCGGGAAGAAGATGAAGGAATTTTACCTCAAACAACTATTCAATCATTTCAAAACAGTTTCTTAGTTTTGCAGAAATGATATTTCGGCGTAATTTCGCACTGACAAAATACAAAAGTGACTATGATTACACATTATATTGGCAGGCCCGACAGCAACGAGGGAAGGAGTGAGGTGGAAACCAGGACCTATGATTTTCTGGATTTGCTTGGCATCCAATACGAAACGGTATGCCACGAGGCGGCATTCACTATGGAGCAGTGCCAGGAAATCGAGAAGACGCTCGGGGTTCCGATCTGCAAGAACCTGTTCCTCTGCAACCGCCAGCAGACTCAGTTCTATCTTCTGATGCTACCGGGAGACAAGCATTTCAAGACCAAATTCCTGTCTTCGGAACTCGGCTGCGCCAGGCTGTCATTCGCGGACGAAAGCAAAATGACCGAACTGCTCGGAATCCATCCGGGTTCGGTGTCGGTGATGGGACTTATCAATGACAAAGAACTGAAAGTCATGCTTGTCATTGACAATGACCTGATGAAATCAGAATATCTGGGGTGCCACCCGTGCATCAATACGGCAACATTGAAAATAAAGATGACGGACCTGCTGGAGAAGATAATTCCGGCAACGGGACATACATGTAAGATAGTGACACTCAGGACTGAAGAGTAATTCCGCAGCTACAAGGACACGGAGTCTGAAGCCTTCACTCCCATTGACTTCAATGCTGCTATCGAAAGAGGCAGGGCCAATGCGAATGAGATCACATCTGATATCGGCTGTGCGACAAGGAGTCCGCCAATGCCGGCCAGGCTTTCCAAAATGAAGAGCAGCGGAATGAAGAAGATGCCTTGGCGGGACATCGCCACGACTACTGCCGGGATAACGCGGCGGATGTTCTGCAGGTACATATTGGAAAGGACAATGACGCCGACCAGCGGGAACGCGGCACATTGCCACCTCAATGCCATTGACCCGTATCTAATGACTTCGGCGTCATCGGCACGGAATATTGACACGATTTCAGGTGCGAACAGCATTCCTGTCACGGCAAACACTACGCAGTATGCGGTCATCACTGAAGCGCTGAACCAGAATGCCTTACGGACCCTGTCATATTTTTCCGCACCGAAATTAAAGCCGCATACCGGCTGGAATCCCTGTCCGAAGCCGATGAGGGCGGATGACACGAAGATAATGACGCGGTTCACGATGGAGAAGGCTGCAATAGCTGAATCGCCATAGTTTCCGGCCATCTGGTTCAGACAGATGGCAGCTATACAGCCCAGGCCCTGTCTTGCAAGCGACGGCAATCCGCCTGCCACGATTTCACGATACTGTGGCATTGACGGTCTGAAATTCCTGAAACGGATCTTGATTCCGCCCCGCATTCCGGTCATACTCAGCATGATAAAGAAACTGACGGCTTCCGAAATGGCGGTCGCCAGACCGGCACCTGCAACGCCCATATCCAATGCAAAAATGAAAATAGGGTCAAGAATGACATTGAGGACGGCTCCTATCGAAATCCCTATCATTGACATGAACGCATTGCCCTGGAGCCTCATCTGGTTGTTCAGAACAAAAGTTCCGACTATGAACGGGGTTCCGAGAAGAATGTAGCGGAAGTAGCCGACTGCGGCAGGCATGATGGTTTCGGTGGCTCCGAGAAAGCGCAATATCGGGCGTGTGAACAGGAAGCCAAGAACCGCAAAGGCGCATCCTGTCAATATTGACGTATAGAATCCGCAGGCTGCCATTGTGCCGGCCCCTTCTGTGTTGCGCGAGCCCAATGCCCGGGAGATATAGTTCCCCGACCCGTGTCCGAAAAAGAATGAAACAGCCTGAACCAGAGCCATATATGAAAACACAATTCCAAGCGCAGCTGTGGATTGCGTGTCAATGTTACCCACGAAATAGGTGTCGACAAGGCTGTAAATGCTTGTGATGAGCATGCTGACGATGGAGGGTATCGCGAACTCCCCTACCAGGTGCCCCACCGGCTTTGTCGTCATCTTTATATACTTTTCTTCTGTCTCGTTTTTCATACGGCAAAGTTACAATAAGTTATTTTTTAAGGATTACTAAGTTCAAGTTTCTGTTAAAAATTTTCAGATTCTTTCCAGATTTTCTTTGTATTTTCGCCTGGTTGGAATAATTATTCACTTGACAAAATGAAGATACTGGTTATTGAAGATGAGAACTCCTTGCGGGAACTGATTGCCCGGGCACTGCTGAAGGAGCAATATGTCGTGGAGGTTGCTTCGACGTATAACGAGGCGTGGGAGAAGCTGAACATGTTTTCCTACGATTGCGTCCTGCTGGACATAATGCTTCCTGACGGAAACGGACTGGATCTTCTCAAGACTTTCAGGAAGGAAGGAAAGGCATTGAACGTCATCATCATTTCTGCGCGCAACTCATTGGAAGACAAGGTCACAGGACTTGAAGAAGGAGCTGACGACTATCTTCCGAAGCCATTCCACACGGCAGAGCTTCTGGCGAGAATCAAAAGCGTGACGAGAAGGAGCAGCGGGAACGGACGGAATGGTATTGCGTTCGGCAATGTCAGGCTGAATCCGGACAGCAGGGTCGTGGAAGTCAACGGAAAGACATTGACCTTGGTGAAGAAAGAATACGATATTCTGCAGTATTTTTTGCTGCGGCCAGGGCATATGGTGGATAAGGCGGTCTTGGCTGAGGCCGTGTGGGGTGACGACATCTATCTGGCAGACAATTTCGATTTCATATATTCGCAGGTAAAGAATCTGCGCAAGAAACTTGAAGAAGCTGGCGCAAATATCGAAATCAAGTCGGTTTACGGATTCGGATACAAACTCATTTCTAAGGAAGGTCAATGAAACTGATTCACAATATTGCCGTACGGCTGTCCGTAGCATTGCTCCCGGTCATCGGACTCTGGGCCATGGTTTTCTATTTCGTCATCGTAGATGAAATCAATGATGAGGCTGACGACCTGCTGGAGAGTTATTCTGAGCAGCTGATGGTGAGGAAGTTGTCGGGGAAGGAATTGCCTGTTACCAACATCATGACGGACGGGCATTACAGCATTTCCCAGGTCACGGAGTCATATGCTGATTCCCAGGCCGGCATGGAGTATTATGATTCCGATTTCTATATCAGCGAAACTGACGAAAATGAGCCGGCCAGATTTCTCAAGACCATTTTCAGAGACCGCGAAGGACGCTGTTTCGAACTCATTGTAGCAACTCCGACGTTCGAGAAAGACGACTTGATAGGCACCATTCTCTGGTGGATACTGGCATTGTATCTAATTCTGCTTCTGACAGTTATCTTAATTGCACTTGTCGTGCTCCAGAAGAGCATGCGTCCTCTTTACAAGATTCTTGACTGGCTGAACACCTATACTCCGGGCAAATTCCACAGCCGCCTGTCCATAGATACTGACATCCATGAATTCCGCCAGCTGGAGAAAGTCACTACAGAGGCGACAGACCGTTCCGACAAGGCTTTTGAAAAGCAGAAACAGTTCATCGGGAATGCGTCGCATGAGTTGCAGACACCGCTTGCCGTACTCGGAGGACGGATTGACTGGATGCTGGACAATGATTCTCTGGGAGAGGAAAGTGTGGGTGAACTTGTCCAGATGAAGCGTGAACTCGGCCATATCGTAAGACTCAACAAGACTCTTCTTCTGCTTACCAAGATTGACAATGACCAGTTCCCTGACCAGACTGATGTAAACCTTTCCTCTATGGTTCTGTCCCAGAAGGAGTTGTATGAGGAGATTTTCAGCAGCAAGAGAATCAGCTGTTCGGTACAGGTTCCGGATGAGCCGGTCATTATCAGGATGAATGAGACTCTTGCCTCGATTCTGGTCACTAACATCATCAAGAACGCGTTCGTGCACAGCCCTGAGTGCGGTACAGTAGCATTGACATTGACAGAAAACGAACTGGTCGTCGCGAACAGCGGGGATTCTCCTTTGGATCAGAGCCGCATTTTCGACAGGTTCTATCAGGGCACGAAGAAAGACGGTTCCACCGGGCTCGGACTGGCTCTTGCCAAGACTATTGCCGACAGAAACGGGCTCCGCCTTACCTATTCTTACGAGAATGGCATGCATCTTTTCCGCATCGGATTCTGATTTATTCAGTTTTTGCCGTCCATTACAGATTCACTCCAGAATTGTACTATAACTTCGCAATACAAACAAAAGCTTATCATGTTGAAGAAGATTATTTTAGTTGTCATTTCGCTCGTAGCCGCCGGTGCGCTGGGCTATTACCTTGCGAATCTTGTTCGTGACAGGGCCACCAGTCCCGAAGCGTTGCCGGAGAAGGTATTGACTTTCATCTCTGAGCATTTTCAGAATGAGAAAATTGCTTTCGCCAAGGAGGACAGGGACTTGTTCAAACTGACTTACGAGATTGTGCTCACTGACGGGACCAAGCTGGAATTCCGCCGCAACGGGGACTGGAAGGAGATAAAAAGGCACAGAATCAGTATTCCGGAAGGGATTGTCCCTCAGGAGGCTGCGGCCAAGGTCAAAGAACTCTATCCTAATTCTGTCATTACCAAGGCCGAGTATGACGACAACGATCTGGAATTGGAACTGGACAACGGTCTGGAACTGAAATTCGACAAGTCTTTCAACCTGACTGGTCTTGACAGATAAAACAGAGTTTCATAAACAATTAATATCCAATAAATTATATTACAATGAAAAATTTGTTTATTACAGCAATGTGCATCAGCATGATAGCACTTGCAGGCTGCAATAAAGCCTCGGCAGACAATTATACTGAAAATACTAAAGCAAAAGCCGAACTGGCGGCACGCTACCCTGATGCAGTAAATGTGAACTGGGTGTCAAAGAATGGTTATTCCATCGCCAAGTTCAACAGACTTGCAACTCGCGCCCACAAGTCCGAATATGATTTTTCCGTATGGTTCACCCGCTCCGGAGATTGGTGCATGACTGAGAGTGAGGTCACCTATGATGCGCTTCCGCTGGCAGTGAGGACAGCATTTGAAGCAAGCGAGTATGCAGGATGGGAAATCGATGACATTGACAAGATCGAGAGAATCGGCATGGAGACCTTCTTTGTCATTGAAGTTGAGACCAAAGCCGGCAACATTGAAAAGGAGGCAGAACTTTATTATTCGGCAGACGGCGTGCTCATCAAGGTAACCGCAGGCTATGATTCCGACTATGATTATGAAGATTATCTTCCTTCTGACATCCAGTCCGCTATCGAGAGTTTCATCAATGACAGGTATCCTGGTGCGGTAATCGTGGATTCCGAATATGATGACGGAGAGATCGAGGTGGAGATTATCCACGACGGTCGCGGCAAGGACGTGTATTTCAGCAGGAACAATGAGTGGCTGCGCACCGAGTGGGATGTCCGCAAGAGCGAACTTCCGGCTGCCGTCCTGACTCAGGTCAATGCTGCCTATCCGTCCTGGAAGATCGATGATGCAGAGTTCATGGAGACTCCTTCCGGCGAGTGGTTCGTAATCGAACTGGAGAAGGGTGAGTCTGAGGTGAAAATCAGGATTACTGCCGACGGCGTCATCCTGTAGCGTGGCAGGCAGACGTCAAGTATTGTCGGAGTCCGTCGAGGCTCGAGGATGGCACATCGTGGTCAGGCGGTGCCGGACGGCGCCACAGTAGGTCATGTAAGTTACTGATAATCAAGTACATTTTTAGCGAAGCGTGGAATCTCGGCCATTTTTTAGCCGGTGTTCCACGCTCAATCGTATAAACACCTGACTATCAACTAATTTCCAAAACAGATGTGGCACCGTCCCGACGAAACGGGCAAGCGTCTGCATAGCAGCCATGTCTCGAAAGACGTGTCAATAAGAAATATCAAAGATGAAAACAAAGGTGTCACGAGAGAATCGCTGGCAGTTTCCTCAAGTCAGGTGGCATTTGGCGACAAAAACCTGACCCTCTTGGCAGGCTGGCATTTCCGAAAGACAGCCGCAACTCACTAAAGGACAGGCTCTTACGGTTATCCTCAGAAGAATAAAGGCTGTCAAGACCCCATTTCAAAGGCACCTCTTGGCAGGGGCTAAGAATCATAACACACAGTGTATCAATAATATAATCACTTACATCGATGTCAAGAGGGTTGATTTGAAGAGCATTTATTATCTTTGCATATGGGAATGCGGGCCAGGAGCGATGCTTACCATCGTCCCGACGAAAAAAAATATCCGGCCACGGAAAAAACCCGCGACCGGACTATATTTTAATCCAGAACTAGTCTGACAGAATAAGCTTCACGGTAAGGAGCATAACCCCAGACAGTAAAGAAATCTATCTCATCATAAGTATCCTCATCGAAAGTGACACCCAACATGGCATGATTGGCATGATTTGGATATTGGCCAGCATCCTCTCCGGAATACTTGCTGGCACTCCACCAATAACCATACTCGGAACGGTCACAGAACTTGCCCTTGAGATCACGAGTCCCAGGATAAAGGGCAATCATACCTGAACGCTTAAGATAAGAAGAACCTGCCGCACCAAAAGTCTTCTGGCCACCTACAAACTCATAATATGTACCCCATTCATCAACAGACGGGACATGACTTCCCTCAGGAGCAAGACCACGGGCATCAGTTACCGCATACCAATTATAGAGAACACCATACTTCTTAATATACTTCAATGCAGTCTCACTGGCATCATTGGCATCAGCATAATCAGAAATGCAGCATGCACCAGCAGTTGTCGCGGCCCAATCCGCAGCCGAAAGATTGGTTGGAATAGGAGTACCGTCGACGTAGGACTTAGTGGAAAGATTACCTCGCATCCAATACTGTGTTCCTACCTTAACTAACGGATATTTTGTTCCGGCATTGTCAGACAGCACAAATTGCTCAAGTTCAGCATCATTGACGACAGAATAAGCTACCGCTTCAGGAAAAATCTGATTATCAATGATAAAGAGTTCTTTCAACGCATCCTTGGACCCCGCGGAATAGGTGTAAGACTCACCATTCCAAACTAGAGTTCCACCATTATCGGCAACAAATCCGGAAGCATAATCAATTACGTCTCCGTTCACCGGATAAACTACTGTTGCACGAGTCTTGTTCGAATAGTCAGGCACATACTCATTGCAAATGCGTGCTACCGTCTTGTCTCCAACCTTCACATCATAAACAAGGCTATTAGCCTGGCCTTCAGCGGAATCAGAGTTTGAAAAATCAGGAACAGACAAACGGATAGACTGAGGAGCAGCCGACTGTGTCACAGAGACAGACCTGGAAAGTTCACCCGAGATGACATTGACAATGAAACTACGGGACTCGATTGTATTGTTTGGAGAAACTGCAAGTTCCAGAGCGGGCTCTTTTTTCTGGGCCACACACCACTCTGACACAGAAGGATTTGAGAATGAAAAATCCCACTCTCCCTGATTAGTCATGACATTGACAATGACAGTTTCACCCGCAAAACCGACTTCAAATGATTCCGGAGATACGTTCAATTCAGGATCAGGAGCATTTTCTTTGCATGATGACAATGGCAACATCATGCCGGCACACGCAAGTAGCGTGCAGAACTTTTGGAAATAAATCATATGTTTAAAGGATTAAAGTTCGTTTCTTAAGATATCTTGAATGATCGTGTGTATGATAATCAGTATTACTCCTCTGCAATTTAGATAATTTCACAACAAAAACAAAGGTGTCACGAGAGAATCGCTGGCAGTTTCCTCAATTCAGGTGGCATTTGGCGACAAAAACCTGACCCTCTTGGCAGGCTGGTATTTCCTGAAGACAGCTGTAACTCACTAAAGAACAGGACTTTACGGTTATCTTCAGAAAAATAAAGGCTGTCAAGACCCCGTTTCAAAGGCACCTCTTGGCAGGGGCTAAGAATCATAACACACAGTGTATCAATAATATAACCACTTACATCACTGTCAAGAGGGTTGATTTGAAGAGCATTTATTATCTTTGCATATGGGAATGCTGGCCAGGAGCGACGCCAAAGTAACAATTACTTGGGCGTGGCTAGGATAACAACTACGGAGTGCTGTGGAGAACACCTGCCAGACTGATGCGGAGCAGCCCTTGACAACAAAGAACATCCGCCTGACAAAAGCGGAGCAGCCCTTGACAAAAAAGAACACCCTCCTGACTGATGCGGAGCAGTTCTTGACAAAAAACACCTGCCAAGCGGCAGCGCAGGAACCATCCGCAAGGAACAAATAGAATTAATAATATGCAGAAGATACTTTTCGTATGCCTGGGGAACATTTGCAGAAGCCCTATGGCAGAGTACATAATGAAGAAGATGGTCAATGATGCCGGACGTGAGGGAGAATTCGAGATTTCTTCGGCGGCCACGTCTGACGAAGTCGTAGGATATGACATATATCCGCCGGCAAAAGACTGCCTGAGACTGCACAACATACCATTCGAAAAAAGAGGTGCAAGACAGGTTACACAGGCGGACTATGATCATTACGATCTTATATTCACCATGGACAGGGACAATCAGCAGTGCATGAAACGGATGTTCAGGGATGACGAAGGCAAGATCCGGATGCTGATGTCACTGGCAGGAAAGGACCAGGCAATACCTGACCCGTGGTACACAGGTGATTTCGAAAGCACTTACAAGGACATCTGCGAGGCACTGGGCAATTTCCTGAAAGAGAAAATCAAGTAACGGCCGGACTAAACGGACTTCTCCATGAAACGCGTCATCTTCCACATTGACGTAAACTCGGCATTTCTCAGCTGGAGCGCCGTCAAGTTATTGACAGAAGGCGGGCCTGACATCAGGCTCGTCCCGTCTGCCGTATCGGGAGATCCGTCTGACAGGAGAAGCATCATCACGGCAGCATCCATACCGGCAAAGAAACTGGGAATCAAGACGGCCATCCCCGTCAGCATGGCATTGAGGAAATGCCCGAACCTGGTAATCGTCCACAGCGACTGGGAATGGTACCGGCATTGTTCGACCTCTTTCATTGACATTTGCCGATTGTATTCGCCTGTCCTTCAGCAGTTTTCCATAGATGAATGCTTCATTGACATGACATTCAGGCTCTACCGGAAAGACGCGGCGGAAGTGGCGCGGGCGCTGAAAGACGAAATCAAGGAGAAGCTCGGGTTTACTGTCAATGTCGGTGTAGGTTCCAATAAATTACTGGCCAAGATGGCCTCGGACTTCGAGAAACCGGACAAGGTCCACACGCTCTGGCAAGATGAAGTCCAGGAAAAGATGTGGCCGCTGCCTGCCGGGGACCTGCTCTGGGTAGGCAAAAAGACCAGAGAAAGGCTGTCCGCATACGGGATTTATACAATTGGCGACATAGCCAGACTGCCTGAAAATTCATTGGCAAGAATAGTCGGCAAGAAGTTCGCGGCACAGATGCACGACAACGCCAACGGCATTGACAATGAGCCGATTATTACCGAGTTTCAGGAGGCGAAAAGCATCAGCGTGGAGCGCACTTTCGCAAAGGACATTGTCAATCCGGAAGAATTGGACAGGGAAATGTTCAAGGTCGCATGCACCGTCGCGCACAGGCTGAGACGCCAGGGGTTCAGATGCACATGCGTGTCAATGTTCATAAAGTTCACTGACTTCAGCGTGGCCCAGAAACAATGCCAGATATCAGGACCGACTGACGTCACCGCATTGATACTCAATGAAGCAAGACGAATGCTCGGTGACATGTGGGACGGAACGGCACCCATCAGGCAGGTCGGCATCGGCCTGTCCAAATTCACCAAGGAAGAAACGGAGCAGCTGATGCTGTTCGAAGACCCGAAACTCAGCTTCTACCGCGAATGGGACAGGAAATATGACGAACAGAAGGCCCACTCGGAAGACGTCAAATTTCTCGCATATGAAAGACAAAGCCCCGGGAAACCCCAGGGCTGAACAATTCTATTTCACGACTTTGAATCCGCATTTCAGGTCTGCATGGGAATCGTGTCCGGCAAACACCTCGAAATCGCCGGGCTCCTCTCCCCACGTATTATCTGCACGGAAGAACGAACGGCTTTCAGGGGTTATTTCGAATGAGACCACAGTGGACTCCCCTGCCTTCAAATTCACTTTTCTGAAGCCCTTGAGTTCACGTACAGGACGGGTACGGCTTCCGACTACATCTTTCAGATAGAGCTGCACCACTTCCTCTCCGTCACGGGAGCCCACATTGGTAACCTTCACACTGACATTGACATTATCCCCGAGCTTGACTTCCGTAGCCGAAACTTCGAGGTCGGAATAACTGAATTCGGTATAGCTCAAGCCCTCACCGAAGGCAAAGAGAGGCTCGTTTGGAGTCTTCAGATAACGTGAGACAAATTTCTCATCGCTGTCAGGCGACTTGCGCGGACGGCCCGTACTCTTATAATTGTAATGGATCGGAACCTGTCCGAGACAGAGCGGGAATGTCATGGTAAGACGGCCTGAAGGATTGTAGTCTCCGGAAACGACATCTGCAAGAGCAGCGCCTCCCATCGAACCCGGATGCCATGTAACCAAAAGTCCGTCAGCGGCTTCCGTCTCAGGAGCAATCGTCATCGGACGACCTGTGACAAGGAGGATGACAATCGGCTTGCCAACAGACTTCACGGCATTGAAAAGGCTCTTCTGCGCAGCAGGAATGTCAATGTCGGCCAATGATGCCGCCTCGCCGCTGCATGAGTTCGGCAGGCCCAATGTAATCAGGACGACATCAGAATTGCGGGCCGCGGCCACTGCCCTGGAAATGCCGCCGTCGATAGGCTCGAAGAAGTCGCAGCCTCGTTCACAGACAACATTGCCGAAACGCGCCTTGAGACCTTCGAAGAAACTTACCGCATTTTTCGAGCTGACAAAAGCGCTCCACGTGCCAATCATTTCTCTGCGGGAATCGGCTGCGGGTCCTATCAATGCTATCCTGGCATTCTCTTTAAGCGGAAGTACGTCATTCTGGTTTTTGAGCAGGACCATCGAACTTCTGGCAACTTCACGGGATGCTTCCATATATTCTGGCAGGCAGGTTTCCTTGTCCCATCTGCCTTCTCCGCCATAGCGGAACGGATCATCGAACAATCCAAGCTTGAACTTGATATTCAGTACTTCACGGCAAAGCTTGTCTATCTGCTTTTCGCTGACACGGCCCTCCTTGACAAGTTCTTCCGCGAACTTATAATAGTCCCCATCGACCATGTCCATATTCAGGCCTGCGTTCAATGCCAGTTCTGCCGCTTCCTTTCCGTCTGCAACAACCCTGTGGTTGGTCATCTCATTGATGGCGTTATAGTCAGAAACCACGAATCCATTGAATCCCAATTCATTACGAAGTACATCCGTAAGCAGCCACTTGTTTCCGCTGGAAGGGATCCCCTCAAAGTCATTGAAAGAAGACATTACGCTCAATGCTCCGGCATCGATGGCGGCTTTGTAGGAAGGCAGGTAGCGGTCGCGGAACATCATCTCCGACATGTCCACCGTATTGTAATCCCTTCCGGCCTCAGGTGCGCCGTAAGCGGCAAAATGCTTCACGCAAGAAAGTATGGTATTGCCGGCAGAAAGGTCGTCTCCCTGATAACCGCGGACCATGGCGGCAGACATCTGTCCTGAAAGATACGGATCCTCTCCGGAGCCTTCTGAAACACGTCCCCAGCGAGGTTCCGCAGAGACGTCGCACATAGGTGAGAATGTCCATGCTATACCGAATGCGGATGCCTCGGCAGCGGAGATTCTTGCCACCGTTTCAGCGGCTTTCGGGTCCCAGGAACATGATATTCCGAGATTCTCAGGAAAACCGGTCCTTGCCCCATGTATGATGTCATGCCCGAAAAGAATAGGAATTCCAAGACGCGAGCTGTCAACGGCAAGTCTCTGTAATTCAATGATTTCTTCAGGTTTCCAGACATTCAGAAGCGAACCGCATTGACCTTCTTTTATCACACGGTTCACATCCACCGGGCTGCCGTCAGGTCCCGTAACGACAGAATTTGTCGGCACGAACTGGTTCAATTGTCCGATTTTTTCAGCGAGAGTCATCTTGGACATGAGCTCGTCCACCCTTGCATCATTGACATTTTTCTCTTTGCATCCTGCACACAGCGTCAGCGCCAGCGCAGCTGCCATTATCAGCGACTTTTTCATATAGTTGTTTTTTGTATCTTACAAAGTTAGCAATCCGCGGCGAGCGATGCAAGAATCTGCAATCATAACTAAATCATGTTATTCTCCACAAATCTTCTCCTCCATATATTTATATTTCCATCGGTTATGATTATTTTTGTAGGATGGAAATGTGCGAATATCTATAACGTCATCGTAAAATAACACATAACGAACGGCATAACAGAATCTCGAAACGTTTTCGAATCTTATAATATTAACTATAGTATGAACAAAACTGTATTTACAATCCTGTCACTCGGATTGCTGGCGGTTGCATCATGTTCAGTAAATTCAGGAAAGCAGACTATTCCTGTGTATCTGGACGAGAGCAAAGACATTGACGCAAGAGTCTCTGATGCGCTTGCAAGAATGACAATGGAAGAGAAAGTGGCTATTCTCCACGCTCAGAGCAAATTCTCATCTCATGGAGTACCTCGCCTCGGCATCCCTGAATTATGGTGCACCGACGGCCCTCACGGCATCCGTGCTGAAGTGAAATGGGACGAGTGGGACCAGGCCGGATGGACCAACGACTCCTGCACAGCCTTCCCTGCATTGACCTGTCTCGCAGCAACTTGGGACAAGGAAGCTTCGGCCCTTTACGGCAAGAGCATCGGAGAGGAAGCCCGCTACCGCGAAAAGGATGTACTCCTGGGACCTGGAGTAAATATCTACAGGACTCCTTACAACGGGCGCAATTTCGAGTATATGGGTGAGGATCCATTCCTCGCCGGCGAGATGTGTGTTCCTTATATTCAGGAAGTTCAGAAGAATGGCGTGGCTGTCTGTCTGAAGCATTTTGCACTTAACAATCAGGAATGTAACCGCCACACGGCTGACGTGGATGTCGATGACAGAGCGCTCTATGAAATCTATCTGCCTGCATTCAAGAAAGGCGTAGAAGAGGGCGACGCCTGGTCGATTATGGCTTCATATAATCTATATAAAGGTCAGCACCTCTGCCACAACAAATATCTTCTGGATGATGTCCTCAAGGGCGAGTGGAAATTCGGCGGAGCTGTAATCACCGACTGGGGCGGTGCCTGCAACCCTGACCAGGCTGCCGAATATGGCCTTGACCTAGAATACGGAACATGGACAGACGGCCTCTCAAGCAAAGGCAAGACCAGCTACGACAGCTACATGCTTGCAGATCCATACCTTGAGCGCCTCCGCGACGGACGTGCATCACTCGAGAAACTGGACGACAAGGCAGGACGCGTGCTGAAGCTCATTTTCCGCACGGCCATGAACACCAAGAAGCCGTTCGGTTCCTTCAATTCACCTGAGCACCTTGCAGCCGCACGCCAGATTGGCGCAGACGGTATCGTACTTCTGAAAAATGACGCTGCCGCTGACGGTTCCAAGGTTCTCCCGGTAGATCTCGCATCTGCAAAGAAGATTCTTGTAGTCGGAGAAAATGCCATCAAGATGATGACAGTCGGCGGAGGTTCTTCATCATTGAAAGTAAAACATGAGGTTTCTCCTCTCGAAGGTATCCAGGCCGCTGTCGGAAACAATGCGGAAGTCATCTATGAGAGAGGCTACGTAGGAAGCACTTCCAACTCATACAACGGCGTAACTTCAGGCCAGGACCTTTCAGAGTCACGTACAGAGGAGCAGCTTATTGCTGATGCTGCCAGAGCTGCCGCAGACGCAGACGTAGTCCTATTCTTCGGCGGTCTCAACAAGGACAGCCATCAGGACAGCGAAGGTACCGACAGAATCGCATACGGCCTCCCATACAACCAGGATGCTGTAATCGAGGCACTTGCCGCAGCAAACCCTAATCTCGCAGTATGCCTCGTCAGCGGAAATGCCGTTGCCATGCCATGGGTAGGACAGATAAGATCTATCGCCCAGTGCTGGTTCTGCGGGTCAGAGGCCGGCAACTCCATCGCCGATGTAATCTTCGGCAAGGTCAATCCTAGCGGAAAG